>Ga0058694_1000095_pt1 | contig 55995 bp, 45 predicted proteins | sample AgamicOrSfrz_FD_55041 | JGI IMG/M metagenome (GOLD analysis project Ga0058694, IMG submission 55041) | Agave microbial communities from Guanajuato, Mexico - Or.Sf.rz | ecosystem: Host-associated > Plants > Phyllosphere > Phylloplane/Leaf | place: Guanajuato, Mexico | collected 2012-05-30 | reverse complement strand
ACGTCGGCTCAGCCCGAGCCCTATCGACTCTCCGCTGCGACGCTGTTGGCGCCCGAGCAGGTGGGCGCCGCGCTCGGCGGCGCCTGGACCACGACGCTGACCTCCGACTCCAGTTCCGGGTCCGTCGCCCTGCCGTGCCAGCGGGCCGCGCTCCCCGACCCGCACGCCCGGGCCGCGCTGGTGCGCACGTTCGTCGGGGCGAAGAAGTCCATCACCGCCGCCCAGAGCACTGTCGCCTCCGCGACGCCGGCCGCGGCGGAGGCGGCGTACACGAAGTCGTTGGGCTGGTACGGCGGCTGCCGCGACGCTCGTGTCCAACTGCTCGGCGCCCGCCGGGTCACCGGTCTCGGCGACCAGGCCACCGTGCTGCTCCTGCGCAACTGGACGGCACCGCAGCGCACCGTCGCGGTGGGGGTGGCCCGCACGGGCCTGCTCACCACCGCGGTGGCGGGCACCGTGCCGGTCGGCCGGTCCGATGATCCGGCCGTGACCGGCACCACCTCGCTGCTCACCACCGCGCTCCAACAGCTGTGCCGGCTCCCCGGCGCCGGCACCTGTACGACGCAGGTGAGCGCCAGCGCGACGGTGCCACCGGCGACCGGACCCGATCCCGCGCTCCTGACCGAGGTCGACCTGCCGCCGGTCAACGGCGTCGAGCAACCCTGGGTCGGCACCCCTCCCGCCCCGGCGACCACGAACGTCGCGGCCACCCGCTGCGACGAGGCCAGCTTCACCGGGCCCTCGATCACCCATGCGGTGACGCGGTCCTTCGTCATCCCGACCGCCCAGGGGCTCGCGCCGCAGTTCGGGCTCACCGAGACGATCGGCGGCTTCGGCACCGCGAAGACGGGGTCGGCGTTCGTGGCCGACATCCGCAACCGGCTCGCCAGCTGCCCGAAGAAGGACCTCGGCAGCCATGTCACGCAGCTGGCGACGTCCTCCACCGCGACCCGCGANGTNACCGCCTGGCGGGTGCGCGTCGAGACCTCGAAGACCTCCTCGATCGTCTATCTGATGGCGATCGTGCGCAGTGGCTCCGCCGTGGCCCAGGTCGGCTTCGTGCCGTCGGGTCCGGTGACGATGTCCGACGCTGACTTCACCGCGCTGGCGAACCGTGCCGCGGACCGGTTGACCTACCTGAAGTAGCCGACCAGTCCTGCGCGCCGCGCGACGGGCAGGCCCGCCGGGGCGTATAAGTCGCGTGTCATCACTCCACCCAGAAGGGACCGTCATGGACTCCTGCGAGCTCGACGGATTGGCCACCGGCCGACGGCGACGTACCCGCGGCCGCCTCGCCGCGACCGCCGGCGCCCTCGCCGCGGTCGCGCTCGCCGGTTGCGCACCAGCGGCCTCGAGCCACAGCGACGGCAGCGGCGCCAGCCACACTGCCAGCCACGGTGCCAGCCAGGGCGCCAGCCGGGGGGCGACGCCCACCACGACATCCACCACGGCTGCGGCCGCCACGACGGTCACGACCGCAGCGACGATCTCCGGCCCGCTGGGACCGCGCGGGTACGGCGCCCTCAGGCTCGGCATGAGCCTCACCGACGCGCTCGCAACCGGGCAGGTCGATGTCAGCCCCAGCGACGGCTATCAGCTCGCCGGCGGCGGCTCGCTGTGCTTCCAGCCCGGAGCGGTGCTCACCGCCATCCTCGCGCCGGCCGGCGCCACCACGCCCGAGGGCGTCGGGGACGGCTCACCTGCGGCGCGGGTGCGCGCGGCGTACCACCTGCCCGGCGGGGTGCACGACAGCGGCTGGAGGGTGCCCGCCGGCCCGGGGGCGACGTACCACTTCGACCTGGTGCCCGGCAGCGGCATGCAGGACCTCAGCCTCGAGGGCCCGCGGCAGGAATGCTGGAACTGACCCCAGATGTGCCGAGTCGGCACACCCTCGCTGCGAGGATGTGCCGACTCGGTGGTGGATCAGAGGTTCTTCATGATCTCTCGCATCAGCTCGGCGGTCTCCGACGGCGTCTTGCCGACCTTGACGCCGACCGCCTCGAGGGCCTCCTTCTTCGCGGCAGCGGTGCCGGCCGAGCCGGACACGATCGCGCCGGCGTGACCCATGGTCTTGCCCTCCGGCGCGGTGAAGCCCGCCACGTAGCCGACGACCGGCTTGGTGATGTGCTCCTTGATGTACGCCGCGGCCCGCTCCTCGGCGTCGCCGCCGATCTCGCCGATCATCACGATGGCCNTGGTCTCCGGGTCGTCCTCGAAGGCCTGCAGCGCGTCGATGTGCGTCGTACCGACGATCGGGTCACCGCCGATGCCGATCGCGGTGGAGAAGCCGAAGTCCTTCAGCTCGTACATCATCTGGTAGGTCAGGGTGCCCGACTTCGACACCAGCCCGATCGGGCCCTTGCCGGTGATGGTGTGCGGCGTGATGCCGGCCAGCGACTCGCCCGGGGTGATGATGCCGGGGCAGTTCGGGCCGATCATGCGGGTGTTCTTGCCCTGCAGGTAGGACCACACCTCGGCGGTGTCCTGCACCGGGACACCCTCGGTGATGACCACGATCAGCGGGATCTCGGCGTCGATGGCCTCGATCGCGGCGTCCTTGGTGAACGCCGGCGGCACGAAGAGCACCGACACGTCGGCGCCGGTCTCCTTCATGGCCTCCGCGACGGTGCCGAACACCGGCAGCTCCACGTCGACGCCGTCGGCGTCCTTGTGGGTGACGGTCGTGCCGGCCTTGCGGGCGTTGACGCCGCCGACGATCTGGGCGCCCGAGTCCAGCATGAGGGCGGTGTGCTTGGCACCCATGCCCCCGGTGATGCCCTGGACGATGATCTTGCTGTCCTTGTTGAGGTAAATGCTCACGTCTCTGCTCTTCCTAGGCCTCAGGCGTTGGCCAGCTCGGCGGCCTTGTCGGCCCCGCCGTCCATGGTCTCGGCGAGGGTGACAAGCGGGTGGTTCAGCTCGGTGAGGATCTGGCGGCCGAGCTCGACGTTGTTGCCGTCGAGGCGGACGACCAGCGGCTTGGTCGCCTTGTCGCCGAGCAGCTCGAGGGCGCCCTTGATGCCGTTGGCGACCTCGTCGCAGGCGGTGATGCCGCCGAACACGTTGACGAAGACCGACTTGACCTGCGCGTCGTTGAGGATCACGTCCAGGCCGTTGGCCATCACCTGGGCGTTGGCGCCGCCGCCGATGTCGAGGAAGTTGGCGGGCTTGACCCCGCCGTGGTCCTCGCCGGCGTACGCGACGACGTCCAGGGTGCTCATGACCAGGCCCGCGCCGTTGCCGATGATGCCGACCTGGCCGTCGAGCTTGACGTAGTTGAGGCCGAGGTCCTTGGCCTTCGCCTCGAGGGGGTCGGCCTCCTCACGGATCTCGAACTCCTCGTGGTCGGGGTGGCGGACCTCGGAGGCGTTGTCGTCCAGCGACACCTTGCCGTCGAGGGCCTCGAGCTTGTCACCCTCCAGGCGGGCCAGCGGGTTGACCTCGACCAGGGTCGCGTCCTCCTCGACGAACGTCTTGTAGAGCGCCTGGATCATCTCCACGGCCTGCTCGAAGACGGCCTCGGGGAACTTCGCCTCGCTGGCGATCTCGCGCGCCTTGGCCTCGTCGACGCCCTTGCCCGGGTCGATGCCGATCTGCTTGACCGCGTCGGGGTTGGTCTTGGCGACCTCCTCGATCTCCACACCGCCCTCGACCGAGGCGATGCACAGGTACTGGCGGTTGGAGCGGTCCAGCAGGAAGGAGAAGTAGTACTCCTCCTGCGGCGGCGTCGCCGGGGTCACCAGCACCCGGTTGACCGTGAGGCCCTTGATCTCCATGCCGAGGATGTTGCTGGCGTACTCGTAGGCCTCGTCGGGCGTCTTGGCGAGCTTCACACCGCCGGCCTTGCCACGTCCGCCGGCCTTGACCTGAGCCTTGATGACGGTCACGCCGCCGATCCGCTCGGCCGCGGCCTTGGCGTCCTCGGCGGTCTCGACGACCACACCGAGGGTGGTTGCGACACCATGCTTGGCGAAGAGCTGCTTCGCCTGGTACTCCATCAGATCCACTGATCCACCATGTCTCTATGTCGGTTGTACGTCGGAGCGAGCAGCAGGCGCGCTGAGGCGTCGCAACGCTCGATGATCCCCCGGCACCCTAGACCCGCCGGGCGACCGGCGACGAGACCCGGGCGGCGGACGTGACGCATCCCATAGCCGGGGCCCGCCGACGCGGCAGGAGCGAAGGGCACGCCTGGTCCACGCTTGATCGCGGCCCGGAGGGTGCCGATTCTTGACGCCTCCGGACGGTCGGTTAGAGTCGTGCCTCGCCGTCTGAACCCCGAGCAGCGGAGCAGTGAATGCATGGGTAACCACCGAGCGGATGTCATCGCCGACAACCGGCCCTCGGAGTCGACCCCTTATGTCGGGAAGCGATGCGCCACCCCGGTTGCCGAGGTGCCCGCCCCCTCCGTTCCCGAGCCGGTCGTCGCCCAAACCTCCTACGCCGGCAAGCGTCGCCGGGTGGTCGAGGAGGAGCAGCCGATCGCCGAGGTCGACGTACCAGGTCCGCGAGCGACCGCGGAGCCTGCGCTGGACGCCGCGCCGGCGATCGAGAGCCTGACGGCCTGGACCGACCTGCGCATCGACACCGGCTCGCTGCCGCCGATCAACGACACCGCTGTCTACGCCACCGACTTCGGCAGCGAGACCACGACCAACCTCCCCGCTGTCACCGGCACCCTGCCGACCCTGCCCGTCGGCAAGCGGCGTGCCGACGGCGGTCCGCGCCGCGAGCACCCGGTGGCGAAGGCGCTGCCGTCCACGCCGGTCATCCTCGGGCTGGCCGCGCTCGCCATCTCCGTCGGCGGTGCCGTGGCCGCTGCGCACTCCCCCGCCGCGACCGCCGCGAGCAGCCGGTTCGTGGCCGCGAGCGCCCTGACCGGCGCCAGCGACATCGGCCAGGTCGGCGCCGACCGCAGCGGGCCGGTCTCGCGTGACAGCAGCCGCAGCGTGCTGGCCGACCAGGCCGCCACCGCCGCCGAGCAGCGCGCCGCGACCCTCACACAGATCAACTCCAAGGCCGCGGCCATCGACAAGTGGAAGGCCGCCAACCAGTGGGGCCTGCCGATCGAGGCGGGCGACTATCACCTGACCGGGCGGTTCGACCAGGTCAGCGGCCTGTGGGCCACCGTCCACACCGGCCTCGACTTCGCCTGCCCGACCGGTACGCCGATCCACGCGGTGGCCGGCGGCGTCATCACGCAGGTCGGCTGGGCCGGCGCGTACGGCAACCGCACGGTGGAGACCCTGCCGGACGGCACCGAGNTGTGGTACGCCCACCAGTCCCGATTCGGCGTCACCGTCGGCGAGAAGGTCACCGAGGGCCAGGTCATCGGGTTCGTCGGCGCCACCGGCAACACCACCGGCCCGCACGTGCACCTCGAGGTGCGTCCCGGTGCGGGCGACCCGGTCGACCCCGACACCGCCCTGAAGGCGCACGGCGTCGACCCGGACGCCAACCAGTAGCGGCGGGTCGTCGTCCCGGTTGTAGCGTCGAGTAGGGCGGGCGCTTTCGTGGCCGATCCTCAGCATCGGTTCACCGCCGCATCAGTCGGCTCCCTCACCGTTGGAGCATGACGACCTTCGCCCCACCCGCTCCTCCCGTTGCCGCGCGGGCCGCCGATCGTGCCGCGCTGCGGCGTCCCGCCTCGCTCGCCGTACTGCTGGTCGGCACCGCGATCGCCTACCTGTGGAGCCTCTCGATCTCCGGGTACGCCAACTCCTTCTACTCGGCCGCGGCCCAGGCCGGCTCGCAGAGCTGGAAGGCCTGGTTCTTCGGCTCGCTCGACGCGGGCAACGCGATCACTGTCGACAAGCCGCCGGCCGCGCTGTGGCTGATGGGGCTCTCGGTGCGGATGTTCGGGCTGAGCTCGTGGAGCATCCTGGTGCCGGAGGCACTGCTCGGGGTGGGCACGGTCGCCCTGGTCTATCTCACCGTGCGGCGCACCGCCGGCCACGGCGCCGGCCTGCTGGCCGGCGCCGCGACCGCGCTGACCCCGTCGGCGGCGCTGATGTTCCGCTTCAACAACCCCGACGCACTCCTGCTCTTCCTCCTGACCGCGGCGGGGTACGCCGTGCTGCGGGCGACCGAGAAGGCGTCGGGCCGGTGGCTGGCGCTCGCCGGCGTACTGATCGGCTTCGGGTTCCTGACCAAGATGCTGCAGGCGTTCCTCGTGCTGCCGGCCTTCGCCCTGGTCTACCTGCTGGCCGCGCCGACCACCGTCCGTCGTCGAGTGCTGCATCTGTTGGCCGCCTTCGGCGCGATGCTGGTCAGCCTGGGCTGGTGGATCGCGGCCGTGGAGCTGGTGCCCGCGTCGTCGCGTCCCTTCATCGACGGGTCGACCTCGAACTCCATCCTGCAGCTCACGTTCGGCTACAACGGGCTGGGCCGCATCACCGGCAACGAGACCGGCGGCCACGGCAACGCCGGCTTCTCCAGCGGCGTCGGGATCCTGCGGATGTTCGAGGGTGTCTCCGGCGGCATGGTGGGCTGGCTGCTGCCCGCCGCCCTGGCCCTGCTGGTCGCCGGGGTCGTCGCCCGCGGTCGCGCACCGCGCACCGACGCGCTCCGTGCGGCACTGCTGCTCACCGGCGTCTCGATGGTGACCACCGGACTCGTCTTCTCGTTCATGTCCGGCATCTACCACGACTACTACACCGTGGCCCTCGCCCCGTGGATCGCGATGACGACGGTCCTGGGCGCTGTGGCGGTCTGGCAGGTACGCCGCCACCTCGCGGCCCGTGTCGCCCTGGCCGTCGCGCTCGTCGGCAGCGGGGTGTGGGCATGCGTCCTGCTGCACCAGCCGGCCGAGCAGCCCTACGAGACGCTCAGCTGGGTGGTCCTGGTCGCGTCGCTCGTCGGCGCCGCCGGGCTGATGCTGCCGTGGCGCGGGCGTCTGACCGCGGCATCTCTCGCGGTCGCCGTGGCGGCACTGTTCGTGGGGCCGGCGGCGTACTCGCTCGACACGATCTCGACCGCTCACACCGGCTCCATCGTCACCGCCGGGCCGGTCAGCTCGCAGGGCTTCGGGCCCGGCGGTGGCGGCGGCATGGGTGGACGCTCGCGCGGAGGGTTCGGCGGTCAGGCGCCCGGCCAGCGGACGGGCGGCACCACCGGGCAGCTGCAGGCGTTCCCGGGCGGCGCCCAGGGCGGCACGGCTGGTGGCGCGCAGGGTGGCATGGGCGGCGGCACGGCTGGTGGCGCGCAGGGTGGCATGGGCGGCGGCATGGCTGGCGGCACGCAGGGCGGCACGACGGGCGGTGCGACCGGAGGCAAGACCGGGGGCATGGGCGGCGGCATGGGCGGCGGCATGGGCGGCGGCGGTGGGCTGCTGGACGGCGCCTCGGTCAGCACGGCGCTGAAGACCCTTCTCACGACCGACTCCAAGTCGTACACCTGGAGTGCCGCGACCACCGGCGCGCAGAACGCGGCCAGCTACGAGCTCGCGACCGGGACGTCGGTGATCGCCATCGGTGGCTTCAACGGCACCACCCCCGGACCGACGCTGGCGCAGTTCGAGAAGTGGGTCAGCGAGGGCAAGATCCACTACTACATCGCCGGCGGCGGCATGGGCGGCGGCACGGGCGGCGGCATGGGTGGCGGCATGGGTGGCGGTACCCAGGGCGGTACGACCGGCGGCACCCAGGGCGGTACGACCGGCGGCGGCATCATGGGTGGTCCTGGCGGTAACACCGGCGGCGGTTCGTCGGTGTCCAACGAGATCGAGCAGTGGGTGACCGCGCACTACACCGCGAAGACCGTCGGCAGCACGACTGTCTACGACCTCACCCAGCCGACCACCTCGACGACGTCGAGCGCGAGCAGCTCCTCGGGTGCGAACTCATGATCACGACGCCCGTCGCCGCTCCGGCGGTGTTGAGTTGCCGCTCCGGCGGTGTTGAGTTGCCGCTCCGGCGGTGTTGAGTTGCCGCTCCGGCGGTGTTGAGTTGCCGGTTTGTCCCCGCGGGCGCGCGGGCAAACCGGCAACTCAATTGCTACGGACCGGCAACTCAACCGCTACGGACCGGCAACTCGACGGCTACGGACCGGCAACTCGACGTCAGAGCTTCTGCACCGGGGCGTACCGCAGCAGCAGCCGCTTGACCCCGTTGGTGCCGAAGTCGATGGAGGCCACGGTCTTGTCGGCGACGCCCTCGAGGGAGACGACGGTCCCGAGGCCGAAGCTGTCGTGGTTGACCCGGTCGCCGGGCTCGAGCGAGGGCACCTCGCGCGCCGGCTTGGCCTTCGCGGCCGCATCGGCCCTGATGGCGGCCGAGGAGAAGTTGCGGCGGCCGGTGCCGGTGATCGTGCCCAGGCCACTGCCGAAGCGGTCCCCGCCGAGGTCGGGCCGGTTCCAGCGGGTCATCGCGCCCTCGGTCCTACGCCAGTCGACCAGGTCGANCGGCAGCTCGTCGAGGAAGCGCGAGGCCGGGTTGTGGGAGGGGGCNCCCCANGCTGAACGGACCACGGCGCGGGAGATGAAGAGCCGCTCCCGGGCGCGGGTGATGCCGACGTAGGCGAGCCGGCGCTCCTCCTCGAGCTCGGTGCCGTCGCCGAGGGCGCGGGCGTGCGGGAAGACGCCGTCCTCCAGGCCGGTGAGGAACACGACGGGGAACTCCAGTCCTTTGGCGGTGTGCAGGGTCATCAGCGTGACGACGCCGTCCTCGCCCTCCGGGATCTGGTCGGAGTCGGCGACCAGCGCGACCCGTTCGAGGAAGTCGTCGAGGCCGGGCGTGACCAGGCCGGCGTCGACATCGGCGGGGTCGGCGGACGGGCCCGCGACCGGGTCGTCGGAGAACTCCCGCGCGACCGCGACCAGCTCGGCGAGGTTCTCCACCCTGGTCGCGTCCTGGGGGTCGTCGCTGGCCTCGAGCTCCTCGAGGTAGCCGGAGCGGGCCAGGGTGGACTCCAAGATGACGTCGGGACGCTCACCGCCGGCGACCATCGACTGCAGCTCGCTCATCATGGCGACGAAGCCGCGGATGTTGGTGGCGCTGCGGGTGGCGAGGCCGGGGGCGTCGTCAGCCCGCTGCAGCGCGTCCCAGAAGGTCAGGCCGTCGCGGGCCGCGAGCGCGTCGACGCACGCCACAGCGCGGTCGCCGATGCCCCGCTTGGGGGTGTTGAGGATGCGACGGAGGCTGACCTGGTCCGACGGATTTGCCAGCACCCGCAGGTAGGCGAGCGCGTCACGGACCTCGCGNCGCTCGTAGAACCGCACGCCGCCCACGACCTTGTAGGGCTGGCCGGTGCGGATGAACACCTCTTCGAAGACCCGCGACTGGGCGTTGGTGCGGTAGAAGACAGCGACGTCGCTGGCCTTGTGGCCGGCGTCGACGAGCTTGTCGATCTCGTCGCTGACGAACCGCGCCTCGTCACGCTCGTCGTCGGCGACGTACCCCACGATCCGCTCGCCGTCTCCGGCCTCGCTCCACAGCCGCTTCTCCTTGCGGCCCTTGTTGTGCGTGATGACGGCGTTGGCGGCGGTGAGGATCGTCTGGGTGGAGCGGTAGTTCTGCTCGAGCAGGATCGAGGTGGCGTTGGGGAAGTCCTGCTCGAAGTCGAGGATGTTGCGGATGTTGGCGCCACGGAACGCATAGATCGACTGGTCCGCGTCACCCACCACCATCAGCTCGGCCGGGTCGCTGCGGGGGCCCTCGGTGAGCTCCGGGTTGTCGGCACACAGCTGGTGGATGAGCGCGTATTGGGCGTGGTTGGTGTCCTGGTACTCATCGACCAGCACGTGCCGGAACCGGCGCCGGTAGGTCTCGCACACCTCGGGGAACTGCTGGAAGAGGTGGACCGTCATCATGATCAGGTCGTCAAAGTCGAGGGCGTTGGCCTCGCGCAGCCGGCGCTGATAACGCGTGTACGCCGCGGCGTAGCTCTCCTCGAGGTGATTGCGGGCGTCCTTGGTGGCGTCCTCGGCGTCGCGGAGCTCGTTCTTCTGGTCGCTGACCCAGTTGAGCACCTGGCCGGGCTGGAAGCGCTTCGGGTCGAGGTCGAGCTCGCCGAGGACCAGCGTCATCAGCCGCTTCTGGTCCTGCGCGTCGTAGATGGTGAAGTTCGACTTGAAGGCCAGGCCGGCGTGGTCGAACGCGGTGATCTCCTTGCGCAGGATCCGGACGCAGGCGCTGTGGAAGGTGCTCACCCACATGATCCGGGCGCGCTTGCCNACCAGGTCCTCGACGCGCTCCTTCATCTCGGCGGCGGCCTTGTTGGTGAAGGTNATCGCAAGGATCGAGCCCGGGTGGGCGCCGCGCTGGCTGATCAGCCAGGCGATGCGNCGGGTGAGCACCCGGGTCTTGCCGGAGCCGGCGCCGGCGACCACCAGCAGCGGCGCGCCCTCGTGGACCACGGCCGCCTTCTGCGGGTCGTTGAGACCCTCGAGCAGCTCGTCGGCGGGGGGTCCCCGCCGGGGGGCGCGCGCCTCCTGCGGGAGGGCGAACAGGGCGGCGGCGTCGAGGTTGCTCATGCTGCGCCAAGCCTATGTCGGCGTGCTGACACTCACCGCCTCGACGTGCTCGGCGTCCTGCGCGCGGCGGACCCTCAGTTGGCGTGCCAGATGGCGGCGACGCAGACGTTGAGCACGGTGAGGGCGAGCAGTCCCGCCCACAGGCCCTGCGGGATCCGGGGCTTGCGCATGTTGATCATCACCAGCGCGGTGATGATCAACGCGACGACCAGCTTCACGCTCATCTTCCAGTGCCACTCCGCGCCCGGGTGGTCGTGGGCCGAGTCGAGGCCGAAGAGGATCAGCCCCGCGACCAGCGCCGTACCGACACCGTCGCGCATCAAGGCGTTGACCTTCTTCTGCGGCTCCCGCGCCTGGATCAGCAGGCCGCCGAAGAGCGCGCCGAAGCCGAGCAGGTGGATCACCAGGAAGATCGAGATGAGCGTCGTCATGGCGTCATGATCACAGAAGCCGTCGGTCCGAGGCCCACCGGGTGAGCTCGTGGCGCGAGGAGAGCTGCAGCTTGCGCAGCACGCTCGACATGTGGGTCTCGACGGTCTTGATCGAGATGAACAGCTCCTTGGCCACCTCCTTGTAGGCGTAGCCGCGAGCGATCAGCCGCATCACCTCCCGCTCCCGCTCGGTGAGGCGGTCGAGATCCTCGTCGACGGCGGACACCTCGATGACGCCGGCGAAGGCGTCGAGGACGAAGCCGGCCAGCCGCGGCGAGAAGACGGCGTCGCCGCCGGCGACGCGTCCGATGGCGGCGGCGAGCTCGGTGCCGGTGATCGTCTTGGTGACATAGCCACGGGCGCCGGCACGGATGGTGCCGATGACGTCCTCGGCGGCGTCCGAGACCGACAGGGCCAGGTAGCGCGGCGTCCCGTCGAGCGTCGGGGCGCGGCGCATCACCTCGGCACCACCACCGCCGGGAAGGTGTACGTCGAGCAGCACCACGTCGGGGCGGTGCGCCGCGACGGCTGCCACCGCGGTGTCGACGTCCTCCGCCTCCGCGACCACCTCGATGTCGGGCTGCTGCGCCAGCTCGGCGCGCACCCCGGTGCGGAACATGGCGTGGTCGTCGACGATCAGGACCCTGACACTCATGACTCTCCTCCGGGCGGCATCCGCCCCTCACTGTCGTCGGCGGGCATCCGCAGCCGCACCTCGGTGCCCTCGCCGGGCGCCGTCCTGATCTCCGCGCTGCCGCCGTGGCGCTCCATCCGGGCGCGGATGGAGTCGCGGATGCCGTGCCGGTCCTGGCCCACCGCGGCGAGATCGAAGCCGGCGCCCCGGTCGCGCACGAAGACCTCGACGGCCGCGTCGGTGACCTCCGCGTACACGTCGACGCGGGCCACGCCAGCGTGCTTGGCGGCGTTCGTCAGCGCCTCGCCGGTGGCGGCCACGATCGGGCGCAGNGCCGGGGTGAGGACGCGGTCGCCGACCGCGACCACGTCGACCGCGATCCCGTGGGTGTCCTCGACCCGTGCGGCGGCCTCGCGCAGCGCCGCCGCGAGACCGGCATCGGGGCCGGCGGCGTCGGCGTACAGCCACGACCGCAGGTCGCGCTCCTGCGCCCGCGCCAGCCGCGCCACCGAGGCCGGGTCGGCGGCGTTCTTCTGGATGAGCGCGAGGGTCTGCAGCACCGAGTCGTGCAGGTGGGCCGCGACATCAGCNCGCTCCTGGGTGCGGATCCGCTCGGCGCGCTCCGCACCGAGGTCGGCCACCAGCCGCAGCGCCCANGGCCCGAGGATGACCGCGATGCCGAGGATGCCGAGGACGAACGCGATCGTCAGCTGGCCCGCGTTGTCGACCGACCCGCCGCGCAGCGAGAACAGCCCGAACGCGATCACCACGAGCGCCACCCCCGCTGCCACCCGCAGGTACGACGCCCAACCGCCGCGGCCGAAGACCAGCGCCACCGGGTCGAGCCGGCCCCCCGCGTCGAGCCAGCGCTCGCGCTGCGCCTCGTCCGCCTGGCGCCACAGCAGCGCGATGCCGGCGATCCCCACGACGATCGGCCAGAACAGGGTGCCGGCGCCCAGCACGGCCTCGATGAGCAGCACGCCGCCGAAGCCGAGGGCCGCGAGCGCGACCGCGGGACCGGCGTCGGTGAGCCGGCGGCCGAGCCGGCCCGCGCGCTTGGGCCGGCGTCCGCCGCGGGCGGCGCTCTCGGCCCCGGGCGTGCCGACCTCCAGGGCGGGCGCCGCCGGCAGGAACAGCCACAGGCCGGCGTAGAGCGCGACGCCGAGCCCGCTGAACAGGGCCGAGACGACGAAGAAGACCCGCACCCACATCGCCGGTACGGCGAGGTGCTCGGCGAGCCCGGCTGCGACGCCGCCCACGACGGCGCCCTCGGTGTCGCGGTAGGCCTTGCGGGCCACCGGACGGGGGGCTGCGCTCGCCGGACTCTCACTCATCGCTGCCCATCGTCACACGTGCGGGCGCGCGGTTCCATGAGGGAAGACCCCGACCCGCACTCGGGGTACCCGGGGCAGGATGCCGGCAGGATCAGGGTCGTCCCCGATGGTGGAGCAGCACGGGCTCGACCACGCTGGAGCCATGACCACGACTCCGACCGACGTACCACCTCCGCCGCCACCCGCCGGAGGCACCGGCGGTTCCGGTCCGGCCCCGCAGCGCGACCTCGGCCGGCTGCGCCGCAGCCGCAGTGACCGGCACATCGCCGGTGTCGCCGGCGGCCTGGCGCAGCACTTCGACATCGACCCCGTCATCGTGCGGGTGGCGCTGGTGGTGCTGGTGTTCTTCGGCGGTGCCGGCCTGCTGATCTACGCCGGGTGCTGGCTGTTCGTGCCCGAGGAGGGCCGCGAGGACGCGGTGGTCGGTCTGGACGCGCGCAGCCGCGCCGTCGTCCTGTACGTCGTCGCCGCGATCGCGGCGCTGGCCGTCCTCGGCGACACCGTCGGCCACGTGCACGTGCCGTGGCCGCTGCTGATCATCGCGGTGATCGCGCTGGTGCTGCTCGCCGACCGCGACGGTGGCTGGTTCCCGCTGGTGCGCAGCTCGCGGCGGCGCGACCGGGCAGCCGCAGCGGCCGCCGCGATGAGCCAGACCCAGGCGCGGGCCGAGGGGTCGCCGTACAGCACGGTCGACCCGCCTGCCCCGCCACTCGTGACCCCCCCGCCCGCGCCCCGGCGGCGTGACCCCCGCAAGCGCGGGCCGATCCTGTTCGGGTTCACGGTCGCGCTCATCGCCCTCGCGGAGGGCGTGCTGGGCATCGTCGACCTGGCCGGGGCCACGATCGCCGGCCCGGCGTACCCGGCCCTGGCGGTCGGCATCATCGGCCTCATGCTCGTGCTCGGCGCCTTCTGGGGACGCGCCGGCGGCCTCATCCTCCTCGGGTTCGTGGCGAGCATCGTTCTCGCCGGCAGCCTGGCCGCCGACAAGTGGCACCTCGACGGTCACAGCCAGGCGGTCACCTATGCGCCCACCTCTGCGGCCGCGGTGCGCGGGACCTATACCCACGGCACCGGCGACCTGCGGCTGGACCTGACCCAGGTGAGCGACCCCGCCGCGTTGGCCGGGCGCGACATCGAGGTCAGCGGGCACGTCGGCAGCATCGACGTCGTCGTTCCGGCCGGCCTCGCGGTCGACGCCAGCGGCAGGGTCAACGGGCCGGGGCAGGTGGACGTCTTCGGCGAGAGCCACGGCGGCATCCACACCTACCTGCACAGCACCCAGGCCGGCTCTGGCACACCCCTGACCATCAACGCCCACCTCAACGTCGGCCAGATCACCGTGGAGACCCGATGAACGACGAGACCCTGCTCCTCGACCAGGACGCCGAGAACCACGACGCCGCTCCCCGATCCGGCCTCCACCCCGTGAACGTCGGGCACCTCGTGATGGGTCTGGTGTTCCTGTGCGTCGTGGGCGCCTGGGCCTTGGTGCAGAGCGACCGGGTCACCGGCTCGGACCTGCGCTGGCTGCTGCCGCTGCCGTGGGTGGTGGGCGGTGCGGTCGGCCTGGCCGCCGCGGCGGTGTCCGGCGTACGCCGGCACGGGCTGCGCCGCTAGCGCTGGCTCATCGGCCCCCACGCGTCAGGCCGGCTCCCCCACCACGCTGCGCGCCAGCGCCTCCACGGCACGGTCGGCGTAGTCGGTGAAGACGCCGTCGACACCGGCCGCCAGCATGGCGCGGTGGGCCTCGACACTGCCGCGCATCGTCCAGACGAACACCTGAGTCCGGCGCGGTGGGCCTCGGCCAGGAGCGGCTTCACCGCGCCGGTGGCGCTCAGCACCATGGTGCGGCGAGGCCCGATCGCATCGGCGTACGCCGCCACCGCGTGGCACTCGATCCGCCGCCACGTCTCATCGACCAGCTGGACCAGCGGCAGCGCCGTGAGCGGGCTGATCCGGCGCAGGAAGGCGGCGTCGAACGACTGGATCCACACCCGCGACCCCGGGTGGTCGACGCCGTGGTCGCGCAGCGTCTGCAGGAGCGTGGCGTCCACCGGCAGCCCGCGGGCGGCGAAGTAGGCAGGGTGCTTGACCTCGACGTGCAGCCCCACGCGACGCCCGGCGCGCGCCGACTCCTCGGCGACCAGCAGGAGCAGCTCGTCGAGGCTGATGATCGGATCGATCACCGTCGGCGCACCGAGCGTGCGCAGCTCGGCGAAGGTGAAGTCCTCGGTGAACCAGCCGCGGCGCAGGGTGCGTCCCACCTGGCGGATCGTGCGGCGGTCGGCGAACTCCGGCCGCTGCGCGACGTCGGTGGTGCGGGACAGCTCGTTCTCATGGCGGACGACGAGGACGCCGTCGCTGCTCATCACGACGTCGGTCTCGACGGCGTCGGCGCCCATCCGGATGGCGAGGCGGTAGGAGTCCAGCGAGTGCTCGGGCAGGTGGCCGGGGGCACCGCGGTGGCCGATCACGAGTGGCATGCCTCCACGCTGCCCCCGCAGATCGACCAGGGGGCCGCGACACGCTGAACCGCAGGTGACGGGTGTGCGTCAGGGCGGTCAGGGCGTGTCGTCGGCAGACCAGGTCACCCGCTCGCGGATCACGCGAGCCGGAGTCCCCGCCACCGCCGTGTACGCCGGCACCTTCTGCCCTCGCACCAGGCTGCGTGCACCGACCACGGCGCCGTCGCCGATGTCGACATGACCGGTCACCACGGCGTCACGACCGAGCCAGACGTGGCTGCCGAGCCGGATGGTGGCGCCGTACGGATTGATCCGCTCACCGGTGTCGAGATCCTCGAGCCGGTGCATGTCGTCGGTGGCGAGGTACACGTTGGCCGCCCACAGCTGGTCGGCCTGGGCTACGACGGCGCCGCCGTTGCGGGCGTCGACGACCGCGCAGCGGGTGGCGGTGACATCCCCGTGGAGGACGACCGCGGAGGCTGCGCCGCAGTAGAGGTCGCCTGCCGTCAGCTCGCAGCGCGGCCCCAGGAACACCGTGGCCCCCTCGCCGCCGACCAGGAGCGACACGACGTTGGTGAGGTCGCACGCCACCACGATCAGCACCTCGGTGACCCAGAAGTGGGTGAGGCGCTCGAACAGCCCGGGCGCGAGCACGGCGTCGCCGGTCAGGTAGAGCGCGTTCCCGCTCTCGTGCCACCACGTCGGCACCGGGTCCGTGACGGCCCGCAGGTCCAGTACGTCGAGCACGTCCGGCTCCACGCCGGCCGCGACCAGCCGGTCGCGGTGGGTGCGCGTGAGCGGGCTGCCCAGGGCCCACGGGGCCGGCGATGACATGCGGGGTTTCTATCACCTCGTTGTGGGCAACCCGTTCAGGATGGAGGGACGTGCGGACACCCATCTGGCGGGCATCGACCACCGTGGTGGTCGGCGCGAGACGCGTGCCGAGCGGATGGACCGGCTCTTCGGCGACCTGTTGCAGGAGCTGCGGGTCATGCAGACCGGCGCCCAGCTCACCTCGGGATTCCTGCTGACGCTGCCGTTCCAGAACCGGTTCGCCACCCTCGACGGCTTCCAGCGTGGGCTCTACCTGGCGCTGGTGGTGCTGGCGCTGCTGACCACCGCCTTGGTGATGACCTCGGTCGCCGTCCACCAGCGGCTCTCCGGCCGGCACGTCAAGGACCGGGTCGTCGCGACCAGCCGCAAGCTCCTGGCCGGCGTGCTGGCCACGCTCGGCCTCCTCGTGGTCGGGATCGCGGTCTTCGTCTTCGACGTCGTCCTCGACCACATCGCCGCGCTGCTCGTCGGCGTGGGCCTGGGTGCGGTGCTGATCGCCCTGCTCGTGGTGTTGCCTCGGTCGCTGCTGGCCAGGAGCGAGGAGCGGTAGGTTCGAGGCCATGCTGGTCTCCGCTCCCCTGTCCTACTTCGGCAACCCGCGGGAGACCGCCGACAGGGTGGTCGCCTTGGAGAAGGCGGGGCTGGATCAGATCTGGGTGGCCGAGCCCTACGGCTTCGACGCGGTCTCGCTCCTGGGCTACCTCGCCGCGAAGACCGAGCGGGTCCAGCTCGGCACCGGCATCCTCAACATCTACTCCCGCACCCCCGGCGCCCTGCTGCAGACCGCGGCCGGCCTGGACAACGTCTCGGGCGGGCGAGCCATCCTGGGCCTGGGCGCCAGCGGTCCGCAGGTGATCGAGGGCTTCCACGGCGTGCCCTACGACCGCCCGGTGGCCCGCACCCGCGAGATCCTGCAGATCCTGCGCAAGGGCCTGCGCGGCGAGCGCCTGGTCAACGACGGCATCTACCAACTGCCGCTGCCAGCGGACCAGGGGACGGGCCTCGGCAAGGCGCTGAAGCTGCTCAACCGCCCCGAGCGTCCCGACGTACCGCTGTGGTTGGCGGCGCTGGGAGCCAAGAACGTCGAGCTCACCGCCGAGCTCGCCGACGGTTGGCTGCCGTTCCTCTACTACCCCGAGAGGGCCGCCGAGGTGTGGGGCGACGCCCTCGCCGCAGGCAGCGCGAAGCGCTCGGCCGGCCTCGGCCCGCTGGAGATCAGCGCCGGGGGCCTGCTCGCGATCGGGGACGACGTCGAGGGGTTGCTGGACCAGATGCGCCCGGTCTACGCGCTCTACGTCGGAGGCATGGGCGCCCGTGGCAAGAACTTCTACAACACGCTGGCCTGCCAGTACGGCTTCGAGAAGGAGGCCAAGCAGATCCAGGACCTCTACCTCGACGGACACAAGCGCGACGCAGAGGCCGCCGTTCCGCTCGCCTGGCTGCGCGCGGGCAACCTGGTCGGGCCCCCGTCCTACGTCAAGGAGCGGATCGCCGCCTTCGCCGAGGCCGGCGTGACCAGCCTGCAGGTGATCCCCGCGCAGGGCACCGACGCTCTCGCGGCGGTGCGGACGGTCAAGGAGTGGACCTCCTGATCTCAGGGAAATCCCGGATGCCGTTTCGGCCAGATGCTGGTGGGATGGATCCATGCATCGTCAGATCGCCGGCAGCCTCACCGGCCGCGTCACCAAGTGGGTCGTCGTCGGCGTCTGGCTGGTCGCCGTCGTCGCGCTGGGCGGGTTCGCGGGCAAGCTGAGCAGCGTCCAGAAGAACGACGCCTCCAGCTGGCTGCCCGGCAGCGCCGAGTCGACCCAGGGCCTCAACCGCCTGGCTGAGCTGCGCAGCCCCAACCAGATCCCCACCCTGGTCGTCTACCACCGTGCCGGCGGCCTCACCGCCGCCGACTACGCCGCCATCGACGACCAGGCCCGCCGGATCGCGGCGCTGCCCGGGGTGGTCACCACCGGCGGACGCCCGCAGGTGGTCGCGCCGACCGACGCCGCCACCGGCCGCAAGGCGCAGCTCGTCTCGCCGGACGGGACGGTCGCGACCACCGGCGTGACCTTCGACTTCGGCAGTGGTGGCTGGCGGAAGCTGCCCGCCGCCGCCGAGCGGCTGCGGTCGATCGCATCGGTGCCCGGGGTCGACGTACACATCGCGGGACAGGGCGGTCAGGCGGCCGACCAGGCCGATGCGTTCAAAGGTCTCGACAGCACGCTGCTGTTCGCCGCCGCAGGCGTGGTGATCGTCATCCTGCTGATCACCTACCGCAGCCCGGTGCTGTGGCTGCTGCCGGTGATCAGCGCGGCGGTGGCGCTCACGTGCGCGCAGGGGACGGTGTATCTGCTGGCCAAGCACGCCGGCCTGACGGTCAACGGCCAGAGCCAGGGCATCCTCACCGTCCTGGTCTTCGGCGCCGGCACCGACTACGCCCTGCTCCTGGTGGCGCGCTATCGCGAGGAGTTGCGCCGGCACGAGGACAGACACGAGGCGATGGCGTTCGCCCTGCACCGCGCCGCCCCCGCCATCGTGGCCAGTGCGGCCACGGTGATCCTCGGCATGCTGTGCCTTCTCGCCGCGACGATGAACTCCACCCGAGGCCTGGGACCGGTGTGCGCGATCGGGATCGCGATCGGGTTGGTCGTGATGATCACGCTGCTGCCGGCGCTGCTGGTCGTGACCGGGCGCTGGGTCTTCTGGCCGCAGCGGCCGTCCCACGGCTCGGCCGAGCCCACCGAGTCCGGCCTGTGGGCGCGGATCGGGCGCCGGATCGCGCTGCGCCCCCGCGCCGTCTGGGTCGGCACCGCCGCCGTCCTCGCGGTGTGCTGCCTGGGCCTGCTCGCCCTCGACACGTCCGGTCTCAACGGCAAGGAGCAGTTCACCAAGACGTTCGACTCCACGACCGGTCAACAGCTCATGGTCGACCACGGCCTCGCGGACACCTCGGCCCCGGTCGAGATCGTCAGCGACCCCGGTACCGGCGACCAGGTGCTCGCCGCCGTACGGCGCACCGGCCTGGCCGCGACGGTGGTGCCGACACCGCCGGACAAGCCGGCGCTGACGCTCGCGCCCATCCGGGGCGACGCGCAGAGCGAGCAGGCCTACGACGCCGTGCGGAGCGTGCGTGCCGCCGTACATCCGCTCGGGGTGCACGCGCAGGTCACCGGCTTCTCCGCCACCGCGCTGGACATCGGGACGTCCACCGCACGCGACTCGCGCGTGATCATCCCGCTGGTGCTGTTGGTGGTGATGCTGGTGCTGGCACTGCTGCTGCGCGCCATCGTGGCACCGGTGGTGCTCATCGCGACCGTCGTCCTCAGCTTCGGCGCCGCCCTCGGGCTCTCCGCGCTGCTGTTCCGCACGGTGTTCGGGTTCGCCGCGGAGGACCAGTCGTTCCCGCTGTTCGTGTTCGTCTTCCTGGTCGCGCTCGGCATCGACTACAACATCTTCCTGATGACCCGGGTCCGGGAGGAGACGCCGCGGCGAGGGACCCGCGCCGCGGCCCTGGTGGGGCTCTCGGCCACCGGCGGCGTGATCACCAGTGCCGGTGTCGTGCTGGCGGCGACGTTCGCCGTGCTCGGGACACTGCCCCTGGTCGCGTTCGTGGAGATGGGCCTCGCGGTCGCGCTCGGCGTACTGCTCGACACGCTGATCGTGCGCTCGGTGCTCGTCACCGCCCTCAACCTCGACCTCGGACGGATCGTGTGGTGGCCGAGCCGGATCGACGGGGCGCAGCGTCCGGCCGCGGAGCGCACCCTGGTGCCCTGAGGCCCCGGGTTCGGCGGCTCACGACTGACGCCGCCCCCACGCCACCCCGAGGGCGAACAGGTTGCCGACGCCGTAGTGGTCCATCGCGTCCGCGATGCGACGGCGCCCGGTCCGGTCCGAGATCCCCAGGGCGTGCGAGGCGCCCTCGAGGGTGGCGCCACGCGTCATGAGGCGCAGCAGCGGATCCCAGCTCGCCGGCTGCTCGGCCACGGGTACGGCGAGGGTCCACAGCTGGTCGAACACCCACTGCGCCAGACCTGCCACCGCGGGGCTGCGCACCGCGATGGCGGAGGTGGGCCACGACTCGCCCCACGTCAGCGGGAGGGCGACGATCTCGCCGTCGGCCACCCAGAACCAGCTCACCGGGTCGGCCGTGATCCGGATATCGACGCCCGCAGCCAGCTCCTGGGCCACCCGCTCGGCCGCTCCCGGATCGGCCGCGTCGATCATGTTCGCGATGACGCGGGCGCTGTTGCCCTCACGACCGATCACGTCGTGCCAGGCGGCCTGCATCTGCGGGTCGGCCACATGGAGCCGGGAGCTGTCGGGCAGGACGACGTCGGTACGGCGCAGCTCCCGCCTGCCCAGCACCTGATGCCACAGGTCGGTGACCGCCGACCATCCGTGCGAGACCTCCACCTCCAGGATGCTGTGGCTGGCGCCGCCGGTCTCCCAGTCGCGCGCGAGCGCGGGCAGCTCCGCCACGAGGTCCGCCAGCTCCCCCATCCGCCGGGCCAGCTCGTCGCTCAGCTCGGCGGAGCGGCGCCGTACCACCTCCGCGACCGCCTCGTCGGGGGCGATGTACCGGATCTCCTCGCCGTAGACCGCCAGATAGCCGTCGGCCGCCAGGGCGGCCAGCTGCTCGCGGACCTCCTCCGGCTCGGCGAGCGCCACCTCGGCGAGCTCACCCACCGTCCGCGGCCGAACGCGCAGCGCCACCGCGAGCAGATCCAGATCGGGAGACACGATCCGATCGTGCCATCTCGACCGCAGCTGTGTCCGGACGCCGTGTCCCGCACGTCCGATCCCGGCCATGTCCGGATCGCGTCACCGGTTCCGCTCGGGTGGGCGAGCTCCTGCCCGATGGGTCTTGACGGTCCTTCCATCGAGGGGCCGTCCCTCGGAAGGAAGATCATGAAGAAGCTGTACGCCGGGCTCGCCGCGGCCGCCCTCACCGCCACCGGCATCGCCTGCTCCGCCGGCGCCGCGCACGCGAGTTCCGCGTGGCCGTCGCCCCTGGGCTTCACGCCCGACAGCAGTGTCGCGTCCGTGGCGAGCGTGCTTTCCACTGACGGCACCCAGATGTACACGGTCGCCATCGACTCAACCGACTCCTCAGTCGTCGATGTTGCCACGACCGACCTCGTGAGCGGCGCCACCACCCAGGACGGCCCTCTGATCTTCGACGACACGTCGTTCGCTCCAGACGCGGTGGCAGTGGCTGGGGACGGCACCATCCTGCTCAGCGGGGTTGCATCGGATGCCGACTCATATGCCGTCGGCAACGTGGACTCCGTCAATGCAAGCGTTCAGACCACCGGCGCTCCCGGTAACGGGATTGCTGCCATCTCCGCTGACGGCAGCCACGCAGTGGTGGGCGGCGACGGAAATGGGAACACCCAACTGCTCCCGATCGACCTGACGAACGCTCAGACCGGTGACGTCATCGACCTGGGTGCGGGCAACGACGTCAACACCAGCACCAACGCGACAGCAGTCACCGTTGCGAATGACGGCACCATCGATGCCGCGGTCACTAATTGGGACGGCAGCATGGAAACGGATGCGGTTCGAGCGCTCGCATGGGATGGCGCCGTTACCGGCACCACATCCCTCGATGGCTCTGCCACCGCGCTCGTGTCGCTCGGAGGTGGCGTCGTCGCCGCGGCGATCGAGACCGCGGACGACTCGGCCGAGCTTCAATACGTCGGCGGTAGCCAGACCGAGACCCTCGTGCCGCTCGACGACGAGCCGAGCGAACTGACCGCGTCGCCCGACGGTACGACCGTGTGGGCGATCGAGCCGAACTCCTACGGCATCACCGCCATCAAGGATGGCGTCGCGACGACGCTCGACGGTTCCAGCACCACGACCGACGCGAGCTACGGCGACGTCTTCGCCGCAGCCGGCTCCAACGACACCCTCTACCTCGTTGCAACTCCCTGGGACGCGGCCGACGACAGCGACGGCCCGACCGCTGTCTATGCCCTCGGCACGCCCACGGAGACCGCCACCTCGCCTTCGGCGACCTTCGAGGATGCAACAACCCTCGCCGTCCAGTTCACCGGCGTTCTCGACGCCCCGACCCCGCTCGGCTACGCGGTGACCGTCACCGACCACTCCAACCCGTCCCATACCTGGACGAGCATGGCGTGGGACGCCGGCCACAGTGACGGCACCGACCGGGCGACGTTCCCTGACCTCGACCCGACCAAGGCCTACGACATCAGCATCCGGTCGTTCAACGGCGGGTTCCTCGGAGCGCCGGTCACGGCGTCGTACCTGCCCTCGCTGGGCGCTGAAAGCGCGGCGGTCAGCGGCACGCCGACCGTCGGCCAGGTCGTCAGCGCGACGGTCGCCGGTGCTTGGCCGACCGGCACGACGCTGAGCTACCAGTGGGACGTGGTCGTGGTCAACGGCGAGAGCGCGGACCTCGTGGACATCGCGGGGGCCACCGGCAGCTCGCTGACGCTGACCTCGGACCTGGTCGGCAAGCGCATCGCCGTTGTGGTCACCGGGCACAAGGACGGCTACGCCGACAGCACGGCGCAGTCCAGCGCCTTCGGTCCGATCGCGGCCACGACCGTGACCACCCCGCCGACCGTCCAGGTCCCGACCACCGTCGGCACCATCAAGGCCGCCACCATCAAGGCGGGCAGCAAGAAGCTCACGCTGCTGCTCGGTGGCGTCACCAGCGCTCCCGGCAAGGTGAAGATCTACGACGGCAAGAAGCTCCTCGGCAGCGCGAAGATCAGCAACGGGACTGTCACTCTGAAGCTGAAGAAGCACCTCAGCAAGGGCAAGCACAAGATCAAGCTGACGTACGCCGGCTCCGCCGAGCTCGGCGGGTTCACCAAGACGGTCAAGCTCAAGGTCAAGTGACCGATCGCTGACGCTGTCCGGATCCGGACAGCGTCAGCGGCCAGACTGGCCGACGGATTCAGGGGTCCGGAACCGTGTGGGGGTTCCGGACCCCTGAATCACGTGCGGGCTACTGTGAGGGAGATGTCCGAGCAGACCCCCACCCCGCATCAGGTACGCCGGGCGCTTGCGCGCGCCGAGCGCGGAGCAGCCCTCGACGTACCGGAGGCGACGGCACTGCTCGCCGCCAGCGGGGAGGACCTCGAGCGGCTCACCGCCGCCGCGGCCAGGGTCCGCGACGCGGGGCTGACCGCGGTCGGGCGCCCCGGCGTCGTCACCTACTCCCCGAAGGTGTTCATCCCGGTGACGCGGCTGTGTCGCGACCGGTGTCACTACTGCACGTTCGTCGAGACGCCGAGTCAGGCGGCACGGCAGGGTCGGGAGCCGTTCCTGTCTCCCGACGAGATCCTGGCCATCGCCGCCGATGGCGCCCGGCTGGGCTGCCTCGAGGCGCTGTTCACCCTCGGCGACCGGCCCGAGGACCGCTGGCCCGAGGCTCAGGAGTGGCTCGAGTCCCGGGGCTACGACTCGACGCTGGCCTACGTCCGGGCGATGGCCATCCGCGTGCTGGAGGAGACCGGCCTGCTGACGCACCTCAACCCGGGCGTGATGACGTGGGAGGAGCTGAACCGGCTCAAGCCGGTCTCGCCGTCCATGGGGATGATGCTGGAGACGACCTCGCGGCGGTTGTTCGAGACCCGCGGGCTCACGCACTTCGGCTCTCCCGACAAGGACCCCGAGGTCCGGTTGCGGGTGCTGGAGGACGCCGGCCGGCTGTCGATCCCCTTCACCTCGGGTCTGCTGGTCGGGATCGGGGAGACGCTCGAGGAGCGCGCGGAGACGATCTTCGCGCTGCGCCGGATCGCCCGGGAGTACGGCGGCCTCCAGGAGGTCATCGTGCAGAACTTCCGCGCCAAGCCGGACACCGCCATGCGCCACTCCGCCGACCTCGCGCTCGAGCCCTACCGTGCCGCAATCGCGGTCACCCGGCTCGTGCTGGGCCCGAAGGCGCGCATCCAGGCGCCGCCCAACCTGGTCGACCTCGAGGAGTGCCGCCTGCTGCTCGGGGCGGGCATCGACGACTGGGGCGGCGTGTCCCCGCTGACGCCCGACCACGTCAACCCGGAGCGGCCGTGGCCGTCGTTGGAGCGGCTGCGCTCGCTCACCGGCACGGCCGGCTTCGAGCTCCGGGCCCGGCTGACCGTGCATCCGGAGTACGTGCTCGCCGGGACGCCCTGGCTCGACCCGCGCGTCTCGGCCCATGTGGCGGCGTTGGCCGGCCCCGACGGCCTCGCCGTACCCGAGGTGCGGCCGCAGGCCGGGATCGCGTGGCAGGAGCCGGACGGCGGGTTCGCCTCCGTCGGCCGCACCGACCTGCACGCCTCGATCGACACCGATGGTCGCACCCATGACCGGCGCGAGGACTTCGACAGCGTGTACGGCGACTGGGACGCGGTCCGTGAGGCCGCATCGGCGACCGGTGCGCCTGCCGTCCTGCACGCCGAGGGCGCCTCGGCGCTGCGCGCGGCCGAGACGGGCCCCGGTCAGCTCTCCGACGAGGACGCGCTGACCCTGATGACGGCCGAGGGCGACCTGCTGGCAGAGGTGGTGAGGTTGGCCGACGCACTCCGGCACGAGGCGGTGGGGGACGACGTCACCTATGTGGTCAACCGGAACATCAACTTCACCAACGTCTGCTACGTCGGCTGCCGGTTCTGCGCCTTCGCCCAGCGCAGGACCGATGCCGACGCCTACTCCCTCTCCTACGACGAGGTGGCCGACCGAGCAGCCGAGGCGTGGGACCTCGGCGCGACCGAGGTGTGCATGCAGGGCGGGATCGACCCGCAGCTGCCGGCGTCGGCGTACTTCGATCTCGTCAGCGCCGTGAAGCGGCGGGTGCCCGACATGCACGTGCACGCCTTCTCCCCGATGGAGGTGGTCAACGGGACGGCTCGGACCGGGCTCTCCATCGAGGACTTCCTGATCAAGGCGCGCGAGGCGGGGCTCGGATCGCTGCCCGGCACCGCGGCCGAGATCCTGGACGACGAGGTGCGCTGGGTGCTCACCAAGGGGAAGCTGCCGGCGCGCACCTGGATCGAGATCGTCTCCACCGCGCACCGGATCGGACTTCCGACCACCTCGACGATGATGTACGGGCACGTCGACAACCCGCGGCACTGGGTCGGCCACCTTCGTGTGCTCGCCGGCATCCAGGACCGTGCGCTGGAGGGCGGGTACGGCGGCTTCACCGAGTTCGTGCCGCTGCCGTTCGTGCACACCTCCGCGCCCATCTACCTCGCCGGCGCCGCCCGGCCCGGTCCCACCCTGCGCGACAACCTCGCCGTCCACGCGATGGCCCGGATCATGCTCCACGGGCGCATCCGCAACATCCAGACCTCCTGGGTGAAGCTCGGCGTCGACGGCACCCGGCTCATGCTCGCCGCGGGCGCGAACGACCTCGGGGGCACGCTGATGGAGGAGACCATCTCGCGCATGGCCGGCTCCGAGCACGGCTCCGCCAAGACCGTCGCGGAGCTCGCCGACATCGCCGGCGGCATCGGGCGGTCGGTGCGGGAGCGGACGACGTTGTACGGGGAGCGGTGAGGCGCTGCCGGTTGGTTTCACCGGCCAGCCGGTGAAACCTGATGTTGTGGGCCGAAACTTCGCCCCCCAACATCAGGGATCGCCCATCAAGTAGGAGGCGTTCAGGCGGCCAGCCCGGCGAGAACGGCACGGATCCGTGCTGCGGTGCGCTCGGGGTGCTCCAGGTCGATCCAGGTGATGCGGATGCATCGCCAGCCCGTGACGGCACGGATCAGGTCCTCACGCTTCTTCTCGCGGAACACCGCGTCGGCCGCCGTCTCCCCCGAGCGCAGGTACCTGACGTACTTCCCCGTCCGTCGAACTCGAGGAACACCCCGAGCTCCGGCCAGGCGAAGTCCACCCGCCCGATCAGCTCCCCTGAGCGTCCCCGCACCTCGTACTGCGGGATGGGCATCGGCAGCCGCTGGGCCCAGAACAGATGGAGCGAGCGCGCCTCACCGGGCGTCTCGATACGAGGATCGGCGAGCCGCAGCGCGACGCGCGTCGACAGGGTGCTCGGCCATCGGTCCATCTCGGTCTGCAGCCGATCGCGCATCCGCTCGACGGTGGTCAGCCCCTGATGCAGCAGAAAGCAGATCGAGACCAGCGCCGCCTCCGTGCACCCCAACGTGGTCAGCTCCAACGCTGTCCGTGTCGGCGACGCCACCTTGAGGCCGTCGATGTCCACGACGTCGCCCTCAACCAGCCGGCCTCGGTGCTGTCGCACGCCCGCCTCCCGGCGCCCTGCCTTGTGGTCCTCACGCGTGAGGTGCACCTCGTCGAGGTCGAAGCCCCAGACGGGGGCGCCGTAGAACGGCAGCGCCGAGCTGTGCGAGATGACCGATCCCGTCTGCGCCCGCTCCAGGACGGCACGGGCCAGGACCGCATGCTGCGCTGACGCGTCGAGCCTCCTCCAGGCGGCTGCATCGACGTACGTTCCGTGCCGAAGACGGTGAAGCACACCCGCGCGTACGGCGGCCGCAATGGCGCGGTCGCTCCACCCGTCGGCGAGCAGCCCCTTCCTCGTCCGCACGGGAATCAGCCGGGGGTCGTCAGGCTCAATCATCATGTCCGACTCATCCCCGGCCGAGCCTTCGGCTACACCGGCTCTGATGACCCTGTGGATAACCGTGCTCGGGGGCGCTGCGCTCCGGTTGGTTTCACCGGTCAGCCGGTGAAACCTGATGTTGTGGGGTGAAGCTTTGCCCCCCAAGTGCAGGTTTCACCGGCCAGCCGGTGAATCCTGCAGCAGCCCACCTAGCCCTAGCTCGCCGCGTAGAACGCCAGCGGACAGCTCGCGCCGGCACAGTTGCGGAACTCCCGGTCGTACTCCCTCAGCTGCATNAGCACCGACCGGGCGGCGGGGACGTGGACGAGGTTGTGCAGCTCGTAGGGGTCGTCGGCGCGGTCGTAGAGCTCCTCCTGTCGGTGGCGGAGCCGGACGTAGGTGTAGGGGCCGACGCGGACGCCGCTGTAGAGCCGGTGGTCGCCGTTGGTGACCGGCCACCCCTCGAGGGGTACGACGCGCTCCTGGTCCGGCGCGGAGAGCCACGGCCGGAAGTCGACACCGTCGAGCACCCGCTGCGGTCGGGCACCGGCGGTGGCGATGATGGTGGCCGCGACGTCCGGGTTGGTGACCGGTGTCGCGACGGTGCGCCCGACCGGGATGCCGGGGCCGCGCAGGATCATGGGGATGCGGACGATCTCGTCGTAGTGCCACAGCTTGCCGTTGAGGTTGTGCTCGCCGGTGGCGTAGCCGTTGTCGGAGGCGAAGACGATGATCGTGTTGTCGAGCTGCCCGGTGCGCCGAAGCGTGCGCAGCTGGGCCGCGACGGCGCGGTCGACGCCTTGGTCGGCTTCGAGGCGCTGGTCGTAGGCCATCCTCAGGGCGCGCTTCATGTTGGCCGACATCGCTCGCCGGGCCGGGGAGTCGAACGGCAGCAGTCGGGTGTAGCGCTTGGCTTCGAAGAGGTCGGGCCGATGCGGCAGCGGTACGTCGGCGAAGCGGCCCCGGTCGCGCGGCGCGGGCACCGTGGTGGGGATGGCTGCCGACGTACCGGCGAAGACCCGACGCGGGTCGCCCGGCTCGATGGGGCCGCCGAAGTGCGGAGCGACATAGTTCACCCAGGCGAACCACGGCCGTGCGGTGCGTTGCGGCGCCCCGATCATCGCGTCGGCCTCGCGGCTGATGATGTTCGTGCTGTAGCCGTGCGACTTCCACAGCCTGCCGTTGAGGTTGAAGGTGGGGTTGAAGAACCCGTACGTCGTCGGGTCGATGGTGGCCCGCCAGTCGGTCCAGCCCGGGGGCACCTGGTGGGCGGTGCCGTCCTCGCCGTACCCGTTGAGGAACTTGCCCGTGAAGAGGGTGTCGTAGCCGGCGGCCTGCAACGAGGTCGCGATCGTGCCGTTCTCGTTGAACGACTGGTAGCCGCCGTGGGGGCCGGAGATGGTGCGGGCACCGTCGTTGTGCGCGTACTGCCCCGAGAGGAGGGAGGCGCGGGCCGGCACGCAGATCGGTGTCGGGGCCTCGGCGTTGCTCAGGGTCGTGCCCTGGTCGGCGAGGAGGTGCCGGACGTGGGGCATGTACGGCAGGTCGAGCTCGGAGAGGTCGTCGGCGGTGATCATCAAGATGTTCGGACGATGCGGGAAGCCGCGCAGCGCCGGTGTCGGCGTTGCGGTACGAGGCAGGATCGTGCCGTTAGCCTGCCCAGCGAGACTCCGGGCTGCGAGGCCCGAGGCCCTTCCGGCGGCATGCGAGGCATCCGTCGGATGTGCGAGGCCGGTCACGGCCAGGGCGCCGACCGCGAGCGCCGCGAGCCTGAGGCGAGATGGCACGCCGACTCCTTCCGATGAGATCCCTCATTATATCTTTATGTCCATAGTATTACTGCACTTTGGCTGACTGTGATCTGACTGGCGTGTCGAGAACCGCCGGACCGGGCACCTGCAGGGCGGCACGGAAAGGAGCCGCAGCATGACCGAGAACCGAGAGTCCTACGGCGACTACAGCGTCGACGACGAGGACCAGCCCGGCGCCGAGGACCAGACGGTCCGCGACCCGGCCCGCGATCCGGACGACCCGCTCGACGCCGGCTACTCACCGCCGGAGAAGTGGAGCGCCGCCGAGGGCTACGGCAACACCCCGTGGGAGGAGGCGCACGGCGAGTCGCTCGACCAACGCGTCGCCCAGGAGGAGCCCGAGCCGGATCCGTACGCCGAGGCCGAGCGGGCCGACGTCGCAGAGCTCGACCGCGACGAGGACCGCGAGGTCGGCGACGCGCGGGCCGGCCGCCTCGTCGCCCCCGATCAAGGGCTGGGCGAGGACACCGAGAANGATCTGGTGGGCGACGACGTCGGCATCGACGGCGCCGGCGCCTCCGCGGAGGAGGCGGCCGTCCACGTCGTACCCGACGAGATCGACGGGATCGNCGACATCGACGGCCCCGCAGCCGATCAGGTCTGAGGCATCTTCGGTACCCGGTGGGGTACCTGGAGCTCTCACCTAGCGAGGGAGGAAACGATGGCGTTTCTACTCTGGATTCTGGCCGTGATCCTCGTCGTGGCCGGCATCGTCAGCATCATTCGAGGCGCCCTGCTGTGGGGCATCGTCCTGATCGTCGTGGGACTGCTCGTGGGTCCCGGTGGCGTCAGTCTCTTCACCTGACGCAGTACGGCCTCACGACAGGGCCGCGGCAGCGACGCGAAGGTCAGCGACCAGCGCGTCGAAGGCCGCGGCCCTGTCGTCGCGGGCGCGCAGGATCGCCGAGGGATGCGTCGTGGCCAACACCCACGGCGGCTGCGAGGTCGGATACCGATCCTGCGGCCAGACAGCCATCCGTCCGCGAGCCTGGGTCACCGTGAAGGACGGCCCGTAGAGGGCCTTGCCCGCCGTACCGCCGAGGAGTACGACCCCGTCGGGCGTCACCAGGTCCAGCTCGGCGGTGAGCCACGGCGAGCAAGCGTCCACGTGGCGCCGCGCCGGCGAGACGTGGATGCGGCGCTTCCCGGCGGTCTTGAACCGGAAGTGCTTGACCACGTTCGTCACATAGACCAGCTCGGGCGCGATGCCGGCCTCGGCGAGCGCCTGGTCGAGGATCCGACCCGCGGGCCCGACGAACGGCTCGCCCTCGACGTCCTCGCGATCCCCCGGCTGCTCCCCCACCAGCATCAACGGCGCAGCCGGATCGCCCCGGCCCATGACCGCCTGGGTGGCGTCCTGATAGAGCTCACAGGCGGTGCAGGCACGCACCTGCGACCGGAGCCGCTCGACGTCCTCCGTCATGGACGCCCGGTACCCCGCGTCCGCGCGCACTGTCCCGCGAGACGGTGATCGACGCCGACGACTCCTGACCCGGAGCCGCTGCCGCCTACACTCCGGGCGTGCCAGCCAACGACGAGCCCCTCGAGCGCATCGACCCCGACGAGCTCGCCACGACGCTGAAGGTGCTCGGCGAGCTGCATCGACTCGACCCGGAGCACCCCGACGTACGCACGGTCAAGCACGCGACCGGCTACATGTGGAAGCTGCTCAAGCGCTCGCGCCGGGCCGCGATCCGCGACGAGCGGCAGGCACACGACCGCGCGGTGACCGAGTTGACCGCCACCGGCTCGCGGCTGCGGATCGACGACGAGACGGCCGGGCTGCCGCTGGTCTCGACCGCGCGCGGCGCCGTCGCCGGCGAGCTGCGCACGGCGCGCGGCTGCTACATCTGCAAGGCGGCGTACACCACCGTCGACGCCTTCTACCACTGGCTGTGTCCCGAGTGCGCGGCCCTCTCTCACGACAAGCGGGACCAGCGCACCGATCTGACCGGTCGCCGTGCGCTGCTCACCGGCGGGCGCGCCAAGATCGGCATGCACATCGCCCTGCGGCTCCTGCGCGACGGGGCCCATCTGACGATCACGACCCGGTTCCCCAAGGACGCGGTCAGGCGCTTCTCGGCCCACCCGGAGGCGTCCCAGTGGCTCCACCGGCTCAAGGTCGTCGGCATCGACCTGCGCGACCCCACCCAGGTGATCGGGCTCGCCGAGGAGGTGGCGGCCGCCGGACCGCTGGACATCCTGATCAACAACGCCTGCCAGACGGTACGACGCTCCCCGGGCTCCTATGCCCATCTGGTCGCCGGCGAGCGGGCTCCCCTGCCGGATGCCGACCTGCCCGAGATGGTCACCTTCGACCGGGTGTCGGAGGCCCACCCGGCGGCGATCACCGGTGCGCTGGCCTCGCATCCGGTCGCCCACCACGACCCCGCGACCCTGGCCGAGCTCGCCCTGACCGCCGGCAGTGCCTCCCTGGCCGCTCACCTCGACGGTACGGCGGTCGACGCCGGCGGGCTGCTGCCCGACGTCGCCACGATCAACTCCTGGACCCAGGTCGTCGACCAGGTCGACCCGTTGGAGATGCTCGAGGTGCAGTTCTGCAACGCGGTCGCGCCGTTCCTGCTGATCTCGCGTCTACGGCCCGCGATGCGGGCAGCCGTCTCCGGCGGCGCACGGCGCGCCTACGTGGTCAACGTCAGCGCGATGGAGGGCCAGTTCAGCCGGCGCTACAAGGGCCCGGGCCATCCGCACACGAACATGGCGAAGGCGGCCTTGAACATGCTGACGCGGACGTCCGCCGGCGAGATGTTCGAGACCGACCGCATCCTGATGACCGCCGTGGACACCGGCTGGATCACCGACGAGCGCCCGCACCACGACAAGCTGCGCATCGCCGCCGAGGGGTGGCATGCCCCGCTGGACCTGGTCGACGGAGCGGCGCGGGTCTACGACCCGATCGTGCGCGGCGAGGCGGGCGAGGACCTCTACGGCTGCTTCGTGAAGGACTACCGACCCTCGCCCTGGTGAGATGCGGCCCAGCTGACCAGGTCGCGGGCGGCGCCCTCGGGCGGATGCGGTCCGCCGCGCCACACCGCGTGGAGGCGGCGGGTCAGGTCGAGGCCCGCGACCTGGATACGAACCAGCCGACCGGTCGCGAGGTCGTCGCGCACCGAGTGCTCCCCGAGTGCCGCCGGGCCGGCGCCGGCCGCGACGGCGGCTCTGATGGCCGCCGTACTGGAGAGCTCGAGGGCCGGCGTGGCCATCGGGTAGCCGTCCAGCGCCCGCTCCAGCACCGTGCGGGTGCCGGAGCCGGCCTCACGGACCACGAGCGGCGTGGCGGCGAGACGGGCGGCGGTGACGCGGCGCTGCGAGGACCGGGCCCAAGGATGGGACGGCCCGACCACCACGGCGAGGGTGTCGGTGCCCACGAGCCGGTGCCGCAGCCCCGCCGGAGCGTCAGGGCCCTCGACGAAGCCCAGGTCGACCTCGCCGTCGGCGACCAGGACGGCGACGCGCTCACTGTTGGTCGCTGTCATCGTGACCTCGGTCGGTACGCCGCCGGCGCTGACCTGCCGGGCACGCAGCGCCACCAGCCAGCCGGGCAGCAGGTTCTCCGCGATCGTCAGGCTGGCGGCGATCGAGAGGTGACCGCGACGGTCGGCGCGCAGGGCGGCGATGCCGGCATCCATCCGCGCGGCTGCGGCGAGCAGGTCACCCGACCACTGCACGAGGAGCTCGCCCGTGGCGGTGAGCACCGATCCTCGCCGGGAGCGGTCGACCAATGGGGCCCCGACCAGCGCCTCCATGGTCCGCATCCGTGACGACGCGGCCTGCTGAGTGATGCCGACCTCGGCGGCCGCCGCGCTCAGGCTGCCGGTGCGCGCCACGATCGCGAGCAGCTCGACGGCCCGCAGCTCGGGCATCCGGGGTCCCAGCACGGCTACAAGGTATCCTTGTGACCCCACAACCACAATGTCGTTCTGTGGCGCGCCGTCGGTCTCCAGACTTGAGGCATGACCAAGACCCAGCTGCGCGTGGCGATCGTCGGTGGTGGCCCGGCCGGCATCTACGCCGCCGACATCCTCACCAAGTCCGACCCCGACGTCTCGGTCGACATCCTCGAGCGCCTGCCCGCGCCGTTCGGTCTGGTCCGGTACGGCGTCGCGCCCGATCACCCGCGGATCAAGGAGATCGTCAAGGCGCTGCACCGCGTGCTCGCCAAGCCGCAGGTGCGGCTGCTCGGCAACGTCGAGTACGGCGTCGACATCAAGCTCAGCACCCTGCGCGACTTCTACGACGCCGTCGTGGTCGCGACCGGCGCGATGGCCGACCGCGACCTCGGCATCCCCGGCGAGGAGCACTCCTACGGCGCGGCGGACTTCGTCTCCTGGTACGACAGCCACCCCGACGTCCCCCAGACCTGGCCCCTGGACGCGCCGTCGGTCGCGGTGATCGGCGTCGGCAACGTCGCCCTCGACGTGGCGCGGGTGTTGGCCAAGACCGGCGAGGAGATGCTGGTCACCGACATCCCGGACCACGTCCACGCCGGCCTGCTGGCCAAGACCACGACCGACGTGCACGTGTTCGCCCGGCGCGGCCCGGCGTACGCCAAATTCTCCCCGCTCGAGCTGCGCGAGCTCAACCACTCGCCCAACGTCGAGGTGATCGTGCACCCCGAGGGCTTCGACGTCGACGAGCACGGCATGGCGCACATCGCCCAGCACAAGTCGCAGAAGATGGTCCTCGACACGCTGGCGAACTGGGTCGGCCGCGAGCCGGTCGGCAAGCCGCACCGCATCCACCTGCACTTCGCCGAGGCGCCGACCGAGATCCTCACCGACGCCGACGGCAACGTGACCACTCTGCGCACCGAGCGCACCCACTCCCCCGCCGCCGACGGCACCGTGGTGGGCACCGGCCAGATCACCGACTGGGGTGTTCAGGCCGTCTACCGCGCGGTCGGCTACCGGTCGACGCCGCTGGCCGGCCTGCCCTTCGACGACCGGGCTGCAGTCATCCCGAACGACGAGGGTCGCGTTCTCGACCTCGACGGCACGCCCATCCCCGGGACGTACGTCACCGGCTGGATCAAGCGCGGCCCGGTCGGCCTGATCGGCCACACCAAGAGCGACGCCGCCCAGACGGTCGCCCACCTGCTCGCCGAGACGAGCGCGACGGCAGTACGCCGCGACCCCGCCGAGGTGGACGCCTACTTCGCCGAGCGCGGCGTCGAGGTCACCACGTTCGAGCACTGGGAGGCGCTCGATGAGCACGAGGTCGCCTTGGGGGCCGCCCAGGGCCGCGCGCGGGTGAAGGTGGCCGAGCGGGCGGCGATGATCGCCGCCGGCGCCATGCCACGGTGACCGCCGCAGGCGCTGTGCCACGATGACCGCATGCCTGAGACGCGCATCGCACTGCTGATCGACGCCGACAACAGCTCCTCGGTCCACCTGGCCGCCCTGCTCGACGAGCTGAGCCAGTACGGCCGGGTGTCGATCAAGCGGGCCTACGGCGACTGGACGACCAGTCAGCTCTCCGGCTGGAAGACGCACCTCAACGAGCAGGCGATCACGCCGGTGCAGCAGTTCGCCTACACCAAGGGCAAGAACGCGACGGACTCCGCCCTGATCATCGACGCGATGGACCTGCTCTACTCCGGCAACGTCGATGCCTTCGCGCTGGTCTCCAGCGACAGCGACTTCACCCGGCTCGCGACGCGGCTGCGCGAGTCCGGCAAGACGGTCTACGGGCTGGGGCTGCGCAAGACGCCGGCGGCGCTCGTGGCCGCCGTGGACCGGTTCATCTACCTGGAGCTGCTCGGCGAGAAGTCCGAGCCGGAGGAGGACACCGCCGAGGACGCCTCGCTGCCCAACCTGCAGAGCATCCTGACCAAGGCGGTCAACCGGGCCAGCGGGGACGACGGGGATGCGGCCCTCGGTGCCATCGGGAGCCAGCTCCGCTCGGCCAATCCGTCCTTCGACTCGCGGCTCTACGGCTACGACAAGCTCCTCACCCTGGTGAAGGCCCAGCCGTACCTCACCGTCACCGGCAAGGGCTCGGCGACCCGCGTCGCGGTCAAGGGACGAGCGGCAGCGGGCAGGTCGGCGTAGCGCCGAGGCGGTCAGCGGTGCGGCGATCCCGGGCGCGCCCCAACTGTCACCGTGACACTCCGCGACGTGGGTGACACTTCACAGCTGGCACCCGTGCCGCAAGGTGTCACCGTGACACTTTGGCACTGTCACCGTGACACTTTGGCATTGTCACCCTGCGACCGAGCAGCNGCCCGGGCTCACTCCCACTCGATGGTGCCCGGCGGCTTGGACGTCACGTCCACCACCACCCGGTTGACCTCGCTGACCTCGTTGGTGATCCGCGTCGAGATCCGCTCGAGTACGTCGTAGGGCAGCCGGGCCCAGTCGGCGGTCATCGCGTCCTCGGAGGTGACCGGGCGCAGCACGACCGGGTGACCGTAGGTGCGGCCGTCACCCTGGACGCCGACCGAGCGGACGTCGGCCAGCAGCACGACCGGCATCTGCCAGATGTCGCGGTCGAGGCCCGCGGCGGTCATCTCCTCACGGGCGATCGCGTCGGCCTCGCGCAGGATGTCGAGCCGTTCGCGGGTGACCTCGCCGATGATCCGGATGCCGAGCCCGGGCCCGGGGAAGGGCTGGCGGTGGACGATGTCGGCGGGCAGGCCGAGCTTCTCCCCGACCGCGCGGACCTCGTCCTTGAACAGCGTGCGCAGCGGCTCGACCAGCTCGAACTCGAGGTCCTCGGGCAGGCCGCCGACGTTGTGGTGGGACTTGATCGTGGAGGTGCCGGCCCCGCCGCCGGACTCCACGACGTCGGGGTAGAGCGTGCCCTGGACGAGGAAGCCGACGGTGGTGCCCTCGGGNGCGTCGCGGATGATGTCGGCCTGCGCGCCCTCGAAGGCGCGGATGAACTCGCGGCCGATGATCTTGCGCTTGGTCTCCGGCTCGCTGACGCCGGCCAGCGCGTCGAGGAACCGCTTCTCGGCGTCCACGACGACCAGGCGGGCGCCGGTGGCCGCCACGAAGTCGCGCTCGACCTGCTCGGACTCGCCCTTGCGCATGAGGCCGTGGTCGACGTACACGCAGGTCAGCCGGTCGCCGATGGCCTTCTGCACGATGGCGGCGGCCACGGCGGAGTCNACGCCGCCGGACAGGCCGCAGATGGCGCGGCCGCCGGGGCCGATCTGCGCAGCGATGCGCTCGATCTGCTCCTCGGCGATGTTGCCGATCGTCCACGTCTGCCGGCAGCCCGCGATGTCCCACAGGAAGTGCTCGAGNACCCGCTGGCCGTGCTCGGAGTGCAGCACCTCGGGGTGCCATTGGACGCCGGCCAGGCCCGCATCGACGTTCTCGAAGGCGGCGACCGGCGTGACCGCCGTGGAGGCCAGTACGGCGAAGCCCTCGGGGGCTGCGGTGACGGAGTCGCCGTGCGACATCCACACGTTGTGCGCGGCCGGGACGTCGGCCAGCAGNGTGCCGGGAGTGGCGACGGTNAGGGGCGTGCGGCCGTACTCGCGCGCGCCCGTCGCCGAGACGGTGCCGCCGAGGCCCTGCGCCATCAGCTGGAAGCCGTAGCACATGCCGAAGACGGGGGTGCCGGCGGTGAAGATGCCGCGGTCGATCGTGGGGGCGCCGTCGTCGTACACCGACGAGGGGCCACCGGAGAGGATGATCGCCTTCGGGTCCTTGGCGAGCATCTCGGCCACCGGCATGGTGTGCGGCACGATCTCGGAGTAGACCCGCGCCTCGCGGACCCGTCGGGCGATGAGCTGCGCGTACTGCGCGCCGAAGTCGACGACGAGAACGAGATCGTGGTCATCCGTCATGGCGGGAGTCTATCGGCGCCGCGGCGCGCGTCCGATTCGTGGCACCCGCCGGCACCGGCGCCTCAGCGACCCTCGGAGAGGCACCAGGAGACACACCAGGAAAATGCACCAGGGCCCGGCCGGGGAGGGAGGGTGGCCGGGCCCTGATCGTCCATGCCCTGCTGGACAGCGCCTGGACTGCGTGACCCGGACACTTAAGGGAGGGAGCAATCCCGGGTCTCCCACTCCAACGACCCGCCCAGACGCCGGTTACGCCGCCCGCGAACTTTTCTCGGACGGATTTCGCCGGCTGCTCAGCCGATGCCGACGATGGGCAGCCGCAGCGCCGCCGGCGCGGTCGGCGGGACCGCGGGACGGTGCGGCGCGACCGGCTCGATCCGCTCGTAGGCGGACCCCAGCGGCGGCCGCCGATCGGCCTCGCCCTTGTTGGGCCAGTACGCCATCGCACGCTCGGCCTGCGCGGTGATGGTGAGCGAGGGGTTGACCCCGAGATTGGCCGAGATGGCGGAGCCGTCGATCACGTGGAGCCCGTCGTACCCGTAGAGCCGCTGGAACGGGTCGACGACGCCGGTCTCGGGCGAGTCCCCGATCGCGCAGCCGCCGATGAAGTGTGCGGTCATCGGCACGTTGAACGGCTCGCCGATGGTGCCGCCGGCGTACCCCTCCCCCTTCTCGGTGGACATCGCCTTGGCCATCAGGCGCGCACCCTCGTTGGCCATCGGGATCCAGGTCGGGTTCGGCTGGCCGTGGCCTTGCTTGGAGCTGAGCCGCCACCCGAGCGGCGTCCTCTTCGGGAAGACCGTGATGGAGTTGTCCAGTGCCTGCATCACCAGCAGGACGATCATCCGCTCCGACCAGTGCTTGAAGTCGTAGAGCCGGCCGATGTTGGCGCGCTGGACCCACATCTCCTTCAGCCAGCGCTTCTTGCGGTCGGGTCCGCCGTCGGTGAGGACGGTCTGCAGCAGCGACATGGCGTTGGAGCCCTTGCCGTAGCGGACCGGCTCGAAGTGCGTGGTCGCGTCGGGGTGGATCGAGGAGGTGATCGCCACACCCTCGGTGTAGTCCACCGACAGGTCGGGCGCGATCGCGCCGAGGATCGCCTCGGAGTTGGTGCGGGTCAGCATGCCGAGTCGGTCCGAGATCTTCGGCAGGTCCCCGGTGACCTTCAGCTTGTGCAGCAGCTTCTGGGTGCCGATCGCGGCGGCGGAGAAGACGACCTGGTCAGCGGTGAACGTCTTGACGGCAGTACGCCGCGACAGCTTCGCCTTGGTCCACCGGGTCCGCACCTCATAGCCGCCACCGGGGCGTGGGATGACGCGGGTGACAGTGGTGAGCGGGTGGATGACGGCGCCGTTCTTCTCCGCCAGGTGCAGGTAGTTCTTGACCAGGGTGTTCTTCGCGTTGTGCCGACAGCCCACCATGCACTCGCCGCACTCGATGCAGGTCGTGCGAGCCGGGCCCTCCCCGCCGAAGTACGGGTCGGCCACCCCGGTGCCGGGCGCCACGCCGTCCTGGCCGAAGAACACGCCGACCGGTGTCGGATGGAACGTCTCGCTGACGCCCATCTCGGCGGCGACCTTCTGCATCACCAGGTCGGAGGGGGTGAGGTGCGGGTTGGTGACCACGCCGAGCATCCGCTTGGCCTGGTCGTAGTAGGGCGCCAGCTCGGACTTCCAGTCGGTGATGTGCGCCCACGACGGGTCGCGGTAGAACGGGTCGAGCGGCTCGTAGAGGGTGTTGGCGTACACCAGCGAGCCTCCGCCGACGCCTGCCCCGGCCATGATGATCGCGTCGCGCACCATGTCGATGCGCTGGATGCCGTAGCAGCCGATCGCGGGGTTGAACAGGAACCGCTTGAGGTCCCACGAGGTGTCGGCGAAGTCCTCGTCGCGGAAGCGGGCACCGGCCTCCAGCACACCGACCCGGTAGCCCTTCTCGGTCAGCCGCAGCGCCGTGACGGAGCCGCCGAAGCCGGAGCCGACGACGAGGACGTCGTAGTGGATCGGCTCGCTCATCAGGCGCGTCCGAGCTTGTTCAGCGCCCGCAGGCTCACGGTCATGGTCTTGGCGTAGGCCTCGTCCGACATCCCGAACATGGGCGCGAGCCGGGCGCCCCGCTGCGTCGCGACCGACTGCGTCTCGGTGTAGCGCAGGATGCCCTCGGCGCCCTGGCGCCGGCCCATGCCGGACTCGCGCATGCCGCCCATGGGTGCGGCCAGGCTGGCGAACGTGGCGCCGAACGCCTCGTTGATGTTGACGGTGCCGCACTTGATCTGGCGGGCGATCTGGCGGGCGCGGCCGCCGTCACGGCTGTAGATCGAGGCGTTGAGCCCGTACTCACCGTCGTTCGCCCGGGCGATCGCCTCCGCCTCGCTGTGGAAGCGGTAGAGCGAGACCACCGGGCCGAAGGTCTCGTTCCCGAAGCAGGTCATCTCCGGGGTGACGCCCTCCAGGATGGTCGGCTCGAAGAAGTACGGCGCGAGGTCGGGGCGTGCCCGGCCGCCCGCGAGCACCTTGGCGCCCCTGGCGACGGCGTCCTCGACGTGCCTGGTGGCGGTCTCGACCTGGTCCTGGCTGATCAGGGGCCCCATGTCGTTGCCCCAGTCCAGCGTGGCGCCGAGCGTCATCGCCTGCGTCCGGGCCACGAAGCGCTCGACGAACCGGTCGTAGATCGCGTCGGCGACGAACATCCGCTCGATCGAGACGCACAGCTGGCCGCCGTTGGAGAAGGCCGCCCGGGTCGCACCCTCGGCAGCCTTCTCGATGTCGGCGTCGGCGAGGATCAGCATCGGNTTCTTGCCNCCGAGCTCCAGGGAGCAGCCGATGAGGCGCTCGGCGCAGCTCTTGGCGACCAGCTTGCCGGTGTTCGTGGAGCCGGTGAAGCAGATGTAGTCGGCACGCTCGATGATCCGGGTCCCGACCCGCGACCCCGGCCCGGCCCGGCGACCACGATCCACAGGTCCTCGGGGAAGCCGGCCTCGTCGAGCAGCCGGGCGCCCAGGAGGGCGCTGAGCATCGTCTGGGCATCGGGCTTGGCCACGACCGCATTGCCCGCGGCCAGGGCGGCCAGGCCGTCGCACAGCGCCATCGTGAAGGGGTAGTTCCACGGCGAGATGATGCCGACGACGCCCTTCGGCACCCGGTTGACGTCGACGCGGGTGAGGGCCGGGAAGACGCCGGGCTGGCGCCGTGTCCCCAGGTGCTCGTGCGTGGTGCGGCCGTAGTAGCGGGCCGTGAGCGCGATGTGCAGCGGCTCGTCGAAGGCGTGCTTGCGGGCCTTGCCCGACTCGAGCACGATCAGGTCGAGGATCTCCTGTTGGCGGTCCAGCACGAGGTCGTGCAGCCGCAGCAGCAGCCGCTCGCGCTCCGCGACCGGGGTCCGCGCCCACTTCTCCTGCGCGAGACGCGCGCGGCGGAAGGCCTCGGCGACGTCCTCGTCACTGGACTGCGGGATGTGCGCGAGCGGAGCCCCGTCGAGCGGCGAGATCACCTCGGCGGCCTCGCCCGACGTGGCGAGCAGACGGTCGGTGAGGCGTCCGACGTACTCGGGCTCGAGGGCGTAGGCAGCGGCAGGGTCGTGCTCGGGGTCCCGGGGTCCGTCGACGACGGGACGGTCGGGGTCGGAGGCGCTCATATACCGAGGGTATGTGATGACCGTCTCGGTTACCAGTGAGTCACATGCATTTCCGCGACTGCGTGTAGCGCTAAAGGCCGACGCTGCCCTGGCTGATGCCGCCGTCGACGGTGACGGTGGTGCCGGTGAGGTAGCCGGCCTTGTCCGAGGCGAGGAAGACCACCACGTCGGCGATCTGCTCCGGCTCGGCCATCCGACCCAACGGGATCGCACCCTTCAGTGCCGCCATCTTCTCCGGGTCGGCCTCGGTGGAGGCGTTGATCGGCGTGCTCACCGCACCCGGCGCGACGTTCACCATCCGGATGCCGTGCGGCCCCAGCTCGACCCCGGCGGTGCGCGTCAGCATCCGCATCCCGCCCTTGGAGACGCAGTACGGCGTGTTGCCCGGCATCGGCCAGTCCTCGTGCACCGAGGAGATGTTGATGATGCTCCCGCCGCCGCCCTGCGCGATGAACTGCCGCGCGGCCGCCTGACTCGCGAAGAAGGCGCTCTTCATGTTGACCGCCATCACCTTGTCGTAGTCCTCCTCGGTGGCGTCCAGGAGGCCGGTGCGGGTCTCGATGCCGGCGTTGTTGACCAGCACGTCGAGGCGGCCGAACTCCTCGACCGCCTTGGCGATCATCGCCTGGACGTCGGCCACCTTGCTGACGTCGGCCTTGATGGCGCTGACTCCACCGGGGCAGGCCTCGATGCGCTCCATCAAGGCGCGGGTCTCGTCCTCGTGCGCCACATAGTCGATGACGACGTTGGCGCCCTCCTGCGCGGCGGCGACCACGATCGCCTCCCCGATCCCACTGTTCCCACCGGTGACCACGATGACCTTGTTGTTCAGCAGCATGCGGGGCAGGTACCCCGTTTGCCGTGCTGGGTCGAGGACCACGTCCGGGTAGTGGCGTACCACTACCCGGGACGTGTCCTACGTCCAGATCGTCAGCAGTTCGCGACGTTGCTGTCCACCCAAGGCGTGCCGTGCAGCGACCCAGAGGTCGCACCATTGTTGTAGAAGACGTCCGCCGAGACGTAATAGGCGTAGTCCCAGGGAGCGGACGCAATTCGGTACCACCACGTGTTGCCATCGGAGACCTTGAAGCCGGTCACCTTGCACGAGATCTGGACGGTTTGATTCGAGCCGATCTGTGAGCCTTGAGACCCGCCAGCGCTCGCATAGTCCGTCCACGTGTTCGCCACGCTGCCCGTCGTCTCGGAATATGTCGTCGCGGGATTCTGCACAGGCGATGACCCGCTGCTGCAAGCTGGCACGGCTGGATCGGTGAAGGGCGTGCCGTGAAGTGATCCAGTCGTGGCACCGTTGTTGTAGAACGCGTCTGCTGAGACGTAATAGGAGTTGCTCCAGGGTGCCGAAGCGATCTGGTACCAGGCGGTGTTGCCGTCGGAGACCTTGAACCCGCTGACGACACACGCGACCAGGACGGTCTGATTTGCTCCGATCGACTGTCCTTGGGCGCCGCCCGCTGCCTGGTAGTTAGTCCACGTGTTCGCGGTGGTGCCGGTCGTCTCGGCGTACGTCCTCGTCGTTGGGGCGGACGCTGCCACTGGTGGCTGCGTCGGCGTAACAGGGTTCGAGGCAGATGCATTCGTCTTGATGTGCAGGAAGTGGATGGTCGTGTCTCCGTTACTCCGCTTCCAGAGACCGTTGGGCTGCAACGTCGCAGTCGCCCAACCGGTTGGCGACGAGTTCTGGTCAACCAACGTCAAAGTGCCCCCCGAGTTGGTGTCGACAATCTGCACGTGGCCGTAGGTCTTGGCCGTGTCGACGACGATGTCCCCAGGGACCGGCTGGTACCCACTGCCGTTGTCATGCTGATCGACGTAAGGAGCCAGCTTGGCGTTGTTCCAGTATGCCTTCGCGTCTCCGTACGCCTGGATCGGAACGCCAAACCTCTGGTTCATAAAGCGCTTGACCAATTCCACACACTGCCACACCGACGTTTCGGAGCCCGTCTCGCCGCTCGACATCACGTTGACCCCGTTGCCACCGAACCACTGCGAACCAGCGATCAACACCGTTCCGGCCGCCGGGAAGGCGTCCGACCCCTTGCCGTCGCCACCTGCCGGCATCGTTCCAATACTCGATGCTTTCACCGCTGTGGTGATCGCTCCCCTCGCTCCCTTCTTTGCCCCGGAAATCCTGATAGCCGACCGCTTCGAGCCGCTGAACTTGCCCTCTGCGGCGGACCTACGGGTCGCGGCACAGCCCAGGACGTAGTTCCATCTCCCACCGGCCGCGCTCTTCTTCACTGGGAAGCCGATGTCCAACACTCCCGTTGTCGCCTTGAAGGGCTTCCCCTTGAGTACATGCCTGCTGTAGCGACGAGACGAGAAGTCGACCACGCACCACGTGTTGGCTCGCACACTGGCGTAGATGTCGCCCGAGGACCCTGGCGTCAATCGCGCACTCGCCTCGACCAGCGTGATGGAGAAGTGGGACGGTCTCGCCGCAACACCCGGCGACGGCGCCACAACGGTGCCGACCGAGACGAGCAACAGCAAGAGCAGAGATAGAAGCAAATGGAATCTGCGGATCACGAGACATGCCTTCCTTGAAAACCCACGCCCTGACGGCTGGGCACCTGCTAGGGATGAGGCAACGTGGTCGCGTGCGAGTGCCCGGAGTTCACACAGCCGTTCGCCTCCCGGAAGGACCTTGACCTGTCTCAGCGACGTCTGGTCCTCGATCGGAGAAGGTCATACAAGCCCGTACACGACGGGGTGCCCGTGTGTTCGACGCGCGACCTGCATGCGAGCCTGCTTGATGTCACCGCAGCGCACCCGGGCAGTCCGTACGCCGGCTGGCTCGGGGCGACGACCAGGACTGGATCGCCGCGTGCACGCCGCGACAGCGTCTTCTGCTGGACGCGGCACCGGACCTCGTCGAGGACGTGGGTGCCGCAATTGACGACGTGAAAGACATGGGGACAGCCCCCACGGCCAGCAGGACCGCACGCCCCGGCAGCGAGCACGCTCCGGTGCCGACCTGTCGGCAGGCGACCCAATCAGGGAGGTCACGGTGGCGCGGGGCTGCTACCGACGACCGGCAAGATCTCGTACAAGCCTTGCCCAGCGAACCCCCGCTTCCAGGCTTTCCGACGGACTTCCGAACGACCTTGTACGACCTTCCCCGTGTCTGACGCACCAGACCAAAGTAACTGGAAGGCTCCCCGCAATCGGATTCCGATCCAACTAACAAAGCCCGAACGGCTTTTCGAAGGGACAGACATGAGCCGCCTTGCATCGCTTTCCGCCAAGAACCGAGCCACACTGGCGCTGACCGGCACCACAGCCCTCGCCCCCGAGAAGATCTTCGATATCGTGAAAGCGACCGCGGGCGAGATCAAGGGAAGCCCCATGAATCTACTCCGCGGCGGGGCGCAGAACATCGGCGCAAAGATCCACGTCGAAGTCGAACAGCCAGGCGTCCTTGAGTTGTCGGTGAACTCAGTCGGTCGCATCCTTGAGTTCTGCACATTCAAGGCCCGTGCAACTGTCGCCGGCACGACGACCAACATCAGGATCGGCGGCCTCGACCGCTACAAGACGACCCAAGCGAAGGAACTCGGTCTCATCCCGATCGGCCCGAAGGTGATCGCTGGAATGGAGCCGTATAGGGCCTTCCTGAAAGCCGTTTCGGACAAGATCAACACCGCAGACCCGTCCGCGCGCCTCACCGTCGCACAGCTCGGATCCTGAGCACGATGGGAACCATCATCGGCGTCGGCCTGGCCGCCATCGTCATCGGTCTGCCGGTATTCAACTTTATTATCGTGATGAAGAGTCGGAAGTACCCTCGAAAGACTGAGTAGAGACACCGCGGTCCCGCCTCCGGGGGAAGTTACGGCTTCGTGGCCCATCACATCCGCGAGTCCAGCACCTTCGGTGGCGCGCCCCTCCCTCTAGCCCTACTACGACGGCTCATCGTGGGCCGCCGCGATAGGTGTACCGTGCGCCTCCTTCCGTTCCAGCGGTCGTCTCGACAAGGGAGCGGCCGGGGAGGCCAGCAACGGGATGAACGCGCCACGTGGGACCGGTCCTTGATGAGGATGCTGGGTGTCGGTTGAGCCGAGCTCAACGCGGCGAGACCTTCTGAGGCACGGTCGGCGTGACCGGTCGATCTCTCGGGTACTGCTCGTGACGGCTGTCAGACCTGCGGCGCGCGACAACCACGAGAAAGTCGCAAGCCGGGAGCCCATGCCGCCATAATCAGAACCCCTGGCGGGGAGGGCGTCGGGGACTCCGCCACTGAGCGGCAGGTCACCCGCCGTCGTCAGCGTCAGTATGGCCAGAACTTTGGCGGAGCTGGAGTCTCGGGCGGCGCAGGGCGGCGGCCCGCCGCTCGTACCTCCGACCCATCACCCGAGCTCTTCCCGACGGCGACAGGCGGTCCGCGAAACCCTCGGGAGCGACGCCAGCGACACACCGTGGCGCCACGACTCGGCGATGTGGTGGGCTCCCGATCGACGCGACGATCTGCGGCTGTGGTCACGAGCACGGCGGGTCGTACGGCTCACCCGGCACGTACTGCTTCCACTCGGCGCGCGTGATCGGGGTCCCGGCGGTTGCGCAGATGGCCTTGACCGCTGCCTTGACGTCGGTCGCCCAGCTGTCGAAGAGACCCGATGCCCCGGTGGCGATCACCTCGCCAGCGCCGCGATCCATCTGGACGGTGTAGGCCTCTGCACCCAAGGTCCCCATTGTCGCGTACGGCATAGCAACGCCGTCGCGCATCCGCCACAACCAGACGCTGCCGTCCTGGTCGGCTGCGGCAAGGATGGCTCCCGATGGTCCGAAGTCGAGCCAGTGGACCGTGTTCTCGGGGCCCGCCAGGACCTGGGTCAGACTCAGGCGGTTACCACGAATGCGGTAGAGCCGCAGCTTCTTGTCGGCGCCACCCGCGGCGAGAGTGCGTCCATCGGGGCTGAAGGCGACGCCGTAAACGTAGCTACCGAAGCCGGTCAGGTCCGACAGCCGTGACCACTGCTCTGCGGATCCGGAGCTGGAGTGAGTCCACAGGTGCACGACATCGTTCGCAGCGGCAACCGCGAGCATCGTGCTATTCGGCGCGAAGGCAAGCTGCAGGTCCATCCCCTTGTCGTGCAGCGTCGCCACCGGAGAGGGAAGAGTCCCAGTTCGGCCCGGGTAGATCGTGACGGTGCCGTCGTCGGTCGCTGCGGCGAAGTAGCGGCCGTCGGGACTGAAGGCGACCTGCTCGACCAGCGCGGCAGAGGCGACGAGGGTGCCGACGAGGTCAGCGTGGCTCCCGGTGACGTGCCAGATCACGAGGTGACCGGTGTTGGTGCCGGCCACCAGCTCCGTGCCGTCGGGCGACACAGCGACGCTCTGGTCGATGCGGCCCGCCAGCGACGGGGCGTGCAGCACCAGTCCTGTCTCGGAATACTGCAGCGGGCCCTCGCGGCGGACCTGCGCGACGACAGGATTGGCCGAGCCTGGGCCGACCCACAGCGTGCGCCCGTCACCGGTCTGTGCGGAGGCGCCGACGGTGTCGCCGAAGTCGTCCAGACGCGGCCCCACCAACGGGCGCAGGCGGGTGACGCCGTCGATCGCCGCGGTAAGGAGAAGGTGCGATCCCGGGACGAAGGCCACCGAGGTGTAGTTCGCCGTGCCGGTGAACGTGGTCACCGCGTGCCAGTCCGCCGTCCGCCAGACCGCACCGCGGGCGCCCGAGGCGACGGCGGCGAGCTGGCTGCCGTCAGCGGAGAATACGACGTCGTTGACCCAGGACGTAAACCCGTCGAGGGTGGGCAACGGCTTCAGCCGCAGCGCTTGGCCACGCGGTCGCAGCGTCCAGAGGTGAACGCCCTCGTCCCTGGCGCCGGCGGCGAGGGTGCGACCGTCGGGCGAGAAGGCGAGGGCGTTGATCGCGTCGGTGCTGCTCTCAAGGTTCGCGGCGGCGACTGGGGTGAGGTTCGCGCCGTGTGCGGACCAGATCCCAACGTGCCCATCAGCGGTTCCGGTCGCGACCCGTACTCCGTCGGAGGAGACGGCGATGCTCTGCAGGCCAGCGGTGAAGTCGGTGATGGTCGGGAGCCGGGCGGCGCCGTTCCTGCGGAGCCGCCAACGGAACAGGCCTGGATCGCTCGCGGCGGCGATCAGGAATCGTCCGTCGGGGCTGAAGGCCAGGGCCTGTACCGCGGACCGCGGGCCGGTCAGCATTCCCCATACGCTCGGGTGGGCCGGGTCGCGCAGATCGAGGACCGTAACGACGCCACCGACGCCCGCGGCGGCGAAGAGCCGGCCGTCCGGACTGAACGCCGAGGCGAAGAGCGCGGCCCCCTTTCCGATGGTCCGAGCGGAGAGCTGGGTCAGTCGCTGGCCCGTGCGCTGAAAGAACCGGGCTCGTCCATCGGCACTGACGGTCGCGATCAAGCCCCCATCCGGACTGGCGGTCGCTCGCATCGCGCCCGGTGTGCCGAGGAGCCTTGTCACCAGCACGCTCCCGGTCGTGTTGAGGACCGCCGACCTGGCTGTCATCGTGTTCGACAGCCGAGCCGCGATGACCGCCAGCTGGGCCGCGAGCGCGGGCTCCGTCTGGGCCAGCTGGCCCGACTCAACGGCGACATCGTTCGAGAGGGCGAACAGCCGAGCGTCGTCGGCCCGGTCCTGGTCCCGGTGCGCCGCCGCCACGGCGCCGATGAGGTAGACGCTCAATGTCGTGGCGAGCACGGCCAGAACGGTGGCCACCGCCGCCAGGACCGTGATCCGACGTCGTTGTCCACGAGCGCGCGCAGTCTTCGCCGCCTCCTCGGCGACGCTGGCGTCGATGAGCTTCTGCTCGACCGCGGTCAACCGGACCCCGCTCGCGGGCAGCTGCCTGGCCAACTCGAGGGCCGCACCCCGCAGCAGACCATCGGTGCCGTTGTCCTCCTGCTCCCACGTCGCGGCGGCGAGGCTCACCCGGCGGCGGATGCGCAGCGCCGCGCGGTCGTCCTCGATCCACTCGTGCAGCCGCGGCCAGGCGCCGAGCAGTACGTCGTGGCTGATCTCGAGCGTGGTCTCCGTCGCCGTCAGGATGCGGGCGCGCAGAAATCCACCGGCGATCTCACTCAGGCCCGAACCGTCAGCGAGTTCGGCATGGGCGACGCGTCGACGCATCGCGCGCCCCTCCTCGTCCACACTCACCAAGTGCGCGAAGAGCGTCCGAGCCTGTTGCTGGCCTGCCTCGCTGAGGCCGTCGTACACCTGCTCGGCCGAGCTCTGCACGGCTCCCGCAATGCCCCCGGCGGCAAGATAGTCGGCGACGGTGAGGGTGCTGCCACGCGACCGACTCCAGGTCGCGACAAGGGCATGCGAGAGCAGAGGCAACGCACTGTCGACCAGATGCGACCCGGTCGCGCGCAGGTCACGCAGCAGCACCTCGACCAAGGCGGGCTCGACCGCTGCGCCCACTGAGGCCGCGGGCTCCGTGATGGCGCGCCGTATCTCCCCCGGCTCCATCGGGCCCACCAGTACCTGGTTCTCGCGCAAGTGCGGCATCAGCAGCGGCTCCCCCACCGCCTGGGCGTAGAAGTCAGCGCGCAACGCGACCAGGACGACGGTTGGAACCTCGGCATCCTCCGAGGCGATCGTGGTGAGTCGCTCCAGCACCTCCACCCGGGTCTCCGCACTCACGTCGGGAGCGAAGATTTCCTCGAACTGGTCGATCGCAAGCAACCGCCGCTGGTCCGGGAAGGCTGGCGCCTCGGCGAGTGCATGGTCCAAGGCCTCGATCGGTGCCTGCCCAGGCGCCGTCAGAAGGATGTTCCAGCCCTCGCGCATGAGGGTGCCGATGACACCGGCCCGCAGCAGCGACGACTTGCCGCTTCCGGAGATGCCGACGAGGGCCATGACGCGCGGTCCGGAAGGCCTGATCGCCGCATCGCGCGCCCACTGGCAGATGCCCTCGGATAGGGTTTCACGACCGAAGAACAGATCCTGATCGGTGACGCCGTACCCCTCCATCCCTCGGTATGGCGACGGGAGCCGCTCGACCGACCCTTGTCGCCGGAGCCGCGCCACAGCCATCCTCCAGGCATCGCTCTGCTCCGCCGGCACGCCGAGCGCCGCGATGACCGCGCGGAAGGCCTCCAACTGGCTCAGCGGCGGAAGGTGACGACCTGAGAAGTAGCCGCCGAGCGTGGCCGGCGGAATCCCACACTTGCGAGCAACGCCACGCACGGTGAGCCCGGCGTTGATTCTCAGCATCGTGAGCGCTGCACCGAATTCCGCTCGGTTCTGCAAAAGGGTGGGATCGGGCAGGGCAGCCGAACCGGACCCAGACGACCGGTGCTCATCAGTCACGTGGACTTTTTAGCGGAGGCCGAACAGGATCGAACGCAGAATGCATTGGATTTGACCGTACGACGTTGTACGACTGTCGGCGGTTTCGGAAGCAGGAGACGCGCGGGTCTCTAGCGTCGCCCCATGTCCATTTCACCTCGCGCATTCGCCGTTACACTTTCCAGCCTCTCACTGCTCCTTCTTCCGGCCGCCGCCCACGCGACCGGAGGCTCATCGATCGCGGCTGCCCCGAACGTCTCCGTCGGGCAACAGGAGTTCGGAAACACGGCCGATGGGCAGCAGGTTGGAGAAGCCTTCTGCGGCACGGATTACTCCGAGTACTGGAAGCTTGACGTCGCCGCGGGCGACGACGTCACCGTCGACTGGGAGGCCGGGTCCTACATGAGGCTTCTGGTGTGGCCCGTCGGCACCACCGACTACACCGTGGAACAAGCGGACTATCAGACGGCGTCCGATCTCAACTCGAACTACAAGGCCGAGCTCACGTTCACCGCATCTGTCGCGGGCGCCATGCCTTTGGAATTTCAGACCGGATGCGACGACCAGCCCGGCCCCTACGACTTCACGGTCAACGTCGTGCATCGGCAGGTGATCGCAACGCCGCAGCTGGCGGCCACCAAACGGCACGGATCGGCCGTCATCGGCGTCCACACCGCCGACGGCTCTGCTGTCGCTGGGCCGGAGACGCTGACGCTCGAGGCACGCGTGCCGCACAGCAGTTGGGTGACCATCGGATCGGGCACTGTGTCGAACGGGGCCGCGACTGTCGCGTACAAGCTGCCGCACTCCATCAGGAAGGGCTCCGCCGTCCGCGTCCGGGCACAGGCATCCGGTCCGTCGTACACCGCCGCGACAAGCGCAACCGAGAAGTTCCGGTTCAAGCACCGCTAGAAGCAGGGCCGGCGCGGGTCACACCAGGTCGGTCACGCTGATCCGCGCCTCGTCCGCCTCGGCGTCGGTCGCCATCTGCTGGGAGCGGCGCTCGGCCTCGAGGCGGGCCAGATAGTGCTCGACCTCCTCGCGGGTACGCCGCCGGCTCCAGCCCAGCTCGGCCGCCATCAGGTCGGCCACCGCGGGGGCGGCGGACGCGCCGCGGTCGAAGGTCTCGATCGAGATGCGGGTACGCCGGGCGAGGACGTCGTCGAGATGGCGTGCGCCCTCATGGGTGACCGCGTACACGATCTCCGCGGCGAGGTAGTCCTCGGCGCCGGGGATGGGCGCACCGAGCGATCGGCGCGAGCCGATCAACTCGAGTAGGTCGTCGACCAGGCCGCCGTAGCGCCGCAGCAGGTGGTCGATCCGGGCGACGTGGAGCCCCGAGCGGCGGGCGAGCAGCACCCGCTGGTTCGAGCGGATCTCGAAGCCGTCGGCGCCGAGCAGTCGCACCTTGTCGGTGATCGACTCCTGCACGTGCAGGTCGGTGGTGGTGCGCAGCGAGTGCACGGCCGCGTCGACCGCGTCCTTGGCCATCACCCGGTACGTCGTCAGCTTCCCACCGGCGATCATGACCAGGCCCGGGACCGGCGTGACGACCGTGTGCTCGCGGGAGATCTTCGAGGTGGGCTCGGACTCCCCGGAGAGCAGCGGGCGCAGGCCGGCGTACACGCCCTCGACGTCCTCGTGGTCGAGCGGCTCGCGCAGGATCGCGTTGACATGGTCGAGCACGTAGTCGATGTCGGTCTTGGAGGCCGCCGGGTGCGCTAGGTCGTAGGTCCACGGGGTGTCGGTGGTGCCGATGATCCAGTGCCGACCCCAGGGGATGACGAAGAGGACCGACTTCTCGGTCCGCACGATGAAGCCCGACTCGCTGCGGATCCGGTCGCGCGGCACCACGAGGTGGATGCCCTTGGATGCCTGGACGTGCAGCGCGCCGCGGCCGCCGACCATGTCCTGGACCTGGTCGGTCCACACCCCGGCGGCGTTGACGACCGTCTTGGCGCGGATGGTCAGGTCGAGCCCGTGCTCGACGTCACGGGCGGTCACGCCGACGACCCGCTCGCCCTCGCGCAGGAACCCTGTCACCACGACCCGGGTGGCGACGTGGGCGCCGTGGCGGGCCGCGGTGCGGGCCAGGGTCAGGACCAGCCGNGCGTCGTCGACCTGGGCGTCGTAGTACTGGATCGCGCCGGTGATCGTGTCGGTCCGGAAGTCCGGCGCGATCCGCCCCACCGCCCGGCGGGTGAGGTGCTTGTGCCGCGGCAGGCCGCTGCCCCAACGGCCCGCCATCGCCATCGCGTCGTAGAGCACCAGGCCGCTGCCGACGTACCCGCGCTCCCACACCGGGTGGGTGAGCGGGTAGAGGAACGGCACCGGCCGCACCAGGTGGGGCGCGAGCCGGGTGAGCAGCAGACCGCGCTCCTGCAGCGCCTCACGCACGAGCGCGAAGTCCAACATCTCCAGGTAGCGCAGGCCGCCGTGGATGAGCTTGCTGCTGCGCGAGGAGGTCCCTGAGGCGAGATCGCGCTGCTCCACCAGGCCGGTCGAGAGCCCGCGGGTGACGGCGTCGAGCGCCACGCCGGCACCGACGACGCCGCCGCCCACGACGAGTACGTCGAGCTCGGGCTCGCCCGCCGCCCCCGTCATGGCGGCGATCGCCGCTTCGCGGGCCGCGGGGCTCAGAGCGCCGGGGCGGTTCGCTGGAGGCTGGGTCATGGTCGCCAGTGTGTCAGGCAGCGGTGCCGGGTGGGGCGTCCCACAGCAGTGTCACGCCAGCACGACCTCGACCCGCTGGAACTCCTTGACGTCGGTGTAGCCGGTGGTGGCCATCGACCGCTTGAGCGCGCCGATCAGGTTCATGGTGCCGTCGGCGACGTGGCTCGGCCCGACCAGGATCTCCTCGAGGGTGCCGACGGTCTCGAACTCGACCCGCTGCCCCCGCGGCAGGTCGTGGTGGTGCGCCTCGGCGCCCCAGTGGAAGCCCCGGCCCGGCGCGTCGCTGGCGCGGGCGAACGGGCTGCCCACCATCACGGCGTCGGCGCCGCACGCGATCGCCTTCGCGATGTCGCCGGACTTGCCGATCGATCCATCGGCGATGACNTGGACGTAGCGCCCGCCGGACTCGTCGAGGTAGTCGCGGCGTGCGGCCGCGACNTCGGCGACGGCGCTCGCCATCGGGACCGCGACGCCCAGCACNGTGCGGGTGGTGTGGGCTGCCCCGCCACCGAAGCCGACGAGTACGCCGGCGGCGCCGGTGCGCATCAGGTGCAGCGCCGCCTGGTGGGTGGCGCAGCCGCCGACGATGACCGGCACGTCGAGCTCGTAGATGAACTCCTTGAGGTTCAGCGGCTCGGCCTGGCTGCTCACGTGCTCGGCCGAGACGGTCGTGCCGCGGATGACGAAGAGGTCGACGCCGGCGTCGGTGACCGTCTTGGCGAACTCCTTGGTCCGCTGCGGGCTCAGCGCGCCCGCGACGGTCACGCCTGCGGCGCGGATCTCGCGCAGCCGCTCGGTGATCAGCTCAGCCCTGACCGGCTCGGCGTAGATCTCCTGCAGCCGCCGGGTGGCGTCGACGCCGCGCAGGTCCGCGACCTCGGCCAGGAGCGGCTCGGGGTCGTCGTACCGCGTCCAGATGCCCTCGAGGTTGAGGACGCCGAGCCCGCCGAGGCGACCGAGCTGGATCGCGGTCGCCGGCGACATGACGGAGTCCATCGGCGCGGCCAGCACNGGGATGTCGAAGCGGTAGGCGTCGATCTGCCAGTCGGTGCTGACCTCCTCGGGGTCACGCGTGCGACGGCTCGGCACGATCGCCACGTCGTCGAAGGAGTAGGCGCGTCGCGCCCGCTTGGCCCGTCCGATCTCGATCTCGGTCACCGCAGGAGTCTAGAGCCGCCGGCCGTGTGCTGCTCAGGCGACGTCCGCGCCGACGGCCCATGCCACACTGAGTCGGGTGGACACCGACGCGAGCAGTCCCGGACCGACCGCACCCATGGGCGCGACCCCGACGCTGGTCTACCGACCCAAAGGCGCCTTCCGCATCCGTGCCGTGATCGGCGCGGTGGTCCTGCTCGTCCTGTGCGTCGTGCTGCTGGTGCCCGCGATCGCATCAGGTTCCTACGCAGGCGCCGTGGTCCTCGCCGCTCTCGCGCTGCTGGCGCTGTGGCTGCTGGTGGCCATGGGCCGCCAACGGGTCGAGCTGACCGCCGATGAGCTGATCGTGCAGGGGAAGCTCAGTCGCGTCCGGCTGCGACTGGCCGACGTGACGGCCATGCATCACCAGGACCGGCGTGGCACTGTCACCTGGGTGGCCGCCACCGGCCAGCGGCCGTTCCGGATCTACTCCGTGGCCGGCCACCCGACGTTCCTCGGCGATGCCCGCGCGCGTGCGACGGCGTGCGGCGCCCGGCTCGATGCGGCCGACGGGGTCGACATGGTCGCCGCGCCGCCGAAGGGCACCCGCGTGTTCTTCACGCTCTTGTGAGGCTCACCCCGGCGGCAGCGGGCGGTCCTCCATGAGTGCGAACTGCCGATCCTCGGGCAGCGTCCGCGAGCCGATGCCCCCGAGCAACTCCTCGCGCTGGTCCTCCTCGAGCCTGTCCAGGCCCTCCTCGAGGCGCTCGGCCCCGGCCAGGGCCATCTGCCGGAAGGCCGGATGCTCGAAGACGCGCCGGACGCTCTGCGACCCACGCAGCACGGCCACACACAGCTCGCGCAGGCTCGCNTCGTCGGTACGCCGGGCGATCACCGCGAGGTCGGCACGCAGCCGCCTCATCAGGATCGGGTCGTTCCCGGCGACCGCCGCGATCGCCGAGTAGTCCACCTCGGGTGGGCGCAGATCGGCCGCCTCGCTGGCGTCGGGCAGGTCGCCGGCGCCCGGTGACGTCGCGTCGGTGCTCATGCCTGGGCCCGGTTCGCGTAGGAAGCCTTGGGGAAGCTGGTCGTCGCCGTACCGGGCTTGCAGGCGCCGGCGATGCCGGTGCAGAGGAGGATGATCGCCTCGCAGGTGTCGGCCATGTAGGTGGCGGCCTTCACGAACGCCTCCACCGCCTCCTTGGTCGTCCACACCTCGTAGGCGCCGATGAGGTCCACGAGTACGTCGACGCCGGGAATGGCCTCGAGGCATCCGGCGGCGGCCAGGCTCGCCGCGCAGATGAGCAGCTTGTCGATCGCGGTCGCCAGCAGGCCGGCGAGCAGCGTCGCGACCTCGGCGAGCGACTGCGCGATCAGGCCGTACTTGTCGGCCACGTCCTCGAGCTGGGTGGCGTGCGCGTCGAAGGCGTCGGCGAAGGTGGTGAAGTAGGCGGTCGCCGCGTCGGCGGCGTTCCCGGTCCAGCCGTGGCGCATGCCGCTCAGTCCGGCCGCGATCGTCCGCGCGGTGTTGCGCTCGAACTGCGCCAGCGCCTCGGCGGCGTGGCCGGCGCGGGCGACCATGGAGTAGTCGCCGGCGATGGCCTTGGTCAGCAGGCCGGCGGGGTCCAGGCCGAACAGGCTCGCGACCTTGAGCACGTCGTTGCCGATGGAGAGCCAGCCGGCCTGGTCCATGATCCAGTGCACCGGGTCGGGGATCATCACCTCCGACTCCGGCTCGCCGGCGATGGGGTGCGACGGGTCGCCCACCCGGCCCCCGNCGGCCTCCTCGTCGAGTGCCGGGATCGCGCCGCCCGCNCCCGGCCACATCTGGTCGATCTTGGCGTTCACCGCCTCGTCGGTGCTCTGATACACCGTCGCNGAGGTCGCCAGCGCCGTGCCGGAGCTGGACAGCTTCGGCCAGATGTCGCCGTACGTCGTGTGCAGGTCGCTCACCAAGGCGGTGTTCGAGTCGAGGATGTATCTGAACAGGTCGCTCAGGCCCGAGCCCTGGTCGATCCTGACGTAGTCGTCGACGTAGGAGTCCGGCTGCTGGATGTAGAGGTGCGCCAGGTTGACCCCGCCGTTGCTCGCTGCGCCGCTGATCGTGTCGGCGAAGGTGCGCAGCGACTCGGGCTTGACCGAGAACGTGCTCAACGCGGACTCCTTGTGGTCACGGCGAATCAGGACAGCCGGAACCTACCCACGTGCCCGAGCGCCAAACCGCAGCCCGCCTGCGCGGGGATCAGGAGTGATAGTTGGGCGCCTCGACGGTCATCATGATGTCGTGCGGGTGGCTCTCCTTGAGCGATGCCGAGGTGATCCGCATGAAGCGGCCCTTCTCCTGCAGCTCGCCGATCGTGCGGGCCCCGACGTAGAACATGGTCTGGTGCAGGCCGCCGACGAGCTGGTGGGCGACCGCCGCCAGGGAGCCCTTGTAGGGCACCTGGCCCTCGACGCCCTCNGGGACGATGAGGTCGTCGCTGGCCACCTCGGCCTGGAAGTAGCGGTCCTTGGAGTAGGACTTCTTCCCGCGCGAGGACATGGCCCCCATCGAGCCCATGCCGCGGTAGGCCTTGAACTGCTTGCCGTTGATCAGGATGGTCTCGCCCGGCGCCTCCTCGGTGCCGGCCAGCATCGAGCCGAGCATGACGGTGTCCGCGCCGGCGACGATGGCCTTGCCGATCTCGCCGGAGTAGCGCAGGCCGCCGTCGGCGATGACGGGTACGCCGGCAGGCTTGCACGCCAGCGAGGCCTCGTAGACGGCCGAGATCTGCGGCACGCCGACGCCGGTGACGACGCGGGTGGTGCAGATGGAGCCCGGGCCGACACCCACCTTGACCGCGTCGGCGCCCGCGTCGACGAAGCTCTGTGCGCCCTCGCGGGTCGCGACGTTGCCGCCGATGACCTGCACGTGCTTGGTCGCGGGGTCGGTCTTGAGCCGCTTGACCATGTCGATGAGCATCGCGACGTTGCCGTGGGCGGTGTCGGCGACCAGNACGTCCACGCCGGCCTCGATGAGGGTGGTCGCGCGCAGCCANGCNTCGCCGAAGTAGCCGATGGCGGCCCCGACCAGNAGCCGGCCCTGCGCGTCCTTCGAGGCGTGCGGGAACTGCTCGGACTTCACGAAGTCCTTGACGGTGATGAGGCCGGCCAGCTTGCCGTCGGCGTCGATGAGCGGCAGCCGCTCGCGCTTGTGCTGGCGCAGCAGCGTGGTGGCCTCCTCCCGCGAGATGCCGGCGGGGCCGGTGATGAGCGGCATGGGNGTCATNACCTCGTCGACCTTCGTGGTCGCCCACTCCGCCACCGGNGTGAAGCGCAGGTCACGGTTGGTGATCATGCCGATCAGCCGGTTCTCGCTGTCGACGACCGGGAAGCCGGAGATGCGGTACTCCCCCGCGAGCTGGTCGAGCTGCTCCAGCGTCGCGTCCGGGCCGATCGTGACGGGGTTGGAGATGATGCCGGTCTGNGTCCGCTTGACCAGGTCGACCTGATACGCCTGATCCTCGATCGAGAGGTTGCGGTGCAGGACGCCGATGCCGCCNTGGCGAGCCATCGCGATCGCCATCCGTGCCTCGGTGACGGTGTCCATCGCGGCCGAGACCAGCGGGACGCGCAGGTCGATCTCTCGCGTCAGCCGGGAGGTCGTGTCGATCTCGTCGGGCGCCAGGTCGCTGTAGCCGGGGAGGAGGAGGACGTCGTCGTAGGTGAGGCCGAGCGTCGCGAACTTCTCCGGGATCTCCATGACGAGATCTTACGGGGCTGCGGCCTGCGCCGCCGAAACGAGGGTCAGCCGCTCGTGAACCGCGGGATCCTCTCCCCGGCCTCGACCGCGAACGGCAGCGTGTTCTGGGCCGGCGGCAGCGGGCAGGTGGCGAAGTCGGTGTAGGCGCACGGCATGTTGATCGCCCGGTTGAAGTCGATCCAGGT
>Ga0058694_1000092_pt1 | contig 57190 bp, 58 predicted proteins | sample AgamicOrSfrz_FD_55041 | JGI IMG/M metagenome (GOLD analysis project Ga0058694, IMG submission 55041) | Agave microbial communities from Guanajuato, Mexico - Or.Sf.rz | ecosystem: Host-associated > Plants > Phyllosphere > Phylloplane/Leaf | place: Guanajuato, Mexico | collected 2012-05-30 | reverse complement strand
GAAAGTAGCTATAATGCGCCCCGCCTCCATGTAGCAATCGAGGCGCGGAAGATCGTCATCTCCGGTGAGGTGGCTGGACTTCAAATCCAGTTGGGGCCGCCAGCGGTCCCGGGCAGGTTCAACTCCTGTGATCTTCCGCCAGTTCAATCATTTTTATCCATGTGAACTTATCCAGAAAATCAGCCTTTCGATTCAATACCCTTCGCTTTTAGCGCTTCTCGCCAGCTCTTTAAACCAGCTCGTAAGTCTCACCCTTTCCGGCAAGTGGTTACGCGCAGCGGGGTTCGATACCGGAAAGCGCTTCACAGTTAAGGTAATGGATAGCTGTATTGTGCTGCTGCCGCAGAGCGATAAGGAAGAAATGCTTAAAGCGGAGCTACTGCAAATTCAGCAATCCTTTAAAAGCGTCAACAATACGCTTCATCTCGTCTGACGCCCGGACATGTTCGCCTTCTGGATAGCCGCTGCCAAATGACGCCGGGTTAATCGTCCGTCTAATGAAATTTATGCTCTTCTGACATACTATGCGAACCAAAGCAGGTTAACCCGGAGGCTATATGGCAAATGAACACTTAACGTCGTCCCCCATAGGCGAGTTCGTTATGTTTGCCAGCGGTGATGGGAAAGTACGTGTTGAATGCCGCTTTGAAAGCGATACGCTTTGGCTCTCGCAGGCAATGATCTGCAAACTCTATGGTAAAGCGAAAGCCACCATCAGCGAGCATATAAAGCATATATTTGAAGAAGGCGAACTTGAGGAAAATTCAGTTGTTCGGTTTTACCGAACAACTGCCAGTGATGGAAAAAATTATCAGGTTCAACACTTTAGTTTGCCTCTGATACTTGCCGTTGGCTATCGCGTTCGCTCCCCTCGCGGCACTCAGTTCCGCCAGTGGGTAACCCAGACGCTCCAGGAGTATCTGATCAAAGGCTTTGTGATGGACGATGAGCGGCTGAAAAATCCGCCTGTTGGTACATCGGCTGTACCCGATTATTTCGATGAGATGCTGGAGCGCATCCGAGATATTCGCGCCAGCGAACGCCGGGTTTATTTGCGGGTACGAGAGATAATTGCCTGTTGTTCGCGCCTTTCTGCCGGCCGGCGCCTTGCCCGGCCTACGCGATGCGAGATTATCTTTGGGCCTGTGTAATTCCCACCGAGCTGCGCTGCATGGCGTTTAGTTAGACAATCCCAGCTTCTGTGACAGCTCGCTCAGTTCACGCATCGCCGCCAGGCTTTTTTGTTTCCGCTGTTCCGCAGCAAGCTTCTCCCGCACCCGCTCCGCCACCCTCTCCGGCTCCTCAGACGAAACCACCCGGCAATCGTCTAATGCACAATATTCCCTAAAGCGCTGGCGGAACTTCATCTCTTCTTTTTCTCTGACCAGACCTAAGCCGCGTGTCAGCTGGCGCGCGACCACTATGCGCGTAGCGATATTAATATCCTCTGAAGGCAGTAGCAGGATGGAGTACCCGGACTGCCGCACAAGCTGTCGATTCCCGGCGACAATCTCCGGGCAGACATCGGTGGCAAGAAATCCCGAGGAGAGCACCACCACTCGTTTTTCATGCGGATTCTCCGCCAGCAGGCGAGAGCATAGCGCGGCGTTCTCACGCACATAGCGCTCGTATCCATCGCGCTGAATATATTGGCGAATATTTAAAATCTGCTCGCAAAATTCGCTATCGAGATCGATAAACCGGTAGCTCATCGCCTGCGCCAGCAGCGCTCCAACCGTGCTTTTTCCCACCCCGCCGGGGCCAATCAGAAATAGCGTATTCATCTTTATTCCTCGCGTCCGTGTGAAAGCATTATGTCAGCAGAATACGCCAAATAATGCCGCGATCGCGGCCGTTTTTTGTTCACTTTCATCTCCCCAGCCAATCATTTCCATCCAATGTTTGCGTTATTCCCTTCACCTTTAAATCCTTACACTAACGGGATAACGTGGCTTAGAAAGGAGACCAATGATGACACCCGAACTCGAACACAGCTTCTCTATCACCATTCAGGTAGACAAACCGATCATCGTCTCCCGCAGCCCGCAGAGCGGGAAACGTCAGCTGATCCCTATTCTCAGCGGAACCGTACGCGGTGAGCTTAACGGCCACGTCTTACCCGGCGGCGTCGACAGCCAGATCGTCGAACCTGACGGCACCTGCCGCCTCTCCGCCCGCTATGCATTACATGTGGAAGAAGGCACGGTATACATCGAAAACAACGGCATTCGCCGCCTACCCGAAGAGTACAAAGAGCGTCTTTTCGGCGACGATATGCGATTTTTTAGCGATATTCCGCCGGAAGCTATCTATTTTCGTACCGTACCGACTTTTGAAGTGGATGCGCCTGCGCTGCGCTGGCTCACCACCTCGCTGTTTATCTGTTCCGGCGGCCGCACGCAGGACGGCGTGATGCTCGATTTTTATCGCGTCCGCTGATTTTCACTTTTTCAATATAACTGTTATCGCCGTCGGGCCATTTTTCCCCCGCGTGCCGCGGTCTATCCTCAATACATTCAAACGATGAACCTTATTCAAAACCGGAGAGTGTATGAAAGCGATCGCCATTACCCGCGCGGCGGCAGAAGGCAGCAATATTCCTTTTTTAACCGACATCGAGCTGCCGCAGCCGGTTGCCGAGGGACATGACCTGCTGGTTGAAGTGAAGGCTATTTCCGTCAACCCGGTGGATACCAAAGTCCGCGCCGGGTTTAACGCCGATACCCCGCGCGTGCTGGGCTGGGACGCGGTGGGCGTGGTGAAAGCCGTCGGCAGCGCGGTGACGCTGTTCGCCGCGGGAGATGAAGTGTGGTACGCCGGCGCGCTGGGCCGTCCTGGCAGCAACAGCGAGTTTCAGTTAGTGGATGAGCGCATCGTCGCCCGCAAACCGCGTTCTCTGGATAATGCCGCCGCCGCCGCGCTGCCGCTCACCGCCATTACCGCCTGGGAGCTGCTGTTCCACCGTCTTGGCGTAGAGGAAGGCGGCAACGCGGGCGACACGCTGCTGATCGTCGGCGCGGCGGGCGGCGTCGGTTCGATACTGACCCAGCTCGCCAGCAAGCTCACCGGTATGACGGTCATTGGCACCGCCTCGCGTCCGGAAAGCCAGAAATGGGTACGGGAAGCGGGCGCGCATCATGTTATCGATCACAGCAAACCGCTCGCCGAAGAGCTGGCGCGGATTGGCGTCAAAGCGGTGACCCACGTCGCCAGCCTGACCAATACCGACCAGCACTATCCGCAGCTGATCGCCGCTCTCGCACCGCAGGGCAAGCTGGCGCTCATTGACGACCCGGAAACCCTCGACGTGGTGCCGCTGAAGGCGAAAAGCATCTCCCTGCACTGGGAATTTATGTTTACCCGCTCGATGTTCGCGACGCCGGACATGATCGCCCAGCATCAGCTGCTGACCCGCGTGGCGGCGCTGATAGACGACAACACCATTAAGACCACCCTCGGCGAGCACTACGGCGCCATCACCGCCGCCAATCTGCAAAAAGCGCACGCGCAGCTGGAAACCGGGCGCTCGGTGGGCAAAATCGTGCTGGAGGGTTTTTAAGATGAGCGGCGAGGCGATTTCATTTATCGCGGTGCTGACGGCGAAACCGGGCCACAGCGACGCGCTGCGTCAGGCCCTGCAGGCGCTGCTGCTGCCGACGCGTCAGGAGCCAGGCAACCTCGATTACGCCCTGTTTCAGCTGCGCGATGCGCCGGATACGTTCTATATGCGCGAATCCTGGCGCAATCAGGAAGCGCTGGACGCGCATATCGCCCTGCCGCACTTCCAGGATTTTATTGCGCAGATGGATAGCCTGCTTGCCGGGCCGCTGCGGCTGGATTATCTTACGCCCGTCGCGCCCTGATATTTTCTACATTCCATTTGCAGGGGTGAGCCTATCTTTAACCCTTTGAGCTCTCCCCCACCCATCGCGCCTCAACCAGGCTACGCTTGATCCTGCCGCTCAAAAAACGCTCTCCCCCTCCGTTTTATTCAACGCCGTTATGTAGAAGAGGTTTTGCTATGCAGATCAACGCTATTGGAACGAACTCGGCCAGCCAGCCGTTGGGGTCTATGGCCATCACCCGCCGCGAACCGGGGCCGGACGATGTGCAGATCGCCATTGATTATTGCGGCGTCTGCCACTCGGATGTACACCAGGCCCGCTCCGAGTGGGCAGGGACGCTCTATCCCTGCGTGCCGGGCCATGAAATCGTCGGCCGGGTGACCGCCGTAGGCAGCCGGGTCTCCGGCCACGCCGTTGGCGATCTGGTGGGCGTCGGCTGTATGGTCGACAGCTGTAAAGAGTGCGAGGAGTGCCGGGACGGGCTGGAAAACTATTGCGATCGTATGGTGCTCACCTATAACGGCCCGACGCAGGACGCGCCCGGCCACACGCTCGGCGGTTACTCCCAGCAGATCGTTGTGCATCAGCGCTATGTGCTGCGCGTCCGCCATCCCAAAGAGCAGCTGGCCGCCGTCGCGCCGCTGCTGTGCGCGGGCATCACGACTTACTCGCCGCTACGCCACTGGAACGTCGGGCCGGGCAAAAAAGTCGGCATCGTGGGCATTGGCGGGCTGGGGCATATGGGCATCAAGTTGGCCCACGCCATGGGCGCCCACGTGGTGGCCTTTACCACCTCGGAGTCCAAGCGTGACGCGGCGCGGGAGCTGGGCGCGGACGAAGTGGTGGTCTCGCGCAACGAAAACGAAATGGCCGCCCACCTGAAGAGCTTCGACTTCATACTCAACACCGTGGCGGCGCCGCATAACCTCGATGCCTTCACCACCCTGCTCAAACGCGACGGCACCATGACGCTGGTGGGCGCGCCCGCCACGCCGCATCCCTCGCCGGAAGTGTTTAATCTGATCTTCCGCCGCCGGTCAATTGCCGGGTCGATGATCGGCGGCATTCCGGAAACCCAGGAGATGCTCGATTTCTGCGCCGAGCACGGCATCGTCGCCGATATAGAGCTGATTCGCGGCGACCAGATTAACGAGGCCTGGGAGCGGATGATTAAAGGCGACGTGAAATACCGCTTCGTCATCGACAGCGCCACGCTCGGCGGCTAAGCCCCGCGACGAAAGGTGCGCCGCCACTCCGCCGGGCTGACGCCAAAGCGCGCTTTAAACTGCTGGCGCCAGGTTACGGCGGAGCGATAGCCCACTTCCTCCGCCACCTGCCCGACCGGTAAATCCCCGGCCTCCAGCAGGATCTGGCTGCGCCGCAGGCGCTCGGCGGCCAGCCAGTCGGCGATGCCCATGCCGGTCGCTTTGGCGAAATGGCGGGTCAGGGTCCGGCGGCTCATCGCCGCCACCTGCGCCAGCGAGTCGAGATTATGCGGTTCGCGGATGTGCTGCTGGAGATACTCAAGCAGGCCGTTTATCCGCGCGTCGCGGGTGTTTTTGGGTACCGGCTGGGCGATAAACTGCGCCTGGCCGCCCTCACGGTGCGGCGGGACGATCATCCGCCGGGCGATCTGATTGGCGACAAGGCTGCCAAAACGCTGGCGAATGAGATACAGGCAGCAGTCGAGCGCCGCCGCGGTGCCCGCCGAGGTGATAATCCCCTCATCGTCAACGTACAGCGCGTTGATATCCAGCCGCACCTGTGGAAACAGGCGCTGAAAATCCTGCTCGAACTCCCAGTGGGTCGCCGCGCGCCTGTCGTCCAGCAGCCCGGCGTAGCCGAGTACAAACGCCCCGAGGCACAGGCCGACGATCTGCGCACCGTTATTGCGCGCGCGAACCAGGCCGTCAAGCAGCGGCTGCGGTGGGCGCTGATTCACCGCCCCCCAGTAAGGCACCACCACGATATCCGCCTGCGCCAGGAGGGAAAAATCGCCGCTGGCGTTCAGCGCGAAGCCGTCGCGGGCGCTGAGCAGCCCCGGCCGTTCGGCGCAAATATGCAGGTTAAAGCGTTTGGTTTCCGAGACCGTATCGCCAAACAGCATACAGGGCACCGAGTAGTGAAACGGGCTAAACCCGTCCACCGCCACAATCGCCACTTCCGTGAGTTTCATCGCCCACTCCGCTTCTAAAAGACCATACTTTCCCCATCCTGCGGGATGCTGACCGCTTCGGCAATCTGATTGTCAGCCACGTACTGGCGCAGCTCATCGCGGCTCAGCAGACAGTGGTTCACCGCATCCATATGGCTGGCGACGATTTTGGCTTCCGGCAGGACGAAGTGCGCCTTCAGCACATCCTCTTTGCCCATGATGATCGGCCCAAAACCGATGACGTGCGCATACCCGGCATTCAGCACCACCACGTCAGGGCGCAGCCTGAGCATGTCGGCTTCCACTGCATCGCGCCAGATGGTGTCCCCCACCAGCCATAGGGTTTTCTCCTGCGGATGGCGCAGCACCACGCCGCAGGCTTCGCCCAGGCGCTCGGCCATTGCCGGCACCGCATAAGTGCGGTCGCTGCCGTGCTGGCCCGAGGTGGTTTTCACCAGCGCAACGTCAGCAAACGCGCTGTCCTCAGAGAGCAGACGAATATCGCAAAAGCCCTGGCCGCGCAGCAGCTGTCCGTCGGCATCATGCTGGACATAAACCGGCAGGGTTTTGGGGATCGCGGCGATCGCCGCCTCGTCCCAGTGATCCTGATGAGTGTGGGTGACGATAACCGCATCCACGTCAACGATCGTTTCGATGGAAAAAGGCAGTTCCACCAGCGGGTTACGCAACTCGCTGCGCGCGGTACCGGCAAAGCCCGCCCAGGCGCCTTTGGCAGAAAGCATCGGGTCAATCAGAAACTTTTTACCCGCATAATCAATAAGCTGGGTGGCATTACGCACATGGGTGATTTTCATGATGTTCATTCCTCTTTGCGGTCATCTGCTGAACATCGTACGTCCCACAAGCCTGGCGCAATATGGGCGTTTGGGCAATGAACGATGAAATCGGGCCAATCTGCGACGGTTGCCATAGGCTCCCGGCTATGGTGTGCTGAACGCTCAACTTTGAGGAACAGTGGCTACGATGAAAAAGAAACTCACCTCCGCCGATATGCACGATGTCGAGGTTCTGGCAGACACCCCATGGTTCAGCATGCGCAAGGTCGGAATTGATATGGCCCCCGGCGATCGGCGGGATTTTTACTCCATTCACTATCCTCGCCCGGCGGTGGGGATTGTGGCGATGCAGGATGACAAAGTGCTGCTGATTCGCCACTACCGTTACCTGATCGATCGGGTGGTGTGGGCGATTCCTTCCGGCGGCGTCGATGAAGGCGAAGACCCGCGCGCGGCGGCCCTGCGCGAGCTGCGGGAAGAGACCGGCTGGCAGGCGCAGCGCGCCGACGAAATTATCCGCTATAACCCCTCCTACGGCAGCAGCGACCAGCTGTTTATTACCTGGCTGGCCCACGATTTGACTTGGGTGGGAATGGATGAAGATCAGGATGAAGTGATGGAAACGGGCTGGTTTACCCTCGAAGAGATAGGCCAGCTGATCGCCCGCGGCGAGATGCCGGACGGGCTATCGCTGGTGCCGCTGCTGCATCTGATGGCGCAGCGGCGCACCGGTTTAGCGTAGCGGCTTCAGCATCCGCCAGCGGAACCACAGCTGAGCGACGAGGATCAGCAGGCCGCCGATAATTTTCTGCAGCGGTAGCTGTTCGCCGTACCACAGCGCGGCGGCAATCACCGTGAGCAGCGGTTCCAGCACCATAATAATCGCCGCGCTGGCGACCGCCGCGTACTTCTGCCCCTTCATTTGCAGGCCGAAGCGCAGGCTGGTGGCGATAACGATGCTGGCGAGCAGCCAGCCGAAGGTCGGCAGGGTAAACGGCTGAGTCCAGCTTTCAACGGCGGCGGAGATCCCCAGTCCGACAATGCCGGTAATGCCGAGCTGCACGGTGGTCAGCGGTATCAGCGGCACCTCGCGGGCGCTTTTGCTGGTGTAGCAAAACCAGATCGATTGCACCAGCGCGGTCAACAGGAACCAGCCCTGGCTGGGGTGAAACGCAATCGGCATATGCAGGCTGAGCAATCCGAGGCCGACAATGGCGATCGGCAGGCACTCCCAGTAGGCCCGCGCCGGCCGCGCCTTCATCATCACCCATGCGGTAAGCGGCACGAACAGCATCGACAGGCTCATGATAAACGCCCCTTCGCCCAGCGATGGGGTCGTTGATACCGAGTAGATCCACAGGCACAGGTTTAGCGCAAACCACAGGCCGCTGATAATCATGCGCGGCCACTGCTGCCTCTCGACGCGAAGGCCGCGGCAGAAAGGCAGCAGCAGCAGCGCGGCGAAGAAAAAGCGCAGGCCGAGGAAAGCGAAAACCGGCATGCCGGCAATCGCTTCCCGGGAAAAAATCCATCCGCAGGCGGCGATAACCGTCGCGGCTATGAGCAGCAAATCAGCCTGGCGTTGCCGGGTCATCGCCACGTCTCCTTGTGTGAGTGATTACCAGCCGGGCACCGCGCCGCCGTTAAAGATCGTCTCCGCCGCCTTCGCCACCTCTGGCGACTGGTAGGACTGGATAAACGCTTTGACGTTTTCCGCGTCTTTGTTGTCTTCGCGGGTCACGATGATGTTCACATAGGGCGAGTTTTTATCTTCAATAAAGATGCCGTCGCGTACAGGGGAGAGGCCGGTCTGCTGCAGGTAGGTAGTGCTTATGATCGCCACGTCGACCTTCGGGTCGTCGATGACGCGCGGCAGCTGTGCTCCTTCCAGCTCCATAATTTTCAGGTGATGCGGGTTGTCGATGATATCAACCGCCGTCGGCAGCAGGCCGGTGCCCGCTTTGAGGGTAATCAGCTTTTCCTGCTGGAGCAGAAGCAGCGCGCGGCCCAGGTTGGTCGGGTCGTTCGGAATGGCGATGGTCGCGCCGTCTTTCAGCTCGGCGACGGATTTTATTTTGCGCGAGTAGCCCGCCATCGGGAAGACGAAGGTGTTGCCCACCGCCACCAGGCGATAGTTGTGGGCTTTATTATCCTGTTCGAGGAACGGGCGGTGCTGAAAGACGTTGGCGTCCAGATCGCCGGCGTTGGTGGACTCATTCGGCAGCAGCGAGCCGCTAAAGCCCACCAGCTCCACGTCGAGGCCATATTTCTCTTTAGCCACTTTCTTCGCCACTTCCGCCACATCCTGTTCCGCGCCGTTAATCACGCCGACTTTAATGTGTTTCGCATCGCTGCCCTTCTGGTCGCAGCCCGCCAGCAGCAGGCCCGCCAGCACCACGGCGGCGGCTGTCCGTAAACGCAATTTCATTGTTATCACCCCGTCAGTCCATAGAAATCGTTATTATTTTTTCGTCTGAAACTATAACGACTTTGTGCTGGGGTTTTAAACGCAAAAACCGCAACCGGAAATAAAATCATCTTCCCCCTTTCTCCCGGGGGCGGCGCGATGCGCCTGCCCGGGCTACGGGTTCACCGCCGGCTGCGATCGAGTAGCCCGGACAGGTGCGCAGCGCCGCCTCCGGGGATCTCTTCAACGGTGAGGCTCGTTCCGCAGAACGGCGCCTTACAGCCCCAGCTCACTCAGCCCCGGGTGATCGTCCGGGCGACGGCCCTGGGGCCAGTGAAACAGACGCTCGCTCTCCGTAATGGGCAGATCGTTGATGCAGGCGTAGCGCGTCTGCATCAGTCCGTGCTCGTCGAATTCCCAGTTCTCGTTGCCGTATGAACGAAACCAGTTGCCGCTGTCGTCGTGCCACTCATAGGCAAAGCGTACCGCAATACGGTTATCGCTCCACGCCCACAGTTCCTTAATCAACCGGTACTCCTGCTCTTTACGCCATTTGCGCTGCAGGAAGTCGATAATCTGCGTTCTGCCGTGAACAAATTCGCTGCGGTTACGCCATTCGCTCTCGACGGTATAGGCCAGCGCGACCTTAGCGGCATCGCGGCTGTTCCAGCCATCTTCAGCGGCACGGACTTTTTGTGCGGCGCTCTCGCGGGTGAACGGCGGCAGAGGCGGACGTTGTTCGGTCATCATGAATCTCCTGTATGAATACCCTTCATACTTCAAGTTGCTTATGTGTTGGCTACACTCGTTCACCCCAGTCACATAGTTATCTATGCTCCTGGGGACTCACTCCCTTGCCGCCTTTAAGCAACTCGAATTATTTTGGGTATATAAGCTGCTGCAGGCGCTGATTTTCCCGCTCCAGTTCGTCAATACGCTGTTGCAGCGTCTGGCTATACTCCGCCACCTGCCGGGCGGTGTAGCGGGGGGTAATATGCTGCGGGCAGTTCCAGTCAAAAGCCTGTAAGTGGAAACGGTAGATGCGCTCAATCCGGGCCCGATAGTTCTCCGGCGCCACCTGCGCCAGCAGCTGCGGGTCGGCATCCACCGCCACAACCTCTACGGTGGCGTAGATTTTCAGCCTGGCACGCCGCGGGTAATCCATCAAAAACAAACAGGCTCGATCGCTGCCGCGCAGGTTGCCGGTGGTGATGTACTGGCGATTACCGGAAAAATCCGCCATCGCCAGGGTGGTTTCATCCAGCAGATGCAGAAAGCCCACCGGGCCGCCGCGATGCTGAATATAGGGCCAGCCGGTTTGCGAAAGGGTGGCCAGATAGAAGCTGTCGCGGGTGGCAATCATCGCCTCCTCGCTGGCGCCGAAGCGCTCACCCCGGCGCTGGCGATGCGGCGACTGCCACAGCTCATCGCTGCCCATTTCATGCTGGACATCCATCACGTCCGGCGTCATGGCGATATCAAGAAATTCTGCTGGCATAGGTCCTCCCGATGCGTTGCGGCGTAACTCATCATGGACTGTGCTGGCAGAAAAGATAATAGTGGCAATATGACAATCATCTTTCCGTAAAACGGGATAATTATGGACCGACTCAGCGCGATGGCGCTGCTGGTGAAAGTGGCCGAACTCGGCAGCATGTCGGCTGCGGCGCGGGCGCTGCTGCGTATTGCCGCCGCCGTCTAGCGTGTGCCGGTTTTCAGCGGCGCTTCTTTCAGTAGCCAGGAGAGGGCAAACGCCACCGCCATAATGCAGGCCGCCATCAGAAACGCCGCATGGATAGCGGACCCGAAGGCGTCCAGATAATCGAGGCGGATCTCCGCCGGGAGATTCTGTACCGCCGCCGGGTTCAGCGTCCTCGGCAGCTGCGCCCCTTCCGGCAGCAGGCGCTGGAGATTGCTTTGCAGCACGTGAGTAAACACCGCCCCAAACAGCGCCACGCCGATGGAACCGCCAATCGATCGAAACAGCGTGACCCCGGAGGTCGCCACGCCGTACATCTGCGCGGGCATCGCGTTCTGTACCGCCAGCACCAGCACCTGCATCACCAGCCCCAGGCCCGCCCCCAGCACGCCGGTAAACAGGTACAGCTGCCACATCGCGGAGTGGATGGTGATGCGCGTCAGCAGCACCATGCCGACGACCCCCAGCAGGGTGCCGATAATCGGAAATACGCGATACTTGCCGGTGCGGCTGATAATGCGCCCGCTGACGATCGAGGTCAGCAGCAGGCCGCCCATCAGCGGGATCAGCTGCAGGCCCGCCTCGGTCGGCGTCGCCTCTTTGACCACCTGCAAATAGAGCGGCAGGAAGGTCACCGAGCCGAACAGCGCCATGCCGATAACAAAGCCAATCAGGCTGCACAGCAAAAAGCTGCGGTTGCGAAACAAGGAGAGCGGAATAATCGGCTCGCTGGCCAGCCGCTCTTCATGAATAAAGCCGACGATCCCGACCAGGCCAAACGCCAGGATGCACCAGAGCTGCGGGTCGCTCCACGCGCGGACGCTGCCGCCCTCGGAGGTAAACAGGATGATGCACAACAGCGCCATGCTGAGGTAAATCGCCCCCAGCCAGTCGATCTGGTGCTGGCTGCGCTTGTTGCTGCTGTGAAAAACCGCACCGATCACCAGCAGCGCAAACAACCCCAGCGGCAGGTTGATGTAAAAAATCCAGCGCCAGGAGGCGTGCTGCACCAGGAAGCCGCCGATTAACGGCCCGATTACCGTCGCCAGGCCAAAGACGCCGCCGAACAGACCCTGATAGCGGCCGCGATTCGCCGGCGGGATGACGTCAGCCACCGCCGCCATGCTGATCACCATCAGGCCGCCGCCGCCCAGCCCCTGCAGGCCGCGCATCAGCACCAGCTGGGTCATATTTTGCGCCAGCCCGCAGAGGGCGGAACCGGCAAGAAACAGCACAATCGCCACCTGCAGAACGATTTTGCGCCCGAACAGATCGCCGAATTTGCCGTACAGCGGCACCGCGATGGTCGAACTCAGGATGTAGGCGGTGACCACCCAAGAGAGCTTATCCAGCCCGCCGAGCTCGCCGACGATGGTCGGCAGCGCGGTGGAAACGATAGTCTGATCCAGCGCCGAGAGCAGCATCACCAGCAGCAGGGCGCTGAAGAGCAGGCGGATCGAGGGCACCGCCGGTTGGCTGGCGATTTCAGATGTCATAGCATCACTCGCTTGAAATTAATTAAATGCATAATTAATATTTAGGGAAATGATGAATCTGGTCAAGGGATCGCCACAGGATGTCAGCACAAAAAGACAACGAAGCCCCGCGTCGTCCCGGTCGCCCGCGCGGGCAGAAATCCGGCTCCGCCAACCGCGAACAGCTGATGGATATTGCCCTGGCGCTGTTTGCGCGCCACGGGATCGCCCGCATTTCGCTGAACGCCATCGCCAAAGAGGCGGGGGTAACGCCCGCGATGCTGCACTACTACTTCAGCTCGCGCGAAGCGCTGGTGGAAAAGCTGGTCGAAGAGCGCTTTATGCCGCTACGCAGCGAGATCGGACAAATTTTTGTCGCGCACGGCGACGATCCGGTCACCGCTTTTACGCTGCTTATTGAAACCCTGGCGGCCATGGCGGAGAAAAACGCGTGGTTCGCGCCGCTGTGGATGCAGGAGATCATCGGCGAGATGCCGGTGCTGCGCCAGCATATGCACGCGCGTTTTGGCGATCAGAAGTACCACAAGATGCTGGAGACGGTGCGCCGCTGGCAGCGGGAGGGTAAGCTTAATCCGGCGCTCTCCCCGGAGCTGCTGTTTACCACCCTGATAAGCCTGGTGCTGGTGCCGTTTTCCCGCACCCACACCGATCCGCGGTTGCAATCGGTAGACCGGAAGATGATTGTCAGCCACGCCCTGACCCTGATAGGCCGGGGGATCGGCGGCTAATTCCCCCGGCTCGCGCTGCGCTTAGCCGGGCTACAGGTTCACAGCCGTCTGCAATACGGGGAATACAATCCGGTTCACAACCGCCTGCGATCGGGTAGCCCGGATAAGGCGACAGCCGCCATCCGGGGGATTCAATCCGCTTCACAGCCGCCTGCGTTCGGGTAGCCCGGACAGGCGCATAGCGCCGCCTCCGGGAGGGTCTCCTGAGGCCCGGCTTACAATACTTTCGACAAATAGTGGCGCTGCATGCCCACGTGCGGAAAATCCGGCAGCGACATCTGCAGCTGATAGCCCAGCTTCTGATAAAACGGCAGCGCCTGAAAGCTGAACGTATCCACCAGCACGTGGCTGCAGCCGCGCGCCCGCGCCTGGTTTTCCGCTTCATGCATCAGCTCGCTGCCAAGGCCGCTGCCGCGCGAGGCTTCGCTGACCCACAGATAGTCAATACACAGCCAGCTGCCCTTGCGTTTGCCGATCAACCCGCCGCGCATCGCGCCAGCGTCATCGCGTGAATAAACGCCCAGCTCGCCGAACTGAGCCGGGTCCAGAAAGCGCAGATTGTATTCCCGTAGCCCCGCCAGCAGCTCTTCTTGATCGGCGGGATTAATGTTCTCTGTTATTATTAATGTCATTGATTATCTCCATCTTTTATTTTTCACAGACCATTCACCACCCTACTTTCACAAAATATCCTTTTTTTCTCCATTATTTCCTGACTAAATTCCCTGCACTAAATTTTGTGTAAAAAACCTTCCCATCATTCGGTACAGACGTATAATGGGGAAAAATGAGAACGATCATTCTCAAAACCAAAAACCATGGAGAACCCCACAAGTAATGCCCTGTAGCAGGCGTTATCGCTCGGTTCAGAGCCTGTAACCGCCGTCTGATGCCGTATTCGCCGCACGGGAAAATCTCGGAAAAACCGCTTAATCAATAGCGGTATTCACCGAGTTATTTACTGCAAACAGGAATATTTATTTCCCATTGGGTTATTTGTGCTTGCCCGGAGATGCATCATCGCCCGGCCCATCACCCCGCCAGTGAATTTGCGGGGCGGACGTCGTTCATCCTGAGAAAATATAATGAAATATACTTTAGCCCCCATCGCAGCAGCATTATTTCTCCTTAGCGGGTGCGATAATGCGCAAAACGCTTCCCCGCAGCAGATGACGCAGGAAGTGGGTGTCGTTACCCTGCACGGCCAGCCTGTCCCTGTGGTGAGCAGCCTGACCGGACGCACCACCGCCTCGCTTAGCGCCGAAGTGCGCCCGCAGGTCGGCGGGATCGTGCAAAAACGCCTGTTTACCGAGGGCGATATGGTCAAAGCCGGACAGGCGCTGTACCAAATCGACCCGTCAAGCTATCGCGCGACGTTTAACGAAGCCGCCGCATCGCTGAAACAGGCCCAGGCGCTGGTCATCGCCGATTGCCAAAAAGCCCAGCGCTACGCGGTGCTGGTCAAAGATAACGGCGTCTCCCGTCAGGACGCCGATGACGCGATAGCGACCTGTAACCAGGATAAGGCCAGCGTCGAGTCGAAAAAAGCGGCGCTGGAAAGCGCGCGCATCAACCTGAACTGGACCACCGTGACCGCACCGATTGCCGGGCGCATCGGGATCTCTTCCGTCACGCCGGGCGCGCTGGTGTCCGCCGATCAGGATACCGCGCTGGCGACGATCCGCGGCCTGGATACGATGTACGTCGATCTCACCCGATCCAGCGTCGATCTGCTGCGCCTGCGTAAGCAAAGCCTGGCGAGCAACAGCGATACTCTTAACGTCACCCTGACTCTTGAAGATGGCAGCACCTACAGCGAAAAAGGTCGCCTGGCGCTGACCGAAGTGGCGGTGGATGAATCGACCGGCTCGGTCACGCTGCGCGCGGTCTTTCCCAATCCGCAGCACGTGCTGCTGCCGGGGATGTTCGTTCGCGCCCGTATAGACGAAGGCATCATGAACGATGCGATCCTCGCCCCGCAGCAGGGCATCACCCGCGATGCCAAAGGCGATGCCACCGCGCTGGTGGTTGACGCTAATAACAAGGTTGAACAGCGCAGCGTGGAAACCGGCGAAACCTACGGCGACAAATGGCTTATCGTAAACGGCCTGAAGAGCGGCGACAGGTTGATTGTCGAAGGAACCGGCAAAGTGGCGCCGGGCCAGCAGGTCAAAGCCGCCGAAGTCAAAAATGACGGAGGCAACGCCTGATGTTCTCCCGTTTCTTCGTGCGACGCCCGGTCTTCGCCTGGGTTATCGCCATTCTGATTATGCTCGCCGGGATTCTGGCTATCCGCACCCTGCCGGTCGCCCAGTATCCTGACGTCGCCCCGCCGGCGATAAAAATCTCCGCCACCTACACCGGGGCCTCTGCGGAAACCCTGGAAAACAGCGTCACCCAGGTTATTGAGCAGCAGCTCACCGGACTGGACAACCTGCTCTACTTTACGTCCACCAGCAGCTCCGACGGCTCGGTCAGCATTACCGTCACCTTTGAGCAGGGTACCGATCCGGATACCGCCCAGGTTCAGGTGCAGAACAAAGTGCAGCAGGCGGAATCCCGTCTGCCGAGCGAAGTTCAGCAGTCCGGCGTAACGGTGGAGAAATCGCAGAGCAGCTTCCTGCTGATCCTCGCGGTGTATGACAAAAACAACAAAGCCACCAGCTCCGACATCTCCGACTGGCTGGTCAGCAACATGCAGGATCCGATGGCGCGTATTGAAGGCGTCGGCAGCCTGCAGGTGTTCGGCGCCGAATACGCCATGCGCATCTGGATGGACCCGACCAAACTGGCCTCCTATTCGCTGATGCCATCCGATGTGCAATCGGCCATTGAGGCGCAGAACGTGCAGGTGTCCGCCGGTAAAATCGGCGCGCTACCCGCCTCCAACGCGCAGCAGCTGACCGCCACCGTACGTGCCCAGTCGCGGCTGCAAACCGTCGCCCAGTTCAAAGAGATTATCGTCAAGAGCAAGAGCGACGGTTCGGTGGTGCGCCTGAGCGACGTCGCCCGCGTTGAGATGGGCAGCGAAGATTACACCGCCTCCGCCAATCTCAACGGCCATCCGGCTGCCGGGATAGCGGTGATGATGGCGCCGGGCGCTAACGCCCTGAATACCGCGACGCTGGTGAAAAACAAGATTGCCGAGTTCCAGCGTCAGATGCCTCAGGGTTACGATATCGCCTACCCGAAAGACAGCACCGAGTTCATCAAAATCTCGGTGGAGGATGTAATTCAGACGCTGTTCGAGGCGATTATCCTCGTAGTCTGCGTGATGTATCTGTTCCTGCAAAACTTCCGCGCCACGCTGATCCCGGCGGTGGCGGTTCCGGTCGTGCTGCTGGGCACCTTCGGCGTGCTGGCGCTGTTCGGCTACTCCATCAACACCCTGACGCTGTTTGCGATGGTGCTGGCGATAGGCCTGCTGGTGGATGACGCCATCGTGGTGGTGGAAAACGTCGAGCGTATCATGCGCGACGAGGGGCTGCCCGCCCGCGAAGCCACCGAAAAATCGATGGGCGAAATCTCCGGCGCGCTGATCGCCATTGCCCTGGTGCTCTCGGCAGTGTTCCTGCCGATGGCCTTCTTCGGCGGCTCAACCGGGGTGATTTATCGCCAGTTCTCGGTGACCATTATCTCGGCGATGATGCTCTCCGTGGTGGTCGCCTTAACCTTAACACCGGCGCTGTGCGGCGCGCTGTTGAGCCATTCTAAACCGCATACCAAAGGCTTCTTCGGCGCCTTTAACCGCCTGTGGGGACGCACCGAGCAGGGCTATCAGCATCGTGTTGTTGGCGGCCTGCGCCGCTCGGCGATGATGATGGGCGCTTTTGTCCTGATTTGCGGCGGCATGGCGCTGGCGATGTGGAAACTGCCGGGCAGCTTCCTGCCGACGGAGGATCAGGGCGAAATCATGGTCCAGTACACGCTGCCCGCCGGGGCGACGGCGGTACGTACCGCCGAGGTTCGCCGCCAGGTCACCGACTGGTTCCTGACGAAAGAGAAAGCCAATACCGACGTGATCTTTACCGTCGACGGCTTTAGCTTTAGCGGCAGCGGACAAAACGCCGGGATGGCCTTCGTGTCGCTGAAAAACTGGTCCGAACGTAAAGGCGAAGAAAATACCGCTCAGGCCATCGCCCTGCGCGCCACCAAAGAGCTCGGCAGCATTCGCGACGCCACCCTGTTCGCCATGACCCCGCCGTCGGTAGATGGCCTGGGGCAAAGCAACGGCTTCACCTTCGAACTGATGGCCAGCGGCGGTACCGATCGCGATAGCCTGATGAAAATGCGCAGCCAGCTGCTGGCCGCGGCGAATCAAAGTACCGAGCTGCAGTCGGTACGCGCCAACGATCTGCCGCAAATGCCGCAGCTGCAGGTGGATATCGATAATAACAAAGCCGTGTCGCTCGGGCTGTCGTTAAGCGATGTCACCGATACCCTTTCCAGCGCCTGGGGGGGGACCTACGTTAACGACTTTATCGATCGCGGTCGCGTGAAGAAGGTCTATATCCAGGGCGAAAGCGACGCCCGCGCCGTGCCGTCCGACCTCGGTAAATGGTTTGTGCGCGGCAGCGACGACAGCATGACGCCGTTCTCCGCCTTCGCCACCACCCGCTGGCAATACGGTCCGGAAAGCCTGGTGCGCTACAACGGTTCCGCCGCCTTTGAAATCCAGGGTGAGAACGCCAGCGGCTTCAGCTCCGGCGCGGCAATGGACAAGATGGAGGCCTTAGCCAATAACCTGCCCGCCGGTACCACCTGGGCGTGGAGCGGCATGTCGCTGCAGGAAAAACTCGCCAGCGGCCAGGCGATGAGCCTCTACGCTATCTCGATTCTGGTGGTCTTCCTGTGCCTCGCGGCGCTGTATGAGAGCTGGTCGGTACCGTTCTCGGTGATCATGGTGATCCCGCTTGGGCTGCTCGGCGCGGCGCTGGCGGCGTGGATGCGCGGTCTGAGCAATGACGTTTACTTCCAGGTGGCGCTATTAACCACCATCGGCCTGTCGTCGAAGAACGCCATTCTGATCGTCGAATTCGCTGAATCGGCGGTGGAAGAGGGCTACTCCCTGTCGCGTGCCGCCATGCGCGCCGCGCAGACCCGTCTACGCCCTATTGTGATGACCTCGCTGGCGTTTATTGCCGGGGTGCTGCCGCTGGCGATCGCCACCGGAGCCGGGGCCAACAGCCGCGTGGCGATCGGTACCGGAATTATCGGCGGCACCCTGACCGCGACGCTGCTGGCGGTGTTCTTCGTGCCGCTGTTCTTTGTGCTGGTGAAACGTTTCTTCACCCGCCATCGTTCTTCTCAGGAGTAAGTTATGTTTCGTTTTACCTTAGTTTTTGTTGCGCTCCTGACGGCGGGCTGCGTCTCTCTCGACCCGCACTATGAACGTCCGGCCGCGCCTGTCCCGGCGACCCTGCCGGGTAGCCACGGCGAGGCAACCGCGGTAGTCAGCGACTGGCAGCAGGTAGTGAATGACGCTCGCCTCAAAAAAGTGGTGAACATCGCCTTGACCAGCAACCGCGACGTGCAGAAAGCGCTGGCCGATATCGAAGCCGCGCGCGCCCAGTTTGGCGAAACCCGCGCCTCGCTGTTTCCGACCCTCGACGCCGAGCTGAGCCATACCCGCAGTAAAACGGTGGCCAGCGGCCTCACCTCGTCAGCGGAAGCCGACGGCGCGGTTTCCAGCTTCGAGCTGGATCTGTTTGGCAAGAACCAAAGCCTGACGCGCGCGGCGCGGGAAACCTGGCTTGCCAGCGAATTCACCGCCCAGAATACGCGTCTGACGATGATCGCCGATCTGACCACCGCGTGGATAACGCTCGCCGCGGACAACAGCAATCTGGCGCTGGCGCAGGACACCATGGCCAGCGCGGAGAACTCGCGCCGCATCGTCACCCGCCAGATGGAAGTCGGCACCGCCTCGGCAGGCGACCTGAGCGATGCCGAAAGCGTTTATCAGCAGGCGCGCGCCAGCGTCGCCAGCTACCGCACGCTGGTGGCGCAGGATAAAAACGCGCTCAACCTGCTGGCCGGAGAAACCGTGCCGGATAGCCTGCTGCCCGGCACGCTGGAAAGCCTTGGCGATCGGAGTATCACCCTGGTGCCGGCGGGCGTCTCTTCATCGGTACTACTGCGCCGCCCGGATATCCAGGAAGCGGAGCATAATCTGAAGAGCGCTAACGCCGATATCGGCGCGGCGCGGGCCAATTTCTTCCCGTCCATCTCGCTGACCGCCAGCGCCGGGGTCGGCAGCGACTCGCTCTCGTCGCTGTTCAGCCACGGCATGCAGGTGTGGTCATTCGCGCCGTCCATCAGCCTGCCGCTGTTTACCGGCGGCAGCAACCTGGCGCAGCTGCGCTATGCTGAAGCGGAGAAAAAGGGGCTGATCGCCACCTATGAGAAGACGATTCAGAGCGCCTTTAAGGATGTCGCCGACGCGCTGGCGCGCCGGGAAACGCTCAGCGAACAGCTGGACGCGCAGAATAAATACGTCGCGGCGGAGCAGAAATCGTTGAATATCGCGATGAAGAGCTATCAGGCCGGGGTCGGAGATTATCTGTCGGTGCTGACCGCCCAGCGAACGCTGTGGTCGGCGCAGGCCACGCTTATCTCCCTCCAGCAAACGGATCTGGAAAACCGCATTACCCTCTGGCAGTCGCTGGGAGGCGGCGCCAGCTAACGCTTTTGCCGGGCGGCAACGCCCGGTTTGATGACAAGGAGCCCGTTGATATGTCCCGAATTTCCCTCTCCTGGGTCGTGGTTCTCGGTTTGCTCAGCGCCATTGGGCCGCTGTGTACCGACTTCTATCTGCCCGCGCTGCCGGAAATCACCCAGCAGCTCAGCGCCACCGGCACGCAGACCCAGCTTTCGCTGACCGCGGCGCTGATTGGCCTCGGCCTTGGACAGCTGTTTTTTGGCCCGCTGAGCGACCGCATTGGCCGTAAAAAGCCGCTGGCGCTCTCCCTGCTGCTGTTTATCTTCTCCTCGGCGATGTGCGCGATAACCTACGATATCCATATGCTGATCGCCTGGCGCTTTCTGCAGGGCTTCGCCGGCGCGGGCGGCTCGGTGCTGTCGCGTTCCATCGCCCGCGACAGGTATCAGGGTACGCTGCTGACCCAGTTTTTCGCCCTGCTGATGACCGTTAACGGCATTGCGCCGGTGCTTTCACCGGTACTCGGCGGCTGGATCATTACCGCCTTCGACTGGCGTATCCTGTTCTGGGCGATGGCGGCGATCGGCGTTGTCTTGCTGCTGCTCAGCCTGACGGTGCTGCACGAAACGCTGCCGGCCAAAAGCGCCGCCTCGGCTACGCGGCAGCAGGCTGATGCGCCGGTGCTGAAAAACCGCCGCTTTATGCGCTACTGCCTGATTCAGGCCTTTATGATGGCCGGGCTGTTTTCGTATATCGGCTCGTCTTCGTTCGTTATCCAGAGCGAATATGCCATGAGCGCGATGCAGTTCAGCCTGCTGTTCGGCCTTAACGGTATCGGGCTGATTATCGCGGCGCTGATCTTTTCCCGCCTGGCGCGCCGCTTCAGCGCCGAAGCCCTGCTGCGCGGCGGCCAGCTGCTGGCGGTGGCGTTTGCCGCCATCACCCTGCTCTTCGCCTGGCTACCGCAGCCGACGCTGGCGCTGGTCGGCCTGTTTTTTACCGTTTCCATGATGAGCGGCATCAGTACCGTTGCCGGCTCGGAAGCGATGAACGCCATTCACGCCCGCCAGTCCGGCACCGCTTCCGCCCTGATGGGCACGCTGATGTTTGTGTTCGGCGGTATTGCCGCGCCGCTGGCCGGTCTCGGCGGCGAAACGATGCTCAAAATGAGCTTCGCGATGACCCTTTGCTATCTGGCCGCGCTGCTGATTGGCCTGAAAAAGCCGCGCCCCATCGCATAACCTCCTCCAGGGTAATAAAATATTCCAATTTTATTACCCCTATTTTTCCCGCCAGTACTGTAATCTCCTATTATTCCTTCAACACCAATCGTGATAACCTTCACAGGAAAGGAATAATTAATTCCTTATACTGCCCGCCACCGTGACTAAAGAGGTTCCTATGAGTATCGATCTGAGCAAACTGCTGACCGAGCGCCGCAACGCCAATAGCGCCAACATTGATATCCTCACCACCGAAGAGATGCTGACGGTGATTAACCAGGAAGACCAGCAGGTGGCTCACGCCATCACCCCCTATCTGCCGCAAATTGCCCAGGTGGTGGATAAGGTCGCGGCGGCGCTGCAGGCGGGTGGTCGACTGATTTACATTGGCGCGGGCACTTCCGGGCGTCTGGGGATCCTTGATGCCAGCGAGTGTCCGCCGACCTTCGGCACCCGCCCGGAGCAGGTGGTGGGCATTATCGCGGGCGGCCATAAAGCCATACTGAGCGCCGTAGAGAACGTCGAAGACAACAAAGCGCAAGGGGCGATGGACCTGCAGAACCTGAACTTTAGCAGCCGCGACGTGCTGGTCGGCCTGGCCGCCAGCGGACGCACGCCGTACGTCATCGGCGCGATGGAGTATGCCCACAGCCAGAACGCTTTTGTCGCCATCGTCAGCTGTAACCCGCACGGCGAAATGGCCCAGCTGGCGGACGTCGCCATTACGCCGGTCGTGGGTCCGGAAGTGGTGACCGGCTCAACGCGCCTGAAGGCGGGCACCGCGCAAAAGCTGGTGCTGAATATGATTTCTACCGGGGCGATGATCCGCATCGGCAAGGTCTACAGCAATCTGATGGTGGACGTGGAAGCGACCAACGCCAAGCTTATCGAGCGCCAGGTGTCCATCGTCATGGAAGCGACCGAATGCGATCGCGCAACCGCCCAGAGCGCGCTGGAAGCCTGCGATCGCTACTGTAAAACGGCGATTGTGATGGTGCTGGCTGATTTAAGCGCCGCGGATGCCCAGGCGCTGCTGGCAAAAAATAACGGCTATATCCGCAAGGCGCTGAGCCACTCCTGACCGCTGACTCACGGGTAATCTGCAATGGCAAAAATAAATAAAGAGATGATAGCGCGGATCCTGCAGCACGTTGGCGGAGCCGGGAACGTCGCGCAGGCGGGCAACTGTATGACCCGGCTGCGCCTGACCCTGCGCGATGAATCACGGGCCGATAGCGCCGCCATCCGCCAGATTGACGGCGTAATGGGGGTGATCGTTAGCGATGAACAGTTCCAGGTCGTCCTTGGGCCCGGCAAGGCGCAAAGCGCGGCGGAAATGATGAATGCGTTACTGGAAGAGGCCCCGGCGGATGCGCCATCGCTGGCCGATGTCGCCGCCGAAAAGAAACAGGCGCTGAAGAGCAAGCAAACCAGCGGTATTCAAAAATTCCTCGCGAAATTCGCCACCATCTTCACCCCGCTCATTCCCGGCTTTATCGCCGTCGGCCTGCTGTTGGGGTTCGCGACCCTGGCGGAGCAGATATTTGTCCTCGAAAACGCGCATCCGAACGCGACATTGATGGCGCTGATCGGCTACATGAAGGTGTTCAGCAAAGGGATGTTTACCTTCCTGAGCATCCTGATCGGCTATAACGCCCAGAAAGCCTTCGGCGGCTCCGGGGTCAACGGGGCCATCATCGCTGCGCTGTTTGTTCTCGGCTATAACCCGGAAGCCACCAGCGGCTTCTATTCCGGGATTTCCACCTTCTTCGGCCACGGTATTGACCCGCGCGGCAATATTATCGGCGTGCTTATCGCCGCGATTATCGGCGCGTGGGTGGAACGACAGGTACGCCGCATCATGCCTGCCAACCTCGATATGATCCTCACCTCGGCGGTGACGCTGCTGATCATGGGCGCGATCACCTTTACCGTCATTATGCCTATCGGCGGCTGGCTGTTCACCGGGATGTCATGGCTGTTTCTGCACCTTAACGGTAACCCATTCGGCTCTGCGGTACTGGCCGGCCTGTTCCTGCTGGCGGTGATGTTCGGCGTCCATCAGGGCTTCGTGCCGGTCTATTTCGCGCTGGTGGATGCGCAGGGGTTTAACTCGCTGTTTCCGATTCTGGCCATGGCTGGGGCCGGACAGGTTGGTGCGGCGCTGGCGCTGTTCTGGCGGGCGAAGCACGGTTCTCTGCTGCGCACGCAGATTAAAGGGGCGATTATTCCCGGCTTTCTCGGCATCGGCGAACCGCTGATTTACGGCGTGACGCTACCGCGCATGAAGCCCTTTATCACCGCCTGCCTCGGCGGCGCCTGCGGCGGTTTCTTCCTCGGGCTTGTCGCCTGGATGGGGCTACCGGTCGGCCTGAATACGGTGTTTGGCCCGTCGGGGCTGGTGGCGCTGCCGCTGATGACCTCCGGCAGCGGCATCTACGCCGGAATGGCGGTGTATGCCGCCGGGCTGGCGGTCTCTTACCTGTGCGGCTTCGCCCTGACCTGGCTGTTCGGCAGTAAAAACGTTGATTTGAGCTAAGAGGCGCGCACGGCGCATAAAAATTGAATCTTTTTTAACCCGCCGAATGGCGGGTTTATTTATTTCTGTGTAATCTACACGTGTAGATTACACAGGAGATTCCCTATGCCAGCCGCAAAACGCAATAAGCAGAACGTCAGCGTGACACTGGACCCAGGCCTGGTTAAACAGGCTCGTGAGGTCGGCATCAATCTGTCTCTAACGTTGACTAACGCTCTAAAAAGCGAAATCCACAGCCTCGAAATAGCCCGCTGGCAAAAAGAAAATGCCCAGGCAATCGACTACCTCAATAATTTAACTGAGGAAAATGGACTTCTCTCTGATGAATACAGGACGTTCTAAATATGCAGTATTACGTTTATAAGAATACAGGTCGAATTGCTGCGTATCCTTACCTCCTTGATGTACAGAGTGACATTATCGGCAAGCGCAATACTCGGGTCGTGATTCCACTGTTTCCACTGAAAAACTATAAAGGTCCACGCGCCGATCGTTTAACACCGCTTGTCACCGTAGAAGGGGAAGAATACGTCGTGATGACTCACGAACTCGCCAGCATCCCACATCGTGTTCTGGGTGAAGAAGTTTGTAATCTGAATCACCAGCGCGAAGTCGTTAAAGCTTCAATGGATTTTCTTTTCGACGGGATCTAACTCGCTACAAGCTTACGCGTCAGATCGCCAAACCCAACGATCTTCCGCCGCAAGGGGCACGCAAATACTCCGACTACCCTTTCCTGCCCCGCTTCCCGCGCGTGCTCATGCTATGATACTGCTTTCGCGCTATTTTCACCTGAGGGAAAGATGGGCTCCAGCAAAAAAGGGATGCTGAACGTACTGATCGCCGCCGTACTGTGGGGCAGCTCGGGCGTCTGTGCGCAATATATTATGCAGCAAAGCCAGATGTCATCGCCGTTTCTGACCATGACGCGCCTGCTGTTCGCCGGCCTGATCCTTCTGATGCTCTCGTTCTTCCACGGCGATAAGATTTTCCGCGTCCTGCAAAACCGCAAAGACGCCGTCAGTCTGCTGATTTTTTCGCTGTTCGGCGCGCTTACCGTGCAGTACACCTTTCTGATGACTATCGAGCAATCCAACGCCGCCACCGCGACGGTGCTGCAGTTTCTGTCGCCGACGATTATCGTCGCCTGGTTTGCCATCGCCCGCAAAACGCGCCCCAGCCCGCTGGTGCTCGCGGCCATCGCCACCTCGCTGGCGGGCACTTTCCTGCTGGTGACCCACGGCAACCCGACGACGCTGTCGATTTCCCCCACGGCGCTGTTCTGGGGGATTGCTTCGGCGTTTGCCGCCGCTTTTTATACGACTTATCCTTCGACGCTGATTGCCCGCTACGGCACGCTGCCGATTGTCGGCTGGAGCATGCTGCTCGGCGGCGCCATGCTGCTGCCGTTCTACGCCGGACAGGGCAACCATTTTGTGGTGACCGGCGGCCTGCTGCTGGCCTTTTTCTACCTGGTGGTAATCGGCACCTCGCTGACCTTCAGCCTCTATCTGAACGGCGCGCAGAAGATTGGCGGCGCGAAGGCGGGGATCCTCAGCTGCGCGGAGCCGCTGAGTAGCGCCCTGCTCTCCCTGCTGCTGCTCGGCATCACTTTTACTCTCCCGGACTGGCTGGGCACGCTGCTGATTCTCTCGTCGGTGGTGCTGATCGCCATGGATTCGCGGCGGCGGGTTAAAACGGCCTGACGATTATCGGCCAGGAGAGGCTGCGACCTGAGTTTGCAGCATCTTCAGGTCGTCATCCGACAGCTCGCAAGCCACCTGCACCAGCTCGCGCTCAAACCCCTGCTCCAGAAGTGAACGGGCAATACGCAACGCTTCTTCTTGTCTACCCTCTTGTTTACCTTCTAACTTGCCCTCTAACTTGCCCTCCAACTTGCCTTCTTGTCTCCCTTCCTGCCGTAGCCTTTCCGCAATCGTCATGAGTACCTCCTTATGTTGAGGAACGCGCCGCTCGACCTCGTGAAGAAATTCACCAAAATGAGGCGCATCGCCGCACTGCAGCATGTAATTAAACAGCGCTTTCAGCTGGCTGTCATTAGCGCAACCTTTAACCAACAGCTCGGCTAATCGCTCCACCAGGCCAAGTAAATCGCGCTGGCGAATATGCTTTTGAATCAGCTCCAGCAGCGCCACGCGCCGGTGCTGCATAATCTCGTCATCCGGCACCACCGTAATATCCACCAGCGGGAAAGCGGCGGCATAAAGTCGTCGCGCCGTCTGCGTATCAGTAAACTCATCCAGCCAGCAAAGCGAGAAGGGATAGGGACTTTTCGCGCCGTGATAAAACAGCATCGGCACCACCAGCGGCAACGTTTTATGCCCGGCATCCAGGTGACGCTGCATCGCCGCCAGCGCGTAGCGCATCAGCCTGAATGCCATATGCGCTTCCGGCGTGCTCTGATGTTCAATCACCACGTAAATATAGCCGTCGCCGTCGCGGGTTTTCAGCGACCACAGCACGTCGGAGTAGCTGGCACACAAATCTGCCTCAATAAAGCTGCCGGACTCCAGCTTGAGCGTTTGCAGATTACACAGCTGGCGTAGCGGAGCGGGTAGATGAATCTCGATAAAATCTCTGGCGCACTCGGGATGCGATAAAAACTGTTTAAAAACCGCATCGTGCGGCGTCGAGGGGGTCCCTTTTTGCGTCATGATCCGCCATCCCTGAAACGTAATGGCTGGAATATATCCGTCCCAAAAAGCGCAAACACCTGCGCATCAACGGCTTTGCTTGCCGGTATGAAAGATAAATTTCAGCGGCTGAAACAGATTCATTCTTATGGAAACCAGCGCGCAAAATGTTGGTTCAGGAATGCGTCTATAGTTAGAGGAACCCTTTAATAAAAATAAGGATATCCGTAATGAAGAGAATGAGTTTTGCGCTTTCGCTGGCAGCCAGCCTGATGTTCTCCAGCGTGGCGACAGCCGCACCGCTCTCCGGGCTGAAGTTTGAACAGCAAAAGCAGCAGATAGTGAAGGATGTGAGGAAAAATTGCCCTGCCAGCAGCGCGCTGGATGATACGCAGTTTGCTAACCGCGTGCTGGAATCAGCGGAAAATAAGACCGCCGTACAAAGCGCGACGCGGGCGCTGGATAAAAACAACAGCGCCGCTTATCAGAAGGCCATTAGCGGCATTCAGTGCCCAACGCCCTAGTACCGGGCGCGGAGGCGTCGCCATTAGCGGTTCGGAATGATCAAATCTCCACGCAGCGGGCTGCTAGCGAGCATTTGCGTCTTCTCGGTCAGCCAGTTGACTATCTGGCTGGCCATCGCGTCCATGGAATATTCAATCGCTGGAATCGTCGGAATACCGGGCAGCTGTAACGAGCCCGCCAGGCTGAACACCATGACTTTTTCCGGCACCGCGCGATTAAACGCCTGGAGCTGCGGCACCACCAGCTGCGCCTGCTGCTCGTTGGCAACCAATAACGCATTAAAATTCAGGGTGGTTGCGTTGTTCACCAGCTCCTGAACCGCCACGGACGGCGAATGGCTGTCGAGAAAAACCAGGTTGCGATTGAACGGCAGAAAATTCTTTTCCAGCGCGTGCTTGTAGCCCAGCAGAACCTGGTCAGCAAAGCCGCTGGCCTGAGGATGAATCAGCGCGATCTGCCGCCGCCCCTGGCTTATCAGATAGTTGCAGGCCGTTTCCGCCGCAAAGGCGTGGTCAAACTGAATGCTATTCGTTGCATCGCTTTCCAGGCAGTCAATCAGCACTACGTCGGGCCGGTCGATATTGAGCGGAAACCGCGCGCCGATGATTAACACATTATCGCAGAGGCCGCAGGTCAACTCTTCCAGCGAATGGAGCACTCTGCCGCGGCTGTTGGCAAAACGCAGCAGCAGATGCATCTGGTGCTGGCTGAGCTGTTTTTCCAGCGCGTAGAGATAGCTGGTGGTTTGATTAATGTTGTCCTGGGCGCAAATGACGCCGATGCAGCCGGTGGTCTGACTCAGCAAAGATTGCGCGATCATATTCGGCCGGTAGTTAAGCGCTTCCGCCGCCTGCAATACCGCCTGTCGGCTGGCTTCCTTTACGCCGCGCGAACCACTCAACACCCGAGAGACTGTGGCTTTAGATACCCCAGCTAACCGTGATACATCGTTGATTGTAGACATTATTTTCCCCTGACAGGGCCAATCCGATCCCTGTAAATCCTTAAACCTGAATCGCTTCAATAATAACCAGCGGCAGTATATCCGTTTCCCTTTTTATTTGGAAACCGATTTTCCTTTTCATGGAAAATCGTAGCAAAAACCAGGAAAATTTGTGAGCCAAATCTAATTAACACGCCCTTTGACTGACAGATCTTGACGGTTATCACAGTTCTGTTTTTTATAAATGGAAACCGGTTTCCGTCTGATATCAAATCATCCACGCAATAACTTTTTACATTTTGAGGACGATCGTCGATGTACAAGATTATGCTGTGCTGCTCTGCCGGAATGTCCACCAGCCTGTTGGTCAGAAAGATGGTTGATGCCGCGAAGGAACGTAACCTGCCGGTGCAGATTGACGCCTATGGAGTTTCCGAATTTGACATGCAGTTTCCGCAATACCAGGTGGTGCTTCTTGGACCACAGGTGAAATACATGCTGAAAAACTTAGCTGAGAAAGCCGCTCCCCTGAATATTCCGGTCCAGCCGATTAACGCCATGGATTACGGAATGCAGCGGGGAGACAACGTCCTGGATTATGCCCTGTCGCTGATTGAAGCGCATTAAGAGGTGTGCAAATGAGTTCTCTGTATCAGTCCATGATTGCCGCGATCGAGCAATCAATTACCCCGCTGGCAGGACGCCTTGGGCAGCAGAAATACGTTATCGCGATTCGCGATGGTTTCACTGCCGCATTGCCGTTTATGATCATCGGCTCATTCATGCTGGTATTTATCTTTCCGCCTTTTTCCCCGGATACCACTAACGGTTTCGCCCGCGGCTGGCTGGATTTCTCCCAGCAGTATCGCGAACAGCTGATGCTGCCGTTTAACCTCAGCATGGGCGTGATGACGTTCTTTATTTCGGTGGGGATCGGCGCCAGCCTGGGACGCCAGTTCCAGCTCGACCCGGTGATGTCCGGTCTGCTGGCGTTTATGGCTTTCTTACTGGTTGCCGCGCCGTACGCCGATGGCAAAATCTCCACCCAGTACCTCTCTGGTCAGGGTATTTTTACCGCCTTGATCACCGCCATCTATTCCACTCGCGTTTACGCCTGGCTAAAGCAGAACAACATTACGATTCGTCTGCCGAAAGAAGTACCGACCGGCGTTGCGCGTTCGTTTGAAATCCTTATCCCGGTGCTGGTGGTGATCGCGACCCTGCATCCGCTGAATCTGTTTATCGAAGCGCAGACCGGTATGATCCTGCCGCAGGCGATTATGCATCTGCTGGAGCCTCTGGTTTCCGCCTCTGACTCCCTGCCGGCGATTCTGCTTTCCGTCCTGATGTGCCAGATCTTCTGGTTCGCCGGGATCCACGGCTCGCTGATCGTGACCGGCATTATGAACCCCTTCTGGATGGCCAACCTGTCGGCGAACCAGGCAGCGCTGGCGGCCGGTGCGGCTCTGCCGCATGTCTATCTGCAGGGTTTCTGGGACCACTACCTGCTGATTGGCGGCGTCGGCTCCACGCTTCCGCTGGCGTTCCTGCTGCTGCGTAGCCGCGTCACCCACCTGCGCACCATTGGCAAAATGGGTATCGTACCGAGCTTCTTTAATATCAATGAACCGATTCTGTTCGGCGCGCCGATTATCATGAACCCGATGATGTTTATCCCGTTCGTCTTTGTGCCGATGATTAACGCCGTTCTGGCTTACGGGGCGACACGCCTCGGCTGGCTCAGCCAGGTCGTTTCGCTGACGCCGTGGACGACGCCGGCGCCTATCGGCGCATCATGGGCTGCAAACTGGACGCTAAGCCCGGTGGTGATGTGTTTAATTTGCATGGTGATGTCGGCGGTAATCTACCTGCCCTTCCTGCGCGCCTATGAACGCTCGTTAATGAAAACTGAAGTTGAAAAAGCAAAAGCCGCAGTGCCGGTTGCCGAAACGGTCAGCCAATAATTAATCTCTATATTTAATATTATATTTAAGATGACGGCATAAATAATGCGGAAAAGGGACTTTCACTGCATTATTTAAAGAATAAAGTTAATGACCTCAGGATCTATCATGATTGAATTAGAAGATGCGGTAATGGAAATTATCGTTAATGCGGGCCAGTCACGCTCATTATGTTTTGAAGCGCTCCATTGCGCCCGCAACGGTAATATAGATGAAGCGCGCTTGCTTCTGAATGAAGCCGATGGCTACGCCCGCCGGGCGCACCAGATGCAGACCCGGCTTATCGAGCAGGACGCTGGCGAAGCGCGCCAGCCGATGACGTTAATTATGGTCCATGCTCAGGATCACTTAATGAATTCACTGCTCGCCCGTGAATTTTCGGAAGAGTTAATTCATTTATACCAGCGTTAATTTATATCAATATTTAGCAACTGTACCCGAACTAAATATACCAGCTTATCCTGGCGGGATAGCTATTATCTAAATATATCCGTCATATTTCAAGCTGCATGTACGTTGGCTGCGCTCGCTTACCCGAATCACTTACCAAAGTAAGCTCATCGGGATTCACTCCCTTGCCGCCTTCCTGCAACTCGAACTATTTAGGATATATATAAATTATTAAAAGCGAGATAATGATGAAAACTGTAAAAATGCTGCCATTAACCATGGCGGTCGTCGCCGCGCTGTGCCCAATTTCCGTATTCGCGCAAGAATTTACTCAAGAACAGATAGACGCCATTGTGGCGAAAGCCGTCGATAAAGCCCTGGCCGAACGCCAGGCGAAAATCGACGCCGCGGCTGATAAAAAAGTGGATGTTATCACCAACCCGCAGACCACCGCGGCCACGCCGGATATGGCGATCCCCTTCGGCCTGAAGTTCAGCGGCTACGCCCGCTACGGCGCGCAGTTCCAGACCGGCGATCAGAAGTTTGTCGGCGTGGATGGCTCCTATAACGGCGCTTCGGCGATCGGCCGTTTAGGCAACGAAGGCAACGGCGGCGAATTCCAGATAACCAAAGCCTTCAAGAGCAGTAAAGGCGCGATCTGGGATATCAACGTCATGTTTGACCACTGGAGCGATGAAGTTAACCTGAAAAAAGCCTACGTCGGCGTCACCAACGTGCTGGAGTCTAACCCCAACGCCTATATCTGGGCCGGCCGCGACTTCCATCAGCGCCCGCAACAGGGGATCAACGACTACTTCTGGATGAACCACGACGGCCAGGGCGCCGGGGTGAAGAACTTTGATATCGGCGGCGTGCAGTTTGACGTGGCGGGAGTGTCGCAGGTGGAGTCCTGTAGCCCGGAAGTGATGGCCGACGAGGCCAACCCGTCGCGCATCACCTGTACCGGCGGCTCCGGTACCGGCGATAACGGCCACTACGCCCTGACCACCAAAACCCACAACATCAAGGCCGGGCCGATCGACGTTGAGGTTTACGCCAACTACGGTTTCGATTCGAAAGCGGTGGACAGCGACGAACGTCTCGACGCCTGGCAGGGCGGGCTGGTGCTCAGCCACACCAACGACAGCGGCGTCAATAAAGTGATCCTGCGCTACTCCGATAACTCGGATAACAGCGTCTACAACAAAACCGATGACCTGACCGCGATTTACGCCAGCTTTGAAGGGCTGCATAAATTCACCCAGCAGGCGCAGATCGAATATCTGCTGGCCTTCCACGACTATGACAACGGCAAGGACAACACCGATAACCGTAAAAACTACGGCGCCATTGTCCGTCCGATGTACTTCTGGAACGATGTGCACTCCACCTGGCTGGAAGCGGGCTACCAGCGCGTCGATTACGACCAGGGCGGCGATAACCACGGCTGGAAGCTGACGCTGTCGCAGAACATCGCCATCGGTATGGGGCCGGAGTTCCGCTCGATGCTGCGCTTCTACGTGACCGGCGGCCAGGTGGATAACAAGCGCACCGCGAAGGTCAATGGCACCAAAGACGAACAGCTGGATTCGCTGAACGTCGGCGGCATGTTTGAGGCGTGGTTCTAAGAGAGTGAACCATCCCGGGTCGCGGCGTCAGAGCCCGATCCGGGAACGTCTTCCCGGAGGCCACGCTGTACGCCTGTCCGTACAGGGCCACCTCCCGTGGTGCTGTTGGGACACCGGGCTAAGTTGCGTTCATATATCCGGTTGCTCATCTGATATCGTCGTATCGGGCCATGATGTGTTCTGCGCACCGGTTTCCTTTTATGTTAGCGGTTTTGCTTCGCAGGACCTTCGGACAGGCCGGATTTTACGGTATCGTTTACGGAGCATCGCTTAACCGAAGACCCGTGAACCATGGCAATCTTCTCCGCGACTCAGCACAGCCCATGCGATTCGCACATTCTTGCTCGCCAGTGCTACCGGAGGATAACGCGCACACTTCCGACCTGTTAGAAAAAATATGACCAGCCCCAGCCGTAAAATCATCTTCAAAGCTTGTAACCGCGAAAAATGCCCCTATTTCATGGCGAAATGACCACGTGATTTTAACCATGGAGGAAACTGCCGATGTCACCCCGTACACACCGCCAGCTCGTCAGCGTTGAAGTGATGTGGCCTGCTCAAACGCTACCGCTTCCCCTGCAACAGGTAGTAGAAGCCTTGAATCAGGGTGAAACACCCGATCAAATTATCATCCGTATGAACCAACGGGGTCTGCTGGCATGGCGCGAAGAGACAGGCGCGCAGGATACGCACGATGTTTTTCAGGTCCGGCTGGACAATCAGAATGAGGCTCGCTTTCTCTGCCGCTACGTCATGCTGCCGTTACACTGATATTCTTTTCTCATCTCTTACGGAAATAAGGACTTCGAGAAGCAAACAACATCATCTTTATCCACATACGGACCATAGATATTTATTATGGTTTATATAAAAAGCAGCTGTGCAGGTAATGATTTAAACCGATTTCCAGTCTGATCACATTATATCCAGGCGATTTTTCTTCACCTTTAAGACATCGGAGTAATACCGTGCCGGCTATGAATGCCCCCCTTGAAGAGAAACACGATTTTCAACTCAGCAATAGATTAAGATATTTTCCGGATCGCCCCAAAGCCGCTCGCCACTAAATTTTCATCTTTTGCGACTGCACATAGCGCTCGCTCAGACTTCATGGTATCGACGTTAAAGTTAATCTTTTCGTAATCGCCAGTAATCGCTCTGCTCGGAAAGGTGGAATACAGCAACTGGAACAGGAGAAGAGTAAAATCGTCTTGCATAACACCTTCGTCAACAGGGATTTTTTCTGCCTTATGTCGCGCAATATCCTTTAAATCATTGCGGTGAAATGTAATTAATTTATAAAAATTGTTGCGTCTTGAATTAACCTTTAATCGCTCTTCTGATGGTATTCTCTGGTCAAGATCGGGATACGAAAGTGGTTCCGTTCTGTTTTCCTTTATTTTTTTATTGTGTTTAAGGAGCAAGGTTATGCCAGTAAAACGAAAACATCTGACTCTCCAGGAGGTGGGCCAGATATTACGTGCAGCAGAAAGGGGGATTCATTCTGAGCGTGATTATTGTCTGATTCAGATGTGTTTTTTACATGGACTGCGCGTTAGTGAACTCTGTGGCATGCGCTTGTCCGATATTGATCTGACAGGGCGGGCGGTCTTTGTCAGGCGGCTTAAAAACAGCCTCTCCACGCAGCACCCACTATTTGATGCTGAACTCCCGGCGTTGATGCGTTGGCTAAGGGTACGCCGACGCTGGCGGGATGCAGACAGTGACTGGCTTTTTCTATCACAGAAAGGAGGCCCACTGTCGCGCCATCAGGTCAGGTTGTTACTCAGACGTTACGGTGAAATGGGCGGAATAAGTGTTTCAGCGCATCCACATATGCTGAGGCATGGATGTGGTTACGCGCTGGCAGATTTGGGTCGCGATACCCGTTTAATACAGGATTATCTTGGACATCGAAACATTCAGCATACGGTGATCTATACGGCGACAAATACACAGAGGTTTATGAATGTTTGGGGAGAATATGTAGGAACTGCACAATTAGTACCAGAATGTAAAGTAGTATCAGAAAAATTTAGCAAAGTGTCAAAACTTTTCTGAGACCTCTTTAGATAATTTGTTATCTCCATGTTTTTTAAAAAATATTTAGAATGAACATTGTTAACACACCTTTGATGCCCCGCTGGCAACGTGATTAAGTCGTTCACGTTGCCAGTTTTCATTGACTCACCGCTTTACTGTTTTATGCCATTATGTATGGCTAAACACCTATTAAACTGGCGTTTTATATTTATTCCCACATTTTCTACCTCATTTTCTCCTGAATTCACCACTCTGGTACTAACGGGAAAGTCTAGTGCAGATTTTTTGACCACCAGAATGATGCGGGGCTGAGCCCTGAATGATGTTTCATCAAGGAGATATCTATGAAAAAAACGATGTTAAGCGCGTGTTTTATGCTGGTTGCGGCTAATGCCTTTGCTGCAGACGGCACCATCCACTTCACCGGTAGCATTACTGACCAGACCTGCAAGGTCGATACCGGCTCCCAGAATCTACCGGTGAACCTCGGCAACGTTGCCCAAACAGCACTTAACGGTGCTAAGGGGATGAGAGCGGCACCGACGGGATTTACCATCAACGTGAGCGAATGCCCGGAAACGGTCACCGGCGCGAATGTGAAATTTGACGGGACTTCCGATAACAATGATCAGAGTCTGCTGGCGTTGGACAGTGGAAGTGGGATTGCCACCGGTGTCGGGATTCAGATTGCGGATAAAAACGGCACGGCTATTCCGCTGCATACGGCGTCAACAGACTATGCCCTCGCGAAAGGTGCTAACGCGCTCGATTTTGTCGCCCGCTATGTCTCCACAGGCCCAGCAGTGACTACCGGTACGGCAAACGGAACTTCAGAGTTCACCATCATTTATAAATAACGCGGTGCCAACGCGGACTCTATCAACCCTCCATCCTGGCGGATGTATTGCCGCATAACAGGGATCGTTTCGCAGGGATGCGTATTTTCGTCCGGAGATAACAAGATGATCAGGTATGCAGATATTTTGCTGGCGTTAGTACTGGCTTTATTTACCGTGCAGGCCCAGGCCGGGATTGTAATCGGAGGAACGCGGGTCATTTATAACGGCGACAAAAAAGAGACCTCCGCATCCATCCGAAATCCCGATAAATCCGGCGTCTGGCTGGTGCAGAGCTGGGTGGACAGCGGTGTGAAGGGAAGCAAAACGCCATTTATCGTCACGCCACCGTTGTTTCGCATCAACCCCGGTGAAGAGAACATGCTGCGTATCGTGCGCACCGGCGGTAGCCTGCCGGAAGACCGGGAATCCGTATTCTGGCTGAATGTGAAGTCCATCCCCGCCACCGACGACAGCATACCCCATAACAACGTTTTGCAGGTCGTGGTGAAGTCGCGCCTGAAGCTTTTTTACCGTCCGGCTGGGCTGGAGGGGCAACCGGAGACGGCATACCACCGCTTATCCGTCACCCGCAGCGGCAACCAACTCACCGTCAGCAATCCGACGTCTTACTACGTCACGCTATTCACCCTGAAGGTGGACGGGCAGGAGATTAAAGAGGCCAATATGGTGCCACCGAAGGGCAGCGTCAGCTTCATGCTGCCATCGGCCACGGTGTCCACCGTAACCTGGCAGGCTATCAGTGATTATGGCGGCGTCAGCCAGACCGAAAGTCGAAAACTCTGACGGAGGGGAAGATGAATAATCCGAATTCCCGCCTGATGATATTTTTGCTGGCACTGTTGTTGATGATGGTGCTTCTGCTGGGGTATCTGCACAGCGCTGAAGCCCGCGAGACCTTTAATACCCACGCACTCGAGCTTGACAGCTCGGGTCAGCCGGTCGTTGACTTATCCGCTTTTGCCGAAGCGGATGGTCAGATGCCTGGCACCTATCGGGTGACAGTGTATGTGAACGGCGAACAGCAGGGTGATGCACAGGATATTGCCTTTGTTTCAGGAGCAAATAAAAAACTCACCGCGCAGCTAACGCCTGCCATGTTGAAAGACTGGGGCGTGAATATCGCCGCCTTCCCGACGCTCGCAGCGCTGCCGCCGGAAACCCCCCTGGAAGATCCCGGCCGCTATATCCCGATGGCTACCAGCGAACTGCGTTTCAGCAAACTGCAGCTGCATCTCAGTATTCCGCAGGCGGCGATGAGCGCAACCGCGCGCGGCTGGGTGGATCCGTCACAATGGGATGAGGGCGTGTCTGCCGCACTACTTAACTATAACCTCAGCGGCAGCAATACCTGGCGCGACGGGAAAAATGGCTCCGATAATAACTATTACGCCAACCTGCAGAGCGGGCTGAACCTGGGCGCCTGGCGGCTGCGCAACTATTCCACCTGGAATTACGACGAGGACAACGGTAGCCGCTGGGATTCGGTGAACACGTATATCCAGCGGGATATCCAGCGCCTTCAGGGGCAGCTCACGCTCGGCGACAGCTACACGCCGTCGGATATTTTCGACAGCGTCCAGTTTCGCGGCGCACAGCTGGCGTCCGACGATAATATGCTGCCTGACAGCCTGCGTGGCTTTGCACCGATTATCCGCGGTATCGCCCAATCGAACGCACAGGTCACCATTAAGCAGAACGGTTATATCATCTACCAGAGCTACGTTGCGCCGGGGGCCTTCACCATTAGCGACCTCTACCCGACATCGGGCAGCGGGGATCTTGAGGTGACCATTAAGGAAGCTGGCGGCAGCGAACGAACCTTTGTCCAGCCGTTCTCGGCGGTGCCGATTATGCAGCGTGAGGGACGTCTGAAGTACGCCCTTACCGCCGGGAAATACCGCAGCGGCAATAATGACAGCGATGAGCCGGAATTCGGCCAAATGACGGCGATATACGGCCTGCCGCGCGCTGTCACTATTTATGGCGGCACACTGTACTCGCAGAATTATCTGTCCGGGGCGGCGGGGCTGGGCTTTGGCCTGGGTGAATTGGGTTCGGTTTCCACCGATATCACCGCCGCGCATACCACCCTCAATAACGATGAAACCCACAACGGCCAGTCGTACCGGATACAGTATTCGAAGGATTTTCAGGCCTCCGACACCAGTTTCACCCTGGCGGCGTACCGCTACTCCACGGAAGGGTTTTATACCTTTCAGGAAACGAACGACCTGCGTGCGGAAAATAACGATGGCTGGCGGCTGACGTACAACAAACGGCAGAAACTCCAGCTCGACCTCAGCCAGAGTATCGGCAATTACGGTTCGCTCTTTGTCTCCGGCTACCAGCAGGATTACTGGCAACAGGATGGTTATGAACGCACCCTGAGCACCGGCTGGAACGGCAATGTGAATGGTATCAACTACAGCGTGACGTACAGCTACAGCGACTACCCGGATAGCACCCAGCCTGCCGATCAGCAGTTAGCGTTTAGCATTCAGATACCGCTTAACCGCTTTCTGCCGAACGCGTGGGCCAGCTACAGCGTCAACACCGCGAAGCACGGGAATACCCGTCAGCAGGTTGGGCTCAACGGCACGGCGCTTGCTGATAATAACTTCAGCTACGGCCTCCAGCAGAGCTATACCAACCATGGAGAAGGCTCCTCCGGCAATATCAACGCCGATTATAAAGGCGGACAGGGTGAAATCACGGGCGGCTACAACTATGACAAGGATACACAGCAGGTGAACTACGGCCTGAAAGGGGGGGTTGTCGTCCATCCGCATGGCATCACGCTTTCCCAGCCGCTCGGTGATTCACTGGCGGTAGTGAGAGCGCCCGGCGCGGATGACGTGAAGGTGCAAAACAATACCGGAGTCTATACCGACTGGCGCGGTTATGCGGTGGTGCCTTACGTCAACGCCTATCGAAAAAACCGTATCGCGCTGGATACCAGTACGCTCGGCGACGGTGTGGACATCGACACCGCCGTGCAAACCGTGACGCCGACCCAGGGGGCGGTGGTGATGGCGGACTTCAACACCCGCGTCGGACGGCGCGTACTGATGACGCTGATCTATCGCGGACTGCCGGTGCCGTTTGGCGCACAGGCGAAGATGAAATCCGGCAGCAGCGGTATCATTGGCGATGACGGCCAGGTGTACCTGACGGGAGTTCCGGATGAAGGTGATATCACGGTGAACTGGAACGGGAAGTCGCAATGTAAGGTACATTACCAGTTACCAGAAAATGGCGTAAATGCGCCGGTAACGGAAACTGAACAGGAGTGCCGGGAATGAAAAAAATGATGTCATGGATTTATCTGCTGGTTTTATTAGCAGTATCCAGCGGAGTGAAAGCCGCTTGTGATGCGGTCGGCAGTTTTACCATCAATCCTGGGTCAATTACGGTTCAGAGGGATATGGCGGTCGGCCAGCCTATTACAGATTGGCTCTACTCTAATTCAGGCGTAGCTTATCAGAACTGTAACTACGACGGCCAATTGCAATATAATATTGAAAATGGTGTTAAAAGCTACAATGGTCGATCTTCAGGGCTGAGTTACAACGGAGAAGCGGTATTTGATACTGCATTACCAGGAGTCGGCTTTATAGTGGAAGGCCGCACGCAAAAAGAGTCACAAGGTTGGACGCCTTGGGCGGGAATAGGTGCTGGTAAAACACAGGCACCAATACTCTATTCTACCCATAACAAGGGGGATCGAATAGCTTTTAGCGATCAGATGCGTATCCGGTTAATTAAAACAGGAAATATAAAAACAGGCGCCCTGGGGGGGAATATCGGCTATTTTTACGCTGGTATCAGGCAGACATCAAGCTGGAATACGGAAAAGCTGGTTTCTTTTTCGGGAGGCCAGATAACCTCGGTTGCCTGTAGCGTGTCTACTAATCCCGTTAATGTTCCGCTGGGTGAACATAATAAGCGCGAATTTAGTGGCGCAGGTACGGGAACTGGCTGGCAAACATTTAATATCGGACTGAATTGCGACCAAAATGCTCGGATTAATGTGCGCATTGATGCTACGGCAGACAGCGATGCAGGCGTACCCGGCATTATAAAACTCGACAGCGATCCAGCAAATGCCAGCGGTGTTGGCGTTCAGCTCTGGTATCGCAATGAAAACAGCCCGGTGCAGTTTGGTCAGGATCGCTATTACTGGACCTCATCAACGGGCGGCAACGAAATTATTCAGCTTCAGGCGAGATATTACCAGACGACACAGGGCATAACGGCCGGGAAAGCGAATGCAACGGCGACATTCACATTGACCTATAAATAAATCATCGGGGTCATGATATGAAAGAAATTTTATGTTTCCTGGCACTGGTAGTGTCACCGGCCGCCTGCGCCAGTTGTTCATTTTACAGTGGTGTTTCCGGGGAAGTAACGGGCTATTTGAACTTTGGTAATATAGTTATTCAGCGTGATGTACCGGTCGGCAGCATACTTGCGACAGCAGTAACAGGGGCTTATAACAACAATAACCCCATCGCAGGATGCACCCGGGAGGCCTGGACCGCACGCTGGGAGATGACGAAATGGGGGACGCTGAGCGGATATGGCAGCAACGTTTATAAGACCAATCTACCCGGCGTCGGCCTACGGCTAAGCTCCACGGTTTCGGGAAGAATATTGCCCTTCGAGGGTCGTTACCCATACAACGCCAGCGGCTCATGGGCGACGCTTCCCGGTGGCGGTATCAAAGGAGAGCTTATCAAAATCGGGAATATTACCAGCGGCACTTTAGCTAATGGCATGCTGGCGCGTGCTTCGGTGGTGAACAAATTTTATTTTGCCAATATCACGCTGAATGGGACGAATACCGTCACTGCTGCCGCTTGCACGGTGACGGCATCAAGTGTGAATGTCCCACTGGGCGACTACGGCAAAGGGGTATTTACCCGGCAGGGAACAACCACTGCCTGGCATCCATTCAATATCGATCTTGTGTGTGATAAAAGCGCCAGTATTAATGTACAGTTTAATGCCGCCCAGGACCCCTCAAATATTGCCGGGGTTATGAAGCTGGATAACGCTGGCAGCAGCGATACGGCCACCGGTATAGGGATCCAGCTTTGGTACGTACCCAACGGAGGTAGGCCAGTACAGTTTGGTCAGCAAAGTCACTACTACACATCACCTTATGGTGGTCGCGAAAGGCTGCAAATGCAGGCTCGCTACTACCAGGTGGCACAGAAAGTTACTCCGGGTAAGGCTAATGCCACGGCAACATTTACACTGTCATATAAATAGAGCGCCAGTGTTTGTGTGAATAAGAATATGTGTCGCTTTCTGGCATATCTCAATGAGATTTTACGGAGGATCTTATTATGTCGACGAATGGACTACGTAGCTTATGTGTTGTTTTGCTAATTATGTTTTTTTTCTGGTCCTTGTTTGTTTGGGGAATAATTCTGCTATTTTAAAGAACAGAATGTTGTTTTATTATCTGGTATTAGATTGATATATAGCCTATAAGCCTGTATTCAGTAAATATCAATATCGGTTCTCTGAATTCTCACGTACTACTGAAATAACTATTATTTCACACATATTCGTTCATTAATACATTCGCTCCGATGGATTGTGACTCAATGCTTTCCGCCGCCTGAGCCCCCACTGGCTTAGGCGGTTTGCAAAAGGAGCCGGAGATTACCTCTGGCTCATCCGGCGGGCGATGCGTTCAAGCTTAATCATCAGCAGCAGCGTGACGCCCACCAGCACGATGGTCAGCGCCGAACCATCGGCAATATTGCCGCGATCGGTCAGGCTGAAAATCGTCACCGGCAGCGTTGTCCAGCCCGGCGGGTAGATCATCACCGTCGCGCCCAGCTCCCCCATCGACAGCGACAGGCTTAACGCCAGTGCCGAAATCATCCACGGCGTCATCAGCGGCAGCGTGACGTGGCGCAGACGATACCACGGCGATGCCCCGAGGCTGGAGGCGACGTTTTCAATATCGGCGGAAATCCGCGCCAGACCGGTGGAAACGTTGCTGAAGGTAAACGCGGAAATCAGCACGAAGTGCGCCGCCAGAACGATCCAAAAGGTGCCGTTCATCTGCAGCGGTCCCTGGCTGAAGGCCACCAGAATGCCAAGACCCACCGAGACGGATGGGATGGCGCTTGGCAGATAGAACATCAGCCCAAGGTATTTTTGCAGCTTCGCACCGTACTGCCGCAGGGACAGCGCAGCCCACATGCCGCACAGCAGAGCGAACAGGCTGGCGCAAAACCCGACCATCAGACTGGAAAAGAGCGCATCCCACGCGGCGCCGCGAAACGCGTTAACAAAGTGTCCGAGGGTAAAGCCGGACGGCAGCAGGCCGTTCCACTGCTGGCTCAGGCTGGACATCAAAATCACCGCCAGCGGCAGGAAGAAAAACCCGGCAAACAGCGTCACCGCCAGCGCTCCCGCCGCTGTACGGCCTTTACGCGACCAAATCAACATCGTTATCTCCTCACGCCGGTACGCGCGGCGGCCAGCCGATAGAGCATAAACAGCCCCAGCGACAGCAGAATATTAATCAGCGCAATCATGCAGGCGACGCTGTAGTCCGACTCGAGAATAGCCTTGCTGTAAACCATCATCGGTAGAGTATTTACCCCTTTGGCGCCGATAAACAGCACGATGCCGAACTCGTTGGTGGTCAACAGCAGACACAGGCTGCCGCCCGCCATTAGCGCCGGCAGCACCGCCGGAAAAATCACCTGGCCGATAACCCGCAGCGGATGCGCGCCGAGGATGCTCGCCGCTTCAAGCTGGCTTTTATCAATCTGCCGCAGCCCGGCCATCAGCGGACGCATCACCAGAGGGGTGAAGACGGTCATTTCCGCCAGTATGACCCCCTGAATCGAATAGAGAAAATCCACCGGCGGCAGTTCAAAAGCAAACAGCGACATCAGCGTCCCGTTCAGCAGACCAGCGGAGCCGTAAATAAAGGTGAAAGCCAGGGTGATGAGAAAGGTCGGCAGCGCAATAAAGGTATCAATTATCCGGCTAATCAGCTGGCTACCGGGAAACGGGATAAACACCAGAATCAGCGCCAGCACGCTGCCGAGCAGCAGGCAGCCTGATGTCGCGATAACCGCGATTTGCAAGGTATTGAGCAATGCGCTGAGAAAGCGCCGGGACTCCACCACCTGCCAGAAGGTTTCGAGGCCCAGGTGGCCCTCGGTATCGCGCAGCGCCTGTTCGCCGATGAGCAGCAGCGGGTAGAAAAACAGGGTCGCCAGCACCAGCAGCGGCGGCAGCAGCCACAGTAAGGGCCGCAGATGAACAGAGCGACGCGGGAGCGTTAAGATCTGCGACATTATGACACCTCAATCAGGACCGCATCGTTGGGTTCAAAATAGAGCGCCAGCCTGTCGCCCGCACGCGGCAGCGGATTCACGTGGGTCATCACGATACGCACCGCCTCCCCCGCCACGTCGCATAGCAGATGGGTCAAATCGCCCTGCCAGTGCACGGAGGTCAGGATGGCGTTCAGCCGGTTGCTGGTGGCCGATCGCGGCGCGAGACTCATATGCTGCGGGCGAATACAGAGCAGCTTATTGTTGCCATGCTGGCCGCCGCGGCTGAACGCGGCGATCAATCCGCCGCCGCAGCTGACGCTGACCAGGCCAGGTCCCGCGGTATCTGTCAGCGCCGTCGCCTGCAGGATATTGGCACGTCCGAGAAACTCAGCGCTAAAACGATTAGGCGGATAGTGGTAAAGCTGATGGGTTTCGCCGTGGGCAATGAGCGAGCCGTCTTTCATGATGCCAATCTTGTCCGCCAGGGTCAGGGCTTCAGTCTGATCGTGGGTGACGTAGAGAATGGTCAGCTCCGGCAGTTCGCGGTGCAGACGGGCAATTTCCTCCACCATGTTGTGACGGATTTGCGCATCCAGCGCCGAGAGCGGCTCATCAAGCAGCAATACCCGCGGACGCACGGCGATGGCGCGGGCAATTGCGATGCGCTGCTGCTGGCCGCCGGAAAGCTGGTGCGGATAGCGGCTGGCGTAATCCGCCATGCCGACGATTTTCAGGGCTTCCTGAACCCGTTCAGCGATCTGCGCTTTGGGCTGCTTCTGCGCCCGCAGGCCGAAGGCGACGTTATCTTCTACCTTCATGTGCGGAAACAGGGCGTAGTTTTGAACCACCATACCAAGGCCGCGTTGATACGGCGGCAGGTGGGTGATATCCGTGTCGCCAAGCAAAATTCGACCACCGGCAGGCTGCACAAAACCGGCTATCGCCCGCAGCACCGTGGTTTTCCCGGAGCCCGAAGGGCCAATCAGCGCCAGCACCTCTCCGGGTTCAATGGTTAATGTCAGCGGCTTCAGCACCACGTTGCCGTGATAAGAAACGCGCAGCGCGTCGAGAGTTATTCCGGACGTCCCCGCCAGCGACGGGGTGGGGGCAACGGTCGTTTTCATTAACATCACGCTTACTCGCTGTCCGTCACTTTATGCCAGCGGGCAATATCCGCCGACAGCGAAACCGCAACGTCGTCCCAGTTGGGTTCCCAGCTCTTCACGCCGTTAAGCGCCGCTTTCGCCGCTTTAAAGTTAGCGTCTTCCGGCGTCACGTCGCTGCGCACCGGCAGGCCCCAGGAGAGCGCGCTGACGCTGGACTGAGCGGACTTATCGAGCAGGAAGTTAATCAGCTTTTTACCGTTTTCGCCGTTCGGACCGTTCTGCACCAGGCCGATGGTATAGGGCAGCGCCAGCGCGCTGCGTTCGCCTTGCGCGTCCGCTGGCCAGAAGATTTGCACATTCGGGTTACGCGCCATCTGCGACAGGTTCATTTGCAGATCGCCGTTAGCGATGTACAGCTCGCCTTTATTGACCAGGGCGGTCAACTTACCGGTGGAAGCAGACGGACCAACGTTATTGGCCTGGAGCTTACCGAGATAATCGAACCCCGCCTCTTTGCTCCCCATGCTGTGAAACGCCTGTAGCATGACCGCCGTACCGTCCCCCGCCTGCCCCGGCGTCGAGTACTGCAGTTTGTTCCTGAAGCGGCTATCGAGCAGATCCTGCCAGCTGGCCGGCGCGGTTTTCAGCAGCTTACTGTTATAGATAAAGGTCAGATAGTTATTCACCAGCGGTGAGTAGCGGTCGTGTACGCCCGGGATCCGGGCGCTGTCCTGCGGCTGAAATTCGGCCAACAGCTGTTCTTTCGCGGCACGCTGGATAAACGGCGGCACCGTCACCAGCACATCGGCCTGAGGGTTGGTGCGCTCTTTTGCCAGGCGTTCAACAATCGCCCCGGAACCGCCTTCCACGTACTGCACCTTGATGCCCGTTGCTTTGGTGAAAGCGGAGAACTGGTGCTGGTACCAGCTGTTATCACCGTCGTGCAGGCCGTCAGCGGAGTAAACCGTGACGATGCCATCTGCCCAGACCGGAGAGCTGGTCAGCGCGAACAGGGACAGCAGGGCAAGTCGGGAGAGTTTCATCGTATATGCCTCATCGGGTAGTTAGTCATTCTGGTGTAGACCAGATTGTTTTTCACGCTACCGGGGGTTTATGACAAAACGATGAATGAAGTGTGGCGAAAGGATGACGCCGGCGCAGAAGACCCCCTCCCGGAGGCGGCGCTTGACGCGCCTGTCCGGGCTACCCGTCCGCAGAAGGCGGTGAACCCGTAGCCCGGGTAAGGCGCCAGCCGCAACCCGGGAAAACGCTCGGGCAGGACCAATAAAATCAATGGGTATCGACTTCAATACGCAGGCTGTCGTGGCGCCAGTACTCGATATCGTAATCGAGAATTCGCCCGTGCTGATCGTAGTTGAGGCGGCGCAAGAGCAGCGCCGGCCGCCCTTCCATCACCCCCAGGGCTTCCGCGGCCTGGGGCGGCATTGAGGTGGGCCAGAACGACAGATGCATACTGGTATATATCAGGTCATAGTGGGTCTGATAAATTTCGGTCAGGCTGCCGTTTAAATCATGGCGCAGCAGCTCCGGAACCCTGGCCGGCAGGCAGTGATTTTCACAGTAGCAGATTGCCCGCCCGTCAGCATGGCGCAGTCGGGTGAGCAGGTAGATCTGGTCGAACGGCTGCAGCGCCAACGGCGCCATAACGTCCAGCGGAACGGCGGCCAGACGACCGTCGAGCAGCACCGTTTTCGGCTCCCGCCCCTGTTCCAGGCACAGCTTGTGGAAGTTGGTATTCTGCGTCGGATCCAACCACAAGCGCTCCGGCGTAACAAACCAGCCGCGGCGGTCGGCGCGATAAATCACGCCGCTGGACTCAAGCTGCGCCAGGCTCTCACGCACCGTAATACGCGTGGTGTTGAACAGCGCGCACAGCTCGCGCTCGGACGGCAGCTTATCGCCGCTCTTCAACGCGCCGTTTTGAATACGCGCCTGAAGCTGCGCCTTGATCAGCAGATACTGTGGCGTCTCGCCAGAGGGTGATTTCATGTTCGCTCGCGGCCAAATTTGATGCGCTCATTATACATAACCAGATGAATTTTTTGTTGCAGCGCTACTTTCCCTTTGACCTTTTCGGGGCACGATCGTCATTATAAAAAACATCTGGTATAGACCAAATGGTGAAAACAATGACTTCGCGTAATTATCTGCTGCTGACGCCCGGACCGCTAACCACTTCCCGTACGGTAAAAGAGGCGATGCTGTTCGATAGCTGTACCTGGGACGACGACTACAATCTCGGCGTCGTTCAGGTCATTCGCCAACGGCTGGTGGAACTGGCGACGCCCGCTAACGGCTACACCTCAGTGCTGCTGCAAGGCAGCGGCAGCTACGCAGTTGAAGCGGTGCTCGGTAGCGCGATCGGCGCGCAGGGGAAAGTGCTGATTATCAGCAACGGCGCCTACGGCGCGCGCATGATCGAGATGGCGAAACTGATGTGCATTACGCACCATCCCTACGACTGCGGCGAAGTGGCGCGGCCGGACGCGGCGGCAATCGAACGGATCCTGCAAACCGACCCGGCGATCACCCATATCGCCATGGTGCATAGCGAAACCACGACCGGCATGCTCAACCCGATCGAAGAGGTCGCCGCGCTGGCGAAACGTTACGACAAACGCTACATCGTCGATGCCATGAGCAGCTTCGGCGGCATTCCCATGGACGTCGCCGCCCTGAATATCGATTATCTGATCAGCTCCGCCAACAAATGCATTCAGGGTGTGCCGGGCTTTGCCTTCGTCATTGCCCGGGAGGCGGAACTGGCAAACTGCCAGGGCCGCTCGCGCTCGCTGTCGCTGGATCTGTACGCCCAGTGGCGCTGCATGGAGGATAACCACGGCAAGTGGCGCTTCACCTCACCGACCCATACCGTGCTGGCCTTTGCCCAGGCGCTGAAGGAGCTGGCGGAGGAAGGCGGCGTGCGCGCACGTCATCAGCGTTACAGCACGAACCAGCGGCGTCTGGTGGCGGGAATGCGTACGCTAGGCTTTCAGCCGCTGCTCGACGATAGCCTGCACTCGCCGATCATCACCGCGTTTTACTCCCCGGATGCGCCGCAGTATCGCTTTAAGGATTTCTATCAGCGGCTTAAAGAGCTGGGTTTCGTGATCTATCCGGGCAAGGTGTCGCAAAGCGACTGCTTCCGTATCGGCAACATCGGCGAAGTGTACGACGCCGACATCACCGCCCTGCTGGCGGCCATCAAAAACGCCATGTACTGGCAATGCTAAGGAACCGTCATGAACCGTATTAACGCCGTTATTCTTGATTGGGCAGGCACCACCGTCGACTTTGGCTCCTTCGCGCCGACGCAGATTTTCGTTGAGGCCTTCCGTCAGGCTTTTGCCGTGGAGATTACGCTCGAAGAAGCCAGGGTGCCGATGGGTCTCGGCAAATGGCAGCATATTGAAGCGCTGGGGAAACTGCCCGCCGTGGACGCCCGCTGGCAGGCGAAGTTTGGCCGGGCGATGAACGCTGCCGATATCGACGCGATCTATGCTGCTTTTATGCCGCTGCAGATTGCCAAAGTTGTCGATTTTTCTGCGCCGATCGCCGGGGTTGTCGACACCATTGCCGCGCTGCGCGCCGAAGGCATAAAAATTGGCTCCTGTTCCGGCTATCCGCGTCCGGTGATGGAAAAGCTGGCGCCGGCCGCCGCCGCTCAGGGCTATGCGCCTGACCACTGGGTGGCGACGGACGACCTCGCCGTCGGGGGACGGCCAGGCCCGTGGATGGCGTTACAGAACGTCATTGTCCTCGGCATCGACTCGGTAGCCCACTGCGTCAAGGTTGATGATTCCGCTCCCGGCATTACCGAAGGATTAAACGCCGGGATGTGGAGCGTGGGTCTGGCGGTTTCCGGTAACGAATTCGGCGCCAGCTGGGAGGAATATCAGCAGATGAGCGCCGAAGAGATCGCCGCCCGCCGCGAGCACGCCGCCGGGAAGCTGTACGCCGCCGGGGCGCACTATGTGGTGGATACGCTGGCGGATTTGCCGGGCGTGATTGCCGACATCAACCGTCGTCTGGCGCAGGGCGAACGCCCGTAGTTTTATTGACGATTCGCCTGACTGCGCCCCCATTACACTCGTACTTTCGTCGCCACCAGCAGACCGGTCAGCAGCATCAACGTACCGGAGAGGACCAGCGGCGAGAGCAGACCAAGGTGATCCAGCGCCACGCCGCCAACCGCGGCGCCGCAGGTGTTGGCCAGCTGGATCACCGCCACCTGAATCGACCCGGCTTTCTCCGCCTGATCGGACAGGGAGCGGGTGATCCACGTTGACCAGCCAACCGGTATCAACGCGAAGGCAAAGCCCCAGATAACGGCAACCGTCGACGCCACGATTTTACTCTCCCCCCACAGTACCAGCACCGCCGCGCTGATGGCCAGCACCACCGGGGCAACCGCCAGCGCCGCTTTCACCGATCTTTTGAGCAGCATCGAAGAGAGCGAGGTGCCGACGAAGCTGGCGATGCCGAAGCTCAACAGCACCAGCGTCAGGCCGTCAACGTCAAAGCCCGCCAGCGTCATATACACCGGGCGAATATAGGTAAAGAAGGCGAACTGGCCGGCGAAGGCCATAAAAATGGCGCACATCCCGGCCATCACGCCGGGGCGCTTTAGCAGGCCGAACATATTTTGCTGCGCCGAGGTCGACTCGCCCGGCAGAGACGGCAGCGCCTTCAGCACCCAAATCGTACAGACCACCCCCATCACCGCGGCGCCGTTAAAGACGTTACGCCAGCCGATAATCCCACCGAGGAAGCTGCCCAGCGGCGCGGCGATCACCAGCGCTATCGATACCGCGCCAAAAATGATCGACAGGGCTTTGGGCACCACGCGCATCGGCACCAGCCGCATGGTGAGCGACGCCGACATCGCCCAAAAACCGCCCAGCGCCAGCCCGAGGCAGGCGCGGCCGAGCAGCAATAACGCAAAGCTGTTAGCAAAAGAGACCAGCAGGCAGGAAAGGGTCAGCAGAACCGAAAACAGAATCACCACATAGCGGCGATCGGTACTGCGGATGATCGAGGTGATAAACAGGCTGGCAAACATCGCCACGAACGCCGTGGTGGTGACCGACTGTCCGGCAACCCCTTCGGAGATGCCTAAATCCTGCGCCATCGGCGTCAGCAGGCTTACCGGCAGGAACTCAACGGTAATCAGGCAGGCCACGCAGAAGGCCACCGCAAAAACCGCCGACCAGTTGGGTCGCGCCGCCTGATGAGCCTGTGGCGTAGAGGCATTCGAAGGAGTCATAAGTTACCTGCATGGTTGAACACGGGGAAGCCGCGCAGTGTAACATTTTAAATGTGACGAATTTAACGTTTTGACAACTTTCTCAGCAGCATCGCCAACGGACACAAGGTTCGCAGGATTAAAGATGGAATGCGATTCGCTTACCGGTTGGCAGCTTAACATCAATACTGAGCTCCCCCCCGAGCGCTGCAACATAGCGCTTCAGCGTTGACAAACGCGGGTCGTTATCAGCCTGTTCCATTTTTGCTATGGTGGGTTGTTTAACACCCATTGCCTTAGCCAGCTCTGCCTGAGACATATTGAGTTCTTCCCTTAACATACTTAAAGCGATAGCCTGGCGCATCTCCTCGACTTTTTCAGCAATACGCGCCTGGCTTTCCGGGCTCTGTTTGGCCATTAATTCTTTAAGGGTCGCCATATTTTTTCCTTACTGATTAAGGTGCTTACGGTACTCAGCATCTGCAAGCTTGATCATATCTTTATAGAATCTCTTTTCATTTAACCCTGTTTTATCTCCGGCGCATAACACGATGCCACAACGAGAAGGGTCAAATACAAAGAAAGCTCGGATGGGTCTACCTTGATGCTGAATGCGCAACTCTTTCATATTCGAAAAGGCAGAATCGTTTACTGTATCCGCAAACGGCCTTCCCAACCGGGGGCCATACTCGGATAAGATCACCATTGCGGCGAGCATATCCTCTTTGAGCGCTTCGGTCTGCGCCTCAAACCACTTGTCAAAAACCTCCGTTGTTTCAACATCCCACATCAGCGATCCCTCATAGCCAATAAGCTATAAGTAAATTATAGCCTACTAGCTATAAAAGCAACCCCTCTTTATAAAATGACTTACGCATTGGCTAATCTGCTGTCACGTGCCGCCGTCGCCAGCCCAGCCCGCTAATGAGAATTTCATTGGAAGGACGGCCAGATGATGGCCCTTTGTTGCGATGACTTTTGCACCGGTGGCCCCGTCGGCGTGACGTTTAACGAAGCCAACAGTGCACCGGGAAGTGATATCAGTGCAGCCAGTGGACGCCATCCTCCGGTAAAAACAGCGCGTTATAGCGCTCCTGCAAAGCGTGCAGGTCGCTCACTTCCGGCTCCAGCTCGCGAAGAAAACCTTGTGCCAGGCGGATTTGCGCTTCGGTAATCGGCGCCGCGAGGCGGGACTTTTTCATCAACCGATACCAGTAGTGCAGGTTCTGCTCGCTGCCGTCGACGATAGCGACCTGCCAGATCAGCAGCACCTGCGCGGCATTTTGCAAATGCGCTTCATTCGGCCGCTCCAGGTAGCGCAGATACTCGTTGCCGGCGGTTTTTCCCAGCTGATCGATCATCGATTCCAGCGGTACCGGCGTAATGCCTAACCGTTCGCTCAGACGGCGAATCGCACGGCGTGAATCAGAGGTAAGTACCCGAAATCCCACAACAAATACCACTATCAGCGTGGCCAGTCCTAACCAGATCATGCATCCTCTCATTCAATCGCAGCCCCACTATCATAATGGGAAATTGCCCGCTGTCGACAGCCGGACGTACCAGAATGTGACTTATCGCGACACCGTATCGCTATCATCAAACCGCCCGGCAAGAGGCATAAAAAAGCCCGGCGCAGGGGCCGGGCAACGTGACTCACACCCAATGACTCAGGCAGTCTGCAACGTTTGCGTCTTTTTCTGACGGCGGATTTTACGTTCTTCAAATACCGCGACGATGGCCATCAGGCAGATGCAGCCAATCGCCGCCGCATCCAGCGCCGCAAAGGTGCCCGCCCAGCCGGTGAGGCCGAAAATCGGCGTACCGTCGGCAATCATCCCGAGGCCCAGCTTGGCGAAGCTGTCGCCGATCAGATAGGCGAAGGTGCCCTTGATCCCGTCGGCAGCGCCAATCGCCTTTTTCGGCACGAAACCTACCGCGGCAACGCCGATCAGCAGCTGGGGGCCAAACACCAGGAAGCCCAGCGCAAACAGCGAGGCGAGATAAACGTATTGGTTACTGGCGTGCTGATAAACCCCCAGGGTGGCGATAATCAACGCCAGCGCAACGCAGGCCACCAGCGCGCGACGACCGTTTGCCAGATCCGACAGCCAGCCCCACAGCAGCGTGCCGACCAGCGCGCCCACTTCAAACAGGGTAAAGCCCTGAATCGCTACCTCTTTGGAGAGCTTCAGCTCCTGGAAAGCGTAAACGGTGGACCACTGGTCGATACCGATGCGCACCACGTACAGGAAGATATTGGAGAAGCACAGCAGCCAGATGACTTTGTTCTTCAGTACGTACTCGACGAAGATCTGCCATTTGGTCATGGCGTTCTCTTCCGTCTCTTTATCCTCTTCGCTGATCTCTTCGCCAAACAGCTCTTCGGCGTTACCGAGACCGTAGGATTCCGGGGAGTCGCTGCCGAAGCGCAGGCCGATAAAACCGACGATCAGCGCGATAATCGACGGGAAGATAAACATCCCGATCACGTGGCCGTCGAACAGGTAGTTGGCGCCAAACAGCGCCACGCCCGCCGCGCCGGCGCCGCCGAGGTTGTGAGAGATATTCCAGAAGCCGAGGAAGGTGCCGCGTTTACGGCGGGGCGTCCACTTGGTAATGGTCGAATAGCTGCACGACCCGCCGGTGCTCTGGAAAAAGCCGCTCAGGGCGTAGAAGACGATCATCAGGAACAGGCTGGTCGACCCTGCGCCCATGCTGGCGCTGAAGCCAAGCATACAGATGGCCGAAAGGATCAGCATAAACGGTAGAAACTGCTTAGTGTTCTTACCGTCTGCGTAGTAAGAAACCAGCGTTTTACCGACGCCGTAGGTGATTGAGAATCCGAGACCGATCATCCCCAGCTGCGTCATGCTCAACCCGTAGGTGGAGATCATGTCGTTCTGCGCGATGTTAAAGTTTTTGCGGATCAGGTACATGGTCAGATAGCCGATGAAAACCACCAGATACGACTGCATGAACGGTTTGAACCACATTTTGCGCCGCGCTTCGAGCGGCAGGTCCAGGGTTGGCTTACGCACCTGGTTTAAGAAGGCCAGCATGATTGGGTGACTCCTGAGCTGATTTAGTACCTGCGAATGGCAGGCATTGTAAAAATCAGCCGGGAGACTCGCCTGAGACAGCGTCCAGGCGAAACCGGGAAAATTTCTTAGTTTTACGCCATTCGGCGAAGAAAGGTGAAGTGGGTCACGCTTCTCGCGGCGCCTGGGCGTTTAAAAACGGCAGCAGCAGCAGGGCGGAAATGCCGGCGGCAATGGCGATAACCACGAAAAAACCGCTCCAGTGCCAGATTTCCATCACCTGCGCCAGCGGCCAGCCGGAGAGCGATGCGCCAAGATAGGCAAACAGGCCAACAAAGCCGGTTGCCGCCCCCGCCGCCTCTTTGTGCGAGCACTCCGCCGCCGCCATGCCGATCAGCATCTGTGGGCCAAAAACGAAAAAGCCGGTCGTGAAGAAGCAGGCCGCCTGCATCACGTAGCTGGCGAACGGCATCAGCCAGAGGCCGCCCACCGACAGCAAAATACCGGCGGCGAAAATCAGGTTCATCGGCCCGCGGTTGCCGTTAAACAGTTTATCCGAGCCCCAGCCCGCCACCAGCGCGCCGATAAAGCCGCCCACCTCGAACATGGTGACCGCCGAATTCGCCGTGACCAGATCGACGCCGAGCGTTTCCGACATATACAGGTTGCCCCAGTCGTTAATCGCCGCGCGCACCACGTACACCAGCACGTAGCACAGCGAGAGCAGCCAGATATAGGGATTCAGCAGCACGTATTTGGTGAGGATCTCTTTACGGGTCAGGCCAGCCCCTTCCTGCTGCTGGGCAATCTCCAGTTCATCGTGCCGCCAGTCGCCTACGGCGGGCAGCCCTACCGCCTGCGGCCGGTCGCGCAGCCGCCAGCAGAGAAACAGCCCGGCGAGGATCGCCAGCATGCCGGCAATCATCATCCCCGTTCGCCAGCCGTAGTGCAGCGCCGCCGCGCCAACCACCATCGGGATCAGCGCCCCGCCGACGTTATGCGCCGTATTCCACAGCGCCCACCAGCCGCCGCGTTCGGTGCGCGAATACCAGGTCGTCAGCAGACGGGCGCACACCGGCGAGCCCCAGCCCTGGAAGAAGGCGTTCAGCGCCCACAGCAGCGCGAAGGCCCACAGCGAAGTGGAAAAGCCAAACAGAATATTCACCACGCCGGTAGCGACCAGACCGATGCCCATAAAATAGCGGGCGTTAGAGCGGTCGCTGACGATACCGGAGAAAAATTTCGACAGCCCGTAGGTGATGTAGAACAGCGTTGCCAGCAGGCCGATATCGCTGCGCGTCAGCACGTTGCTGGCGAGGATTTCCGGCACGGCGGCGTTAAAGCTTTTACGCGTAAAATAAAACAGCGCATAGCCCAGCCAGATGGTCAGCAGAATATGCCGACGCCAGTAGCGGTAGCGCGCGTCCAGCGCCGGTTTGTCGGTAATCGGCGGAGCAGCGGGCGGGGATTTCAAAAAGGCAAACATCGTCGCTCCTCAGGCGTAGCGCAGCGGCAGGCTGACGCAAACGCGGGTGCCGTGGGTGCAGGAGATGGTTAAGGTGCCGCCCAGCGCGCTGACGCGCTCGCGCATGCCGGTCAGGCCGAAGCCCTGCTGACCGGAGCCCGGCGGCAGGCCGCAGCCGTCGTCCTCCAGCACCAGCATCAGCCGCTGCTCCTGCTGCCAGCCCTGCAGCGTGACGGCGCTGGCGCTGGCGTGTTTGACGATATTATTCAGCCCTTCCTGGCAGACGCGGAACAGGGTGACGCGCTGGTTTTCGCTCAGCAGCGACTCATCAATACGCCACGCCAGATGGCTGACCATACCGCGGTCCTCCAGCTCCATTTCGCGCATCAGCGAACGCACCGCCTGTTCAAGCGTCAGGTCGTCCAGCTGGCGCGGGCGCAGGCGGCCCAGCAGGCGGCGCACCGAATCATAGACGCCGAGCGAAAGCTGCTCAATCAGTTGGCCGCTCTGCCTGACGCTGGCGCTGTTGGGCGCCAGACGCTGGACGATCCCCGCCTGAGTACGGATGGCGGTGATCGTCTGGCCGATATCATCGTGCAGCTCGCAGGCCACCTCGCGGCGCACGCTCTCTTCGGTTTCCAGCAGGCGTTCCGCCAGCCGCTGGTTGCGCACCAGCTCGTTTTGCAGCGACTGATTCAGCTCGCGCAGCCGCTGAATGCCAGCGCCCAGCAGCAGGCCCGTCAGGCTTTGCGCCAGCAGCGAAAGCAGCAAATCCACCGGATGATCGTGCCAGCTCTGGCTGGCAATCAGCGCGATGGCGTTCATCAGGGTCGCGATCAGCGCGCCCTGCCAGCCGTAGTGCCAGGCCAGGGCGATAATCGGCAGCGCCAGGCAGAAGGGCGTAAATCGCGAGAGCTCGGCGGGCAGCCCCAGCTGGAGCCAGAGGCTGACGCTGAACAGCAGCAGATACCAGATAAGATGCCGCCCGCGCCAGTTTACCGGCTGCGAGACCAGCGATGGCCCCAGCGGCCGCCAGACGGTACTGGTAAGGTAGTGCCAGATAACCAGGCAGGTAGGCGCCAGCGTCAGGCCGCCGGTCAGGGTCAGCAGCAGCGCGTTCAGCCCCTCCTTGCCTTCCGGCAGCCACGGCAGCGACTGGAGCAGCGCAGCGGCGATCAGCGCCCCTCCCTGGCGCAGCAGGGTGAGCCAGTCGCGCTGCTGGCGATAGCGTGAGATCAGCGCCACCGGCAGCAGGGTCAACAGACTTCCGGTCATCAATATTATCGGGTGCGCCAGCGCCACTTCCTGCGTCAGCCAGAAGATCAGCAGCCACTCAGCGCCCAGCAGAACCGGCCAGTAGCCGCGCGGACACTGCAGCATCAGGCCAAGACGCAGGCCAAAGGGGAAAAGCAGCACCGCAAGATCGGCACGCTCCACCAGGTGCAGGCTGATGCTCCACAGGCAAAACCACGCGGCGGAAAAGATAAAGCAACAGCCGATAACCGAGAGCAGCCGGGAGAGAAAGGCGTTCATTGCCAGCTATCGAACATGCGGCGCGCCAGCTCGACGTCGTTGCTGACGCCCAGCTTTTCCAGCAGATTAGCGCGATGAACGTGCACGGTTTTTGGCGACAGGCCCAGCTCGGCGGCAATCTCTTTTACCGCCATCCCCTGCGCCAGCTTTTCCGCCACCTCGCGTTCGCGTTTGGTGAGCGGATCCCGTCGCCCGGCCGCCAGCTTCATGGCGATATCCGGCGTCAGGTAGCAGCCGCCGGCCGCCACGGTGCGGACGGCGGCGATCAGCTCATCCGGGCTGCAGCGCTTGGAGAGAAAGCCGCGCGCGCCGGCGTTCAGCGCCTGCTCCACCAGCGCCGGGCTGTCGTGCACCGACAGCATCACGATCGCCATCCCTTTCGGTAGCTGGCTTAACAGCTCAAGCCCGGAGATATCCGGCATCGAGATATCGCAGATACAGACCTGCACGCCGCGGCCGGGCAGCCCCGCCAGCGCTTCGCGCCCGGAACCGAATTCGGCGACGACCTGAAAATCGGCTTCCAGCCCCAGCAGCTGGGCAAAGCCGGAGCGGACGATAAGATGATCGTCAATAAGGGCGATTGTGGTCATGGCGATTCCTGGGGAGGATAAAAAACGCGCTTACCTTAACGGTATAAACGTCATCCTTCAAGCTGCCTCTGTTCCCCCCAGTCACTGACTTCACTCAGCTCCCGGGGGATTCTCAGACTTGCCGCCCTGATGCGGCTTGAGTGATTTTGTTTATCGCGCGCCGCGGATCAAGCCGCGAGCGATTATTCGAAGAACACCGCGATTTTGCTGAACATGGAGGGATCGGACTGATTGCGCACCACCTTCTCAACGTCTTCCAGCTTTTCGATCTGGCTAATCATCTGCCCGAGGCGCTGATCGTCGTTGACCAGTAGCCAGATGCGGCTCTGGTTGCTGTCCGGGATCGGCAGACAAAGAATGCCTTCCACGTTAAATGCGCGGCGGGCAAACAGGCCGCAAACGTGGGTCATCACGCCAGGATGGTTGCGCACGGTGAGCTGTAGAATAACGTTTTCATGAGTCGCTTGTTGCATGGCTTATTCCCCCACCATTTCAGTATTGGCCGCACCCGGCGGTACCATCGGATACACTTTTTCTTCGGCATCGATACGCACGTGGATCAGCGCCGGACCCGGGCGGTCGATAATCGCCTGCAGCGCCGCCTGCGGATCGGCTTCGTTATTTAAATCACAGGTTTGCAGACCAAAACCGGCGGCGATCTGCATAAAGTTGACCATGCCAGGATAGGTCGCGGCGAACACGCCCTGCTTGTAGAACAGGCTCTGCTGCTGGTGAACCAGCCCCAGCGCTTCGTTATTCATCAGGATGATTTTTACGTCCAGCTGATTTTCCGCCGCGGTAGCCATTTCCTGAATGTTCATCATCAGGCTGCCGTCGCCGGAGAAGCAGATGACCTTGCGCTGCGGGTTAGCCAGCGCCGCGCCTACCGCGGCAGGCAGACCAAAGCCCATGGTGCCGAGGCCGCCGGAGGTCAGCCACTGGCGCGGGCGGTTGAGCGGATACGCCTGCGCGACCCACATCTGGTGCTGGCCGACGTCGGTGGTCACGATTGCCTCATCGTCAACGCAGGCGGCAACGGCGTTAATCAGGCCATAGTGGGTAAGCGGGTCTTGCTCCTGCGGAATGGTGCAGGGGAACTCCCGCTGCAGATCGGCCACCAGCTGCAGCCATTCGCTGCGCGGCTGCGCCTCGACCTGCGGGATCAGCTGCGCCAGCACTTCGCCAACATCGCCCTGAATCGCCACGTGCGGCTGTTTGATTTTACCCAGCTCAGAGCGGTCGATATCAACGTGGATAATTTTCGCGTTCGGGCAGAACTGCTCGGTTTTACCAATCGCCCGGTCATCAAAACGCGCGCCTAAAACAACCAATAAATCAGCCTCTTGCAAAATAAAATTGGTGCTGCGCGCGCCGTGCATCCCCAGCATGCCCAGCGACAGCGGATGCGCTTTCGGCAGCATCCCCAGCGCCATCAGGGTCTGGGTGGTTGGCAGGTTGGCTTTTTCCGCCAGTTGCCGAATGGGCTCAGGCGCGTTGATCGCCCCACCGCCCAGATAGAGTACCGGACGCTGCGCGGCGTTAATCATCGCCGCCGCTTCACGCACGCTGGCGCTATCGAACGTCGGAGGCGCCGTACGGGCGCCGGGTTCCGGCAGGGCGTCAAGCTCAATGGTCGCGGCCTGAACATCCTTAGGAATATCTATCCACACCGGCCCTGGTCGCCCGGACTGCGCGATGCGAAACGCGTCGCTTATCACCTGCGGCAGCTCAGCAATGTTGCGTACCAGATAGTTATGTTTCGTGATGGGGATAGAGATACCGTAGGTGTCGACTTCCTGGAAAGCGTCGGTGCCGATCATTGAGGCCGGAACCTGGCCGGTAATGCACACCAGCGGAATCGAATCCAGACGGGCGTCGGCGATAGCGGTGATCAGGTTAGTGGCTCCCGGGCCGCTACAGGCCATACACACCGCCGGTTTGCCCTCGGTGCGCGCCATGCCCTGGGCAATAAACCCCGCGCCCTGCTCGTGACGCGCCAGAATATGGCGGATCTGCGTGCTTTGGCTTAACGCATCGTAAATGGGAAGGATGGAGCCGCCCGGAATGCCGCTGACCGTGGTGATCCCCTGACGCTCCAGTAAATGAACGACTAACTGTGCGCCAGTGAAGCGCATTTTTTGTGATGTTGTGCCCGAACTTGCCATGCTCCAGTCCTTTTATTCTGGGCCGACTTACCGGGGGGCATGAAACGAAAAACCCCGCTCGGTTTGCGCCGGCGGGGTTTGGAATTCGTGTTGTTCCGGACCCTACGGCGCGTTGCCGACGACGACCACCACAGACACGACGACCACC
>Ga0058694_1000087_pt1 | contig 57814 bp, 55 predicted proteins | sample AgamicOrSfrz_FD_55041 | JGI IMG/M metagenome (GOLD analysis project Ga0058694, IMG submission 55041) | Agave microbial communities from Guanajuato, Mexico - Or.Sf.rz | ecosystem: Host-associated > Plants > Phyllosphere > Phylloplane/Leaf | place: Guanajuato, Mexico | collected 2012-05-30 | reverse complement strand
TTGGCGTCCTTCACCGCACCGGGCACTGCCGCGAAGGTGTCCCAGATGGAGACACCCCGCCCGTCCTCGGTGGTGGCGCCTTCGATCTGGTACGACGCGGTGGCGACGCCGAACGTCAGCGCCCTGTCGAGGAGGTGGCTGGTCACGGCGCACAGCCTAGCGATTTCTGGGAGCGCTCCCAACCCCACGCTGGTCGCCGGCTGTCGGATCCGCACCCGCGCCGGCGGCAGGACGCACCCGGCTAGTCCTCGAGCGTCGCCGAGATGGCATCGGCGACCGGCCCCTCTCCCAGGCCGGCCACGACCCCGCGGCGGTCCTCCTCGGAGCGGTTCTGCGAGAGCTTCGCCTTGCCCTCGACCCGCTCGACCCGCAGCTCGAGCCCGACGATCCCGCGCAGCATCTTCTCGATGTAGTCGGCCGGCGCATCGCTGACCTGCCAGGGCTCGGGGCGCCCGCGCTCATGGACGTCGGTGAGGTGGGTGACCGCCGCACGCAACCACCCCGGGTCCTCGATCACGCTCACGGTGCCCGTCAGATGGACCGACGAGTAGTTCCAGGTCGGCACGACCTTGCCGTGCTCGCGCTTGGCGGCGTACCAGGAGGGTGAGATGTAGGCCTGCGGGCCACCGACCACCAACAGCGCCTTGGCGCCGGGTGCGATCGAGCGCCACTGGGCGTTGGCGCGGGCCATGTGCGCGATGACCCGCTCGCCCTGCCACAGCACCGGCAGCAGCGTCGCCAGGGGGTAGCCCTCGGGACCGACGGTGATCAGCTCGCCCGCGGCGTACTGCTCCACCATGGCGCGCGCCGTGGCCTCGTCGACGGCGTTGAAGTGCGGGACGTACATCGCTCAGACCCGGGTGTAGGCGAGGTCGGTGATGACGCGGCCCTTGGCGACGCCCTTGCGCTCGAACTTCGTCATCGGTCGCTCCTCCCACCGAGGCACCACGCCCCCGGAAAGCGCCGGCTCGGCCTCGAGCACCTCCACCATCTGCTCGGCGTAGTCGGCCCAGTCCGTCGCCAGTCGCCACACCCCGCCCCGGGCGAGCCGGCTGGCGACGAGCGCGGCGAAGGCGGGGTTCACCAGCCGGCGCTTGTGGTGACGCGCCTTGTGCCACGGGTCGGGGAAGAACGTCCACAGCTCGGCCAAAGCGCCCGGAGCGATGGTGTGCTCGAGCACCCAGACCGCATCGACGCTGCACATCCGCACGTTCTCGATCCCGGCGCGGTCCAGGCGGCGCAGCGTGTCGGCCACCCCGGGCTTCCACACCTCGATGCCGATGACGTTGTGGTCGGGCCGCGGTGCGCCGGCCAGCATCTCCCCCACCCCCGAGCCGATCTCGACCAGGATCGGGGCGGTGCGGCCGAACCGCTGATCCCACTCGAATCCCGGGGCCGCCACCTCCTCCTCCGGCACCACCCACGCGGCCTCCCGCGCGTCCCACGCCTCCTGCTGCACCGGGGTGAAGCGCCCCCCGCGCCTGGTGTAGCTGACCACCTCGCGCAGCGGACGGCCGTCCTCGGTGAGGCGGACTCCGGGGCGGGCGGGGTCGACGGAACCAGGCATGCGGCCATTCTCGCCGATGCGGCACNGCCCGTGGCGCTCGCCTACCCTGGCTCGATGTTCCCGGTACGACTCCACCGCACGGCCGCGGCCGTGGCGGGGCTGGTCGCCCTGCCGCTGCTCGGCGGACCCACCACGCCGCCCGCCGCGGCCATGGCCGTCCCCGGCCCCATCCACGCAGGAAACACCTTCGGCTGGTACCCGGTCGCGAACCGCTACGAGTTCGTCGGCCCGCTGGGCTCCGCATGGCGCACGCGCGGCAACGTGCGCACGCAGAACGGGATGCTCACCCTGCTCAGCGGCAGCCGCGGCGACGTGACAGCGACCCTGAACGGCAACGGGCACGACCGCGGCCGCTGGGAGATCCGCTGGCGCGGACGTCAGTACGGCGACCGGCACACCGCCTATCGGCTGCAGACCTCCCTCGTCCCGGTCGCGGCGAACCAGCAGCACTGCGGCGCCCAGGACATCACCTTCGAGGACCAGCTGGCCGGGCAGAACAGGGCCTCGATGAGCATCAACACGCTGCCGAACCACTCCTACACCGCCTCCACGCGGCCGCGCGGCCAGTCCTTCATCGGCGACCACTGGCACACCTTCGCCGTGGAGGTCACGCCGCGCAGGATCTCCTGGTTCGTCGACGCCAAGGTCGTCTCCACCGAGACGCGTCCGGCCGCGCTGTCCGGCGTACCGCTCACGGTGCAGTTCCGGCTCGCTGCGGCCCCGGGCAAGCGGATGGATCCGGCCCGGATGCAGATGGACTGGCTGCGCTACTGGACGCTCGCCAAGCCCGACGCCCGCTCCACCAAGGCCCCGGCTCCGCACCGCATGGTCAACCCGACCGCCTGCTGAGCCCGACCGGGCCGAGCGGCCGGCCGCAACGCTTGCGCCGAAATGCAAGGAGCCCCCGAGCCAACGGCTCGGGGGCTCCTCTGTGTCGAACTAGATCACTTGACGATCTTGGTGACGCGACCGGCACCGACGGTGCGGCCACCCTCACGGATCGCGAAGCGAAGGCCCTCGTCCATCGCGATGGGCTGGATGAGCTCGACCGACATCTCGGTGTTGTCACCCGGCATGACCATCTCGGTGCCCTCGGGCAGGGTCACGACGCCCGTCACGTCCGTGGTACGGAAGTAGAACTGCGGACGGTAGTTGTTGAAGAACGGCGTGTGACGGCCGCCCTCCTCCTTCGAGAGGATGTAGACCGAGGCCTCGAAGTTGGTGTGCGGGGTGGTGGTGCCCGGCTTGATGACGACCATGCCGCGCTCGACGTCCTCGCGCTTGGTGCCACGCAGGAGCAGACCGACGTTCTCGCCCGCCTGGCCCTCGTCGAGGAGCTTGCGGAACATCTCGACACCGGTGACGGTGCTCTTCTGCGAGGTCTCGCGGATGCCGACGATCTCGACCTCCTCACCGACCTTCACGATGCCCCGCTCGATACGACCGGTGATGACGGTGCCACGACCGGTGATCGTGAAGACGTCCTCGACAGGCATGAGGAACGGCTTGTCGGTCTCACGCTCGGGGGTCGGGATGGCCTCGTCGACGGCGTTCATGAGCTCGAGGATCGACTCGCCCCACTTGGCGTCGCCCTGCAGCGCCGGGAAGGCGGCAACGCGAACGACCGGGATGTCGTCGCCCGGGAACTCGTACTCGTTGAGGAGCTCGCGCACCTCCATCTCGACGAGCTCGATGAGCTCGTCGTCGTCGACCATGTCGCACTTGTTGAGCGCGACCACCAGGGCGGGAACGCCGACCTGGCGCGCGAGCAGCACGTGCTCACGGGTCTGCGGCATCGGGCCGTCGGTGGCGGCGACCACGAGGATCGCGCCGTCCATCTGAGCCGCGCCGGTGATCATGTTCTTGATGTAGTCGGCGTGACCAGGGCAGTCGACGTGCGCGTAGTGGCGCGCCTCGGTCTGGTACTCGACGTGCGCGATCGAGATCGTGATACCGCGCTGGCGCTCCTCAGGAGCCTTGTCGATCTCGTCGAACGCCGAAGCGGCGTTCAGGTCCGGGTACTTGTCGTGCAGGACCTTGGTGATCGCAGCGGTCAGCGTGGTCTTGCCGTGGTCGATGTGACCAATCGTACCGATGTTGACGTGCGGCTTGGTCCGCTCGAACTTCGCCTTAGCCACTGGGGCTCCTCCTGGTGTGTTTTCTCAACTGACTCGTACTGAGTGGTGGTGCCGAAGCCCCAGGGCGATTACTCGCCGCGAGCCTTCTTGATGATCTCGTCGGCGATGTTCGTGGGAACCTCGGCGTACGAGTCGAACTCCATCGAGTACGACGCCTGACCACTGGTCTTCGACCGGAGGTCACCGACGTACCCGAACATCTCGGAAAGCGGGACGAGAGCGCTGACGACGATGTCGCCGTGGCTCTCCTCCTGCGCGCGGATCTGCCCGCGGCGGGAGTTGATGTCACCGATGACAGTACCCAGGAAGTTCTCCGGGGTGGTGACCTCGACCGCGAACACCGGCTCCAGCAGAACCGGCTTCGCCTGGCGGGCGGCCTCCTTGAAGGCCTGGTTGCCGGCGATCTTGAAGGCGAGCTCGGAGGAGTCGACGTCGTGGTAGGCGCCGTCCTCGAGCGTGACCTTCACGTCGACCATCGGGTAGCCGGCGAGGACGCCGAACTCCATGGCCTCCTGCGCACCGTTGTCGACCGAGGGGATGTACTCCCGCGGGACACGGCCGCCGGTGACGGCGTTGACGAACTCATAGCCCGCACCGACACCGGTCTCGGGGTCGATGTTCGGCTCGACCGAGATGACGACCTTGGCGAACTGGCCCGACCCACCGGTCTGCTTCTTGTGGGTGTAGCTGTGGTTCGCGACCTTCTGGCGCAGGGTCTCGCGGTAGGCGACCTGCGGCTTGCCGACAGTGGCCTCGACCCTGAACTCGCGCTTCATCCGGTCGACGAGGATCTCCAGGTGGAGCTCGCCCATGCCGGCGATGATCGTCTGGCCGGTCTCCTCGTCGGTCTTCACCACGAAGGTCGGGTCCTCCTCGGCGAGGCGCTGGATGGCGACGCCGAGCTTCTCCTGGTCCGACTTCGTCTTCGGCTCGATGGCGACCTCGATCACCGGGGCCGGGAAGGTCATCGACTCGAGGACGACCTGCTGCTTGTCGTCGGAGAGCGTGTGGCCCGTGCGGGTGTCCTTCAGGCCCATGACGGCCACGATCTGGCCGGCACCGACGGAGGCGATCTCCTCACGCTTGTTGGCGTGCATCTGGTAGACCTTGCCGATCCGCTCCTTGCGGCCGTTGCTCGAGTTGAGCACGGTGGCGCCGGCCGTGAGCGTGCCGGAGTAGACGCGCACGAAGGTCAGCTTGCCCAGGTGCGGGTCCGAGGCGATCTTGAAGGCCAGCGCGGCCAGCGGCTCGTCGGCCGAGGGCTTGCGGCTGATCTCGACGGTCTCGTCGTTGGGCTTGTGGCCAACGATCGCGTCGACGTCCACCGGCGAGGGCAGGTAGTCGACGATCGCGTCGAGCAGGGGCTGGACGCCCTTGTTCTTGAACGCGGTGCCGGTGAGGATCGGGTTGAGCTTGTCGGCGAGGGTCGCGCGGCGGATGGCGGCCTTGAGGGTCGGTACGTCGAAGACGTCGCCCTCCTCGAGGTAGGTCTCCATGATGTCGTCGTCGGCCTCGGCCAGCGTCTCGACCATCTTCTCGCGGTACTCGGCGGCCTTGTCGGCGAGATCGGCGGGGATCTCCTCGACGACGTAGTCCTCGCCCTGCTTGGTCTCGCCGCGCCACACCTTGGCGTTCATCTCGACCAGGTCGACCACGCCGATGAAGTCACCCTCGGCGCCGATCGGGATCTGGAGGATCAGCGGGGTGCTGTTGAGCTTCTGCACGATCGAGTCCACGACGCGGTAGAAGTCGGCGCCGGTGCGGTCGAGCTTGTTGACGAAGCACATCCGCGGGACCTTGTACTTGTTGGCCTGGCGCCACACGGTCTGCGACTGGGGCTCCACGCCGGCGACACCGTCGAAGACCGCGACNGCGCCGTCGAGGACGCGCAGCGAGCGCTCGACCTCGACGGTGAAGTCGACGTGNCCGGGCGTGTCGATGATGTTGATCTGGTGGTTCTTCCACCAGCAGGTCGTCGCGGCGGACGTGATCGTGATGCCGCGCTCCTGCTCCTGCTCCATCCAGTCCATCGTGGCGGCGCCCTCGTGGACCTCACCGATCTTGTAGGAGATGCCGGTGTAGAACAGGATGCGCTCGGTGGTGGTGGTCTTGCCGGCGTCGATGTGCGCCATGATGCCGATGTTGCGGACGGCCTTGAGGTCCGTGGTGATGTCGACAGCCACTTGTGTCAGCGTTCCTTAGAAAGTCTTGGATGGAGCAGGTGGAGCGGGGACCGGTGCGGGGTCCCCGCCCATAGGTCACCAGCGGTAGTGCGCGAAGGCCTTGTTCGACTCGGCCATCTTGTGGGTGTCCTCGCGCTTCTTCACAGCGGCGCCGAGGCCGTTGCTCGCGTCGAGGATCTCGTTCATGAGGCGCTCGGCCATCGTCTTCTCGCGGCGGTCCTGGGCGTAGCCGACCAGCCAGCGCAGCGCGAGCGTGGTGCCGCGCGTGCCCTTGACCTCGATCGGGACCTGGTAGGTCGCGCCGCCGACGCGGCGGGACTTGACCTCGATGGCCGGCTTGACGTTGTCCATCGCACGCTTGAGCGTGACGACGGGGTCGGTGCCGGTCTTCTCGCGGCAGCCCTCGAGGGCGCTGTAGACGATGCGCTGGGCGACCTGCTTCTTGCCGTCCTGCAGCACCTTGCTCACCAGCTGGCTGACCAGCTGCGAGCCGTAGACCGGGTCGACGTCGATGGGACGCTTCGGAGCGGGACCCTTACGAGGCATCTCACTTCTCCTTCTTCGCGCCGTAGCGCGACCGGGCCTGCTTGCGGTTCTTGACACCCTGGGTGTCGAGGGTGCCGCGAATGATCTTGTAGCGAACGCCGGGAAGGTCCTTCACACGGCCGCCGCGGACGAGCACGATCGAGTGCTCCTGGAGGTTGTGGCCCACACCCGGGATGTAAGCGGTGACCTCGACGCCACTCGACAGGCGCACGCGGGCGACCTTGCGGAGAGCGGAGTTCGGCTTCTTCGGGGTGGTGGTGTAGACGCGGGTGCAGACGCCACGGCGCTGCGGAGATCCCTTGAGGGCGGGCGTCTTGGTCTTCGACGCCTTGTCCTCGCGGCCCTTGCGGACCAGCTGGTTAATGGTGGGCACCTGGTGGTTCCCCTTCTTCTCTGCTCTCACGGCACGGCAACCTGCCGCGGCGGATCGTTCTGACTGTGTCCAGGTGGTGCGCTACCAACCGGTCTCGTCTCGCCCCCGAGGTCGGGCGTGTCGCCTTCGTTCGGGGAAACGTGCCTGCCCGACAGCGCCGATCCTGATCCGACGCCCTATTTCCGAGCACGCGCAACGGCCTGGTTGTCCCAGACACGATCCCCAAGGCTACCGGCCGGGTTCAGGGGGGTCAAAACGCTGGCGAGGCCGCCTCGCAGGCGTGCGAGCAGCGCAACCGCGAGGCCGACGCCGACCAGGACGAGGGCGCCGCCGAGCCACAGCGTCCACCGAGCGCCGAACACCTGCCCGACCCAGCCGATCAGCGGCGCGCCGATCGGCGTACCGCCTTGCACCACGGTCATGTAGAGCGCCATCGCGCGCCCGCGCATCGCGGGGTCGGCGGTGAGCTGGATGGTGGCGTTGGAGCTGTTGAGCAGGGTGATCGTGCAGAAGCCGATGACCGGCGCGAAGATCGCGAAGGAGAGGTACGACGGCAGGCTGCCGGCGATGATCTCGGCGAGCCCGAAGCCGGTCGCGGCCACGGCGAGCAGCCGCAGCGGGATCGAGGTGCGCCGCGCCGCCATCAGCGCGCCGGCCAGCGACCCGACAGCGAGCGCGGAGCCGAGCAGGCCGAACTCGCCGGCGCCCTTGCCGAAGACCTGGGTGGCCATCAGCGAGGACGTCATCTGGAAGTTCATGCCGAACGTGCCGGCGAAGAAGACCAGCACCAGCACGAAGAGCATCGTGGGCTGGGTGCGCACGTAGCGCACGCCCTCGAGCAGCGCGCCCCTCCCCCGGCCCCGGGCGCGTGGCGTCAGGAGCAGGGCGGTGTTCATCCGCTCCAGCTGCACGATCACCGCCAGGTAGGAGACCGCGTTGAGCAGGATGACCACGCCGGTCGCGACCGCGCCGCCGCCGAACGCAGCGATGAGCAGGCCTGCCAGCGCCGGGCCGATGATGCGCGCGGTGTTGAAGGCGGCCGAGTTGAGCCCGACCGCGTTGGTGAGGTCATCGGCAGCGACCATCTCCGAGACGAACGACTGGCGGGCAGGTACGTCGAACGCAGCACCGATCCCGAAGAGCAGGCTGATCGCGTAGACCATCCAGATCTGCGCGACCCCGGTCAGGGCCAGCACGCCGAGCAGGAAGGAGGCGCCCGCCATCGACAGCTGGGTCAGCTGCAGCATGCGCCGCTTGGGGAACCGGTCGGCGACGACCCCGGCGTACGGCGTCAGCAGCAGCACCGGCAGGAACTGCAGGGCCGTGACGATGCCGAGGTCGGTGCCGCCGCCGTGCAGCGGCTTGAGGACGAGCCAGTCCTGAGCGGTGCGCTGGAGCCACGTGCCGGTGTTGGAGACGACGCTCCCGACCAGGTACAGGCGGTAGTTGGGGTTGCGCAGTGCTCGGAACGTGGGACTCAAGACATGGGGCCTCTCTCCTGGCCGTCGCGAGCGGCGTCCAGGTCGTGTGATGGCAAGGCGGAGGAGGGGGCTGCGGCGGCGCTACGGCGACCGACGACAACGCGGCCAGCGCGCGGCATGGACGCCGCGCAGCAGGTCGGGGGAGAGGACGCATGCCTCATACCGCGGCGATCCTCTCCAGGATGGGGGCGGCGGCACGCAGCACGCTGCGCTCCTCGTCGGTGAGCTCGCTCAGCCGCTGGGCCAGCCACTCGTCACGACGGGCGCGGTCGGCGAGCACTGTCGCGTGGCCGCGCTCGGTCAACGTGACGCGGACCTGGCGGCGGTCGGTCTCACTCGCTTGGCGCTCGACGTAGCCGCCCTCCTCCAGGCAGTTGACCGTGCGGGTCATGCTCGGCGGCTGGACGCGCTCACGCTGGGCGAGCTCACCGAGCGTCATGTCGCCGAAGCGGTCGAGGGCGGCGAGCACCGACATCGAGCCGATGGACAGCGCGTTGTGCGGGTCGCGCTCGTTGACCAGGCGCCGCCGCAGGCGCATCACCGACAGGCGCAGCTCGCTGGCCAGACCTGCGTCGGTGCGGGTGTGCTGTCGGGTAGGCATGTCGTTAGCGTAACTCATTACCAAGGCTAATGATTCCCGATGGGCGAACCGCCGAGATCCGGGCGCCGTACTACGGTGGGTCCGTGCAGAAGAAGCCGCGCCGACTGGTGGCCGACGTACCGCCTGCGGACGTCGACGGGCTGCGCGCCGTCGAGGTGGGGACGGCGATCTGGCTGATCGCCTTCATCGGGATGCTGCCGTTCTACGGGCGGCTGAAGGCCGACGGACACGCCTGGTGGCTGTGGACCTGCCTGGCCGGGTTCGGCCTGGGCGCTCTCGGCATCGAGTACTGCCGCCGGCGTCGCGCCCGCCGGCAAGGATGACCCGGCTCGCGCCGGCCTGAGCCGTCAGAAGGACTCGATCTCCTCCGGCGTCAGGGTGTCGACGACCGGCGGCGCCGGCGGCTGGGTCTCCTGCTTCTTCGACAGCCGCACCTCCGAGTGCGCGCCGCACCCGTGATCCATGCTGACCACCCGACCGTCGTCGTTCGCATCACCGTTCGCACACACCCCGAAGTACGACGTGAGATGGCCGGCCAGCCGCATCAGGAAGCCGCAGCTGTGGCAGTGGTGGGGGGCGGCCTGCGCGATCGGCGCGAGCGGCCCGTGGTCGCCGTCGTACCAGCGCTCAGCGGCCAGGTCGTACCCCTCCGGGCTCAGCGTGCGCACCCGGCCCAGGCCCAGCTCCTGNGCGACCTGACGCACCTGCGCCTTCGCGTCGGCGTCGAGCGGGTCGTCNCCGAAGGAGTAGACCGGCACCAGGCGCGGGTCGTCGTCGCCGACCGGCAGCAGGTCGCCCGGGGACAGGTCGCCGGGCTGGATCCGCTCGCGGTAGGGCACCCACGGCGGCGCGACGATCGCCTCGTCGCCGGGGATCAGGACGAGCTCGTCGACGGTGATCGGGCCGCCGTCCACCTGGGCCACGGTGACCGACCAGCGCCAGCCGACGTACCCCTTGCGGGTGCAGGCGAACAGGTGGGTGACGACGCCCTCGCCCTCGACCAGATGGCCGAGGTGGTCGCCGACGTCGCCGGCGTCGCGGCCCAGGTCGGCGACGAGCGCGGCGCGCGCCTCCTCCACGGCGGCGAGGGCGGCCGGGTCGGCGTGGGGCGTGGCGGTCGTGGTCACGCCCGACAGTGTAGAGGGCAGGATGGACCCATGACGTCGGAGGAGCAGCGCCTGCGCGAGCCGCGCCCCGAGGGTCTGGGTGAGGCGGGGAACGACACGGCACCGTCCGGGGCTCGGCGGGCGGCGCGCGCGGCGGGTGCCACAGCGCGCGCGACCGCCCGCGGCACGGCCAGGGGTGCGCGTGCCACCGCCCGCGGGGTGGGCCGCTTCAGCCGGCTCGCGGTCACGACCGCGCGCCGCGCCGCCGACGCCGAAGGCGCCGACGAGTCCGGCCTCAACCGGCTCATCGAGATGCACGCGTTCAACACNGCCGGCGACGCCGCCGTCGCGATCTCGCTCGCCGGCTCGCTGTTCTTCTCCATGCCCGGCTCCGGCGGGGACTCCTCGCGATCGCACGTCGCNCTGTTCTTGGGCCTGACGATGCTGCCCTTCGCGATCGTGGCGCCCCTGCTCGGGCCGTTCCTCGATCGCTTCGCGCACGGGCGCCGCTGGGCCATCGGGGCGACCATGGCGATCCGGGCCTTCCTGTGCTGGGTGCTCGCGGGGGCGCTTCCACACCAGTCGACGGCGATGTTCCCCGCCGCCCTGGGCATCCTGGTCGCCTCGAAGGCGTACGGCGTCACCCGGGCCGCCGCCGTACCTCGGCTGCTGCCGCGGGGCTTCACCCTGGTCAAGGGCAACGGCCGGGTCTCGATGGCCGGAATGGTGGGTGTCGCGGTGTCGGCGCCGCTCGCCGGCCTGTGCACGCTCGCCGGCTCCGCCTGGGTGCTGCGATATGCGACGGTGCTCTTCGTCCTCGCCACCATCTGCGCCATCCGGCTGCCCGGTGCCGTCGACTCGAACAAGGGCGAGGGGTCGCTGACGTTCGGCAGATCCGGCGGGTCCGACGCGTCCGGCTCCGGGTCCGGCCTCGGCCGGTCCGGGCCGGGCCTCGGCCGGTCCGGGGCGCTCGGTCAGGGCCGCGACGGGCGGATGCGGGTGCGCATCCCGGCCGGCGTCGCCTATGCGCTGCGCGCCAACTGCGCGCCCAAGTGGCTCTACGGCTTCCTGCTGATGTTCATGGCGTTCCTGCTCCAGGAGCATCCGATCGGCGGCTGGAAGCCCACACTGCTGCTGGGGGTCGTCGCCGGCGGCGCCGGCCTGGGCAACTTCCTCGGCGTCGTCGCGGCCTCGCTGCTGAGACGCATCCGGCCCGCCTACACCGTCAGCGTCGTGATGGTGGCCGACGCGGCGGTCGCGCTGATCGGGGCGCTGTTCTACTCCATCCCCGTGCTGGCGCTGATCGGCCTGGTCGCCGGGCTGGGTCAGGCGCTGGCGAAGTTCTCCCTCGACTCCACCATCCAGCGCGACGTGCCCGAGCAGGTGCAGACCTCGGCGTTCGCCCGCTCCGACACCACACTCCAGCTGGCGTGGGTCATCGGCGGGTTCGTCGGGATCGGGCTGCCGCTGCATGCGCACCTCGGGCTGTGGGTGGCCTTCGGCGTGCTGACCGCGTGGGGTGGGTTCGTGCTGGCGTCGCGGCCGGGGGCGGCTGCGCTGTCGGATTCACCGGTCAGCCGGTGAAACCCTGCACTTGTGGGGTGAAGTTTCGCCCAACAACATCAGGTTTCACCGGCCAGCCGGTGAAACCAACAGCCCTCAGAGCTCGAACTCGTCGGCCAGCGCCCGCAGCGCCGGCGCGACCTTCTTGGCCAGCTCCTTGGTCGGCGGCCGGCCGTGCTCGTAGCCCTCGCGGATGTCCTCGAGGAACTTCACCATGTTCTCCACGATCAGCACCATGTCCTCGGGCTTGCGGCGCTGGGCGGCGCGCTGGTTGCGCGAGACGGACGCGGGCGCCTCGAGGATGCGCACCTGCAGGGCCTGGTCGCCGCGACGACCCTGCGCGATGCCGAACTCCACGCGGGTGCCCGGCTTGATCGTCTTCGCGGTGCCGGCCGGCAACGCGTCGGCGTGGACGTACACGTCGGGGCCGCCGTCCTGCGACAGGAACCCGAATCCCTTGTCGGCGTCGAACCACTTCACCTTGCCAGTGGGCACGGGATCAACCTCTTCTGTCTCGTACGTCGCCCCACCGGACGGGGCCGGGAAAGCCTACGCCAGTCGTGGCACGAGGGTGGCGGCACCCACGACGAGCCCGGCCAGATCCGCCACGAGGAGCACCAGGATCCACAGCACGGTGGGGACCCGGGTCANNCGCGCGAGCTGGTCCGGATCGGACCCTCGGCGTGCGGTGCGCGAGCGGCGCAGGAGGTCGACGAGCGGTCGCGGCGCGGCCAGCAGCAGGATCCACGACACCAGGCAGGCCAGGATCGCCTGGCTGCGGACGTCGGCGTACCGCGTCACCGCCGCGAGCCCGGCGCCGAGGGCGAGCACCGTCAGCAGCCCGTAGCCGTTGCGCACCCACACCAGCACCCCGACGAGCACCGCGATCAGTAGCCACAGCAGTGCCAGGGCGTGACCGTGGATGAACAGCAGCGCCGCCACCAGCCCGAGTACGCCGGGAGCCAGGTAGCCGGCCATCAGCATCACGACCATGCCCGGCCCTCGCGGCCGGCCACGCGAGACGGTGACCCCGGAGGTGTCGGAGTGCACCTTGATCCCGGCGAGCCGGCGCCCGACGAGCACCGCGACCAGCGCGTGACCGGCCTCGTGCACGACCGTGACGGCCAGCCGGATCCACGGCCAGGTGCGGCCCGAGCCGACGAGCACGAGCGCCACCACGCCGGTCGCCACGACCCACGACGCCGAGGGCACCGGCTGCGTCGCGAGCAGCCGGTCGATCACCGGTGCCCGGCCGCGCTGCCCGCGCGCAGCTGCAGGCGACCGGCCCGCGCGATGGTGGGCTGGTCCTGGAGGCGGTGGAGCTGCGCGGTGGTCAGGCCGTCCTTCACCGGGCGCAGCAGGACGAACGCGTCGCTGCCCAGCAGGTAGTCGACCAGCCAGGTCTGGTAGCGCAGGTTGCGGTGGCGTGGTGTCGCCTCGCCGTAGCTGGTGCCCGTCACGTCGATGGCCACCGGGCAGCCTCGGGCCAGGTCGGCGCTGAGCCGGTTCGACTGGATCAGCCCGGCCGGGTCGTCACTGGCGACGCATCGGAGCGCAGGGGCCCGGGCGAAGGCGCCGGGCGGGAACGCCTTGTCCTTGCCGGTGGGGCCCAACGCGACCGCCGCCCCGGACGCCAGGGCCAGCGCGGCGACGACCGTCACCGCGACGAGGCGCGCGGCATCGACGCGCACCAGGCCCAGGAGTCTGCCCAGGGCACACGCGACCACCACCGCAAGCGGCGCGGCCAGGAGAACGCCGTAGTGGCGGAAGTAGGACGGCGCGCCGAAGAGCACCGCGACATCGGCGAGCAGCACGGCGATGACCGGCCACAGCTGTCGCTCCCGGATGAGGAGCAGCACAGCACCGACGGCGAGGATCACCGCGATCACCGTGATCGCGGCGCTGAGCGTCGGGTGGCCGGCCGCGAGCGTCTTGGTGCCGACGATGCTGGTGAGCCGGTCGTAGCGCGAGTGCGGCGTCGCCGAGCGGCCCAGCTGGTCGGTGACCACCATCCGCCAGAAGTCGCCGGGGGCCGTGAGGACGAACGGCGCCAGCACCAGCACCAGGCCGACGGCGCCGCCCGCGGTGAGTCGCATCGCCGAGATCAGGCGCCGGTCCCATCGCCGGTCCAGCAGCACCGCCGCCACGACGGCGGCCGCGGGTGCGACGTACCAGATCTTCACGGTGCAGGCCAGGCCCAGCGCCAGTCCGGCGAGCAGGTCGATGCGCACCGCGGAGTGCTGCGCGCGGCGCGACAGCAGGAGCAGTGCCAGCAGGACCAGGAGGCCGCCGATCGGCTCGAGGAAGGTGGTCTGCTCGCTGTAGGCGGCCGCCGGCGAGCAGGCGTACAGCAGGGCGGCCAGCGGACCGATCACCCTCGCCGGGCCGAGGTCCCGGCCGATTCGAGCCGCCAGTACGCCGGCCAGCACGGCCGCGATCCCACCCAGGAGCATGAACGTGAGACGCGCGAGCGTCATCCCGGCGGCATCGGAGGTGAGGCGCCCGATCGCGGCGAAGGGTGTCAGCGCCAGGATCCCGCCGGGAGGGTGCAGGAGGGTGAAGTCGCGGTAGGGCATCCGGCCGAAGGTGAGGGCATCGGCGGCCGCGTAGTAGACGCCGTCGTCGTAGCGGCCGTAGAAGTGCACGCCGCCGCCTCGCAGAATCGGCAGGAGGCGCACCAGGAAGGCGACGACGACCGCCGCGCCCCACGGGGCCCAGGAGGCGACCCGGCGCCGTCCAGCCGCGGTCGTCGGGTCGGTCACGAGCGTCTCCACGAGCACCGGAGCCTAGTGGGCTCGGTGCCGGGTGGCGGACAGATGTGCCTCGAGCCAGCCGGGGAACTCGTGCAGCGACTCGAGGACGACATGGGTCCCCGCCGCGAGCAGCTCCTGACGGGTGCAGCCGCCGGTGAGCACGCTCACGCTGGTGATGCCGGCGGCGAGGGCGCCCTCGACGTCGTGGATGTGGTCCCCGACGTAGATGGTCGCGCCCTCTCGGCGCAGGACGTCGGCCTTCCCGATGCCCCACACCTCGCCCTCGAGATGGTCGGCGACCAGCTCGAGGTGGTCCAGATGCAGGCGCGCGTTGGCGGTGAACTTGCCCGTCACGACGAGCACCCGGCCGCCGCGCTCGGTGACGGCGGCGAGCGCCTCCTTGGCGCCGGCGAGAGCCGGCGTGCCCCGCACGGCGTAGGACGGGTAGAGCTCACGGAACCGGTCGACCGCCGCATCGATGTGCTCCGCGGCGACGTACGGCTCCAGCAGGTGGTCCAGCGGCGGCCCCAGCTTGGTGGTGAGCTCCACGATCGGGAGCTCGACACCGAGCTCGGCAGCCAGTACGCCGAGCACCTCCCGGAAGCCGGGAACCGTGTCGATGAGCGTCATGTCCAGGTCGAACCCGACGACCAGCGGAGCTGGGTGGCCGGGCGAGGTCGACATGCGGGCAGCGTATCCGGGCAGCCCGCATCACCAGCCGACGGATAGTGTCCGGGGCGTGACGCGCGACGAGGCCCGGAAGTCAGGCCCCACGAAGCTCCTGATCGAGACGATCCTGCTGGTCGTGGTCGCGGTGGGACTGGCGGTCGTCGTGAAGACGTTCTTCGTCCAGGCGTTCTACATCCCCTCCGGCTCGATGGAGCCGGGGCTGAAGATCAACGACCGGATCCTGGTCGAGAAGCCGTCGTACTGGTTCGGTCACGGGCCCAGCCGCGGCGACATCGTGGTCTTCGACGACCCGGGGAACTGGCTGACCACCGCCGACGACGCCGGTCCGACGGGCCCGGTCGCCTCCGCGCTCGCGAAGATCGGGCTGTACCCCTCGGGCGGCCACCTGGTGAAGCGGGTCATCGGCGTGGCCGGCGACAAGGTCGTGTGCTGTGACGCCTCGGGCCGCATCAGCGTCAACGGGACGCCCCTCGACGAGCATTCCTACATCGCGCCTCAGACCTCCTGCGACGGGCCGATGGCAGGCTGCAACGGCTGGAGCGTGACGGTGCCTCCTGGCCGGCTCTTCGTGATGGGCGACAACCGCTCGGAGTCCGCTGACAGCTCCTTCCACCTGTGCCGGGACGCCGAGGCCGGGTGCAAGCCGCAGGACGCGTTCGTGCCGGTCTCCGACGTGGTGGGCAAGGTCTTCGCCGTGGTGTGGCCCGCCGGCCACGCGACGTGGATCAAGCGGCCGGCGGACTTCGCGCACATCGCCGCGCCGTAGCGCCGTCGTACCGGCGTGTGGCCCCCTGGGTGGGTCAGGCCTCCCGGACCACCGACATCTCGCGGTCCCCGAACCGCACCCGGTCCCCGGGGAGCAGCGTCGCGGGCTGGCGGGCGGGGAGCGGCTTGGCGATCCCGCCGCGCAGGAGGTGGGAGCCGTTGGTCGAGCCGCGGTCCATCACGACCAGGGAGCCGTCGGGGACCACGCTGAACTGGGCGTGCGTCTTCGACAGCGACATGTCGCCCGAGTGCAGCGGTACCAGGTGCGCCGGATGCTCGCCGGGTCGCGGCTCCGGACTGCGCCCCACCAGCGCCAGGCCCTCGACCACGAAGCTCTGCCCGGTGTCGAACGTGACCCGCCAGCGCGCCGCGAGGGCGCGCGGGGCCGGGCTCGCTGCCGGCGCTGGCGCGGGAGGGGCGGCCTGCGGTACCGGCGGGATGACCGGCGGCGTGACCGGCCGCGTGACCGGCGGGGTGAGCGTGGGGGTCATCGTCGGCACCGGCTCGGCCGGCATCAGCCGCAGCGCGGTCAGGTTGACGACCTTGTCCGGCAGCGGCTCCCCGACAGGCTCGACGCCGGGTCGGTGCCGTACGTCGAGGACCAGCGAGCCCGCGACCCGGTCATGCCAGGCCCGGCGCAGGCCACTGCCGTCTAGGGTGGCCATCCAGGCGAGCGTCGCGTCGCCGAGGCCGAGCGTGGGATAGCCGCCGAGGCCGACGACCAGCTGGCGCACGAGCGCGGCGCCGAGTCCGATCGGCTGCCCGGTGGCGACACCGACCACCTTGAGACCACACAGCGACTTGCCGGGCGTGACACCGGCGAGCCCTGTCATCAGGACACCGAGCAGCCACACCACGACCGCGACGGCTGCGACGGCTGCGACCCCGGCGAAGGTGTGACCGGGCTTGACGAGGGCGATGTACGCCGCGGCCGCGGCTGCGGCGTACACCAGCAGAGCGATCAGCCGATCGATCACCCACGCGTAGAAGCGGCGGTCCGGATCGGCCGGCACCCGTCCCGAGACGGGCGAGCTCACGGCTGGCTGACCCTGATCGTCATGCCGTCACCGAGGTCGATCAGTGCGCCCGGCATGAGCTGCACGGGCACGCCGGGACGCAGCTCCTCCGGACCCAAACCCGGCTGGACGACGACGGTGCCGTTGGTCGAGCCGAGGTCGGTGACCACGGCAGCGCCGTGATCGACGCCCGAGCCGGGCCGCACCTCGATGTGGGTGGAGGAGATCTCCTGATGCGGGCTCGGCACCGTCACGAGCAGGGGCTGCTCGGACAGCGAGAACCGGCCTGCCTCGGGTGCCCTGCCGATGATGACGACGCGATCGACGTCCACGCGCTCGCCGTGGGAGAACTCCAGCTTCGCGACGGGGTACGCCGTCACGGCCGGCGCGGCCGGCTGACCGGGGATGCCCGGAGGCGGGCTGAGCAGGCTCGGGTCGGGGGCGCCCGCACGGGTGAGTCCGTCGTGGTCGTCATGGTCGTCATGCGGGGCGGGCTCGGCGGGCGGCGCCGGCTCCGCGGGCGGGGCGCTCGGCGCCGCACCCCAGGATGGAACCGACGGCGGCGCCGGGGGCGGTGGCACCGGGGGCAGGCCGGCGGGGTTCGGGGGGAACGGCGGCGGAGGAGGTACGGCGCCAGAAGCTCCCGCCGGCGCTGCGGGCGCTTCCGGGGCCGGCGGCGTCCAGGCAGGCGGCTCGGCGGAGTGCTCGGCGTGGGCGTCCTGGGGCTCGTCGGGCACCAGCGGGAGCAGGCCCGTCGGCTCGTCGGCCCAGGAGTCGTCCTGGGCGGCATCATCCGGCACCGCGAGCGGGCCGGTGAGCGGGTCGTCGACGCCTGCCGCCGCGGACGCCGAGGCCGACGCCCAGTCGGGCACGTCGAGCTCGTCGCCGGCACTGTCCCCGGCGCTGTCCCCGCCACCGGCAGCGCCGGCAGGCTCCTGCGCCGGCTCCTCGAACGGGTCGGGCGGGGCGTCGTCGGGCGCGGCGACGTGGGTGGGTCCGGCGACGGGCGAGGCGCCGACCGGGAACGGCAGCACGGCGGCGTACGGCCCCGAGGCCTCGCTCCCATGTGGTCCGTCGGCGAGCGGGATCGCCGGCCCGGCGGGCCCGGGTTCTGCGGGCTCCGGCGCGGCCACCGGCTCGGGAGCCGCGACGGTCTCGACCTGAGGCGGCGAGACGAGGGAGGCCAGCCGGACCAGGCCGGCGTGGAGGGTGTGGAGCGGCTCCTCGACGTCCTCGAGGACGACCGAGACACCGGTCACTCCCTGCAGCGACCGCTCGACCCACGTCGCCGACGCAGACCCCTCCACGACGACGTCGCCCTCGTCGGTGACGAACGACGCCTTGGACGGGCCCCGCACCACGACCCGGGTGGTGTCACCGTTCGGCGACAGGAGCACGAACCCGGGCAGCGACCGCAGGCCGTCGGAGACCAGCGCGTCGAGCACCTCGTCGAACCCGGCGCCGTCGTCGACCAGGGCCCACAGCGCGCCGGCGCGGGCCTTCTCCGAGGGCGGCAGCAGCACGGTGGCGTGCTCGCCGACGATGCCGAACCAGGTACCAGGGCGGTAGGAGATCACGGGAGGACTCCGAGTTTCTGCTCGAGACTCTGCCGGCCGACGGCAGTGTCATACGGACTCTCGTCGGCCCATCCCACCACATCGACCACGACGGCTGTCGCGTTGTCACGTCCACCGGCCGCCACCGCGGCCTCCACCAGGCGCCGAGCGGCATCGCGCGCATCGCCCTGCTCGCCGAGGATCTGGGCCATCGCGGCCCCGTCGATCATGCCGCTCACGCCGTCGGAGCACAGCAGCAGCCGGGTCCCCGGAGGGAGCATCATGTGGAAGAAGTCCGGTACGGCGGAGGCCACCCCACCGAGCGCACGGGTGATCACATGCCGGTCCGGGTGCTGCTCAGCCTCCTCGACGCTCAGCCGGCCGGCGTCGACCAGCTCCTGCACCAGACTGTGATCGACGCTCACCTGGGTCAGCGCCCCCTCGAAGAACCGGTAGACGCGCGAGTCGCCGAGGTTGGCCAACAGCCATTGGGGTCCGGCGGGGGCCTGCACCACGAGGGCGACCACGGCGGTGGTGCCGGAGTGGAAGTCGAGATGTCCACGGGCGCGCTGGTCCTCGGCGTACTCGCCGATCCGGGTGTCGGCCCGGCGCAGCGCCTCGACGATGGCGTCGATGCCCTCCTCGAGGCTGAAGGAGCGACCCACGAGAGCGCCGAACTCCTGCACCGCGATGCCGCTGGCGACGTCGCCGCCGTCGTGGCCGCCCATGCCGTCGGCCACCACGAAGACCGGCGCATCGGCGAGGAAGGAGTCCTCGTTGACCTCACGGACCAGGCCCACGTCGGTGGCGCTGCCGTGCTCCACGAGGAGGCGCTTCACCCGCCCACCACTAGATTGGGTGGGATGGACAGGGGGTATCGCTCGCTCGCCGACCAGCTGCGCGCCTGGTCGGACGACCGGCTGTCGCGTCTGTTGCTCGCCCGTCCCGATCTCGCCACCCCTGCACCTCTTGACTCAGGCCAGCTCGCCGCGCGTGCGGCTACCCGGTCGTCGCTCGTCCGTGCTCTCGACGGCCTGGACCGGCTCGAGCTCACCGTCCTTGATGCCCTCATCTCGGCCGGTCAAACCACCGCCGATGAAGTCTTGACCATCGTGTACGCCGAGCGCGCCGCGGCGAGCGCCGCCCTCGCCCGGCTGTGCGACCTGGCGCTGGTCTGGGAGGCGGTCGGCGGCCTGCGGGCGGTGTCGGGGCTGGCCGAGCTGGTGCCGCCCTCGGTCCGCGCGTTCACGGGCCTGACCGAGGCGGACGCGCTGCTGGAGCAGCTGTCGCCCAAGGCGCGCGCCCTGTTGGAGCACGTCGACGCCTCCGGCGGCGAGGCATCCCCCGGCTCGGCGCGGCTGACCGTCTCGGCGGCCGAGGCGGCAACCCCGGCCGAGGAGCTGATCGCACGCCGGCTGCTGGTGCCGCGGGGCGGCGGCGTCGCCGTCCCGGGCGAGGTGTCGGTGGCGCTGCGAGGCGGGCACACGACCACCGACCCCGTCGACGGGCCGCCGCTGCTGGCCTCGGCGCCGCGGGAGGCGGCGTTGGTGGACCGGACGGCCGCGGGTGCGGCGTTCGAGGCGGTGCGCCGGGTCGAGCTGCTGCTCGACGGCTGGGGTGCTGCTCCCCCAGCGGCATTGCGCTCGGGCGGCCTCGGCGTACGCGACCTGCGGGCGGCCGCGGCCCGGCTGCACGTCGATGAGCCGACCGCCGCGCTGCTCGTCGAGACCGCTGCCGCTGCCGGGCTGCTCACCACCGGCACCGACGACGACGGCAACCTGGCGTGGCTGCCCACCGTCGGGTACGACGGCTGGCTGGCCGAGCCGTTCGCCGACCGGTGGACGGTGCTGGCCCGAGCGTGGCTGGAGATGCCGCGGATGCCCTCGCTGGTCGGCCAGCGCGACCCGGCGGGGAAGGCCTGGAACGCGCTCGTCCCCGAGCTGGCGGCGAGCACGATGGCCGAGGCGCGGCGGATGACGCTGGAGGCGCTGGCCTCCTTGCCGCCGGGCCAGGCGCTCGCCGCGGGCACGGGCGGCGCCTCGGTGCTCGCGCGAGTGACCTGGCAGCGGCCGCGCCGGCCCCGCACCCGCGCCGACCAGGTGGCCTGGACGCTGGCCGAGTCGGCGGCGCTCGGTGTCACCGCCCTGGGCGCTGTGGCGTCCTACGCGCGCACGCTCCTCAAGGGCACCTCGCCGGCCGCCGCGCTGGCCCCGCTCCTGCCCTCGCCCGTGGACCACGTGCTGCTGCAGGCCGACCTCACCGCCGTCGCGCCCGGGCCGCTGGAGACGACGCTCGCCCGTCGGCTGGGGCTGGCCGCCGACGTCGAGTCGCGCGGCGGCGCCACCGTCTACCGCTTCACGCCCTCCTCGGTACGCCGCGCGATGGACCTGGGCTGGAGTGCGGTGGAGCTGCACGAGTTCGTCGCGTCGGTCTCGCGCACGCCGGTGCCGCAGCCGCTGACCTATCTCATCGACGACGCGGCCCGCACGTTCGGCGTGCTGCGGGTCGGGTACGCCGAGGCGTTCCTGCGCGCCGACGACGAGCACGCGATCACCGAGCTGCTGCACCATCCGGCCGCCGCCTCGCTCGGACTGCGACGGCTGGCACCGACCGTGCTGATCTCGACCACGCCGGTCGACGTACTGCTCCCGCGGCTGCGCGAGGCCGGGATGGCGCCGGTGGTCGAGGCGGCCGACGGCTCGCTCCACGTCGCCCGTCCGGACGCGCAGCGTGCCCGGACGCCGCGGCGAACCCCTCCGGCGGCCGAGAGCGCCCGGGGCGCAGCGCGCGCCGCCGCTGTGGTCACCGCGATCCGCGCCGGCGACCGCGCCGCCGCGTCCCGGCCGTCCTCGCAGGAGTCGCTCACCCCGAGCGGCTCCCTGGCCGCGCTGCGGGAGGCGATCGACGCGCGGGCCTCGGTCGTCATCGGGTACGTCGACAACCACGGCACCCGCTCGGACCGGCTGGTCGACCCGCTCTCGGTCGACGGCGGCCANCTGCGGGCGCGCGATCACCGNGCCGATGATGTGCGGGTGTTCGCGGTGCATCGGATCACGTCGGTGCGGCCCGCGTGATGGATTCACCGGCTGGCCGGTGAAACCTGATGTTGTTGGGCGAAGCTTTGCCCCCCAAGTGCAGGTTTCACCGGCTGACCGGTGAAACCAACGGCTCCGTACACTGACTCGGTGAACGACGGCCCCCTCATCGTCCAGTCGGACAAGACCCTGCTGCTGGAGGTCGACCACCCGCGGGCGAGTGACTGCCGCAAGGCGATCGCGCCGTTCGCGGAGCTGGAGCGCTCGCCGGAGCATGTCCACACCTACCGGCTGACGCCGCTGGGGCTGTGGAACGCCCGCGCCGCCGGTCACGATGCGGAGCAGGTGATCGACACGCTGCTCTCGTTCAGCAGGTACGCCGTTCCGCACGCGCTGCTGGTCGACATCGCCGAGACGATGGCGCGCTACGGGCGGCTGCGGCTGGAGAAGCACCCGGTCCACGGGCTGGTGCTGGCCAGCAACGACCGGCCGGTGTTGGAGGAGGTGCTGCGCGCGAAGAAGGTCGCCGGCATGCTGGGCGAGCGCCTCGACCAGGACACGGTCGCCGTCCACCCCAGCGAGCGCGGGAACCTGAAGCAGGCGCTGCTGAAGCTGGGCTGGCCGGCGGAGGACTTCGCCGGGTACGTCGACGGCGAGGCGCACCCGATCGCGCTGGCCGAGGACGGCTGGCAGCTTCGGCCCTATCAGCGCGAGGCGGCCGAGTCGTTCTGGCACGGCGGCTCGGGCGTCGTCGTACTGCCCTGCGGCGCGGGCAAGACGCTGGTCGGTGCCGCGGCGATGGCGCAGGCGCAGGCCACCACGCTCATCCTGGTCACCAACACCGTCTCGGCNCGGCAGTGGAAGGACGAGCTGGTCAAGCGCACCAGCCTGACCGAGGACGAGATCGGGGAGTACTCCGGCACCGTGAAGGAGATCCGGCCGGTCACGATCGCGACGTACCAGGTGCTGACCACGCGCCGCAAGGGCGTCTATCCTCACCTGGAGCTCCTGGACGCCCGGGACTGGGGCCTGATCGTGTACGACGAGGTGCACCTGTTGCCGGCGCCGATCTTCCGGATGACCGCTGACCTGCAGGCCCGTCGTCGGATCGGGCTGACCGCCACGCTGGTGCGCGAGGACGGCCGCGAGGGTGACGTGTTCTCCCTCATCGGCCCCAAGCGGTACGACGCGCCGTGGAAGGACATCGAGGCGCAGGGCTGGATCGCACCGGCGGACTGCGTCGAGGTACGCGTGACCCTGCCGACCGCGGACCGGCTGGTGTATGCGACCGCCGAGCCGGAGGAGCGCTACCGGCTGGCCTCGTGCGCCCGGGAGAAGGTGTCGGTGGTGCGGTCGCTGGTGGCTCGCCACCAGGGCGCCCCGACGCTGATCATCGGGCAGTACCTCGAGCAGTTGCACGAGCTGGCCGACTCCCTCGATGCGCCGGTCATCTCCGGCGAGACGCCGGTGCGCGAGCGGCAGCGGCTCTTCGATGCGTTCCGGTCCGGCGAGCTGCGGCTGCTGGTGGTCTCCAAGGTCGCGAACTTCTCCATCGACCTGCCCTCGGCCGAGGTCGCGATCCAGGTCTCCGGCTCCTACGGCTCCCGGCAGGAGGAGGCCCAGCGGCTCGGCCGGCTGCTGCGGCCCGGTCGCGACGGCAAGGTGGCGCACTTCTACACCGTCGTCTCGCGCGACACGGTCGACGCCGACTTCGCGGCGAACCGGCAGCGGTTCCTGGCCGAACAGGGGTACGCCTACCGGATCGTCGACGCCGACGACCTGGCGGTCTGAGACCCTCGACGAGGACCCAGCCGCTCGGGTGCGTCAGCGCAGCGCCGAGTACCACGCGACAGCCGCACGCCCCCGCGCGATCGCGCTCTCCCACATCACCCCGATGGCGATCAGCAGAGCGCCGGCGGCGCCCGCGGTGACGAAGTAGCCGAGCCTGGCGATGAGCGGGCCGCCCTGGGTGATCGCGATCAGGACGAGCGCGAGGGTGCCGACCGTGACCGGACCCTTCCACCGCCGGGCCAGCCCGGTCAGCACGAGCAGCAGCGCAGCGCCTGTCACGATCGTCAGGCGCAGCTCGTCGCCGCGGTCGATCGCGGTGAGCAGGGTGGGCATGAGGGCGGCGGTGAGCGTCGGGCCGGTCGTGGCGAGGGTCGGCAGTCGCGGGTCGCGCCGCCAGTGCCACAGCCCCATCGCCGCGAGCAGGGCGGCCAGCGGCAGGCTGTACGCCTCCACCGTTGCGACATCGCGGCTGGCCATCAGGACGTCGAGCCCGGCGGAGACCAGGACCGAGCCGGCGTAGCCGAAGACGACCTCGCCGACGGCCCCGCCGTACCCGAGGGTGAGGACGCCGACCGTGATCAGCACCGCGGCCACCCAGTCGCCGTCGATCGAGCCGGCCACCAGCAGCGCCGCCGCGGCCGCGACGGCGCCGGATGCGAGGGCGAGGACCCTGATCCGCCGGCGTCGGTGGGTGGGGCAGGCGAACCCCAGGACGGCTTGGGCGGCGACGAGGACGAGGAAGGCCAGCACCCCCGCCCGAGGGTCGCGATCGTGTACGGCGGTCGCGGTGCTGACGAGCAGCGCCGCCTGCGCGCCGCCGGCCCAGTCGGGCCGGTCCGCGGTCCGCTGCTCCCAGGCCAGGCTGGCCCACCCGAGGGCCCAGAGCAGACCCGGCACGGCGAGCACCCACAGCGGCGCGCTGCCGAAGGCGTGGATCGGCGGCGAGGCGAGCGACGTCCGGTCGACGAGCAGGTCACCGAAGGTGGCGACCCCCTGCTGACGCAGCAGCATGAGAGCGCCGAACAGGACCGGCTGGGCGATCAGCGCTGCCAGCACCGGCGCGCCCGGGACCCGCGCGGGCGCAGGGCGCCGGGCGCGTACCAGCCAGACCACCACGGCGAGCACCGGGACGGCCGCAGCCCACAGGACCTGCCACGGCGCGTCACACAGCGGTACGCCGACAGCGGGCAGCGCTGCGACACCGGCAGCGACCAGCGGGGCGCGCCGGCCCGAGTGCGCCGGCGACCACGCGCAGCAGGCCACGACCAGGGCAGGCAGCAGCAGGAGCGCGGCGGCGGCGTACCGCTCCCCTGCACCATGGCTCTGGTCATAGCCGGTGGCGATGCCCACCACGTAGAACGCGGTCACCGCCACCCCGGCGCCGAACGCCGCCACCCACGCGGACGCCGGACCGCTCCAGGGTCCGCCGGGGCCGAAGGATCTCCTCCGATCGAGGCGGCGGGCCAGCCACGCGATCAGCCCATCGGCCGCGGCCACCCCCGCGAGGCAGATCGCAGCCGGTACGCCGCTCGACGGGCCCAGGATGGCCATCACCAGCCACGGCACCAGGGTGAACCACCACGCTGCCGCCGGCCGGTAGAGCCGGATCGCGCGCGCCGGCGAGCCATCGGGCAGCCGGTCGGGGACCAGTGCGTCGAACCCGAGCAGCACCGCGCCCATGAGCAGGAAGCCGCACAGCCAGTAGACGTCGCCAGGGACGTCGCGGAGCCCGGCCAGGTTGCGCACATGCACTGCCACCACGTCCAGGGCGAGCAGGCCGGTGGCCAGCACGGCGCCGGTCTCGGCGGCGGCGGGCAGCGCGCGCCTGGTCGCGGCGCGCGCGCCGAGGGCTGAGCCGAGCGTCGCGGCCAGCAGCAGCATCGCCTGGCCGACGAACCCGACCACCAGCCACACCGCCAGGATGAACACCGAGGCCGCGGAGAGGGCCAGCAGCGCGCCGACGCCGAGCAGCACCTGTTGACCGCCGACGACGTGGTGCGGACGCGGGTCCGTGAACTGTCCCGGCGTCCACGCCGCCTCGGTCGCGAGACCGGGCGGCGACGGCGTGCGCAGTCGGCCGAGCAACGCCTCTGCCTCCGCCTCCAGCCGCCCGATCGACTGCTTCACCTCCCACAGCCGCACCGCGTCGGGCCCGGTCAGCCGCAACCCACAGGCCGGGCATGCCGCGACCGGCGGGGTGAAGGCGGCGCCGCACGCCGGGCACGGGATGGGCCCAGCGGCACCACCCGGGCCGGACGGGACAGGCGGGTCAGGCGGGCCGGACGGCACAGGCGGGCCGGACGGCACAGGCGGGCCCAGCGGGCCGGAGTCGGTCACGTTGCCTCCAGGTCAGGATCTACGTCCGCAGGTTCTTCCCTGGCTCACACCGACCAAACCGGCCGCGAAGGCGGATCGGGCACACGCCCACCGCTCGGCGGGCCGATGGTCCCCTCACGACCCGCCCGCCTGAGCCATCGTCACACCCACCGGTGGGTCATCTCCGAGCGAAGCTATCCCCGCGGCCTCGCCGGGCCTCTACCTTGCCGGCATGACCCTGCGCATGTTCATCGCCTCGGCCGCGACGGCCGCGGTGTCCCTGGCCGGAGTCGCCACGGCCGCCCCCTCCTCGGCCGCCGGCGCCCACGCGGCCATGAACGCCCTCGGCGGCCGCTGCACGCTGACGTCGACCCACCACTGCATCCGGGGTGGCGAGTTCTGCCCGCGTGCCTCCTACGGCCGTTCCGGCTGGGATGCCGTCGGCCGGCGCTACGTCTGCAAGGGCAGCCACACCCACCCGCACTGGATGCGCCCCTGAGACCTCACTCGTCCTCGAGGACGCCCTCGCGCTTGGCCTCCTCGACGATGCGGCGCACGTTCTGGATCGCACCACAGCCCTCGTCGATGAGCTGGTTGCGGCGAGTGGCCCACGTCTCGCCCAGCTCGCGGCGTACCCGCTCCCCCACCTCTGCACGGGCCGGGGAGAGGATCGTCAGCTCCTCCTCGGCGATGTGGTGGGTCACCAGGTTGCTGAGCTCCTCGACCGCGTCGGTGAAGGCCTGGCTGTCGGTGCCCTTGAGCTCCAGCACCGCGAGCAGTGCCTCGTTCCCCTCGGCGTGCTCCTCGTGGCCGTGCTCGACCTCGTGCTCGCCGATGTCCTCGGCCTTGCGGCGCAGGACCGGGTACACCAGCTCCTCCTCGGCCTCGCCGTGGGCGATGAGGACGTCGGCGAAGGCGCGGCGTACGGCGTCGCGGTCCTGGCTCTGGTCGCGCATCTGGCGCAGGAGCCGCTCGAAGAGCCGGTGGTCGTCGATGATCAGGTCGATGACGTCGCCCGAGACGGGGCGACCCACTTCGATGCCGGTGTTGGTCATGAGGGGGAGGTAGCCCATCNACGCCCCGGTGATGCCTCGGTGGGTATGGCGGCGAGGCGATCCGGCGGCCGGCTNGGCAGGATGANCCCGTGACCGATGCCCTCGCCCTGCGCACCCGGCTGTTCGCCGCGATCCTGAGGCGGGTNTCCGCCGAGACCAGCCGCCCCGAGGAGATGGTGCTGCTGCGCGGACGGCGCGAGGACCTGCGGCGTACGCCGGTCGGGCGGTTCGTCTTCGGATCCGTGGTCAGGGGCGTCAGCACCGAGGACCACGAGGTGGTGCTCGGTAACGGGTCGACCCAGCGGCTGCACGTGCACCGGCCCGCCGCGGGGACGACCGGGAGCGGGCCGCTGCCCGTGGTGCTGAACTTCCACGGTGGGGGCTGGTGCCTCGGCTCCCCGGAGCAGTCGGACTGGCTGGCCCCGCGGGTCGCGGCACGGGTGGGCGCGGTGGTGGTGTCGCCGACGTACCGCCTGGCCCCCGAGCACCCCTACCCCGCCGCGATCGAGGACGCGTGGGCGGTGCTGCGATGGCTGCACGCCGATGGGGCTCGAGGATGTCGCGACCTGGGCGGCGACCCGGACCGGCTCGCGGTGATGGGCGACAGTGCGGGCGGCAACCTGGCCGCCGTCACCGCCCTGCGGGCCCGCGAGTCCGACGGACCGCGGATCCGCGCGCAGGTGCTGATCTATCCCGCCGTCGAGATGTACGACGTGTTCCCCTCCGAGGCCGAGCAGGCGGACGCGCCGGTGCTCACCTCGCGGCAGATGCACGCCTACGCGCATCTGTACATGGGCGAGCGCTACGGCACCGAGGACTGGCAGGCGTCGCCGCTGCGGGCCGGCTCGCTCGCGGATCTGCCGCCGGCGCTGGTGCTGACCGCGCACCGCGACCCGCTGCGCGACCACGGCACGCGGTACGCCGCCCGGCTCCGCGCCGACGGCACACCCGCCGAGGCGCACGACTACGGCCCCGGCATCCACGGCTTCGCCAGCCTGCCTGGTGTCGTGCCGGTGGCGCGGCGCGCACTCGACGATGTCGTGCGCTTCCTGCGCCGCACACTCTGACCCGACGCGCCGGCGACGAATCGGCAGCGGGCCACCTGGGCACCGTGATGGGGGCATGACCCCGATCGAACGTGTTCAGGAGGGCACCGTGACGCTCGATTCCCGGCCCGAGACGGCCAGCACCACCACCTCAACCACCGCCAGCACCACCGCCAGCACCCCGGAGCTGGTCACCCGGCTCTCGCAGGAGGTCTCCCAGCTGGTGCGCGACGAGCTCCGGCTCGCCCAGCTCGAAGTCACCGGGAAGGCCAAGCGGGCGGGCATCGGCGTGGGCATGGTCGGTGCCGCCGGGGTGCTGGCCTGGTTCGGCTTCGGCACCCTGGTCGCCACCGCCGTCCTGGCGCTGGCCCTCGTCATCGATGCGTGGCTCGCGGCGCTCATCGTCGCGGTGGTGCTCCTCGCCGCCGCCGGCGTCGTCGCCGTACTGGGCAGGAACAAGGTCGGCGAGGCCGCGCCGCCGGTGCCGCAGGAGGCGCTGGCGAGCGCACGGCTCGACGTCGAGACCGCGAAGGAGGCGGCTCACCGATGACCCACGACACCTCGCCGCAGCTCGACGGCCGCACGCCCCAGACCCCGGAAGCGGTGCGGGAGGACATCGAGCGCACCCGAGCCGAGCTCGCCGACACCGTCGCCCAGCTCACGCACAAGCTGGACGTCAAGGCCCGCGCGCAGACCCGGGCACAGGAGATCGCCCATGACCCGCGAGCTCGCAGGTACGGCGCCGGCACCGTCGCACTCGTGGTCGCCACGCTCGCCGTCGTCGTCTGGAGGAAGCGCCGATGACCACCGCCCCGCACAGCCACCATCTGCTCCACAGCGACCGCTCGTCCGACGAGCCGGACTCGCCCACCGACCTCAGCAAGCCGTCGTGGCGTTACGTCGCCCGCCGGACGATGCGCGAGTTCAGCAAGGACCAGTGCACCGATCTGGCGGCCGCGCTGACCTACTACTCGATCCTCGCCCTGTTCCCCGCCGCCATCGCGACCCTGTCGCTGATCGGGCTGGTCGGCCAGGGCGCGAAGACTATCGACACCATCCTGCAGATCCTGCGCCAGGTGGGCGCCGGCTCGGTGGCGACCCACGTGGAGCCGACGCTGCGCCAGCTGAGCACGTCGCACAGCAGCGGGCTCGCGTTGCTGCTGGGCCTGCTCGCGGCGCTGTGGTCCGCGTCGGGCTACGTCGGCGCGTTCGGGCGCGGGATGAACCGCATCTATGAGTTCGCCGAGGGCCGGCCGATCTGGAAGCTTCGGCCGCTCAACCTGGTCGTCACGCTCGTGACGGTCGTGCTGTCGGCGGTCGTGCTGGTCGGCCTGGTGCTCACCGGCTCGGCGGCGCGCGCGGTCGGCGACGCGATCGGGCTGGGGTCGACGGCGGTCCTCGTGTGGGACGTCGTGAAGTGGCCGGTGATGCTGGTGATCGTGATGGCCGTGGTGGCGCTGCTCTACTACGCCACCCCGAACGTCAAGCAGCCGAAGTTCCGCTGGATCAGCGTCGGCGCCGGTGTCGCGATCCTGGTCTGGATCATCGCGTCGGCGGCCTTCGGCCTGTACGTCGCCGGCTTCAGCCACTACGACAAGACCTACGGCTCCCTCGCCGGGGTCATCGTGTTCCTGCTGTGGCTGTGGATCACGAACCTCGCCCTGCTCTTCGGCGCCGAGCTCGACGCCGAGCTCGAGCGGGGCCGGCAACTGCAGGCCGGTCTTCCGGCCGAGCGGACCCTGCAGCTCGAGCCGCGTGACACTCGGGGCACCGAGAAAGCCGAGCGCAAGCAGGAGAAGGACGTCGAGCTGGGCCGCCGGCTGCGGGAGACCCATGGCGAGGAGGAGTGACGGCGACCAGGTCCAGCGCCAAGGTGCTCGACCGTCCGTGAGGCAGGCCTGATACTTCCCGGCGCCCTGGTCGCTGGCCGGACGGCGACTGACCGACTCAGCGGGCGGCGTAGTGGGCTTGCACGCGCGCGGCCGTCAGCGCGGTCGGATACACGGCCGGCTCATCGACATCGGCGTTGAACCCCGCAGCGACGCTTGCGCCCAGGGCGTTCGCCGTCCCCTCCCCCACGCGCCACCAGCCGAGGTAGGCGTTGGTCTTGCTCGTGGTGCCCGAGGCCACGGGCTGGCCGTCGACGTACAGCGTGGAGGTCTGCTGGGAGTTGGCCAGGCCCTTCGCAACCAGGGCGACCTGGTGCCACTGACCGTCGTTGTAGGACTTCGGCGAGATGATCGTCTGCTGGCTCGACGGACCGGCCCACGCCCCGTAGGTGAGCTTGCCCCCGGCGGTCATCGCCAGCTGTCGGTCGGCGGTGGCGGAGCGGACGTCGCGGGAGCTCTCGAAGCCGAGGATCGGGCCGCCGAGCACCGTGCTGGTCTTCAGCCAGACCTCCAGGGTGAAGGTGGTCGGGGAGGCGACCGCGCTGCCTGCCGCGACGATCCTGCCGCTCGACCCGAGGCTGGCGGCGTACCCGTAGTTGTTGGGCAGCGCCCCGGACGCACGGTAGGCGGCGATGCCGGCGTACTCGCCGGTGCGGCTGTTGCCGCTCGCGTCGGCCGCCCAGGGACCCTGTGACTCGTCGAGGAGGTAGAGCCACGACGGATGGTCCGCGAGCGCCGCCGCGAGGTAGGGCTGGCGGAGGGTGCCGACGGTCCAGCTGGTGCCGGAGCTGACGGTCCGCGCGGTGAACGTCGCCGAGGCCGACGCCGAGGACAGGATGAGGGCCACCGGCACCGCCACCGGAACCACGACGCGAAGAGTCCCGACCACTCGCCCACGGCCCACGCGCCGACCCCGGGTGCGCGCAAGGTCGGCGCCACCCGCGGCACGGGGCCCGGCCGGGGGCATCGGGCTCGGGCTCGAGCGATGCGGCGCCACGGCGCCGAGGAACGCCGCGACGGTCAGCAGGACCCACAGGACCAGCCGGAGGAGTTCCCGCTGGTTCCACCACACGATGGGCAGCCCGATGAAGGGCACCCGCAGGACGCCTTGGGCCTTGAACGCCGAGCGTGGGACCGGCGTGGAGTCGGGGAAGAGGTTGTTGTCCCCCTGGGTGGTGAAGGTCGCCTGGTCACCGCGCGCGATCACCCGGTGGACCAACAGCTCGCCGTCGGTGCGGGCGGGGTTGGTGAACACCATCACCCGGCCCACCGCGATGCGTGCGTCCCGGGTCAGCGGCTTGGCCACCACCACGTCGCCGATCCGGATGTTGGGCGACATCGAGCCCGAGCGCACGACGTACGGCGAGGACCCGACCGCGACCGACCCGACCGCGAGCGCGGCGAACGTCAGCAGGATGGCGCGATAGGCGCGACAGACCACGAGTACGGCCAGGCGCAGCCACGGCAAGGCGGTTGCTGACATGGAGTCCTCTGGGGCGCTCGAAGGGCCGGTCGGGTCGGAAGGTCACGATCAGCTGGACTGGAGCTCCCACTGCATGTCGATGCCGGCGTGGGCGCCCTGCAGACCGTCGATGTCGGACTGGGTCATGCCGGTCGTGTCGAACTTCCAGGTGATCTCATACGTCCGGCTCTGGGTGCCGGCGGCGACGGGCCAGTTGCCGATGCCGTTCGCGTAGTTGCTCGCCTGGGCGAAGGTCGCCAGCGGGACGCTCTGAGCGATGGTGCCGGCCGAGGTGAAGCCCGTGCAGTCCTGGAAGGAGCCGCCGGAGCCCTCGAGCACCGTCACCAGGATGTGGTTGGCGAGGGTCGAGGAGGAGAACGTCGGGTTGACGGCGTAGCCCTTCACGGTGCCCGGCACCGAGGCGTTGGCGGTGACGGTGATGCAGCGCGTCTGCGTGTCGCCGGGCAGCATGTTCGCGACCTGGAACATGGCGCCGCCCTTGTCGTCGTCGGTGAGCGCGACCGAGCCGGTGGACCAGTCGTTGCCCGCGTTGCGGGTCTGACCGGTGAACGCGGCGTACGACGCGTGCCAGACCAGTGCGCCAGCGGCGACGACGGCCAGAGGGGTGGCGCAGGCAGCGGCGATCTTGGCCGAGCGCTTCGAGTTGTGCAGCATGAGGCAGTCCTGTCTTCCGCCCGGTCGGGGCGTGACTCGTCAGCCGGAGGACGCAGGCGTCACCGGCTTCGTGTGGTGGGGGGTTGTGCCCAGGGACGAGACGTACCGGTGGAGGTGTGACCCGTACGCCCTCTGGCTCCACCATGTTGACGCACCGACTGGGACCGGCCCAAGCGTTTGGGCCGACTTATCGCCGTTCGGGGCGAGATCGACCCGATCGACGCGCGCCGGCCTAGTCCGATGTGACTAGGCGGGACGTCCGGCGGACGGCGACCGACCCTCGACTACGACCGCCCGATCAACAAGCGGCCCCTCACCGGCCCAAGGCGTGGGCGAACGCGCGGATCAGCGGGTGGATCGCAGCACCGGTCGAGGCGCCGATGTGGGGTTGGAACATGCTGACCACGTAGAACGGGTGCCCGGGGAACTCCAGGACCTCCGCGCCCGCCTCCGGTCCCCGCGCACCGACGACGACCCCTGACTCCTCGAGCGCGGCGATGCTCTGCGCGGATGGGGCGTAGTTGCAGTAGTGCATGCCGGGGAACGGCTCAGGCACCCAGCCGGCGAACCGTGACCCGGCGACCGGGATGACCGGGCTCTCCACGCCGTACAGCGAGCAGGCGAGCGGCACCACCGCGTTGTCGTCGTGCTCGCCGTCGGACTCGGCATGCGTCGCGGCCTGGCCGCGCTCGGTGCGCAGGAACTCCATGACCGCGTACTGCATCCCGCCACAGGTGCCGAGGAACGCGATCCCCTTCCTCCGGATCAGTGTCAGCGCCTCGAGCACCGCAGCATCGTCGGCGTACGGCGAGCCGGGGACGAGCCAGATGCCGTCGAACGCGCTGACGTCGAAGTCGGAGTCGGTCGGCAACCAGGTCGCCTCCACATCGAGCTCGGCGGCCAGCCGCGGGAGCAGCGCGTTCAGCTCCTGATGGCTCCGGTGTCCCCGATCATCTCCCAGCAGCCCGATCCTTCGCGTCACTCGCTCATCCTAGGGGCCGGACCGCCGCCCTCGGCGACCGAAATAACGCCGCCCGGCCCCCAACGGGGACCGGGCGGCGTTGGTCAGTGCGTCAGCGGCGAAGACCGACCACGAGGCTGATCAGCTGCAGCCGCTGGTGGAGCCGCAGCCCTCGCAGACGTAGCAGGAGCCGGCCGGGCGCATCTTGGTGCCGCAGGTGAAGCACAGCGGGCTGTCGACCGCCGTACCGCTGATGGCCTCGAGCAGCTCCGCGGTCGTCTTGGCCTCGCGACCGGCCGGCTTGACCTCGGCGACGGGGGTCTCGACGACCTCGGCCTCCTCCGCCTCGACCGGCTCGGCGACCGGCGCAGCCGCCTTCGGGGCGATCGAGGGGTGGTCGTCGATGAGCTCCGCGGCGGAGCCGGTCTCCTCCACGACGTCGTAGGAGCCGGTCTCGAGGTAGCGCTGGCGCTCCTCGGCGGAGTAGATGCCCAGGGCGGAACGCGACTCGAAGGACAGGTAGTCCAGCGCCAGGCGCCGGAAGACGTAGTCCATCAGCGACTGCGCCATCCGCACGTCCGGGTCGTCGGTGAGGCCGGCCGGCTCGAAGCGCAGGTTGGTGAACTTCGAGACGAACGTCTCCAGCGGGACGCCGTACTGCAGGCCGATCGAGGTGGCGATCGAGAAGGCGTCCATCACCCCGGCCAGGGTCGAGCCCTGCTTGCCGAGCTTGAGGAACACCTCGCCGAGGGTGCCGTCCTCGTGCGCGCCGGAGGTCATGTAGCCCTCGGCGCCGCCGACGGTGAAGGAGGTGGTCAGCGACGAGCGCGACTTCGGCAGCCGCTTGCGGGTGGGGGCGTAGACGACCTTCTCCACGACCTTGGTCGCCTCGGCCTGGACCGCTGCCGGGGCCGACTTGTCCTCGGCCTTGGCGTCGGAGAGCGGCTGGCCGACCTTGCAGTTGTCGCGGTAGATCGCTGTCGCCTTCAGGCCCAGCTTCCACGACTCGAGGTAGACCTTCTCGATCTCCTCGACGGTGGCCGACTCGGGCAGGTTGACGGTCTTGGAGATCGCGCCGGACAGGAACGGCTGGGTCGCCGCCATCATCCGCACGTGGCCCATCGGCTCGAGGGCGCGCAGGCCCATCGCGGTGTCGAAGACCTCGTAGTGCTCGCGCCGGAGACCGGGCGCGTCCACGACGTGGCCCTTGTCGGCGATGTAGTCGACGATCGCCTCGACCTGCTCGGGCTGGTAGCCCAGCTTCCTCAGCGCCCGCGGGATCGTCTGGTTGACGATCTGCATCGAGCCGCCACCGACGAGCTTCTTGAACTTCACCAGGGAGAAGTCGGGCTCGATGCCGGTGGTGTCGCAGTCCATCATGAAGCCGATGGTCCCGGTCGGGGCGAGCAGCGAGGCCTGAGCGTTGCGGAAGCCGTTGACCTTGCCGAGCTCGATCACCTCGTTCCACGCCTTGGTGGCGACCTTGAGGACCGCGGCGTCGGTCGAGTGCAGCGGGCGTACGGCGTCATTGGCGGCCTGGTGCTTGCGCATGACGCGCTGGTGCGCCTCGGCGTTGCGCGCATAGCCGTTGTAGGGGCCGACGACCGCGGCGAGCTCGGCGGAGCGCTTGTAGGAGACGCCGGTCATCAGCGAGGTGATGGCCGCGGCCATGGTGCGGCCGCCCTCGGAGTCGTAGCCCAGGCCCATGGCCATGAGCAGCGCGCCGAGGTTGGCGTAGCCGATGCCGAGCTGGCGGTAGTCACGCGTGGTCTGGCCGATGGCCTCGGTGGGGAAGTCCGCGAAGCAGATCGAGATGTCCATCGCGGTGAACACCAGCTCACACGCCCTGGCGAACAGCTCCGCGTCGAAGGTGTCGTCCTCCTTGAGGAACTTCAGGAGGTTCAGCGAGGCCAGGTTGCACGAGGAGTTGTCCAGCGACATGTACTCCGAGCACGGGTTGGAGGCCGTGATGCGGCCGGTCTCGGGGTTGGTGTGCCAGTCGTTGATGGTGTCGTCGTACTGCAGGCCGGGGTCGGCGCACTCCCAGGCGGCGACGGCGATCTTGTGGAACAGCTCGCGCGCGTCCACCTCCTCGATCACCTCACCGGTCTTGCGGGCGCGCAGGCCGAACTTCTTGCCCTCCTCCACCGCACGCATGAACTCGTCGGTGACGCGGACGGAGTTGTTGGCGTTCTGGTACTGGACCGAGGTGATGTCCTTGCCGCCGAGGTCCATGTCGAAGCCCGCATCGCGCAGGGCGCGGATCTTGTTCTCCTCGCGCGCCTTGGTCTCGACGAACTCCTCGATGTCGGGGTGGTCCACGTCGAGCACGACCATCTTCGCGGCGCGACGGGTGGCGCCACCGGACTTGATCGTGCCGGCCGAGGCGTCGGCGCCGCGCATGAAGGAGACCGGGCCCGAGGCGGTGCCGCCGGAGGAGAGCAGCTCCTTGGACGAGCGGATCCGGGAGAGGTTGAGGCCGGCGCCGGAGCCGCCCTTGAAGATGAAGCCCTCCTCCCTGTACCAGTTGAGGATCGACTCCATCGAGTCGTCGACCGAGAGGATGAAGCAGGCGCTGACCTGCTGCGGGGACTTGGTGCCGACGTTGAACCAGACCGGGGAGTTGAAGGAGAAGTACTGGTTGACCAGCAGGTAGGTCAGCTCGTGCTCGAAGACCTCGGCGTCCTTCTCGGAGGCGAAGTAGCCGTGGTCGATGCCAGCCTTGGTGTAGGTCTTCACGACGCGGTCGATCAGCTGCTTGAGGCTGGTCTCGCGCTCCGCGCTGCCGACGGCGCCGCGGAAGTACTTGGTGGTGACGATCGTGGAGGCGTTGACCGACCAGAAGTCGGGGAACTCCACGCCGCGCTGCTCGAAGACGGTCGCGCCGGTCTTCCAGTTGGTCTGGACGACGTCGCGTCGCTCCCAGGTGATCTGGTCGTAGGGGTGGACACCCTCGGTGCTGAACACCCGCTCGAGGTGGAGCCCCGCCCCGGCTCTGGCCTGCTGGCCCGCGCCGCTCACCGTCTCGGTCATTGCTTTGTCCCCTTGTCGGTCAAATTCCATTGTTGCTACGTCGGTCGGTCGTGCTTGGTGCGCCCGGGCAGGCGCGCTTCCCCACGGCCTGCCCGGGCGGTCTGGGTCAGCCGGTCGTGGCCGGCTGGATGTCGGCATGGAGCCGACGCTCGGTGCGCAGCATCGCGATCTCCTCCTCGAAGTCGTCGGCCGACTCGAACTGGCGGTAGACGCTCGCGAAGCGCAGGTAGGCCACCTCGTCGAGCTGGCGCAGCGGCGCCAGGATCGCCATGCCCACCTCGTGGGCCGGAACCTCGGCGTACCCGCTGATGCGCAGCGTGTCCTCGACCTCCTGGCCGAGGCAGGCGAGCTGGTCCTCGCTGACGGGCCGGCCCTTGCAGGCCTTGCGGACGCCGGCGACGGCCTTGTCCCGGTTGAACGGCTCGGTGGCACCCGAGCGCTTGAGCACCGTCAGCTGCATGAGCTCCACGGTGGTGAAGCGCTTCTCGCAGCTCTGGCACTGACGCCGGCGACGGATCGAGCCGCCGTCCTCGGCCACCCGCGAGTCGAGGACCTTGGTGTCGGTGTGCCGGCAGTAGGGGCAGTGCATCGCAGTCCTCCTTCGAGGGTGGGGGCGCCGTCGGTGTGGACAGAGCCGTGCATGAGTTGTGGAGAACCGGCCGTTACCTGTGCAGCCGCCGCATCGAACTGTGAACTAGATGTGGATAACTACAACGGTGTAACTACTAGATGTAGTGGTAACCGTACGCCCCGGCCGGAGGCGTTGCAAGTGGAACGCTTCGGCGCGTTTTCACCCACGCCGGCGCCCTGCGTCAGGGAGAATGGGCGTCGTGGGGCGACAGCGTGCGGGGCGGAGAGCGGGAGCCCGCAAGGGGGCTCGACCGAGGCGGCGGTTTCGTCGCGACGTACTCGTTCTGGCGCTCGCCACCACGGCGGCCGTGGTCGCGTGGGGCTATCTGGTGTACGCCGCGATCGACTTCGGATCGCATGCCCGCCGCGGCGAGAGCACGGCGTGGGCCTTCCTGGCGCTGGCGGCCGTCGGCGCTGCTGCCTGCCTGTTCGTAGCGCTGATGCTCGCCTCCAGGATCGTGCAGCGACTCAGCTCGCCGCCAGGACCGGCGGGACCGCCGGCCGAGCCGGTCAGCCCCGCGGCTCCCAAGCACGCGGGCGAGCACCGCTGAGCCTCATCCCCGGCCAGGGACCCGGATCGACTGCCCGACCGAGAGGCTGGCGCCCGGGAGGCCGTTGATGTCCTCGATGTGACGGATCATCGTGCGCACGTCGCCGCCGTCAGCTGCGGCGGACGCGATGTCCCACAGCGTGTCGCCCGGCGCGACGACCACGGTGTGGGTCGGCTCCGGGGTGCCCGCGTGGAGCGAGGCGCCTGCACCGGTGGAGACCAGGAGTCCGAGCGCCAGGAGCGCCACCAGACCCACGACGAAGACGACGACGCGACCGCGCCGCGTCAGCCGGACCTCGGTGGGGCGCGCGGCGCCGTGCCCAGCGGTGCGGACGACGGCGGTGCGTGCGACCATCGGCTGGTCGAGAGTCATGGTGCTCATGTCGGTCTCCTGGGGAAGTCGGAACCTTCGTCGGTGCTGTGTGTCCGATGTCTACCGGCGCCCACTGACAGTTTTGATGACACCGAATCGATCAGACGTTCGATCGAACACACGAGCGAGACTAGATCACGTGTTCGAACGCTTCAAGAACGCGCCGTACCGGCGTGTCGAACGGGTGTTCGACGACACGCCGTTCGAACAGATGTTTGGACCGGCGCGGAACCGGCGCTACCGTGAGGGCCATGACCTCGAAGCAGGAGCACTCCGAGAGCACCGTCGCCGAGCTGCCCGACGGGCCGCCGGACGCGACCGGGCTGACGCCCCGCCAGCAGCGCATCCTCGCCCACCTGCGCGACTGCATCGAGAAGCGCGGATACCCGCCCAGCATGCGAGAGATCGGGCAGGCGGTCGGCCTCACCAGCACCAGCAGCGTGGCCCACCAGCTCAAGGTCTTGGAGCAGAAGGGCTTCATCAAGCGCGATCCGCACCGGCCGCGCGCGCTCGAGGTCTTCCTGCCCGAGGTGCTGGCCGCCCGCAAGTCCATCTCNGCGGCCGACGAGACCACCTACGACGAGACCGGCATCGGCGACNCCATGCCCGAAGCGCGTTACGTGCCGGTCGTGGGCACCATCGCCGCCGGCGCACCGATCCTGGCCGAGGAGCAGACCGAGGCGGTCTTCCCGCTGCCCCGGGAGATCGTCGGCGACGGCCAACTGTTCCTGCTGCGCGTCAAGGGCGACTCGATGATCGAGGCCGCCATCTGCGATGGCGACTTCATCGTCATCCAGCAGGCGCAGACCGCCGAGAACGGGGACTTCGTGGCAGCCCTGCTCGACGGGGAGGCCACGGTGAAGGAGTTCCGCCGCAAGGACGGGAAGCTGTGGCTGATCCCGCACAACTCGGCGCTCGAGCCGATCGATGGCACCCACGCGAGCATCCTGGGCAAGGTCACCGCCGTCCTCCGCAGCCTGTGACGGGCTGAGGCGTAGACTCGGCNGGTGCCTACCGACCGCCGTATTCTCCTGCGGCGACTGGCGGGGGTGGGAGCCGGAGTCCGTGAGCTCATCCTCGTCGGCGTGCTCTACGTGGGCTACACCTCCTCGCGACTGCTCGCGAGCAGTGCCGAGGCACCGGCCGTGCACCGCGCCAAGGTCCTGTTGCGGATCGAGCGGGCGATCGAGCTGGACTGGGAGCACGCGGCCAACGCCTTCTTCGTGCGCCACGAGACGCTCGGGCTGCTCTCCTGCTACTGGTACTCCACCGCCCACTACATCCTCACCGCCGTCGTGCTCGCGTGGCTCTTCTTCAAGGGACCACGGGCCTACCTGCCAGCCCGGCGGGCGCTGGTGGTGGCGACGCTGTTCGCGCTCGCGCTCTACCTGATGCTGCCGACGGCGCCGCCGCGCTTCATGCCCGGGTACGCCGACGTCCTCAGCCTGCACTCGAGCCAGGGCTGGTGGGGCGCTGACGCCTCCGCCCCCCGGGGCCTGGGGCACCTGACCAACGAGCTGGCCGCCTTCCCCTCGCTGCATGCGGGCTGGTCGCTGTGGTGTGCCCTCGTGCTGCAGCGCAACGCCCGGCTGCGCACGGTCAAGGTGCTGGGCTGGTGTGGCGCCTTCGTCACCGCGGCGGTCGTCATCGGCACCGCCAACCACTGGGTCCTCGACGTCCTGGTGGGCTGGATGGTGGTCTTCGGGGGCGTCGTGGCGGTCTCAGCTTTCACACCTAGACTCGTCGCGACCTCCTCGGTCGAGACGTCTGTGCAGACCGAGGCCAGGACCGAGGCCGTGAGCTGACCGTCCGGTCGGCCAGCCCCCGCAGATTCCCCCGCAGATTACGGAGACCCATGCACTTCCCTGCTCGCCCGGTCGCCCTCGTCGGCGCCGTGATCACCCTGCTCGCGACCACGGTCGGCGTCGCCTCCGGCGTACCTGTGCCGGCCTCTGCCCATCACCGCGGCGTCTCGGCCGCTCACCTGCCGCCGCGCCTCAGCACGACCGGGACGCTCGGCGACGGTGGGGTGGACGACGCGTACGGCGACGTCGTGGGTGACGCGACCATGTGGGCCCGTGACATGGTGCTGCACCCGCAGACCACGTCGGCCTCCGCCGGCACCGGGTCCGAGAGCTCCGGTTCCGGCGGCACCGTGTCGGCCCGCACCACCACCGAACGCGCCTCCGTCGGTGGTCCCGCCCGGTTCGACTTCCCGTTCGTCATGTGCTCGACCGACGGACACATCTGCGTGCACTACACGAACACGGCGCCCGACACCGCGACCGACGCCTACGCGCTGGAGGTGCTCAACACGCTGGACAGCATCTACGGCGAGTACCAGGCCTCCGGCTACCGGATGCCGCTCGACGACGGGACGACAGGCCCCGGCCCGACGACCCAGACCGGCGGCCCGAATGCCGGCGCCGCCGTCCCGGCAAGCGCGACGGACATCTATCTCGCCGACGTCGGGAACCTGGGCTACTACGGCTACTGCGCCCCCACCGGCGCGACCAACCCCATCTCGGCGCACACCAAGTCCGCCTACTGCGTGCTCGACAACGACTACGCCTCCTCGCAGTTCCCCCGCGGCACCCAGGAGTCCAACCTGGACGTGACAGCGGCCCACGAGTTCTTCCACGCCGTGCAGTTCTCCTACGACGCCTACGAGGACTCCTGGTTCATGGAGTCCACAGCCGTCTGGATGGAGGACGAGGTCTTCACCGCGATCAACGACAACACCCAGTACCTGCGCTACGGCCCGCTCGGTCGCCCGGCGCAGTCCCTGGACAAGGACACGGCGTACGGCGTCTACGGCGGGTGGATCTTCTTCCGTTGGCTCACCGAGCACCGGCCCGCCCTCGTGGGACAGCTCCCCGGCCTGGTGCTGTCGATGTGGCAGCGCGCGGCGGACGGGCCCAGCTCGAACGAGTACTCCCTGGAGGCGGTCACCAACGCGATGGCAGCCGCAGGGCTGCCGATGCGCACGGCCTTCGCGAGGTTCGCCGCCGCCAACCGCGATCCGTGGCACACCTACTCCGAGGGCGCTGCCAACCATTACCCGATCGCCCGGCCCACCGGCTCGCACACCCTGCGCTCGCACGGCCGCAACGCCGGCAGCGTCAGGATCAACCACCTCGCGGCCGCGACCGAGCGGTTCAAGACCCGGGTCGGACACCGGCACGCGAAGCTGCGCCTGAGCGTCGACATGGCGGCGAAGAAGTACGGCACCGACGCCGTCGTCACGGTCTTCCTGCGCGGCGGTGGCACCCAGGTGCGGATGTTCCACCTCAACGCCGCCGGCCGCGGAGCGCTGACGGTGCCGTTCAGCAGCCGGAAGGTCAAGCGGGTCGAGCTGACCATGACGAACGCCAGCACCCGGATGCACTGCTGGACGCAGGACTCCTACTCCTGCGACGGCACTCCGCGCGACCAGAACCAGCTGGAGCGGTACGCCGCCAGCGTTCGAGGCTGAGCGAGGCGTCTTCACGCAGCTGACCTTCGTCGCCGCACGGACCGGTGCGGGGGCGGAGGTCAGCTGCCCGCGGCCTCGGCCAGCCGGCGCAGCGCCTGCCGGGCGATCGCGGGGTCGGTGGTCGGCCACATCGGCGGCAGGCTGGCCTTCAGGAAGCTGCCGTAGCGGGCGGTCGCGAGCCGTGGGTCGAGGACGGCGACCACCCCCCTGTCGCTCGTCGTGCGGATCAGGCGCCCGGCCCCTTGCGCGAGCAGCAACGCCGCATGGGTGGCCGCGACCTGCATGAAGCCGTTGCCCCCCGCCTTGTCGGCGGCCTGCTGGCGCGCGCTCATCAGCGGATCGTCGGGCCGCGGGAACGGGATCCGGTCGATCAGCACCAGCTGACAGGTGTCACCCGGTACGTCGAGCCCCTGCCAGAGGCTGAGCGTCCCGAACAGGACCGTGTAGGGGTCGCCGACGAACTGCGCGGCGAGCTCGGGGAGCTGGGCGTCGCCCTGGGCCAGGGTGGTCAGGTGCGGCAGCCGTTCGCGCACCACCTCGGCGGCTGCCTCCGCGGCGCGACGAGAGGAGAAGAGCCCGAGGGTGCGGCCCTCGGCGGCATCGACCAGCTCGACGATCTCCTCGAGCACCGCCGGGGCCATGCCGTCGCGGCCGGGCGGCGGCAGGTGGCGGGCGACGTACAGGATGCCTTGGCGTCCATAGTCGAACGGGCTGCCGACGTCGAGGCCGCGCCACGGCAGCTCGGCGTCGTCCTTGCGCAGGCCGAGGGAGCCGGCGACGACGCCGAAGCCGCCGCCGAGCTTCAGCGTGGCGCTGGCGAAGACGACGGTTTTGTCGCTCAGGAGGCGCTCGCGCATCTGCGCCCACACCTGCAGCGGCGCGACGCACAGCCGCGGCGGGATGCGCTCGCCGCCCTCGCCGAGCCAGAGCACGTCGGAGTCCTTGTGCTCGGCCATCCGCTCCGCGATCTGGAAGACCTCTTGGACGCCGCCGCGGGCCTGCTGGAGGCCGGGGTCCGGCGTGTCGTCCCCGCTCTGCTTGGGATAGGCCGACAGGCAGGCGCGCGCCGCATCGCGGACCAGCACCAGCGCGTCCCCCACGTCGACCGGCATCGACTCGAACCGGACGGGTCTGCTGTCGGCCATCGCGACCCGCAACGCGTCGGCGGCATCGGCCAGGTCGTCGGCCTCCGAACCGTCGACGTACCGGTGGGAGCGGCGGGCCGCCCGCTCGACGTCGGCAGCGGTCAGCTCGTCCGTGGCGGCCTGGGTCACGCGGGCGACGAGCTCGTGCGCCTCGTCGATGACGACGGCGTCGTACTCCGGGATCATCGGCACGCCCTCGATCGCNTCGATGGCCAGCAGTGAGTGGTTGGTGACGATCAGATGCGACTTCTGCGCCTTGTCCTTCGCGCGCTCGGCGAAGCACTCCTCACCGAAGGGGCACTTGGCCGCGCCGAGGCAGTCGCGGTGGGTGACCGAGACCTGCCGCCACTCGCGGTCGGTGTGCCGGGGCGCGTTGTCGCGCTCGCCGGTGCCGCCGTCCTGCGACTCCTGCTCGGCCCACTTCCGCAGCTCGAGGACCTTGGTGGCCATCTCCCCCATCGGCACGTCCATCGACAAGGTGCCCTGGTCGTCGGGGACGCCCTCGCGGATCCGGTGCAGGCAGGCGTAGTTGGCCCGGCCCTTGAGCACGGCATAGGAGGTGTCGATCCGCCGGCCCTTCAGCGCCTCCACCAGGCGCGGGATGTCGCGCTCGACGAGCTGGTGCTGCAGCGCGAGCGTGGCGGTGGCGACCACGACCCGCTTGTCGTGCAGCAGTGCCGGCACGAGGTAGGCCAGTGACTTGCCGGTGCCGGTGCCGGCCTGGACCAGCAGGTGCTGCTCCCCGGCGAACGCCTCAGCGACCGCCTCGGCCATCTGCACCTGGCCCTCCCGATGGCTGCCGCCGAGGGCCTCGACCGCGGCCGCGAGCGTCTCGACGACCGGGGTGGTCGAGACGCTGTCGGAGGTCGAGGTCGGGGGCACCGGAGCACCCTAACCGGGCACACCGACAGCCGCCGCAACGCACAGTGTCACCGTGACAGTTCGGGGCTCCGGGTGATATTTCAAACGTTCACCCGCCGCGCGAACTGTCACCGTGACAGTTTGGGCCGGCCGGCCGGCGCGCGCCGCCGCAACGCACAGTGTCACCGTGACAGTTCGGGGCTCCGGGTGACATTTCAAACGTTCACCCGAGGCGCTACCTGTCACCGTGACAGTTTGGAAGTGTCACCGTGGCGGGCCACCAGCTCAGCCAGATCGGCGTCGACCTCGAGGATCTCGACCGCGAAGTCCAGGTTCGCCGGACCGTCCACCGCGCGCAGGTCGACGACGATGCCGGTCTGGAAGTCGAGCGCCACGTCGTAGGCCCGCGGGTAGTCCGCCGCGGGACGCACCCGGTCGGCGCCGTACTCGAGCTCGTCGGAGATCTCCGACCACAGCAGCGGGCAGCATGCGCAGCGCGGGTCATAGCCTCCGACGGGGACCGCCCGGGCCGACCACGTCGGCCGGCCCGCCCGGTCCAGCACCCGCACCTCGCTCAGCTCCACGCCCACCGCGAGCTCGACCGGGTCGAGCATGGCGATCCACCTGTAGCTGCGGTGCATCGGGTCGTCGTAGTCGACCGGCCCGCCGGTCGACGGCCGCTCCGAGACCAACCCGTCGGGACGGTACGTCGGCGTCAGGCTCCCGCCTGGCACCATGCCGATCGGCTGCACCGAGACCGACCGGTCGATCTCGAAGCTCACCTTCTGCAGGGTTCGTCCGCCCGCACGCTGGACGTACTGCGAGCCGTCGGAGGACCGCACGAGCATCCAGTCCGGNCGGCGGATCCACGCCTCGACCTCGCCCTCACCGTCGCCCTGCCGGCGCAGGNGCATCGTCCGCCAGCGCCACGGGCTGCTGCGGGCGAGAGCGCGGAAGGCGTCGGCGTCCGGATCCACATCCCCACTATCCCCCGGCCAGCCCAGACGATCCACCCGCGCGGGTGTCCGGTGTTCGTCACGATCACAGCGACCCCGAGCCCTCGCCGTACCCTTGTCCTGTGAAGGTGCTGCTCCTGGAGAACATCCACCCACTCGCCGTCGAGAACCTCGAGAGGGCGGGCTACGAGGTGGAGCTGCGTGCCGCCTCGATGTCCGAGGACGAGCTGGTGGCGACGCTCTCCCCGAGCGAGGGGCCCGCGGTGACGATGCTCGGCATCCGCTCCAACACCCACATCACCCGCCGGGTGCTGGAGAACGCGCCCGACCTCGAGGCGATCGGCTGCTTCTGCATCGGCACCAACCAGGTCGACCTCGTCGCTGCCGCGGAGCAGGGCGTCGCAGTCTTCAACGCCCCCTACTCCAACACCCGCTCGGTGGTGGAGCTGGTCATCGCCGAGATCATCAGCCTCGCCCGGCGGCTGCCGGAGAAGACCCAGAAGATGCATGCCGGCATCTGGGACAAGTCCGCGAAGGGCAGCCACGAGGTGCGTGGCCGCACGCTGGGCATCATCGGCTACGGCAACATCGGCACCCAGCTGTCGAACCTCGCCGAGGCGATGGGCATGTATGTCATCTTCTACGACATCGCCGACCGCCTCGCGCACGGCAACGCCCGGCGGATGCCGAGCATGGAGGCCCTGTTGGCCGAGGCCGACGTCGTCAGCCTGCACGTCGACGGGCGCCCGGGCAACGCGGGCATCTTCGGCGAGGAGCAGTTCCGCCAGATGAAGCCCCGCTCGCTGTTCATCAACGCCGCCCGCGGCATGGTGGTCGACACCGCCTCGCTGCGCGAGCACATCCTCTCGGGCCACATCGCCGGCGCCGCGCTCGACGTGTTCCCGATCGAGCCGAAGGCGCAGGGGGACGAGTTCGAGAGCCCGCTGCGCGGCCTCGACAACGTGATCCTCACCCCGCACGTGGGCGGCTCGACGATGGAGGCCCAGGAGGAGATCGGCTACTTCGTCTCCAACAAGCTGCGCACCTTCCAGCAGGAGGGGTCCACCGCCCTCTCGGTCGACCTGCCGGCCGTGCAGCCGCCGCCGCTGACCCAGGGCCACCGGCTGGCCTACCTGCACATCAACGTCCCCGGNGTGCTCGCGGAGGTCAACAACGTCCTGGCCGCCGAGGGCGCCAACGTCACCGGTCAGTACCTCGCCACCCGCGGCGAGAAGGGGTACGTCGTCACCGACACGGAGGAGCCCGTCTCCGAGGCGGCCCTGGCCAAGCTGCAGGCCTCACCGCACACCGTCTGGCTGCGCAGCTACACCCCGTAGGCTCGGCCAGCATGGAGCTGCCTCAACATTGGCCGCTGCCCCAGGCAGCAACCCTGCGTGACGAGCTCGAGGCCGCCTACGCCGACCCGAGCCGGCACTTCCACGACCGCCGCCACCTCGAGGATGTGCTGACCCGGCTCGACGAGCTCGCCGACGGTGGCGCCAGGTTCGAGGCGGTACCGGTGCGGCTGGCCGCGTGGTTCCACGACGCTGTCTATGACTGCGAGCGCGACGCGGAGGAGCGCAGTGCCGTGTGGGCCGAGCATGCCCTGGCCGGCCTCGTCGAGGAGGCGGTCGTGGCCGAGACCGCCCGCCTGGTGCGGCTGACCGAGACGCACGACCCGGCCGCCGACGACGCCAACGGCGCCGCCCTCTCCGATGCCGACCTGGCGGTCCTCGCCTCGCCGCAGAGCCGCTACGGCCAGTACGTCGCCGCCGTGCGCCGGGAGTACGCGCACCTCGGCGAGGAGGAGTGGCGCGCCGGCCGGGCCGACCTGCTGCGGGGACTGCTGGAGCGCGAGCGGATCTTTCGGACCGCCGTCGGCCACGACCGCTGGGAGGCGCCCGCCCGGCGCAACATCGAGGCCGAGCTGAGCGGCATGGGCGCCACCCTCACCTCAGGCGGTCGGTGAGCCTTCGCCTCGTCGGGGCGGCCCGGGGCGGCCCGGGGCGGGCAATAACGATTGGATCACCCGTGGCAGCGGCTGCGACCCTGGCCGAGTGACCTTCTCGACGTACGCCGCGCTGACCCGGCACCCTGTGGTGCGCCGGATCCTCGTGCTCGGCTTCGTCATCCGGGTCCCGCTGTGGGCATCGAATGTGGCGATCACGCTGCACGTGGTCACCCACCTGCACCGCTCGTACGCCGAGGCCGGCGTGGTGTCGATGGTCGGCGCCGCGGCGCTCGCGATCAGCAGCCCATGGCGTGGCGGTCGGCTGGACAAGATCGGGCTGCGCGCCTGCATCGCACCGGCGCTGGCGGTCAACGCCGTGGCCTGGTCGGTGGCGCCCTTCGTCGGTTACCTGCCGATGCTGGTCCTGGTCGGGATCGCCGACCTGTTCGCGGTGCCGAGCTTCTCGATCGTGCGCTCGGTGCTGATCGCCGCCGTCTCGGAGGAGGAGCGCACCACCGCGCTCGCGATCGACTCCGTGGCCATCGAGGTCTCCTTCATGGTCGGTCCGATCCTCGGCGTCCTCGGCGCCACCTACCTCCCCACCCCGATCGCCCTGCTGCTGTGCCAGGCGCTCGCCCTCATCGCCGGCGTGGTGCTCTGGATCGCCAACCCGCCCCTGCACGGCGCCGGCACCGACGCCCACGAGCACGCGGGACCGCGCCCGCCGCGCCGCACGTGGGTCAAGCCGCGGGTGCTGATGATCCTGCTCGTCTCGATGGTCGCCACCGTGATCCTGACCAGTGAGGACCTCGGCTCGGTGGCCGCGATGCGGTCGATGCACCATGCCTCCTCCCTCGGCTGGGTCCTCGCCTTGTGGGGCCTGGGCTCGGCCATCGGCGGCATCGTGTACGGCGCCGTGCAGCGCCGCCCGCCGGCCGCCGTACTCCTGGTGCTGCTGGCCGCGACCACCGCATTGGTCGCGGTCGCGCCGAACGAGGAGTGGTTCGTGGTGCTGCTGTTCGTCAGCGGGTTCTTCTGCGCCCCCACCATCACCGCCACCGTCGACGACCTGTCGCGCATGGTGCCCTCGAGCGTGCGCGGCGAGGCGATGGGCTGGCACGGCTCGGCACTGACGCTCGGCAGCGCGCTCGGTGCTCCGCTGATCGGGCGGGCGATGGACGCGGGTGGATGGAGTCACGGCTTCCTGTACGGCGGGCTGGCCGGCCTCGTGATCGCCCTCGCGGCCCTCGCCGTCACGAGCCGGCGCAACGCGCGCATGCCGGCCGCCGAGGCGGCGACCGAGGACTCAGCCGCCGGCGCGCTCGACGCGCAGACGCTCGAGGTGGGCCCGCTCGGCCGGGTTGTCGACCAGCGCCAGGGCTGACGCGCACGCAGCGTCGGCCTCGGCCGCTCGGCCGAGCCGGTGCAGCATCTCGGCACGGGCGACATGCCAGGCGTGGTATCCGGACAGCTCGAGTGCCTCGATCTCGGCCAGCGCCGGCCCGGGCCCGGTCAGCTCACTGCGCGCGACAGCACGGTTGAGCGCCACCACCGCCGTCGGCTGGAGCCGGTGGAGCTGGTCGTAGAGCGCCACCACCTGCGACCAGTCGGTCTCGGCGAACGTCCGCGCCGACGTGTGGACCGCGTTGATCGCGGCCTGGATCTGATAGGGCCCGGGCCGCTCACCGCTGGCGAGGCGCTCACGCACCAGCGTGTGACCCTCGGCGATGAGGGCCGCCGACCAGCGGGAACGGTCCTGCTCGCGCAACGTGGCGAGCGCACCGTCGGCGGTGAGCCTGGCCGGGCGCCGAGCCTCGGTCAGGAGCATCAGCGCCAGCAGCCCGGCGACCTCGCCGTCCTGCGGCAGCAGCCGCCGCAGCAGCCGGGCGAGCCGGATCGCCTCGCCAGTGAGGTCCGCGCGGATCGACTCCTCGCCGCCGCTGGCGAGGTAGCCCTCGTTGAACACCAGGTACAGCACCGCCAGGACGGCGGCGACGCGCTCGGTGATGTCGTCGGCCGAGGGCACCCGGAACGGGATCCGCGCGGCCTTGATCTTGGCCTTCGCGCGGGTGATGCGCTGCGCCACCGTCGTCTCCGGCACGAGGTAGGCGTGCGCGATCTCCGGCACGGTCAGACCGCCGAGCAGACGCAGTGTCAGCGCCGTGCGGGCCTCCGGCGCCAGCGCCGGGTGACAGCACACGAACATCAGGCGCAGGGTGTCGTCCTCGACCGGGCCCGTCGGCTCCGGCGTACCGGCATGGATGACGGTGGCCGCCATGTGCTTCTCCTCCCGTCGCGACTCCCGCCGCAGCCGGTCGATCGCCTTGCGGGTCGCGGTGGTGACCAGCCAACCCGCCGGGTTGGGCGGGACGCCGTCGGTGGTCCAGCGCTCGATCGCGGTCAGGAACGCCTCGCCGGCCGCCTCCTCCGCGACGTCGAGGTCGCCGAAGCGGCGGGCGAGGGCGGCCACCACGTGCGGCCACTCGTCGCGGTAGACGGCCTCGACCGCCGCGGCTGAGGTCACGCCTCGGGGCCCGCCTGGAACGGCCGGACCTCGACGGGCTGGCCACACGCCTTGGAGCCACGCGCCGCGATCTCGAGGGCGGCGTCGAGGTCGGGCGCCTCGATGATCCAGAAGCCGCCGACGTACTCCTTGGTCTCGGCGTACGGGCCGTCGGTGAGGGTGACCTTCTCGCCGCGGCCGTCGACCATCGTCGCCGAGGCCGGGGCCTCGAGCCCACCGGCGAAGACCCAGGAGCCGCCTGCCTGCAGGTCCTGGTTGAACGCACCGACGGCGGCGAACATCGCCTCCATCTCGTCCTCGGACATCGAGAGCTCGCCGTGGATCACCGAGAGCAGGTACTGGGTCATGTCGTTGCCTCCTGATCGTGACGCCCCTCGTGGGCGTCCTCACCCACTCCACGAACCGGACGGGACGGATACGACAACCCTGACCGAAATCGGCCGCGGGCGCGACCTGCTCGGATCGCAGGCATCGGGCGAAGCGCCCGGGCGAGGGTGGTTTGAACGGTGCGGCAGCATGGAGCCGATGGACGACGCGACCCTCTTCGACGCCCGCGCCCGTGTCCTCGCCGACCTGCAGGCGCGCGACTTCGCGACGCCGACGGCCGTCTCCGCCCTGGAGGACGCCATGTCCGAGCGGGGCTGGTGGGCCGAGCAGTGGCCCGCCGGGATCCAGTACGTCGCAGGCCTGGTGGCCCAGGACGTCCAGGACGCGCTGTTCGAGTCCGCCGGGCGGTGGCCCCTGTGCCTGTCCTGCGGCTCCGCGGCACCCGAGCACTCATTGTTCATCCAGCCAGACCTCGGCGGACCCGACCCGGTGTGGGTGTGCGAGGAGAGGGGCGAGGTGATCGCCCCGCTCGGCGGCCTGTGAGTCGCTACTCCACCATGCCGAGCTGGAGGCGGAGCGTGAACCGGTCCGCGCGGTAGGCGGTCCGAGACACCTCGACGGCCCGCACCTCGGCGAAGGCCCGGCGCTGCTGGCGCAGGACCGGCGCCCCCGGAGCGATCTCGAGATGGACAGCCTCGTCGGCGGTGGCGCTGTCGGCCGAGACCGCGTCCTCGACCCACGTGGGCCGCAGGCCGCGGCTGGCCAGCTCGGAGTAGAGCGAGGTCGGCATGCCGCCCTGGAGGAAGCCCGGCAGCAGGATCTCGTTGAGGTAGGCGTCCTCGACGCAGACCGGGCTGGCATCCGCGCGGCGCAGCCGCTTCCAGTGGATGACCGCGTCACCCTCGGTGATGCCGAGCGCGCGGGCCACCCCCGGGCCGGCCTGCTCACGGCGGGCGAGCAGCGTGACCGACTCTGCTAGCAGCCCCCGCCGGCTCATCTCGTCGGTGAAGCCGGCGACCGCGCTGGAGGCGCGGCGCGGCCGGGCGACGAACGTGCCGCGGCCGGGGATGCGCTCGAGCAGTCCCTCTACCACCAGGGCGTCCATCGCCTGGCGGACCGTCATCCTGGCCACGCCGAACATGTGGACCAGTTCACGCTCGGAGGGCGCCGGGGCGCCCGGCGTACTGCCTTGGACCAGGGAGCGGACGTACTCACGGACCTGCACGTGCTTGAGGCCGGGTCGCCCCACCGACATCACCCCCGGTTCCATGGGTCCATACCGTAGGTTGCGCCGACACGCCGCGTCCGCGGAATCGAGAACTTCGAACGCCTGTTCGATCACAGTGGTACGCTGAAGTGCATGGACTTCCAGACCACGCTCTTCGAGTCGGCGGGCGAGGTGACGTCGCCGACCTGCGAGGCGCTCGCCCGCACCACGCTGACTCGGGGCGCCTGGATCGACGTCCAGCGCGGCTGGCTGCCCGACGCCGACGAGGTCTTCGCGACGTTGCTGCACGACGTGCCATGGCGCGCCGAGCGACGCCAGATGTATGACCGGATGGTCGACGTCCCCCGACTGGTGCATACCTACCTCGCCGANGATCCGCTCCCCCACCCGATGCTCACCGCCGCGCGNGAGGCACTCAGCGAGCACTACCTGCCCGAGCTGGGCGAGCCCTTCCGCACCGCGGGNTGCTGCTTCTACCGCGACGGCAACGACTCGGTCGCCTGGCACGGCGACCGCATCGGCCGCGGCCGCAGCCACGACACGATGGTCGCGATCATCAGCCTCGGCGACCCGCGCAAGCTGGCATTGCGGCCTCGNGGNGGNGGCGACTCGATCGCCGTGGAGATGGGGCACGGCGACCTCCTGGTCATGGGCGGCAGCTGCCAGCGCACCTGGGAGCACGCCGTGCCGAAGGTCGCCTCGGCCGGTCCGCGGATGTCGGTGCAGTTCCGCCCGCTCAACGTCTTCTGACAGCCCCGGAGGTCGAGCACCGGAGGTCGAGCCCCGGAGGTCGAGACCCGGAGGTCGAGACCCGGAGGTCGAGACCTAGCCGCGCCGCAGCCGCCGCACCACCCACACCGCTGCCACCAGCGCCAGTACGCCGATGGCCAGCTGGCGGCCGTAGCCGCGCAACAGCACCGGCAGCACCGTCGCGCCGAGGTCGAGGGCATCCGGCCCGCCGTCGCCGGCGGGCGGTGCGGTGGTGGGCCGCGCTGCCGCTCCTGGTGCAGACTCGGCCGGCGAAACTGCAGACTCGGCCGGCGAAACCGCAGACTCGGCCGGCGAAACCGCAGACTCGGCCGGCGAAACCGCAGACTCGGCCGGCGAAACTGACAACTCGGGCGGCAGAAGTGAGGACTCGGATCGCTCCTGCAGGCACGCCACGAACTGCGCCAGCAGCTTGTCCGAGACGTCCTGCATCACGCCGCGGCCGAACTGCGCGGGCTTGCCGGTGATGGCGAGGTCGGTGTCGACCTGCACCTGCGTCCCGGCGTCGGGTCCGCCGGCAGCGGGCTCCATCCGGACGGTGACGGTCGCGCCGGCGGTGCCGTTGCCCCGCTTGTCGCGTCCCTTGGCCACGACCTCGAAGGTGTGGGCCTGCGGGTCCTTGGCGGTGAAGGAGCCGGAGCCGGCGTACACCAGCGCGATCGGACCCAGCTTCACCTTGACCGTGCCCTCGAAGGCGTCGCCCTCGACGGAGGTGACCTGCGCCCCCGGGAAGCACCGGGCGAGGTCGGCGATGTCACCGAAGCGGTCCCAGGTCTGCTCGACCGAGCCGGGGACGGTGAAGCGATGAGTGAGCTCCACTGATCAGCCCCCGATCGCGGCCACCACGGCCCTGCGGGTGAGCACCTCGACGAGGTGGCGGCGGTAGTCGGCGTCGCCGTTGAGGTCGGCCGGAGGGTGGGCGCCCTCGGTGGCGCGGGCGGCGGCGGCGCGCGCGGTCTCCTCGGTGGCCGGCTGGCCGACCAGCGCCTCCTCGACGCCGCGGGCGCGCAGCGGGGTGTTGCCCATGTTGGTCAGCCCGATCCCGGCTCCGGTGATCGTGCCGCCCTCGACCCTGACGGTCGCGGCCACGGCACAGATGGGCCACTGGTGGGCGACCCGCACGAACTTCTCGTAGCGCGCGCCCCAGNCGGTGTGCTTGGGGATCCGNACCTCGGTGAGGATCTCGTCNTCTCCGATGGCCGTCTCGAACAGGTCGAGGAAGAAGTCGTCGGCGCCGACGGTTCGCGTGCCGCCGCTGCCGGCGATGACGAACTCGGCCCCGAGGGCGCGGGCCGGCGCGCCGAGGTCGCCGGCCGGGTCGGCATGGGCGAGCGCGCCGCCGAACGTGCCGCGGTGTCGCACCTGCTCGTCCGCCAGGTGCTTGATCGCCTGCGTGAGCAGACCCGCGTGCTGTGCCACCAGCGGGTCGGTCCCCACGACGCTGTGCGGGGTCATCGCCCCGATCACCAGCGCGTCGCCGTCCTCGCGGATCCCGCGCANCGACTCGATCCGGCCCAGGTCGAGGACCCATTCCGGCGCGTTGAGCCGCATCCGCATCACCGGGAGCAGGCTCTGGCCGCCGGCCAGGATCTTGATGTCATCGTGCTCGCTCAGCGCCGCGAGCGCCTCCTCGAGGCTGGTCGGGGCGAGGTAGTCGAAGGCTGCCGGGATCACTGGTCTGCTCCTGTCGTGCGGTCGACGGTGCCCTCGAGGCCGGTCGACGGGTCGAAGTGCGGCATGGCGCCGCCCACGGTCGGGCCACCGGATCCGGCGCCGGCGATCGCGCGCCACACCCGTTCGGGCGTGCACGGCATCCGTACGTCGTGGACGCCGAAGGGCCGCAGCGCGTCCACCACGGCGTTGACCACCGCCGGGGTCGAGGCGATCGTGCCGGCCTCGCCCACGCCCTTGGCGCCCAGGCTGTTGGTGGTGGCCGGCGAGCTGGTGTGGTCGACCTCGAAGCTGATCGTGTCGGCCGCCGTGGGCAGCAGGTAGTCGACGAAGGAGCCTGTCACCAGCGTGCCGGAGTCGTCGTACACCGCCTCCTCCCACAGTGCCTGGGCGATCCCCTGCACCAGGCCGCCGTGCACCTGCCCGGCGACGATCAGCGGGTTGATGACCACACCGATGTCGTCGCAGCAGACGTACTTGCGCATGCTCACCTGCCCTGTCTCGGTGTCCACCTCGACCGCGCACAGGTGGGTGCCGTGCGGGAAGTTGAAGTTGACCGGGTCGAAGGTCGCCTCGGCGTCCAGCGACGGCTCCACCCCGTCGGGNAGGTTGTGCGCGGCGAACGTCGCGAGCGCCACCTCGGTCAGGGCCATCCCGGCNTCGGTGCCGCGCACCGAGAACCGGCCGTGGGTGAACTCCAGGTCGTCCGCGCTGGCCTCGAGCAGGTGCGCCGCGATCGCCTTGGCCTTCTCGATCACCTTGTCCGCCGCTCGCACCACCGCCTCGCCACCCACCACCAGCGACCTCGACCCGTAGGTGTCCAGCCCCTTGGGCGCGATCTGGGTGTCGCCGTGCAGCACCTCGACGTCCTCGAACGGCACGCCAAGACGGTCAGCGACGATCTGGCTGAACGCCGTCTCGTGCCCCTGGCCGTGGGCGCTCGCGCCGGTGACCAGCTCGACCTTGCCCGTGGCGAGCATCCGGATGCTGGCGTGCTCCCAGCCGCCGGCGCCATAGTCCAGGCTGCCGAGCACCCGGGAGGGGGCCAGCCCGCACATCTCGGTGAAGGTGCTGATGCCGATCCCGAGCTGCACCGGGTCCTTGCTCTCGCGGCGGCGGCGCTGCTCGGCGCGCAGCTCGTCGTACCCGAACATCTCCTTGGCGCGCGCCGTCGCGGCCTCGTAGTTGCCCGAGTCGTACTCCAGGCCCGCGACGGTGGTGAACGGGAACTCCTCGTGGGTGATCCAGTTGCGCTCCCGCAGCTCCAGCGGGTCGACGCCGAGCTCGGCGGCGAGCTCGTCCATCAGCCGCTCGATGGCGTACGTCGCCTCCGGCCGCCCGGCCCCGCGGTAGGCGTCGGTCCAGGTCTTGTTGGTCAGCACCGTCTGGCAGGCGAAGCGGTAGGCGGGGAACTTGTAGATGGCGTTGAACATGAAGGCGCCCAGGACCGGCACACCACCGCCGACGATGGCGACGTAGGAGCCGAGGTCGGCGAGGAGCTCCACCTTCAGCCCCGTCACCTTGCCCTCGCGCGTCGCGGCGAGGGTGAGCTTCTGCCACTGGTCGCGACCGTGGTGGGCGCTCATCAGGGACTCCGAGCGGGTCTCGGTGTACTTCACCGGCTTGCCGAGGCGGCGGGCCAGGGCGAAGACGATCATCTCCTCCGGCGTCTGCTGCAGCTTGCCGCCGAAGCCGCCGCCGACGTCGGGGGCGATCACCCGGATCTTGGACTCGGGCACGCCGGTCGTGGCCGCGAGCGCGAACCGCAGGATGTGCGGGATCTGGGTGGCCGACCACATCGTGATCTGCTCCCCCGTCGGGTCGACCACCACGCTGCGTGGCTCCATGAACGCCGGGATCAGCCGCTGCTGGCGGTACTCGCGCTCGATCAGGACACCGTCGGCCCGCGCGGTCGCGATCGCCTCCTCGACGTCACCGCCGGTGCCGGCCTGCGCACTGTCGAAGACCCAGTACGCCGACCTGTTCGTGCCGAGGTCCGGATGGGCCAGGGCGCCGCCGTTCTCGGCGGTGGCCTCGGCCGCCTCCTTGAGGTCGAGTGCCGCGGGCAGCTCGTCGTACTCGACCTCGACCAGCTCGGCGGCGTCGCGTGCCTCGGCGGCGGAGCGGGCGACCACCACCGCGACGATCTCGCCGGCGAAGGTGGCCCGCTCGCCGGCGATCGGCGGGTGGGTGGGCGCCTTCTGGTCCGGCGTGATGGGCCAGGCGTTGATGCACACCCCCACCGACTCACCGAGGTCCGCGGCCGTGACCACGTCGACCACGCCGACGGCGTCCTTGGCGGCGCCGGTGTCGATCCCGGTGATCCGGGCGTGCGCGAACGGGCTGCGCACCATCGCCACATGCAGCATCCCGGGCAGGGTGATGTTGTCGGTCCAGCGGGTCCGTCCGGTGACGAGCCGGGCATCCTCCTTGCGACGCCGGTCGCGCCCGATCTCCTTGACCTCCACCGGCTGCGCCTCGACCGCGGTCATGACGGGACCACCTCCTGGGCGCCCCCGGGCNCCTCGGCCGCGGCGGCGAGCTGGCCGCTGGCGTACTGCACCGCGCGCACGATGTTGTGGTAGCCGGTGCAGCGGCACAGGTTGCCCTCGAGCCCGAGCCGGATCTCCTCCTCGGAGGGGTGCGGGTTGCGCTTGAGCAGGTCGACGCTCTGCATGATCATCCCCGGAGTGCAGAACCCACACTGCAGGCCGTGGCACTCCCGGAAGGCCTCCTGCACCGGGTGCAGCTCACCGACCGGGGCCAGCCCCTCGATCGTGGTGACCTCGCGGCCGTCGGCCTGCACGGCGAGCATGTTGCAGGACTTCACCGACTCCCCGTCGACGTGGACGGTGCAGGCGCCACAGTTGCTGGTATCGCAGCCGATGACGGTGCCGGTCTTCCCGAGCCGCTCGCGCAGGTACTGCACCAGCAGCATCCTCGGCTCGATCTCGTCGGCGACGGACATCCCGTCGACCTTCATGCTGATCCGGGTCATGAGCACTCCCTCGGGGACACTCCGATATGGTCCAGATCACACTAGGAAGCGTCGGTTGGTCCTGGGTTGGTGGCGGCGACCGGCGGCCGGGAGGGGCGAGGATGGACGCGCAGGACGAGAACGCGGAGGGCCTTCGGCCTCTGGAGGAGGGCGTCCGCACCGATCTGGCGAGCACGCTCACCTACGGCGGCTACCTGGGGCTGGACCAGCTGCTCGCCGCCCAGCACCCGATCAGCGACCACCCCGACGAGCTGCTGTTCATCATCCAGCACCAGACCACCGAGCTGTGGTTCAAGCTGGTCCTGCACGAGCTGCGCGCGGTGCGCGAGCACCTCGACGCCGATGAGGTACGCCGCGCCCGCAAGGGACTGGCCCGGGTCAAGCACATCTTCCGCACGCTCACCGAGCAGTGGTCGGTCCTGGCCACCCTGACCCCCACCGAGTACGCCGAGTTCCGCGGGGTGCTCGGCTCTTCCTCCGGCTTCCAGTCAGCGCAGTACCGCGCGGTGGAGTTCATCCTCGGCAACAAGCACCCCGGGATGCTCAAGGTGTTCGAGAGCGACCCGCCGGCGCACGACCTGCTCAGCGAGCTGCTCGCGAGTCCGACCGTGTACGACGCGTTCCTGCGGATGCTCGCCCGCGCCGGCCACCCGGTGCCGGCCGAGGTCCTCGAGCGCGACGTGTCCCGGCCGTGGGTGCGGCATCGGGACCTGCTGCCGGTCTTCGCCGAGATCTACCGCGACACCCAGACCCACTGGGCGGCGTACGCCACGTGTGAGGACCTGGTGGACCTGGAAGACGCGTTCCAGCTGTGGCGCTTCCGCCATCTGCGCACGGTCCAGCGCACGATCGGCTTCAAGACCGGAACGGGCGGCTCCTCCGGGGTCGGCTTCCTCCAGCGCGCCCTGGACCTGACGTTCTTCCCCGAGCTCTACGACGTCCGCACCGAGGTGGGCCGGTGAGCGCGGCGAGCGCGTCGCCGGACCACACGCTGCTGCCCGGGGTGGTCGACCGTCATGTCCACCTCGGCCTGGTCGACCACGGCCCCCTCGCCGCGGGCGCGCTGGTGGAGGTGCACGACCTCGGCTGGTCGCCGGCGATCGCGGCCGGGTGGCAGAGCGACCCGCCCGCCGACGTGACGGTGCGGGCGGTGGGGCCGTTCCACACCGCGCCCGGCGGCTATCCGACCGGCCGCAGCTGGGCACCCGCGGACGCGGTCAGGCCGGTGGCCAGCGTGGCGGACGCGCAGGAGGCGGTCGCCGAGGTCGCCGCGCAGGGCTTCACCGGGGTCAAGATCACGCTGCACACCGCGATGCCGCTGCTGGGCGACGACGTCCTGGCGGCGCTCGTCGAGGCGGCCCACGCCCACGGCCTGCCCGCCCTGGTCCACGCCGAGGGCGAGGGCCAGGCGGCCCGGGCGGTCGATGCCGGGGTCGACGTGCTCGTGCACGCGCCGTGGACGGAGAGGGTGCCCGACGAGGTGCTGCGGCGGGGCACCCACCAGACCTGGATCTCGACGCTGGCGATCCACGACGCACCGGCCCGCGACGTCGCCATCGACAACCTGCGCCGCTTCGGCGAGTACGGCGGCCACGTCGTCTATGGCACCGACATGGGCAACGGCCCGACACCGGTGGGCCCGAACCCGACCGAGATCCGGCTGCTCGAGCGGGCCGGCCTCACCGGCGACGACCTCCTCGCAGCGGTCCTCGCGCCGGCCGACGGGCTCACGCCGGCGCGCATGCTCAGCGCACCCCTGCCCCGTCCCCAGGACGCCGAGCAGCTCATCGGCTGGCTCGCCGCCGCCACCCGCCTCACCACCGCGGAGACACCATGACCGATCTGCGGCAGCGCGCCGCCGACCTCGACGCCGCCGACCCGCTGGCCCGCCTGCGGGAGGCGTTCGTCCACTCCGACGCGGTGGCGTCCTACCTCGACGGCAACTCCCTGGGCCGACCCGTGGCCGGCACGGGGTCGTCCTTGGCCGAGTTCGTCGACGGCGCCTGGGGTGAGCGCCTGATCCGCTCGTGGGACGAGCGCTGGATGACGCTGCCGACCGAGCTGGGCGACCGGATCGGGCGGATCTGCCTCGGCGCCGCCGCCGGTCAGACGGTCGTGGGCGACTCCACCAGCGTGCTGCTCTACAAGCTGGCCCATGCCGCGCTGACGAGCCAGCTCGCCTCGGAGCCGACGCGCACCGAGCTGATCGCGTGCGCCGACGACTTCCCCACCGATCGCTTCGTGATCGAGGGCCTCGCCTCCCAGCTGGGCCTCACCGTCCGCTGGCTCCCGGTCGCCGCCGGCGGTGGCGTGACCCTCGCGCAGGTGCACGAGCAGCTGAGCGCCCGCACCGCCCTGGTGCTGCTCAGCCACGTCTCCTACCGCTCGGCCTGGATCGCGGACATGGCCGGCATCACCGCTGCCGCGCACGCGGCGGGCGCGCTGGTGCTGTGGGACCTGTGCCATGCGGTCGGCGCCCTCGAGCTCGACCTGGACGCCCTCGAGGTGGATCTCGCGGTCGGGTGCACCTACAAGTACCTCAACGGCGGCCCCGGGGCGCCCGCGTTCGGCTACGTCGCCGCGCGTCTGCACGACCGGCTGCGCCAGCCGATCCAGGGCTGGATGGGCGCGGCCGACCCGTTCGCGATGGGCGAGCGCTACGAGCCCGCGAGCGGCATCCGGCGCTTCATCAGCGGCACCCCGCCCATCCTGGGCATGCTGCCGATGGCGGCGATGCTCGACCTGCTGGAGCAGGC
>Ga0058694_1000086_pt1 | contig 57956 bp, 64 predicted proteins | sample AgamicOrSfrz_FD_55041 | JGI IMG/M metagenome (GOLD analysis project Ga0058694, IMG submission 55041) | Agave microbial communities from Guanajuato, Mexico - Or.Sf.rz | ecosystem: Host-associated > Plants > Phyllosphere > Phylloplane/Leaf | place: Guanajuato, Mexico | collected 2012-05-30 | reverse complement strand
GCCGGCCGAGAAGCTCTGGCCCTCGGGCGTGCGGACCTGCATGGCCTGCACCAGCAGCGCGGCCTCTGCCGGTTCCATACCCGGCAGGATCAGGCCGAACTGCAGCCCATCATCGACGTCGGCACCGGGCTCGCCGTGGGCTATGAGGCGCTCAGCCGTTTCCACGAGGGGACGCCCGACTCGGTGTTCTCCGCCGCGCACCGGGATGGGTACGGTCTGGAGCTCGAAGCTGCCGCGCTTCGCGCCGCCCTCGAACGGCGCCCGCTCGACGGATACCTCTGGCTGAGTCTCAGTCGGGTGGCCTTGACCAGCCCTGTGGTCCAGGCGGCCTTGGGGGACGACCTACGTGGCATCGTGATCGAGATCGGCCACCGCGGCTCGGCCGAGGTCCCGGATGCGGTGAGCGCCGTCGTCCGCGATCTCAAGCGCCGCGGCGCCCGGATCGCGATCGCCGACTGGGCCGCGGAGCANTTCGACGTACGCCGCCTGTCGNACCTCGCTGCGGACGCGGTCACATTGAACCGTCGCAGTCTGGCGGCGCTCTGCGTCGATGATCAGCGGGCGGTCATGGGCGCCACGGTGCGGTGGGCGCAGCAGAATCACATGAAGATCTGTGCCGGCGGGATCGAGACCCGGGAGCAATGGGAGGTGGCGGTGGGACTCGGCTTCGACTTCGCCGAAGGTCCGTATTTCGAGCAGGTCGTCCCGGCCCCGGCCTCAGTGTCCTCGCGCGCCGCTGCGCCGGCCGGTTCGTGAGCAGCGGCGCCGTCGAGGATGGCACGCATGATCGCGCTTCCGACCGGCCCAGCACCCTCCCTCAGTGGTGGAAGATGTGCCCCCCTCTGTTGCGACCGGTGACGGTCGAGGCGANCACGACGAGTACGGCNGCGCACAGGATCGCGACGATCCANCGCGTCCAATCGATCCCNGAGCTGCCGTTGCCGCCGAACGCGGTGTAGACGAACCAGCCGATGACCACCCCACCGATGCCGCAAAGCACGGTGAGCCACAGCGGNATGTTGTCCTTGTCGCCCGGCGCCACGAACTTGCCGAGCAAGCCGATGATGATGCCGGCGATGATGACGCCGATGATTTCCATCAGACCCTCCTTATGCCACCTGATGTTCTCCCGGCTGATGCACTGATCAGCCCTCCCGTCGGTTCGGTACCCACATCCCGCCCCGACCAATGACGCGCACCCATTGACGCCCGCGTGCTGCCCCTCGACGGCATGCATCGGGCGCGGTGAGGCGGGTACATGCAACGACGAGGGAGATTGAGTCGCACGAGGAGTCGGGAGGACCTCATGGCGAACCGCGATGGAAGGGACGCTCGCGCGCGGGTGCTCGGCACGTTGCTCGACAAGGTGGCGAGCGACGTCTACCCGTCGAGCACGATGTTGGACCTCGTCGAGGAGCTTCTCGAGCCCGACGACGTCGACGCGTACGTGGCCATCCTCTGCGAGAAGGTGGCGGGGGACCGGTATCCGAGCACGTCGATGATCCGCCGCGTGCTGTCGCTGTCGGTGCGCTGAGGACGACGCATGAAGGCGCTGCGCTGGCTTGCGAGCAGCCTGCTGAGCGTCGTCGGCGGGCTGGTCATGATCGTCGGCGCCATCCTGTGCGGGACCGTGGTGCTCGCCCCCGTGGGGATCCTGCTCATCCTGGTCGCCCGCAGGCTGCTCGCCTGGGCCACCAGGCTCGTCGTCCCACGCCGTGTTCGACACCCGGCCGAGGCGTTGAAGGACTCGATCCAAGACGCGTCCGGCGAGGTATCAGCCTCCGCTCACCGGCAGGTGAAGCGCGCTCGCCGCCGCGCTCGAGCCGGCGCCAAGCGACTGTCGTAGCCGGTCGCGCCGCCTCGGCGCGACTGTGACGCAGGTCGCATATTCGCCTTCGACGCGGGTACAGCCACAGGCAGGGAGGCAGTCGTGACCTGCGCTCAGGGAGGGGCGCATCGCGACTGACACAGCTCATGACCGCGAAATCAACGATNGTTGCAGGAGTGGCAGGCGGCTACCTGCTGGGACGCACCAAGAAGCTTCGNATGGCCGCCACGTTGGCNGGACTGCTCGCAGGCCAACGGCTGGCCACCAACCGGCAGGACCTGCTGGGACAGGGGTCGAAGCTCATTCAAGGCAACCCGCAGCTCAAGCAGTTGCAGGAACAGGTGTCCGGCCAGCTGATGGAGGTCGCCCGCGAAGCGGCGCTGATGGCTATCGCCTCGCGTGTCGAGTCGGCGACGAAGTCGCTGAAGGCCGGCCGTCGCAGGCGCTCAGGCGACGAGAACCCGGCCGAGGGGGAATCGCCCGAGGACGGGTACGACGAGTACGACGAGTACGACGACGACCAGTCCCAGGACGAGCCCGACGAGGCCGACGACGAGTACGACGACGAGCAGCCCGAGGACGAGGTCGACGACGAGTCTGAGGACGAGGCCGACGAAGACGAGCCCGAGGACGACGAGCCCGACGAGCCTGAGGCCGAGGACGAGCAGCCGGTGAGGGCAGCCAGGAAGCGTCCTGCCAAGAAGTCTGCCGCGAAGAAGGCGCCGTCGACGGGCGCGTCTGCCGGCAACGCCTCGGCCAAGAGCGCACCGGCGAAGAAGGCCACGGCCAAGCGGACCCCCGCGAAGAAGTCCGCAGCGAGCAGGGCATCGGCGGAGAAGGCCACCGCGAAGAAGGCACCCGCGAAGAAGTCCGCGGCGAGCAAGGCGCCGGCGAAGAAGACCGCGGCGAGCAACGCACCGGCGAAGAAGACGGCCGCGAAGAAGACGGCGGCCAAGCGATCACCGCGACGGGGCTCGACCTCGTCCCGGTCGGGGAGGTGATCGGCGATGGCAGGGTCTGGAGGGCAGGATCGCCTGAAGTCCGCATCGCGCGACCTCTTCTCGGTCCTGGGCGAGAAGGCCATCGGGTCGCTCGGTGAGCGGGTCAGCGGTCTGACNGACCGCCTCGAGGGAGTGGCGAGCGGCAATCCCGCNGCCAAGGCCGCCCTCGGTTCGGCGAAGTCGGCNGTCAAGGGAGACAACTCCACCACGGGCGCCATGAAGGGCGTCGCCTCGGCGATCAAGGACAAGATCCCTGGCCTCGGCGGCTCGGGCGGNTCTGGAAGTGGCGGCGGCAGTGCGACGAAGGCGACCACGATCATCGAGGAGATCGACGTCGGGGTGCCGCTACGGGTCGCCTACAACCAGTGGACCGAGTTCGGCGGGTTTCCCACCTTCATGAAGAAGGTGGAGAAGGTCGAGACCGAGCAGGACGAGAAGCTGGAATGGAAGGCGCAGATCTTCTGGTCGCACCGCACCTGGGAGGCGACGATCCTCGAGCAGGTCCCCGACGAGCGCATCGTGTGGCGCTCGAAGGGTCAGAAGGGGCACGTCGACGGCTCCGTCACCTTCCACGAGCTCAGCCCGAACCTGACCAGGATCCTCGTCGTGCTCGAGTACTACCCCCAAGGTCTCTTCGAGCGCACCGGGAACCTGTGGCGCGCGCAGGGGAGGCGAGCGCGGGTCGAGCTCAACCACTTCAAGCGCCACGTCATGACCAGGACNATCCTCGACCCCGATGCCGTCGAGGGTTGGCGGGGGACCATCGAGGACGGCGAGGTCGTCGAGAGCCACGAGGACGCGATCGAGCGCGAGGAGCAGGAGGACCAGGACAGCGGCTCCGAGGAGCCCGAGGACGCCGAGGACGAGCCGGACGAGGACTCCGACGAGGACTCCGATGAGTACGAGGAGTCGGACGAGGACTCTGACGAGTACGAGGAGCCGGACGAGGACGAGCCGGACGAGGACTCTGACGAGTACGAGGAGCCGGACGAGGACGAGCCGGACGAGGACTCTGACGAGTACGAGGAGCCGGACGAGGACTCTGACGAGTACGAGGAGGAGCCCGATGAGGACTCCGACGAGTACGAGGACGAGCCGGACGAGGACGAGCCCGATGAGGACTCTGATGAGGACGAGGAGCCCGATGAGGACTCCGACGAGTACGAGGACGAGCCGGACGAGGACTCCGATGAGTACGACGAGCCCGATGAGGACTCCGACGAGTACGAGGAGCCCGACGAGGAGCGACCGGCCAGGAGCCGGCGTCGCCGTGCCCGGGCTAGCTGACCGACCTGCTGAGGAGGCAAGGCCATGACAATTCAGAGCACTCAACGCCGTAGCGACGGGGGCTATCTCGGGCGCCCGGCGCCGAGCGGACTCGCTGACGTCCTCGAGATCATCCTCGACAAGGGCATCGTCATCGACGCCTATGTGCGCGTCTCGTTGGTCGGGATCGAGCTGCTGACCATCGACGCTCGCATCGTCATCGCGAGTGTGGACACCTACCTGCGGTTCGCCGAGGCCACGAATCGACTCGATCTCTATGAGAAGGGCAAGGATCTCGGCGAGATGGTCTCCGACCTCCAACGCGGAGGCGCCTCGGGCAAGGCACAGGGCGCCGTGGAGGGCGTCAAGCGCGCCCTTGGCCGTGGCCATAGCGATGACGAGGACGACGATCGGAGCAGCAGGCCGGCGAAGAGGCCGGCGTCGGCGCGGCGGTCTGAGTCACGCTGATGTCTCGCGAGCCCAGGCCGGACGACTCCGTCACCTCCACAGCCCAGCCCGACCANGGGCTGTGGGTGTACGGAGTCGTCGACGCCGAACTCGACATGGTNGAGGTCAGGGGAGTCGATCGGGAGCCGATCAGGCTCGTGCGGGCGGGCCGGATCGCTGCTGCCGTCTCCTCGATCGTGCTTGACCGACCCCCGGGGCGCAAGGCCGAGTTGCTCGCGTTCCAGTCGGTGCTGGACACCCTCGCGGCCGCCGGGCCGGTTGCGCCGGTCCGCTTCGGCACGATCTTCCCCGACGAGGAAGCGGTCGCGCAGTTCCTCGAGGATCGGCGCGAGGAGTTCGAGCGGGTGCTCGGCGGCCTGCGAGGACGGCGGCAGTACATCCTGCGCGCGACGTACGTCGAGGAGCTGGTTCTCGAGGAGGTCGTCCGTGAGGTGCCCGAGATCCGGGAGCTGCGCGAGCGGACACGCGACCGGCGCGAGGATGCGTCCTACGGCGACCGGGTGCGTCTGGGCGAGCTCGTGGTGCACGAGCTCGAGAGGCGAGGCGCCGACGACGCCGCCATGCTGTTCGGCTTCGTCCACCCGCTGGCCGCGGCGGTCCTCGAACGGTCGGAGGTGGCTCCTCCGACCGTGATGGACGCAGCTCTCCTGGTTGACGAGGCGGATGCCGAGCGTCTCGTCGAGGTCCTGGAGGAGGTCGCCGAGGCGGTCCATGAGCGCATCCGTCTGGACCTCACCGGGCCGATGGCGCCGTACGACTTCGCGGACGGGCCGTCATGGGCCTCCTGACGTCGTTGCTCGGTCTGCCGTTGGCGCCGCTGCGCGGCACCATCGCCGTGGCCGAGCAGGTNCGCCGTCAGGCAGAGGAGGCCTACTACGACCCCGCCGCCATCCGGCGCGAGCTGGAGGAGGTGGATCGGCTCCTGGCCGACGGCGAGATCACCGAGGAGGAGGCGGTCGCCTGGGAGGACCAGCTGATCGAGCGCATGATGATCGGTAGAGGAGGGAGCGGACATGGCTGACACCCCTGACGAGGGCGCGGAGTCGCCATCCCCACGGCCCAAGAAGCAGGCCTCCGGCCCCTCGAGGCAGCGCCGATCGGCCGATACGAAGGCGCCCCCTCGTCCTCGGCCCCGCAGCAAGCCCACCAGCGACGCCGAAGCTCGCGGCACCCAGGACGGAACGTCGCGCCGGCGCGTCGGCACCGCCGAGCTCGCGTTGGCGGCAGCGGAGCAGCTGCTGGCGCTCACGGGCAAGTCCTTCGAAGGCATCGTCGGTCTGCGGCGCAACGAGGACGGATGGGACGTGGAGGTCGAGGTCGTCGAGATGCGGCGCATCCCCGAGACGACGGACGTCATCGCCGTCTATCGCGTGCGGGTGGACTCCTCCGGCGATCTCCTCGACTACGAGCGCGTGCATCGCTACCAGCGCGGCCAGGCGGGTGAGGAGCGATGACGGATCAGCAGGCCCCCGCACCGGTCACCCGTTCCTACGGCGGCCCTCCTACGCAGACCGCACGCCCCCAGGCGGCGAGCTTGGCCGACATCCTGGAGCGGGTCCTCGACAAGGGGATCATCATCGCCGGCGACATCCGGGTGAACCTGCTCGACATCGAGCTTCTGACGATCAAGCTGCGCCTCCTGGTGGTCTCGGTCGACAAGGCCGAGGAGATGGGGATCGACTGGTGGCGCCACGACCCCATGCTGACGGTGCGCGAGCGGGGCTTGGCCGAGGAGAACGAAGCACTGAAGCAACGCCTGGCCGAGCTCGAGGGCAGCGGCCCCGGTCGCCGGGAGGACTGAGATGAGCCAGGCGCTGCGGCGTACCCCGAACGTGGGCGAGGTGGCGGGTGAGCCCACAGACCAGGACGCTCGCTATGTCTACGCGGTGTGTCGAGGTCTGGACGCGCAAGCGTTGGCCGGCGTCGCGGGTCTGGGGGCCGCGCCGCTCGACGTCGTGGCTCACGACGAGCTCACCGCCGTCGTGAGCACCGTCTCCCTTACCGAGTTCGGCGAGGAGCCGCTTCGACGCAACCTCGAGGACCTGTCGTGGCTCGAGGGCGTCGTAGGGGTCCATGACCAGGTGATCAGGGCGGCGGCCGTCGCCGCGCCGACGGCTCCGCTGCGGTTGGCNACGATCTGTTTCGACGACGATGCCGTGAGGGCGCGCCTGCGAGAGTGGTACATCCCGCTGATGCANGCTCTCGACCGCGTCGAGGGCTGTGAGGAGTGGAGCGTCAAGGTCCTTGTNCCTTCGANGCCCGCCGGCTCGGCCGCGAGTGACCACCCCGTGAGCGGGGCCGAGTACCTGCGGCTGAAGAAGGCGGCCNCGGAAGGCCGTGCCACCGAGNCNGCAGCNGCCCAGGAGAAGGCGATGGCCGTCCACGATGAGCTGAGCCGCCGAAGCGTCGCCAGTCGGCATCTGTCGCTGCAGGATCCCCGGCTGAGCGGGCACTCCGGCACGATGGTGCTCAACGGCGCCTATCTCGTGCGTGCCGAGGACGCGGAGACCTTCGCCGGGCGCATCGGTGAGCTCGCCGCCCAATACCCGGAGCTGCTGATCGACGGTCGCGGACCGTGGCCGCCGTACTCCTTCGCCATGCTGGACCAGCGATGACCGTGCTCGAGGATGCATCGGTGCCGGAGGTGACGCGGCCGAGCCGGGAGCTCGCGCCGGCGTCGCTCGTCGACCTGCTGGATCGCCTGTTGGGGACTGGTGTGGTCGTGGCCGGCGACGTCGTCGTGTCGTTGGCCGGCGTCGACCTCGTCGAGGTCAAGCTGCAGGTGTTGATCAGTTCCGTCCGGGCGGAGATGGCCGAACCATGAGCGATTGGGTCTGGGGCGCGACCCCGTTCGAGAACCTCGACGCCCGAGCGGAGCGCCCTGCCCGGTCCACCATCCTCCCGCAGCGTCTCGAGACGGATGCGGAGGCGGTCGAGCGGGACCTGCTCAAGCTGGTCCTGACGATCGTCGAGCTGATTCGACAGCTGATGGAGAAGCAGGCGCTGCGGCGGGTGGAGGAGGGCGATCTCTCCGACGAGCAGATCGAGGGCCTCGGCAACGGCCTCATGCAGCTGGAGAGGGCGATGGAGGATCTGAAGGCCAGGTACGACCTGACAGCCGCCGATCTGAACATCGACCTCGGGCCGCTGGGCAAGCTGCTGCCGGAGATGTAGTTCTCTCCGAGGTCGGCTGCCTCTTCAGTCGATGCCGGGGAAGCGGGTTCCGGCCGCNTCTGCCTGTCGGACCCGTCCGGACAAGAGGCGTGCCGAGGTCGTGACCTCGCGGACGTGCTCNGCGCCGGGCCGCTCATGGCGGAACACGATGGCGACCGATGCGACCGCGCGGCCCGAGTGGGTGAGCACCGGGGCGGCGAGCGTCGCGAGGCCGGGGAAGACCTCGCCGCGCGTGTTGACCCAGCCCTGTTGCCGAGTGGTGGCCAGCTCGGGTCGTTCGCCCGGGCGCGGCGGATCGCAGGCCAGGATCGCCAGGCCCGGGGCGCCCAGCGTGAGCGGGTGGCGGTCGCCTGGACTGTAGACCGCTCGGGATTGGGCGCTTTGGACCTCGACTGACACGAGGGTCACGGCTTCTTCCTGGTCCCGCACGACGAAGAAGGCGGTGAGTCCGACGGCTGAGGCCAACCGGGCCACTTCGGGCCGAGCGATCCGCTGCAAGATCGGCGACGTACGGCGTCCGAGTGAGTGCGCACCGGTCCCGAGCACATAGCCGTAGGGCGTGTGGGTCACCAGCTGGTGGTCCTGGAGTGTCCGCAGGAGGCGGTACACGATGGACTTGTGCAGGCCCATCTCGTTGCTCAACTCGCCCAGTGAGATCGGTTCGACCGCCTGCGACACCAGCTCGAGGAGGAACAGTCCTCGATCGAGCGTCTGAGACGTGGGTCGCGCAGGGCGGGGCCCATCCTCCCCAGAGGGGTTGGCGGACATGGAGCGATACTACGCCGCGCGCTAGTTCGCGACCGGTGCTTGCTCGAAGGAGCGCCGAAGCTCGTCGGTGACGCCCTGCACCACGCGAGCCGCCTTCGCGAGTGCGGACGCCTCCTCTTCGTCGAGGTCCCATTCGACGACCTCGACGACGCCGCTCCGAGCGAGTACGGCGGGCACACTCACGCTCACACCGCGCAGCCCGTACTCTCCGTCCAACATGACCGAGGCGGGGAACGGATTCGGCTGACCCGTTGCGATGGCCCGAACCATGCGTGCGCCACCGAGCCCGGAGCTCCAGGTCGAGGTGCGCCCCGAGTTGAGTGCCACGTGTCGCACGTACCAGTTGTCCATGTAGTCCTGAGCCACCGCCCGCTGGTCAGGTGTCAGCGACACGGCCTCGCCGTCGACGCGCACGCGGCTGTACAGGGGCACCTGGTGCTCGCCATGCTCGCCGATCACCCAGGCGTCCACCCGCTGGGGCCNGACGCCGAGGGCGTCGCTGATCCCGAAGCGGAACCTCAGCGAGTCGTTCAGGGTGTAGCCCACGACCCGCTGGCGCGGAAGTCCGGTCAACTCGTGTACCCAGGTCACCAGGGGGTCGACGGGATTGGTCATGACCATCACGGTGCCGTGGAAGCTCGACCCGGCGAGCGGTGCGACCACGTCACGCAGGACGGCCGCGTTGTCGTGGAGGAAGACCATCCGCGACGTGTTCGCGCGAAGCGGCACAGCCGCGCTGATCACGACCACGTCGGCGTCCGCCANNTCGGACGTGTCTCCGCCTCGGACCCGTCGAGCACCACCGAGCGCGACGATGTCCTCGAGGTCCATCGTGTGACTGGTGATGCTCTCGGGCCGGGTGTCGACCAGCACCACCTCGGCGTCCAAGTCCTCCCGGACGAGGTTGAAGGCGACCGACGACCCGATGCCCCCGGCACCTCCGACGATGACGATCTTCGTTGCAGGCTTGGTTGCAGGCTTCATTGCAGGCTCCATTCGAGTGGACCAGACGGGGCGAGGACGTGGGCTAGGGGCGGTAGTCGCTGTCGGCGGAGACCTCGACGACCGCCACGATGGGATCCATGCGCTTGCCCAGCGTCGGGGCGATCTCGTCCAGGAACGACGTCCACGCCTCCGGTCCGCGGATCGCGACGGACTCACAACCGAGCGCGCCGGCGAGCTGGACGAAGTCGATGTCGCGGAAGCCGGGCCACGCAGGCTCCTCGGCACCGGCCTGCTCGGAGAGACGGTCCATGATCGCGTACCCGCCGTTCGCGAGGATCACCACGAGGACTCCGGCGCCGTAGTGCGACGCGCTCCACAGCGACTGGATGTTGTACAGCGAGGAACCGTCGCCGACCACCGCGACAACCGGACGCTGGGGAGCCGCGAGCCGTACGCCGATGGAGGCGGGCAGTGCGAAGCCGAGGCCACCCATGGCGGCGCTCAGGAAGCCGAGGTTCGCGCGGGCCGGNAGGACCTGGTGCAGGATCGGTCTGCTCGATGGCGACTCCTCGAGCACGACCGTCTCCGAAGACAGCCGCTCACCCAGCAGTTCGAGGGCCATGCGCGGGCTGAGGACGTCCCGACGCACGTCGGCCGGTACGGCGTCGGTGGTGCGCGCACGTGAGGGTTGCGGCGTACGCGCCGACACGGCGTCGGCCAACTCGCCGAGCCACGCGGCGGGCGGAGCGAGCACGACCAGATCCGCGGGGCTGCGGTGTGCTTCCTCGGGGTCGGCGGTGATCGCGACGACCTTCGTCCCTGCGGGGACCAGGGGCCCCTTGTCGTAGGGGTACTGCCGGAAGACCGGCCCACCGACGACGACGACGAGGTCGTAGGGCGAGAGCACCGAGCGAAGCTCGGTGCGACGCGCGGGGAGGTGGCCCGCGAACGCCTGATGATCCTGCGGGAACCCGGCGCGCGCTCCGAAGGCCTCCTGGAAGACCGGGCAGCTGATCCGGTCGGCCAGGCGACCGAGCGCGTCCCACGTCACGGGTTCGTCGGCGTCGGCCCCGACGACGAGGCACGGAGCGGCGGCCGCGTCGATCAGTGCCGCGACGTGCTCGACGTCGGACGGGTCGGGCCTGACGCCCCGCAGGATCCGCACAGGGCTCGCCAGGAAGGGCTCGCCGATCTCGGCGTCCCAGTCGTCCATCGGGACGACCACCACCGCGGGACCTCTCCCGGTGATCGCTTCGTGGTAGGCCCGGTCGATCGCCCCGGGGACATCGTCGGGGCGAAGCGGGGTGTGGAACCAGACCGGGTACTGTCCGGCGAGCCCGTCGAGCCGCCCNGCCAGGAACGGCTCCAGCGCGAGGTGCCGGCGGTCCTGCTGGCCGACAATGACCACGAGGGGCGCCCGGTTGACCCGTGCCGTGGCCAGCGCCCCNACGGCGTTGCCGAAGCCGGCCGTGGTGTGGAGCAGGACAAGTGNCGGTTCGTCGGTGGTGAGGGCATACCCGGTGGCCATGCCGACGACGGAGCCCTCGTGGAGCCCCAGCACGAAGTCGACATCGCCCGGCAGCCCTGCGAGGAAGGAGACCTCCGTCGAGCCCGGGTTGGCGAACATGGTGGTCATGCCACGGAGGCGGAGAACGTCGTAGGTGGCTTCACGCACGGTGGTCATGGACGCAAGTTCCTTCGGTCGGGAGGCGGCTCAGGAACGCTAGGGACGATGCGGGAGCGTGGACAACGGATGCGTTCGAAATGCGAGTCCACCGCCGCGGTCGTCAGTGGCGCGACGGGTCCGACGGGCCTGACCGGTCGTCGGTCGCCGCGTCGACAGGTTCGGCCTGCTCCGTGCCTGGGCCGACCACGATGACCGGCCGCCTCGGGCGCCTGTCGTGCACCAGCTGCAAGGCATCGGCACGCGAGTAGTGGCCGGCGGGGTCGAAGGCGCTCTTCGCCAGCGCGATGATGTCCAGGTCGATGTCAGCGATGACCAACCCTTCGGCCGTCTCGTCGAGGTCCTCGGTCAGCTGCCGCGCGTCCGGGCTATAGACCCGGGAGGCGCCGCCCCCCACGGTCAGCAGCGCCGCTTGCTCCTCGGTGCGGGCGAAGACGGCGACGCCGGCGGCCGAGATGACCTGGGTCGCCACGACGCAGAAGCACCCACCCTCGGCGGCGTACACCTGGCTGGCGGCCATGTTGACCTCGGCGCTGAGCAGGTGCGCAACGTCGCGGTAGAGGCCGAAGCACGGCCACGCCGCGATATGGACCTGCTCGTCCTGGGCGTACATCGCGTACTTGGTCAGCGGCTGGAGGTGCTCGGCGCAGTTGAGGGCGCCGATGCGCCCGAGACGAGTGTCGATCACCTGGAGGTCGCTGCCGTCGCCCTCACCGAAGAGGCTGCGCTCGACGTGGGTCGGCTTCAGCTTGCGCCGGTGCAGCAGGACCTGCCCGTCGCTGTCGATGATCACCTGGGAGATGTAGAGGCTGCCTCCGGCCTTCTCACTGAAGCCGAGCGCCACCACGATGGCGTTGCGCCGTGCCGCGGCACGCAATCGCAGCATCTCCGGCCCGTCGACGGTGATCGACGCGGCGTGGTAGCGGCGCACGAACTCGCCCTGCCCGGCGACCGAGCCGAGCCAGAGGAAGTGCGGATATCCCGGCAGCCACACCTCGGGGAAGGCGATCAGCGCGGCGCCGGCCCGGGCGGCCTCCTCGATCAAGCTCTCGGTCTTGTCCAGTGATCCGGGGAGATCGAGCCACGCCGGCTCCGCCTGCACCGCGGCCACGCGGTAGGTCGTGTGCGTCTCCATCATCGTGCGCCTTCCTTGTCGAGCATGGTTTCCAGCATGAGGCCGAGCGCCAGGACAAGACGATCCTGACCGGCGGCGCCGTCCACCGCGATCCCGACGGGCAGGCCGGGGCTCGGAGCGGGGACGGAGACTCCGGGCACTCCTGCGAGGCTTCCGGGGACGGTGTTGCGGATGATCGAGGCGAAGGCATCGTTCGCACCGTGCTCCGGGCTGCCCTCCGTCCCGCCGCGACGCCGCCCGGCGACTGCGGGGGTGGTGGGGAAGATGATGCCGTGGAGCGAGTGCTCGCCGAATGCCTCGGCGTAGCGCGCGCGGAGGGCGGCCACGGCAGTGCGGGCAGCGGCGTACTCGGCAGGCGTGACAGCGTGTGCGCCGCCGGGCACGACGCGGGCGGCGACGAGCTCGCGGACGTCGTCGGAGGCGATGCCGGCGACCAGGCGCGTGAGGTCCTCGGCACCGGTGTGCTCCACGAGGTACGGCACGAGGGCGGCTCGGGCCTCGAAGAACGTGATCACGCGGCCCACCTCCTCCTCGGTCACGTCGAGCCCCGTGGCCTCGAGCTCGACGAGCGCCACTCCGGCATGGTCGAGGACCCGAAGCGTGTCCTCCCACGTCGTCTGGGTCGTCTCATCGAGGTCGTCGACGAAGTGCCGGTCCGGAACCCCCAGCCGGGGCCTGTCCGGGGCGCTCGGCACAGGCGACCTCCGGCTCCCGGTCGTCAGGGCCAGGTCCACCCCCAGCACGTCGGTCATCGTGCGTCCCATCGGCCCCACCACGTCGCGCGAGGGGCTCAGGGGCACGACGCCGCCCCGCGGGTAGCGGCCAGGAGTCGGCCTGAAGCCGACGATGCCGGTGAGCGCCGCCGGGACTCGGATGGACCCGCCCGTGTCGGTGCCGAGCGCGACGGACACGGCCCCCGACGCGACGGCGGCGGCCGAGCCGCTGCTGCTGCCGCCGGGTAGGCGACTGGGGTCGACCGGGTTGAGGACGTCGCCGTACGTCGGATTCGTGCCGGTGGCGCCGAGCGCGAGCTCGTGCATGTTGGTCTTGCCGGCGACGACGTATCCGGCGGCCCGAAGCCGTGAGACCACGGGTGCGTCTGCTGCGACGGGCCGATCCAGCGGGAGGAGAGCCGATCCAGCCGTGGTGGGGAACCCGCGCACGTCGATGTTGTCCTTCACCGCGATCGCCCGGTCACCGGGGACGGGACTGCTCGACACCGTGATGAAAGCGTTGAACGCATCGGACCCGCGCTGGGACACAGCCCTGGGTCGGTCCGCGGTCGGCTGCTCGGTTGCTTCGCTCACGTCACCGGCCTCTCTCTAGGACGCCCATCAAAGCCCTGACCTGGGGCGTCGTCAGGGGTTCGTCTCCAAATCGGAGAACGGCCGCGCAGTGGTCCAGCGGCCCTGCAAGCGACGTTTCTCAATGCGAAGCAACCACGTGACGGGCACCACAGGCCAGGCCGAATCTGGGCACATTCCTGCCCGTCCGGACTGCCAGAGGACATGCCATGACGATCCCCGAGAACGCCTACCCGACCCGCCGTACCGTCCTTCGCGCGCTGGGTCTCGGAGCCCTGGCCGTTGGTGCCTCTCCTGTCATCACCGCCTGTGGCGGACTCAAGGAGACGGCGGCAAGCCAGTCCAAGACGATCCGCATCGGCTATGTGAGCCCGCGGACCGGAGCCGCCTCCGCGTTCGGAGAGTCGGACCTGTTCGTCCTGCAGCAGGCGCGCAAGTTCTTCGCCGACGGCATCAAGGCGAACGGGACGACGTACAAGGTCCAGATCCTCGACCGGGACACCGGTTCGAGCCCCGACAAGGCCGCCTCGATCGCCGACGAGCTGATCACCGGCCGCGATGTCGACCTGATGCTGGTCACCTCGACGCCGGAGACCATCCACCCCGTAGCGGACAAGTGCGAGAAGGAGGGCGTGCCCTGCATCTCCACGATCGAGCCGTGGCAAGGCTGGTACTTCGGCCGCAACGGGACGCCCGACAAGGGCTTCAAGTACACCTACCACTTCTTCGACGGTCTCGAGCACATCGCCGCTGTCGAGAGTGATCTGTGGGGGTTGGTCGACACGAACAAGCGCGTCGGCGTGCTCTGGCCCAACGACGCTGACGGGTCCGCGTTCCGCGACAAGAAGAACGGCTACCGGGCCGCCGCGGACATGAGCGCCTACACGTTCGTGGACCCCGGTGCGTATGAGAACGGCACCAAGGACTTCTCCTCGGTGATCAGCAAGTTCAAGAGCGAGCAGGTCGAGATCCTGGCCGGCGTCCCGCTTCCGCCCGACTTCGCAACGTTCTGGACCCAGGCGGCGCAGCAGGGGTTCAAGCCCAAGGTGGCCACGATCTCCAAGGCGATCCTGTTCGAGTCTGCCGTCCGCGCGCTGCCGAACGGTCTCGGCGAGGGGTTGTCGATCGCCAGCTTCTGGGTGCCGCAGTTCCCGTTCAAGTCCAGCCTGACCGGCCAGACCGCGGGACAGCTCGCCGCGGCTTACGAGGCTTCGCCCGAGTCCAAGGGCCAGACCTGGAACCAGGGCCTCGGCCCGAACTACGCGCTGTTCGAGGTTGCCAACGCCGTGCTCAAGGCCGTCGACCCCAAGGACCGGGACGCCGTGGCCAAGCAGATCGGCCGCACGTCGGTCGACACCGTGCTGGGCCGGATCGACTGGACCAGCAAGGCCACGCACCCTGTGCCCAACGTGGCGACCATCCCGATGGTCGGCACGCAGTGGGTCCACGGATCGGGAGGCCGCTACGACCTGAAGGTCGTGAGCAATCGCCTGATGCCCGAGGTCCCGATCGACGCCACGATGGCCGCCCTCTCATGAGCGGAGCCACCGTGCCGATCCTGGAGCTGCGAAACGTCGCCAAGAACTATGGCGCGGTGAGCGTGCTCCGCGACGTCGGATTCAGCCTCACCGCGGGGGATGCCCTCGGGGTGGTCGGGCCGAACGGTGCCGGCAAGTCGACGATGCTCAGCGTCATCTCCGGCGTCGAGCGCGCCGACGCGGGCGCCGTGATGATCAACGGCGAGGACGTGACCCGCCAGTCGGCGGCTGCCCGTTGCCGGCACGGCGTCGGCAGGAGCTTCCAGATACCGCGTCCGTTCGCAGACCTGACGGTGTTCGAGAACGCACTCGTCGGCGCACACCGCGGGGGCGGNGCGCGTGGCCGTGCCGCCCATCAGGCGGCGATGCGGGCCCTGGAGCTCACGGGCATGGTCGGGCAGGCCAACCAGCTTGCCGGATCGCTCTCGCTGCTGGGCCGCAAGCGCCTCGAGCTGGCTCGGGCGCTGGCGACCGAGCCGAGTCTGCTTCTCCTCGACGAGATCGCCGGCGGGCTGACCGAGGCCGAGGCCGACGTCCTCGTCGGCACCATCCTGGACCTGAAGTCGACAGGGGTCACGATCGTCTGGATCGAGCACGTCGTGCATGCATTGACGCGCGTCGTGGACCGGCTGATGTGCCTCGCCTTCGGTGAGGTGTACGTCGACGGCAGTCCGGACGAGGTGCTCAACAGCCGCGAGGTCCAGGAGGTCTACCTGGGGAGCAACCCATGAGCGCGCTGCTGCAGATCGAGGGCCTCGGCGCCAGGTACGGCGACTTCCAGGCCTTGTTCGACGTCTCGTTCGAGATCGCGGAGGGCGAGCTCTTCGCCCTGGTCGGCGCGAACGGTGCCGGCAAGTCCACGACCATGCAGGTCCTCTCGGGCGCCATTCGAGCCAGCGCAGGGCAGGTCCGCTTCGGCGGCCGGGACATCACCGCCATGCCTGACTTCGAGCGGGCGCGCCTCGGTATCGGGCTGGTGCCCGAGGGAAGGCGGCTCTTCCCGACGCTGAGCGTCGAGGAGAACCTTCTCGTCGGTGCCGCAACGCGGCGCCGCGGACCATGGGATCTGCGCTCGGTGTACGCCGCCTTCCCGCTCCTGCAGGAGCGGCGGCGGCGCACCGCGGCGAACCTTTCCGGTGGGGAGCAGCAGATGGTGGCCATCGGCCGAGCGCTGATGGGCAACCCGCAGCTCATCCTCATGGACGAGGTCTCCCTGGGTCTTGCCCCGATCGTGGTCGACCAGGTGTACGCCTGTCTGCCGGCGATGCGTGAAGCGGGCGCCACGGTTCTGCTCGTCGAGCAGGACCTCTCACGAACCCTCGCGGTCGCCGACCGCGTGGCGTGCATGCTCGAGGGCCGCCTGGTTCTCGCCGGCAGTTCGACTGAGCTGACCCGCGAGGCGGTCACCGAGGCCTACTTCGGTGTTCGAGCGCGAGGAGCGCACTGATGACCTACGTGAACGCCCTGGTCCAGGGCATCATGCTCGGCGGCATCTTCGCCCTGGCAGCGAGCGGGCTCTCGCTCATGTACGGCGTGATGCGGATCGCCAATCTCGCCCACGGTGACTTGATGGTGCTCGGGGCCTATGTGTGTGCGCTCGTCGCAACCTCGCTCGGCGTGCCGTTGCCGCTGGCCGCCCTGGCCTCGATGGCCACGCTCGGGACCGCTGGCTGGCTGCTGCAGCGATTGGCGCTGGATCGCGCGATGCGGCTGGGTGAGATGGCCCCGCTGCTGGTCACGTTCGGGCTCTCCGTCGTGATCCCCAACGTGCTGTTGCAGATCTTCACCAACAACAGCCGCACGATCTCGATCGGGTCTTTGGGCACGGCAAGCTTCCGCATGTCCTCGGCGGTCTCGGTCGGCTGGTTCCCGCTGCTGACGCTCGTCATCGCGGTCCTGGTGCTCGGGTCCCTCCAGCTGTTCTTGCAGCGGACCCAGCTCGGGCGGATCATCCGCGCGACGTCCGATGACACCCGCACGGTGCGTTTGATGGGCGTCGACAGCAGGATGGTGTTCGGCCTGGCCTCCGCGGCCTCGCTCGCCACCGTGGCGCTCGCGGGCTCGCTCTATGCGATGCGCCAGGGCGGGATCACGCCGTTCGAGGGCCAGTCGCTCGTGCTGTTCGCGTTCGAGGCCGTGATCATCGGCGGCCTCGGGTCGCTGTGGGGCACGCTCCTCGGCGGCATGGTGCTCGGCATCGCCCAAGCGATCGGCGCCGTCATCTCGCCCGATCTGCCCTTGCTCACCGGGCATCTGGTGTTCCTCGCGGTCCTGGCCGCCAGACCCCAGGGGATCCTCGGAAGGAGGCTCGCATGACCACCGTCTCGTCACAACGCGCCGTGGGCACGCCGCGGGTGAGGCGTGGAAGCTCCGCGTCCTCGGTCGCCGCGGCCGCCGTACTGGCGCTCCTCGTCGGTGCCGCAGCACTGCCTTACGTGGTGGACCCCGGCTACACCAGCCAGTTGGTGAAGCTGTTCTACCTGGTCACGCTCGCCTCGATGTGGAATCTCCTCGCGGGGTACGCCGGCATGGTGAGCATCGGCCAGCAGGCCTACATCGGTCTCGGGGCGTACGGCATCTTCGTCTTCAACGACAGGGGAGTCGACGTGTGGAGCGCCACGGTGCTATCCGCGCTGGTCGTGGCGCTCGTCGCCTGGCCGGTCTCCTACCTGGCGTTCCGGCTGCGAGGGGGCTACTTCGCCGTCGGCACGTGGGTGATCGCCGAGGTCGTCCGCCTCGTGATCGTGCGCTTCGACCAACTGGGTGCGGGGCACGGCCGCGGGATCGAGACCATCACGAGCGACCCCCTCGTACGCCGTGCCTACACCTACTGGCTGGCCCTGGCGGTCATGGTGGCCGCGCTGATCGGCGTGTACGCGCTCCTACGCAGCCGCCTCGGTCTCGACATGCAGGCGACCCGCGACAACGAGGTCGCAGCCGTCTCGCTCGGCGTCCGTGTCACCGCGACGAAGCGGATGGTGTTCGTACTCGCTGCCGCCGGATGCGCGGCGGCCGGCGCGGTGATCTGCATCAGCGGTCTCGGAGTTGCCGATCCGGGGGCGATCTTCGGTGTCCAGTATTCCGCCTTCATGATCTTCATGGTCGTCATCGGAGGCATCGGCACGCTCGAGGGGCCGATCGTGGGCGCGCTGCTCTACTTCGCTCTCGATCAGTACCTGTCGCAGTCCGGCGTCTGGTACCTGGTGATCCTCGGCGTCGTGGCCATCGTCGTCGCCCTCTACCTGCCGCGCGGCCTTTGGGGAACCTTCGCGCACCGAACGGGATTCGCGGTGTTCGCGCTGCGGTACCGCGTCGCCCAGCCCGAACCCGAGCCCGGCTCTGCCGGCCGCGCCGCCGACCCGGCGGCCGACGCCCACGATGTGGCGGTCACAGGACCGTCACGCACCGGAGGAGAACACAAATGACGCTGCTCGAGAACGGTCCCTGGACCGGAAACATCTTCGTCGACGGCTGGAACCCGGGGGCTGGTGGCACCCAGGCCGTCGTCGAGCCAGCGACCGGCAAGACCCTGACCGAGGTTGGTGTGGCGAGCCCGGCAGACGTGGCTGCGGCCTCGGCGAGCGCGGCGCGGGCGCAGCGCGACTGGGCCGCCCGGACGCCGTCCGAGCGCGCCGGGGTGCTTCGTCGCGCCGGCGCGCTGTTCGAGGAGCACGCCGAGGAGATCGCCTCGTGGGTGATTCGCGAGGCCGGGAGCATCCCTGCGAAGGCCGCCATCGAGGCACACACCGCGGCCGCCGAGTGCTACGAAGCAGCCGGGCTGCCCTCGCACCCCCACGGGGAGGTTCTGCCCTCGGATGCCGATCACTGGTCGATCGCCCGCCGCCGCCCGGTCGGTGTGGTCGGGGTCATCTCCCCGTTCAACTTCCCCCTCGTGCTGTCGATCCGCTCGGTCGCTCCTGCACTCGCGCTCGGCAACGCCGTGGTGCTCAAGCCCGATCCCCGAACGCCTGTGACCGGAGGCGTGCTGATCGCCCGCGTGTTCGAGGAGGCCGGTCTCCCCGCCGGTGTGCTGCACGTCGTACCGGGCGCGGTGGAGGCCGGCGAGGCGCTGGTCGCTGCCCCGGAGGTTCGCGTGATCTCCTTCACCGGCTCCACGCCCGCGGGTCGCCGGGTCGGTGAGGCCGCCGCGCGGCACCTGAAGCGCGCCCATCTCGAGCTCGGCGGCAACAACGCGCTGATCGTGCTGCCCGGCGCCGATCTCGCCAAGGCTGCTTCAGCCGGAGCGTTCGGCTCCTACCTGCACCAGGGCCAGATCTGCATGTCGACGGGGCGGCACCTGGTGCACGAGTCGCTCCACGACGAGTACGTCGCCGTCCTGGCGGCCAAGGCCGAGCACCTGCCGGTCGGCGATCCCGCCACCGAGCAGGTCGCCATCGGTCCGATCATCGACCGCCGCCAGCTCGACCACATCGACAGCCTCGTCAAGCAGACGGTCGCCGCGGGCGCGACCCTGGCTGCCGGCGGCACCAGCACGGACCTGTTCTACGCCCCCACCGTGCTTGCCGATCTGGACCCGACGATGCCGGCCTGGACCGAGGAGATCTTCGGTCCGGTGGCGCCTGTCATGAGCTTCTCATCGATCGACGAGGCGGTGGACCTGGTCAACGCGAGTCCCTACGGCCTCTCGGTGAGCATCCTCGGTGACGTCGGTGAGGCGATGAAGGTCGCCGACCGGATCGAGTCGGGGAAGATCCATATCAACGAGCAGACGGTGGCCGACGAGGCCAATGCGCCCTTCGGCGGCTGGAAGGACTCGGGCACCGGATCGCGCTTCGGTGGCGCCCAGGCCAATCTGGAGGCGTTCACCGAGACGCAGTGGCTCACGATCGCTCCGGAGATCGCCAGCTACCCGTTCTGAGGGTCAGGCGGGACGGCGAGCGTGCCGTCCCGCCTGCACGCTCACCTCGCTTCGGAGCCCGCGTTGGAGCATCCTCGCCCGTGGAGCGGTGAAGACGCCCGGTGGGATGTGCTCAGCAGCGACCGTCGCCCTCCAACGCGAGGCCGGCGAGGTCGCCAGCGCCGTAGTCGGCTTGGCCGTGATAGGCCGGATACATGATCTGGCTGGGATCTTGGACATGGCCGAGACCGAGGACGTGGCCCAGCTCGTGCATGACCACGCCGCGCTCGGCGACTCGGTTGTGACGTGCGCTCTGCTGGTTGAACCAGCTGCTGAGAAGCTCGATCGAACCGGTCAGGTAATGGGGCTGCACGGCGCCGTTGACGGTGATCGCCGTGGAGCCGCCGAGGCCGACCTCGTCGGGAGTGGCGGCCGTCCCGTCCAAGACGTCGGGGAAGGCGATCAGGATGGGCTCGCGCTTGGTGGTGTGTCGCCGTGAGTCGGCGGTGGCAGTGGTGGTCCCGTCGTAGACGAACTTCAGGCCGGATGCCTGCTCGGCTGCCTTGATCGCCGGCGCGATGAAGGACATGTAGTCGGAGGGCGCCCCGGCTGGATTGACCACATACTCCACGGGCCGGCACGGGTCGTAGGTGACCGGGTCGCCCGCCAGATCCGTCTTCAAGATCGCGTAGTTCGACGATCCCGACGTCGGCACCTCGGGGAGCAACCGGTGGCGATGGACGAGACCCAATCGGCTCGCCACCGTGTCACCGGGCCCCGCGCCGACGGGGACGAACACGGCGATGGCTGCGACGGCCGCCGCGACGAGTGTTCCCACCACGACACGTCCCAGCCGCATGCGGGACCGCTGCCGACGCTCTGCGCGGACGCTCGTGCGTGCGACGACCGTCGCGGTCTCCGCGTCGAGCCGGGTGACGCCGGTCCACCGGCGCCCATCGTGCCAACGCTCCCCGGGGCCATCGGGGTTGCGGTACCAACCCGGCTGTCGGGTCATGTCGTCGTTCACACCGCTCCCATGACAACTCGACACCACGCCACCGGTGAGGCTAGGCGCCCCACCCCTCGTGCCGCAGCCGATCGCGGGGACCCGCTGCCCTCGGGCAGGAAAGGGTGAACACCGGATGCCCCGAGGGCGTGCCCGCCGCGCTCCCACCGAGGTGTGAGCGTGTCTCACCCGCAGGATTGACCCGGCGGACACGTTGAGTCCCGGTACCCACAGCGCGACGAGGTGACGCACGCTGACCGGCGTTCCCAACCTTCACGTTCCTCAGGCGGAAACCACCCTGACGAGGGCGGCCTGGTCCGGGTCGAGCGCGGGCATCTGGATGCCCACCTCGCTGAGGACCGCTCCTGAGAGCGTCAGTCCCGTGGTCCACCACGGCGGGTACACCTGAGGGTCCGTCTGGCGGTCGACGCCAGGGCCGTCGGCGCTCACGCGATAGCGGCGGTCGGCGTCGAGTCCGGGCAGCCGAACTGCGCCGGGAGGCCAGGTGACATGCCGTTCGCGCACGGTGAGCAGGTAGAGCGCCTCCGAGCGGTCGAGGCTGACGGCGCCATGGAGCCACAGGTCGCCGCCCTCGAGCGAACGGCGTACCACGTGCCCGCTGTGGATCAGCGTGCGCATCTGCTGGTAGTAGGCGATCCATTCGGCCAGGGCCTCGCGATCCTCCGCACTGGCCTCACTGAGGTCCCACTCGACGCCGAAGTGCCCGAAGAGCGCGGTGGCGGCCCGGAAGGGCAGGTCCAGGCGTCGGCCGGTCGTATGAGCGCGATCGGCGCCGACGTGACTGCCGACCAGTTCCGGTGGCAGCAGCTGCGCGGTCCAGCGCTGGATCTGATGGCGCTCGTGCGCGTCGATGCAGTCCGATGCCCAGACACGGTCGGCGTGCTCGAGGATCTCGAGGTCGACCCGGGCACCTCCCGAGGAACAGGACTCGATCTCGAGGCCGGGAGATGCCCGCCGGATCTCATCGAGCAGGCGGTAGGCGGCGAGCGTCTGCTCGTGGACCGCAGCGCGGCCGGTGCGGACCGATCCCGCGTCGACCAGGTCGCGGTTGTGGTCCCACTTCAGGTAGTCGATGTCGTACCGGCGTACCAGGGTGACGATCTGGTCGCAGACGTGCCGATAGGCGCCACGCTGCGTGAGGTCCAGCACCTGCTGGTGTCGCGCCTCGAGCGGAAGGCGACCCGGGACCTGGAGCAGCCAGTCGGGGTGGGCTCGCGCCAGATCGGAGTCCAGGTTGACCATCTCCGGCTCGAACCACAGGCCGAACTCCATCCCGTGGCCCCTGACGTGTTGCACCAGGGCGTCGAACTTCCCATCGCCCCACACGTCCTCGGAGACGACCCAGTCGCCCAGCCCGGACGTGTCGTCCCGACGCCCCCCGAACCAGCCGTCGTCGAGCACGAAGCGCTCGACGCCCACCTCGTGCGCCAGGTCCGCCAGGCGCATCAGTCGCTGGAGGTCGTGGTCGAAGTACACCGCCTCCCACACGTTCATCACCACCGGCCGTGGGCTGCGGGGGTGGTGAGCGCGGCCTCGCAGATACGTGTGGAAGCGGGCCGCGACCGCGTCGAGCCCGCGGCCATAGCTGGCGAAGACGTTCGGCGACTCGTACACCTCGCCGGGTTCGAGCTGGACCTCACCTGGAAGGAGCAGCTCGCCGCCCACGAGCAGCCGCTCGCCTGAGTAGGCGCGTTCGGCGATCGTGCGGTGGTTGCCGCTGAACGCGACATGCAGTCCCCAGCCCTCACCGGTGCCGAAGTCCAGGTCCGGCGTACCGGCGGTCATCAGGGTGGCCGCGTCGGCGCCGGTGCGGCCGTGGCGGCCCTCCCGCACATGCGCTCCCACGGTGAAGTCCCGGCGCTGCGGCACCCGCTCCTTCGCCCAACGGCCCGCCATGTCCATCACCACGTCCGCGCGGGTCGGGACCGGCAGCGCCAGGTGGAGCGCATCCACCGTGTACGGCGTCTCGCCTGCGTTCGTGACCTGGGCCCGCAGGCGGACGAGCCCGCTGGGAAGCATCTCGATCGACAGGGAGAGACCCAGCAGTTGGGTGTCGTCGACGGCGTTCACCTCGAGGCGGCCGCCACCCTGCTCGGCGTGGGTGACGGCGACGGTCACCGGGACGAACTTCGCCGACCAGTCGTGCCCGGCGCGATGACCCTGGAGCCCTGCCGTGCCCATCCAGCCGGTCCAGGGCTCGGGAACGACCGACACACGATGCCCCTGGTCCACTCCGTTCGCCGCCAGGGGCGCCCGCGCGGCGACTTCGAGCGCCTTGAGGGCCTCGAGGTCGGCGTCGCCGATGTCGGCGCCCCAGTGGACGACCAGCGGCAACGTGTCGGAGGGGAGTGCGAGCACCAGCGCGCACTCCGCAGCCGCGAGCTTCACGACCCCGGGCCAGGTCACGAGGTGCCCGTCCTCGGGGGCGTCGATGGCGGTGGTCACGATCGGTTCCTCTCGGGTCGCGCTGCGCGTCGTGGCTCTCGTGTAGGGCGACCCGCCAGGTCCTTGCGGAAGTGGATGTCGGCCTCGCCGTCTACCGGCACGCCGTCCCAACGGAAGATCTCGCGATAGCCGTGCTTCGCATAGAAGCCCGGTGCCTGGAACGTGAAAGAGGTGACGAACACTCGCCGCGCTCCCCGTTCGGCGGCGGCATGCTCGAAGGCGCTGAGGAGCCGGGATCCGAGGCCGGTGCTTCGGTGATCGGAGCGAACCCAGGTCATGCCGATCCCAGCGGCTTCCTGCCAGGTCCAGCCGCTGACGCCGCCGACCAGGTCGCCGGCATCATCCACGATCTGCACGGTCAGCTCGACGGTCCCAGGCCCCGGCATGGCGGCGGCGTTGACGACGTCGAGCTCGTCGGAGAGACGTGCATCGAGAGAGGCGTCGGCCTCACCCACGACGATGTCGGGCTGCAGACGCGGGGGCACGACGCCGATCCTGACACACGTGGGCCGAAGGCTGCCCGCCTCCAGTCGGTGACCCACGAGGTGGGTCGACGATCAGTGAGAACGTCGGTTTCGTAGAAGACACGTCCGGGGCGTCGTGGAGCTGCGTCAGGGAGGACTTGTCGTCGACTGCGCCGGGCGGTGGCTTCGGACGCGGGCATCTCAGGCGTCGGCACGCCCTCGACGTCCGCCAGGCACGGACGGCCGCGCAGGGTGAGGCTGGCCGACAGGACAAGAGCCGAGAGCGCGAACGAGCAGCGAAGACCAGCAGGCAGGTGTGCTCGGAGTACGTCTCACGGCCTGGTGCGGACGGGCTGGCCTGTAAGCCGGGTTCTGTGACTCTCACGAGCCGGCGACCATCCATCTAGGGCCACCGTTGCCGGTGGCCTCGAGCGACCTACCCGTGCTCTCAGGCGGGCAGCCCTCGAGCGAGCACTGTCTGGTCTTGCTCCGGGTGGGGTTTGCCGAGCCTTCCAGGTCACCCTGGAAGCTGGTGAGCTCTTACCTCACCGTTTCACCCTTACCGCTCCGAGGAGCGGCGGTCTGTTCTCTGTGGCACTGTCCCGCGGGTCACCCCGGGTGGCTGTTGGCCACCACCCTGCCCTTCGGAGCCCGGACTTTCCTCGGCGCCCCTGCCGAGGCAGGTGCGACGCGGTCGCCCGACCAGCCCGTCCGCGAGGCCACCCTACCGCCCAGGAATCCGCGGTGGCCGATCCGCGTTGCACACCTCATGAGCGATCTGACCGCACCCGCCGTCGTGTTCCCGGGGCAGGGCCCCGAGTCGGCGTACCGGACGGCTCACGACCTGCTCTCCCGGCGCTTCCCGCGCGAGGCGCTCGGGCTGATCGAGCCGGCCCTCGCCGACGAGCCCGGGAACACCGGACTGCGCACCCTCCTGGCGTGGGCCCACCTCCAACGTGCCCAACTTCAGCGGGCCGAGGAGGTCCTGCGCGGCCTCGTCGAGGAGGACCCGAGCGACGTCTGGGCCCAGCACGCGCTCGGTCGGGCGCTCGAGCGCCAGAGCCGGTACGCCGAGGCCCTCCCGCACCTGCGCCTGGCTGCGGTGATGAGCGGCGACTACGACCACGAGGCCGCCGTCTTCCGGGTGCAGAGCCTGCTCGAGCGCTAGTCGAGAGCCTGCTCGACCGGCCGTGGCGTGGGGCGCCGGATCGCCACCCACGAGACGATGCCACCCGCGGCGAGCAGGGCCGCGCACACCAGGATCGCCCGAGTGTAGGAGTGCTGGAAGGCGACGGGGTCGGCGTACTCCTTGCCGTGCAGGCCGACGAGGACAGGCAGGGCCGCGACGGCGAGCAGCGACCCGGCTCGGGCGACGGCGTTGTTGATGCCGCTGGCGATGCCGGCGTTGTGGTCGGGGGCGGCGGCGAGCACCGTCGCCGTCAGCGGCGCGACCATCAGGGCCAGGCCGAGCCCGAAGACCACGACCGGCGGCAGCACGTCGCGCAGGTAGGACGGGTCCGGCCCGATGCGCAGCATCCCGAGCACGCCGAGCGCCATCACCAGCGGCCCGACCGTCATCGGCCCGCGGGGACCGATCCGCTGCCCGAGCCGGCCGGCGCGAGAGGCGAGCAGCAGGAGCAGCACGGTGAGCGGCACGAACGATGCGCCCGCCGCCAGGGCACCGTAGCCGGAGACGGTCTGCAGCTCGATCACGACGAAGAAGGTGATGGCGCCGAGGGCGCCGTAGACCAGCAGGGTCATCGCGTTCGCGGCCGAGAACGTGCGGGAGCCGAACAGGCCCAGCGGCATCATCGGCTCGGCTGTCCGTGCCTCGACCAGGACGAAGGCGACGCCGGCGAGGACGCCCAGGATCGCGGCGAGGACGGCCGGCGTACCACCCCACTCGATCAGGGCGTAGGTGGCGGCGCCCAGCGAGGTCGCGGCCAGCAGCGCGCCCGGGACGTCGAAGCGTCCCGCGGTCGCCGGATCTCGGGTCTCCGGCACCGCGCGCACGGCGATGAGCACCGTGACCAGGGCGAGCGGCAGGTTCAGCAGGAAGATCCACCGCCAGCCGGCGTGGTCGACCAGCGCGCCGCCGACGAACGGCCCGACCGCGGCGGCGATGCTGCCCAGACCCGACCACGCCCCGATCGCCGGTGCGCGGTCCTCGGGCGCGAACGATCCCTGGATCATCGCCAGGCTGCCCGGCGTGAGCAGCGCCCCGCCGATGCCCTGCAGGCCGCGCGCCGCGATCAGTACGCCGGGCCTGGGGGCGATGCCGCACAGCAGCGAGGCCAGCGCGAACCACACCACGCCGACCACGAACACCCGACGCCGCCCGAAGCGGTCGCCGAACGAGCCGCCGAGCAGGATGAGGCTGGCCAGCGCGAGGAGATAGGCGTTGGTGATCCATTGCAGCTCGCGCAGGCTCGCGTCGAGGTCCTGGCCCATCCGGCGCAGCGCAACGTTGACCACCGTGCCGTCGAGCATCGCCATCCCGGAGCCGAGCGTCGCCGCGGCCACGACGGCACGCCCCGTCGGCGTACCCATCCGCACCGCAGCGCCCATGCGCCGCAACCTACTGCGTGCGTTCCTCCACGCCGTGGAGGCGAGTAGTTTCACTGCTGTGAGCACGTACTGGTTCTGCCTCAAACACCATGCCGTCGAGCCGCAGGACGGCTGCTCCTACGCCGACCGTCTCGGGCCGTACGAGACCGAGGAGGAGGCGGCACACGCGCTGGAGAAGGTGGAGGAGCGCAACCGGGCCTGGGACGAGGATCCCGACTGGAACGATGACTGAGCTGCCCGCCTCCCAGGAGGAGCGTCACACCGAGCCCGCCCGCGCCTCGGGAAAGGCGTTCTTCGGCATGGGCGCGCTCGCGTGCGTGCTGTTCCTGGACCTGGGCTCGCTGGTGATCTCGCCGTGGTGGGCCGCCGGGCTGCTGGTGGTCGTGTGGCTGGTGCTCTTCCGCCGGGCGTGCCGGTGGTTCACCGCCGACCCGGGGCGGGTGAGCGTCGAGGCGGCACTCGGCTTCGTGATCTGGCTGATCGTGCAGGTCGCCGGCGGCCTGTGGGTGTGGTGAGCTCGGCGGGGCCGGTCAGNGGTGCGGGTGGACCCGGAGGATGACGTCGNGGCCGTCGCCGTTGTCGGTCGGGACGAGCAGGTCCCCGTNGGAGGCGACCACGGCGGTGCGCAGCCTGCCGAAGCGGCGCAGCGCGTCCGGGGTGGTCTCGGCGACCAGCCGACCGGCCGCGCCGAAGGTGAGGAAGCGGAGCTGCTCGCCCTTGAGAGCAGCGACGGCGAGCGCGCCGCCGAGAGCGCCCCAGCCGGTGCGCGGCACGAACGTCCCACCGCTGGCGGCGATCGTCGAGGGGCCGCTGGACCAGGCCGCGTCCACCTGCGTCCCTGGCAGGCCCTGGTCGGTCATCGGCACCGTCTCGTTGTAGCCGGGCACCGGGTTGTAGCCGTAGTCACCGCCCTTGACGATCCGATTGACCTCGTCGTCGCGATAGGTGCCCTGCTCGATCGACCACAGCGTGCCGTCGGCGCGCTCGGCGAGACCTTGGACGTTGCGGTGCCCGTAGCTGGTGATGTAGCGGGTGGCGCGCGCGGTCGCGTGCCGGAGCGGATTGGTCGGCCACGGTGCGCCGGTGTGGCGGTCCAGCCGCAGGGTCTTGCCGCCCAAGGAGGCCAGGTCCTCGGGATTGATGCCCGTCGCGGCGTCACCGGTGCCCACGTTGAGGGCACCGTTGCGGGTGACGAGCAGCCGGCAGCCGCCGTGCCGCCCGCTGGTGGCCGGCAGACCCGTCAGCAGGGTGCGCACGAGCCGGGCATGGCGCAGCTGCCGGTTCAGCTTCCAGGCGATCACGCGCACGTCGTGCCTGCCACCGGGCAGCAGCCACCCCTGACAGGTGTAGATCCGCCGGTTGGCGGCGAAGTTCGGGTCGACCTCGAGCCCCATCAGGCCCGTCTCGCCGGAGACCCAGATGTGACTGTTGTCGAAGGCGACGTCGTGGCTGCGCCCGTGGTGCCACACGGTGATGGTGCGGCGATCGCGCTGGGTGAGGATCAGCCCGTCGTGCGGCAACTGTCGCACGTCCCACGGATGGTCGAGGCCGGTGATGATCGGCCGGACGGTGAGCGCGGGTACCGGCCGAGCAGCCGGGGCGCCGGGCCGCGCCGCTTCCGGTACGGCGTTGGTCGCCGACCCGAGCATCCCCGCGAGGACGGCCGCGACCACCAGCAGCATCCGCATGCGGACGGGTACCCGCCCGGCGTCAGAGCCAACCGTTCCCGTCGGCGATGAGCACGGCCTCGGTGCGGTTGGTCGCCCCGGTCTTGCCGATCGCAGCGCTGAGGTGGTTGCGCACGGTGCCCTCGGACAAGAACAGCTTGCCCGCGATCGCGGCCACGCTCGAGCCGTCCCGCGCCGCCTGCAGCACCTCGGTCTCGCGCTGCGTCAGCGGCGACTCCCCGGCGAGCAGACTGTCGGTGGCCAGCTTCGGGTCGACGACGCGCAGGCCCTGATGGACCCGGCGTACGGCGTCGGCCAGCTGCGCGGCAGGCGTGTCCTTGACGATGAAGCCGCTCGCCCCCGCCTGGAGCGCGCGCCGCAGGTAGCCCGGCCGCCCGAACGTGGTCACGATCAGCACCTTGGTGTCAGGTGACGCCTTGCGTACCTCCGCGGTCGCGCTGATCCCGTCGAGCCCGGGCATCTCCACGTCCAGCAGCGCCACGTCGGGCTGGTGCTCCAGCACTGCCGCGACGACCTCGGTGCCGCTGCCGACCTCGGCCACCACCTCCAGGTCGCTCTCGAGGCTGAGCAGGGCTGACAGCGCCCCGCGGACGAGTGCCTGGTCGTCGGCGAGGAGGAGCCTGATCGTCATCGGGTCGCCTCCGCTGCTCGGGTGACCTGGAGGGAGAAGCCGGGGGAGAGGCTGCGGGTGGTGACGACCGCGCCGACCACGGCGGCCCGCTCGCGCAGCCCGGTCAGGCCGGAGCCCTCGCGGTCGGAACCGGGGCCGCGGCCGTCGTCGCGGATCTCCACGCAGTCCTCGGTGAGCACGATGTCGCAGCGCCTCGCCCCCGAATGACGGATCACGTTCGTGACGCCCTCGCGCACCACCCAGGCGAACAGCTCCCGCAGCTCGCTGGGCACGGTGTCGGTCGAGCCGGGGAGGCGCGGTGTGATCTCGGCGCTCGTCAGCGCGGCCCGGGCACGCGCCAGCTCGCCGGGGAGCGTCAGCTCGCGGTAGCCCTCCACCGCTCGCCGGATGTCGGCCAGCGCATCGCGCGAGAGTCGCTCGAGGTCGGCCAGCTCGGCTCGGGTGCGCTCGACGTCGACATCGAGGAGCCGCTGGGCCAGCTCGGCCTTCACGGTGATGACCGTGAGGGAGTGGCCGAGGATGTCGTGCAGGTCGCGGGCGAAGCGGTTGCGCTCGTTGTCGACGGCCAGCCTGGTGTTCTCCCGGTGCGCCACGTCGAGCTGCAGGTTGCGGGCCACGACCGTGCGCATCCCGAAGACCGCCAACGAGCCGAGGAACGTCCCGAGTGCGACGCCGCCCTGCGCCGACCAGTGCCGCTCCAGCCCCACCACCACCACCGCGGCCACGATCACGACGTCGAGCGGGATCGCCGCATACAGCGGCAGCAGGAGGACCCCCGTCGTACCGACGAAGACGGCGGCGGCCGTCGCGTTCTCCCCGAGNGTGCCGACCATGACNGCGGCGAGCGCGAGCAGTACGCCGACNGCGGCCGCCGCGTGCGGCAACGGCGGCTGCCCGCCGGTGGTGAGCAGATGGTGGCGCGCGAACACGAACACCGCGACGTAGCAGGCCATGAACGCCAGCGTCGCCAGGAAGCCGGCCAGGCCCGAGAGCTCGTGCAGCCGGTGGAACCCGTCGGCCAGCGCCGGGAGCAGGAAGACCAGCCATGCGCCGGCGATCCACGGCCGGCTGAACGGCCGCCGGCCCCAGGCGGTGGGCAGCTCCGGGGCCGGTTCCATGGCGTCGAGGGTACTGACGGGCGTCGCGACCGACATGGTCACACCCGCGCCGTGTCCTTGCTCATCCGCCACGCGGCGCCGGCGATGAACAGCGCCAGCCACACCACGGCGTTGACCACGGCGTACCACGGCAGGTCGTGGGTCAGCGGAGCACGGCCGACCGCGCCCACGCCGTACATCGGCGTCCAATAGGCCACGTCGCGCACCCAGCGGGCGTAGACCGACAGCGGGATGAAGATGCCGCCGAGGAAGCTGAGGACCGCCAGGCCGGGGCCGAGGATCTGCATCGCGTTCTCGCCGGGGACGATGTAGCCGACGAACACCCCGAGCGCGGCGAAGGTGAGCGTGCAGAACAGCACCAGCACCATGCAGCTCACCCACACGTGCGTGGGCATCTGGGCGCGGTGGGTGAGGACGCCGACGATGTTGACCGCCAGGACGGACAGCCCACCGGCGACGAGCGCGACCAGGGCCTTGGTGAGGATGTAGGCCACCGGGTTGAGCGGCGTCAGCCGCAACTGCCGCGACCAGCCGAGNGCCCGCTCCATCGCCACCATCGAGCCGGTCGAGGCGGCGGTNAGGGCNGAGCCGTAGATGGCCATCGACACCAGNAGGTACGCCGACAGGTTCCCCGACCCGATCCGCTGCGCGCTGTCGTTCTGGCTGGTGAACGACAGCGTGAGTGCGGCCGGGAGGATCAGGGTGAAGACGATCGTGCGGCGGTTGCGCATCATCCGGCGCAGCTCCATCGCCACGAGCGTCGGGCTGAAGCCGCCCATGGGCGGGACACGGCGGGTGCTGACGTCGATGGTGCTCATGAGTTCACTCCGGTGGTCGAGCCTGTGCTGGTGGTCGAGCCTGTCGAGACCCCTGTCAGGCTGAGGAACGCGTCCTCGAGGTTCTTGCTGGTGATCTCCACATCGCGCGCGGCGGTGCGGGTCAGGAGGAAGCGGGCGATGGCATCGCTGTCCTTGGTGTGCACGAGGACCTGCTCGCCCCGCACGTCGATGCCGTCGACGCCGCCGATGGAGCGGATCGCCGCCTCGATGTCGGCGTCGAGTCCCTCGATGGTGGCGCGCACCGTGCGGCCGGCCGCCAGCGACCGGATCTCCGGGCCGGTGCCGTCGGCGACCTTGCGGCCCTTGCTGATCAGCACGATCCGGTCGGCGTACTGATCGGCCTCCTCGAGGTAGTGCGTCGCGAACAGCACCGTGCGTCCCTGGTCGGCGTCGCGGCGGATCGCGCTCCAGAACGTCCGGCGGCCCTCGACGTCCATCCCGGTGGTCGGCTCGTCGAGCAGCAGCAGCGCCGGGTCGGGCAGCAGTGCCATCGCGAAGCGGAGTCGCTGCTGCTCGCCGCCGGAGCACTTGCCCACCTTGCGGTCGGCGATGGCGCTGATCCCGGCGTTCTCCAGGGCCTGGTCGACCGGCATGGTGTCGGCGAACAGGCTGGCGGTGTAGGAGACGGTCTCCCGGACGGTGAGGTCCTTGAGGAGTCCGCCGGTCTGCATCACGGCGCTCACCAGGCCGCGGGCGATGGCGTCGCGCGGCTTGAGGCCGAGCACCGTCGCCGTACCGCTGGTCGGCTGCGAGAGCCCCAGGATCATGTCGATGGTGGTGGTCTTGCCGGCGCCGTTGGGCCCCAGGAACGCCACCACCTCGCCCTGCTGGAGCTCGAGGTCGATGCCGTTCACCGCCTCGACGGAGCCGAACGTCTTGGTCACGCCCTCCAGACGTACCGCTGGAACTGTCATGGCCTCAGTGTCGTGCTCGTGGGTCCTCGCTGCCTCCGACGAGCCTCACGGGTCGCGGGTGACATCTGTCAGCGGGTCGAGTTGCCGGTCCGCCGGTGTTGAGTTGCCGGTCCGCGAGGGTCGAGTTGCCGGTCCGTGGGTGTTGAGTTGGCAGTCCGTCGTGCCGGAGGGGCAACTCGGCCTTGCCGAAGGGGCAACTCGACCCTGCCGGAGGGGCAACTCGACTAGAAGGTGTGGTCGGGGCCGGGGAACGTACCGGCGGCGACGTCGGCGGCGTAGTCCTGCGCGGCGCGGAGGAGTACGGCGTGGAGGTCGGCGTACTGCTTGACGAACCGCGGCGTGCGACCGTCGTTGAGGCCGAACGCGTCCTGCCAGACCAGCACCTGCCCGTCGGTCTCCTTGCCCGCGCCGATGCCGATGGTCGGGATCTCGAGCTCCTTGGTCACCCGGGCCGCCACGTCCCCGGGCACCATCTCCATGACGACGGCGAACGCGCCGGCCTCCTGGACTGCATGCGCATCGCGAAGCACCCGCTCGGCTGCATCGCCGCGACCCTGCACCCGGTAGCCGCCGAGCGTGTGCTCGCTCTGCGGGGTGAAGCCCACGTGGGCGCAGACGGGGATGCCACCCCGGGTGAGCCGCTCGATCTGGGGCACCATCTCCACGCCGCCCTCGAGCTTGACGGCCGCGACCTCGGCCTCCTTCATCAGCCGGGCGGCGGAGTGGTAGGCCTGCTCGGGGCCGGCCTGGTAGCTGCCGAACGGCAGGTCGCCCACGACCAGCGCCCGGGACGCACCACGCACCACCCCGCGGGCGAGGGGGATGAGCTCGTCGAGCGTGACCGGCACCGTCGAGGAGTACCCGTAGACCGTGTTCGCGGCCGAGTCGCCGACCAGCAGCGTGTCGACCCCGGCCTGGTCGAAGATCCGCGCGGTGAAGACGTCGTACGACGTCAGCATCGTGAACTTCCGGCCCTCGCTCTTCCAGTCCTTCAGGTGGTGGGTGCGGACCTTCCTGACCCCGGAGGTCGCGCCCGCCGTGGCCGGTGAGGCCGCCGAGCCTCCGCCGTAGGGTGCCTGCTCGCTCATCTCGAGCCTCTCTGATCAATCTCGCGGCTCCCGGATGGAGTCCACGGACCGCCTTCACGTTAGTGCGCGCCGTAGGCCCTGGTCACTGTGGCGATGCGCACGCGGTAGTCGGCGTACCAGACCTCACGGCCGCGCTCCTGCGCCACCGTGTGCGCAGCGACCTGCTTCCAGGCCCCCGCGTCGGCCTCGGTGCGCCAGTAGGACACCGTGATGCCGACGCCGTCGCGGGCGGACTCGACGCCGAGGAAGCCGGGCTGCTCGCGCACCAGCTCGTCCATCCGCGCCGCCATCGCCGCGTAGCCGTTGTCGCCCTCGGTGCGCAGCGAGGTGAAGATGACGGCCGTGTACGGCGGCTCCGGGGTGGCAGCGATCGACATGGCTTCACTGTCCCACCTCGCCGACCCGCATCCCTAGACTCGGTGCCGTGGACTTCTACTCGCCCTATGCGCACGGGTTCGCCCGGGTGGCGGCGTGCACGATCCCGATCGCCGTCGCCGACCCGGCGACCAACGCTCGCACGGTCATCGAGCAGGCGCGCGCCTGCCACGACGACGGCGTGGCGGTCGCGGTCTTCCCCGAGCTGTGCCTGAGCGGGTATGCCATCGACGACCTCTTCCTGCAGCAGCCGCTGCTCGAGGCGGTCGTGGCGGGCGTCCAGGCGATCGCGGTGGCGAGCGAGGAGCTGCTGCCGGTGATCGTCGTCGGTGCGCCCCTCCTGCACGGCAACCGCGTCCTCAACGCAGCGGTGATCATCCACCGCGGCGAGATCCTGGGCATCGCGCCGAAGTCCTACCTGCCGACCTACCGGGAGTTCTACGAGCGGCGCTGGTTCGCCCCCGGGGACGACCTCGAGTCGACGCTCAGCATCGGCGGCACCGAGGTGCCGTTGGGTCCCAACCTGCTCTTCACGGCCACCGACGTGCCGGGCCTGTCGTTCCACGTCGAGGTCTGCGAGGACATGTGGGTGCCGGTGCCGCCGAGCGCGCGGGCGGCACTCGCCGGCGCCACCGTGCTGGTCAACCTCAGCGCGAGCCCGATCACCGTCGGGCGTTCGGAGGCTCGCCGGCAGCTGGTGCAGAGCGCGAGCGCGCGCTGCCTGGCGGCCTACGTCTACACCGCCGCCGGCCAGGGCGAGTCCAGCACCGACCTGTCCTGGGACGGACAGACGATGGTCTATGAGCTGGGGGAGCTGCTGGGGGAGAGCGAGCGGTTCCCGGAGGGGTCCCGGCGTACCGTCGTCGACGTCGACCTGGAGCGGCTGCGCGCGGAGCGGATCCGGATGGGCACCTTCGACGACAACCGCCGGACGCTGAGCGAGCAGCGCGGCGAGGCCGACTCGTTCGACGTCATCGAGTTCGAGCTCGAGCCGCCGCTCGAGGCGCTGGACCTGCGGCGCAAGGTCGACCGCTTCCCGTTCGTGCCCGACGACCCGGCGCTGCTGGCGCAGGACTGCTTCGAGGCCTACCACATCCAGGTCAGCGGCCTGGAGCAGCGCCTGCGGGCCATCGCTGCCGTGTCGGGGCACGAGCCCAAGGTCGTCATCGGCGTCAGCGGCGGCCTCGACTCCACCCACGCCCTGATCGTCGCGGCGGACGCCATGGACCGCCTGGGCCGCCCGCGCAGCGACATCCTGGCGTTCACGATGCCGGGCTTCGCGACCAGCGATGCGACCAAGGGCAGCGCGATGGCGTTGATGGAGTCCCTCGGTACGACGTACGAGACCATCGACATCCGCCCCACGGCGACCCAGATGCTCAAGGAGATGGGCCACCCGTTCGCGGTCTCGGCGGGCGCGACCCCCGACCCCAGCGTCTACGACGTCACGTTCGAGAACGTCCAGGCCGGCCTCCGCTACGACTACCTCTTCCGGCTNGCGAACCAGCGTGGGGGCATCGTCGTCGGCACGGGCGACATGTCGGAGCTGGCGCTCGGGTGGTGCACGTACGGCGTCGGCGACCAGATGTCGCACTACAACGTCAACGCCGGCGTCCCCAAGACGCTCATCCAGCACCTGATCCGCTGGGTCATCTCGACCGAACGTTTCGATGCGCGCACCAACGAGGTGCTGAGCACGATCGTGGAGCAGGAGATCAGCCCCGAGCTGGTGCCCGGTGACGAGCCGCAGTCGACCGAGGCGATGGTGGGCCCCTACGCNCTCCAGGACTTCACGCTCTTCCACGTCGTGCGACACGGGTTCAATCCCTCCAAGATCGCGTTCCTGGCCTGGCAGGCGTGGCACGACACCGAGGTGGGGGACTGGCCGCCCGGCTATCCCCAGGCACGGCGCCGGGCCTACGACCTGGACGAGATCCGGCACTGGCTCGAGGTGTTCATCAGGCGCTTCTTCGCCAACCAGTTCAAGCGCTCGGCCCTGCCGAACGGCCCCAAGGTCAGCAACGGCGGCACGATGTCGCCGCGAGGGGACTGGCGGATGCCGTCGGACGCGAGCGCCGCGGCATGGCTGGCCGAGCTGGAGGCGCGGGTCCCGGCCGGCTGAAGTCCGGTGGCCCCGGCCCGCGCTGGCGCTCACGATGAAGCCAGGCGCTTCATTCTCGGGAAATGAAGGTATCATCTTCATATGCCAGTCGCCGCGCTCATCGGTGACGCCGTCGCCTCTCGCACCGCGTCCGACCGCCGGGCGCTGCACCGCGCGCTCGAGGCTGCCCTCGCCGAGGTCAACGAGCGGTTGCGGCCCGCCACCCCGCTGCGGCTCACCGTGGGGGACGAGTACCAGGGCTGCTTCGCCAGCCGGGGCGCCGCGCTGCACGCCACCCTCCTCCTGAGGGTGCGGCTGGCCCCGGCCGCCGGCGTACGCCATGGCGTCGGGTGGGGCGAGGTGACGGTCCTCGCCGAGCACCCACGGGTCGAGGACGGCCCGGCCTGGTGGGCGGCCCGGGAGGCGATCGAATCCGTGAAGCTCGCCGAGGGCAGGGCGGCCTCGCGGCTGCTGCGCACCGCCTTCCGGGGGCCGGACGCGGAGGTCGTCAACGCCGCCCTCGTCGGCCGCGACGAGCTGCTCGGACGGCTCGACGAGCGCTCACTGTCGGTGCTGTCTGGGATGCTCGACGGCATGAGTCAGCAGGAGATCGCCGACCAGGTGGAGGTGACCCCGTCCGCCGTCTCCCAGCGGGTACGCCGCGACGGCATCGCCGCGATCCTGCGCATCGACGACCTCCTCGGCACGCTGCCGTGACCTGGCTCGCCCTGCTCCTGATCGGTCTCGGGCTCGCCGACCTCGCTCACGCGATCCGGCCGGTGCGCTGGCTGCCCGAGGCGTCCGCCGCGATGATCACGGTGCTCGTCGGCCTGCTGGCCGGCGTCGACGGGGCGCCCGACATCGCGGCCTTGGTCCTGATCGCCGCAGCCACCGTGCTGTGGGGGCTGGTCGTGCGCATCGGCTTCGGCGCGGACCGTGCCGCGTTGCCGCTGGCCTGCCTCGTGGTCGCGCTCGGCGTGGCCCTTGTGACGACGCCCTGGTGCCACCCTCATCACGGCACCATCGGGCGCTGGCTCGACGCCACCCCGATCCCGCTGCTCCACGGCGTCTCGACCGACCGGGCGCTCCTGCTCCTCGGCGGCACCCTGGTGCAGGGCTCGACCGGCAACGTGCTCGTCCGTCTCGTGCTGCTCGCCACCCACACCATCAACCCGACCCAGGCCGGCGCCCGCGAGCCCGGCCCCCGGCTCAAGGGCGGCCGCCTGCTCGGGCCGATGGAGCGGCTGGTGATCCTCGGGCTCGGCCTGGCCGGCGACTACACCGCAGCAGGCATCGTGGTGGCGGCCAAGGGNCTGCTGCGGTTCCCCGAGCTGCAGGCCGCGCGGCGTGACCTCTCGATCGCCGCGGTGACGGAGTACTTCCTGGTGGGCAGCTTCGTCTCCTGGCTGGTGGCTCTGGCCACGCTGGTGTTGCTCGCCCGCTGACCGACCCACACCACTAGGCTCACCGTCATGGGTAAGCAGGAGGACTTCGTCCTGATTTTCAGGTCTTGAAGTCTTCTCAACCGTGGGGAATCTTCTCCGAACTCTAGCGCAGAGACGTTCCAACTAGACGGCAGACTCTCTAACCTTGCCTGTCAGAGTTAGAGGAAGTACCGGCGTTTCCGCAGGTCAGACGGCTAGTGTTCTGGCGTGGACTGGTCAACGTTCCTGGCGTCTCTCGGTGGCAGCGGTGTTGTCAGCGGCTTGGTGTCTCTTGCTGTCTCTAAGCGTGAATCTCGGGACAGGCAAGCCGTCATAGCGCTAGAGCGTGAGAAATGGGAGCACGAGAGAGACAAGCCCATCAGAGAGCGGCAGCGTGAAGCCCTAGAGGCTGCTATCGACGCTCTGCGCAACCTGATGCAGTACCGCAGTGACAACCGTTTCCAGCACTCGCTCATGGCCTCTGTAGACCTCTGCAATGAGGTAGCCCGAAGCGTTGTCCGTCTAGTGAATGTGGCGCTGGCGGACCCTGCTGTAGAGGTTCAAGCGGTCCTAGGTTCATTCCTAGACAGTTACAAGCCCGACAAAGACCCCGTACACGTTGACTGGCTTGTAGAGGCTGAGGGAGTCATCAACTATCTAGATGCCAGAGCGGCGCAGATTGTTTGAGTCTCCCGCCCATGCTTTAATTCCGGCATGGCGCAGAAAGTAAACATCGTTCTTACCGATGACCTTGACCAGACGGGGAACACTCCCGCTGACGAGACCGTGACCTTTGGCCTGGACGGTCAGACCTATGAGATTGACCTGTCTACGGCTAACGCTGACAAGTTCCGTGGCTTTATCTACGACTACACGGCTGTTGCTCGCAAGGTGGGCAAGAAGACCGGCACTGCTGGGAAGCGCTCCAAGGAGTCCAACACTGCTGAGATTCGTGCATGGGCACGTTCCAACGGTCACGAGGTCCCCGAGCGTGGTCGCATCCCCAAGGCTGTTGTAGACGCGTTCAACGCCCGCTAGAACGAACAAGAAAAATCCCCTGGCCCGAGAGTCAGGGGATTTTTCCTTTGTGTGGAGAGACACAAAGTCCTAGCCGGTACTGATGATGTAATTCATCGCTACGTACGGCTGCATGATTGAGTGAGCCGCACCGCCACCGGCTCCATTGGTCGATGCCCAACCGGCTGAGCCCTGAGAAGTAACAAGGTTGTTGCTAGGAGGGTTACCAGCGGTGGCAAGACCATTGGAAATATAAACGCTGTTGAATAGACCAGACTGACCCCAAGTGAATGTGTGTCCACCCTGACTGTGAGAGTGGATAGGCATTTCGGTTTGAGTCAAAATATGCGTCTCTTCACCATTTACCTGACCTAGCGGATGATTCGTTGCGCCATTGGCAGATGCAGTTCCTACACCAACAACAACTCTTCCGCTGAGATTAGGAAGGTTGAATGTAGTAGAGCCGTCACCCGCTCCGTAGACTGTTCCGATGACGTTAAACAGGGCTGCATTGGCGGAACGTGAAACTGCTCTACCGTCACAAACTAGCCAGCCTGCTGGGGGAGTGGTGCCAGCAAACATCTGTACCAAGCCAGCCATGCCGTTTCCGGCTGTGACTCCACCAACGGATGACAACTGTGTAGGTGCAACGACTGAGCCGGTAGCCTGGAATGAGTAGGTGATAAACCATCCCTCAGGCGTAATCTCATGATTAATCGAAGTGACACGGTGCGCCACGTCAGCAAACTTGTTGGTGTTTGTTAGATAGACCACTGAGTACAAGTCAATCTGTGCCATATCTGCTACCTGTGCAAGAGACTTGACAGGAACAGTGATGGTGTTGACCTTAACTGTTGGATTCGCATTAGCCGTCAGAATGGCATTAGCGAATGTCTGTGCTGCTGATGCTGAGTCAGTAGATAGAACTACGTTGAAGTCCTTTGCTACCGGCCCATACTTCTGCACACTGGCAGAGTCAACGAACGGACCATAAGGAATCTGGTCTGTCTGTCCGGTGACAGGGTTGAAACGCAGATGGTTAACCGTGACGGTGTTGATTACGTCGGCCGTTGAATATGACGGGTCTAGGGCTGAGTAGCCGTAGGTATGGGCATTGCTCAACTGTGCAGGGTTGTCGGTGAAGTGAACCGCTGTACCTGCTGGAACAGTGTTGTAGGCGTTGAAGATGCCAAAGCGGTCTACCCAAGCAAATGCCCTGTTGGTGTCTCGTGTGACTGCTAGAGAGTCCACCACGGATGCACCGCTGTTATTGGCTACTACCGTACCGGTCGCAATCTGGCCGGTGTTGCCGTTGACGTTCCACGGAACTCCCTTGCCCTCCATGACAAGTGGAATGTCTGTGATGGTCCCAACGATTCTGTTCTCTGTCTGGTTAGCCAAGTCCTTTACAGCGTCAGATAGAGACAGGGTGACCTCAGGCAACAACACGCCGCGTGCGTCATAACTCGTCTTGGCTTCGGCAAGGCTTCCTGTGAATAGCCTCTGAACCTTGCCGGTGGAGTCCTTCATGGAGACACGGACCTTGCGGCCTGGGTTGACCGAAGACACCTGGGCAGGGTCTAGGGCAGGGTCGAAGATAAGGACCGTTGCCTGACCTAGGGCTAATTCCTCACGGATAATGCCGATGGTCGCACTAGAGCCGGTAATGTCCTGGTAACTAACACCCTCGTTGTACGCAAATGCACTTGGTGCAGTCTGGGCGGTAGAGGATGACAGGTTAGCGGTACCGTTCCATGCAACCGTTGCATATGGATACGGAACAATGGAACCATCAAAGTATGGACTAATTACTGATGACTGCTGAACCATTGCGCAGTCTAGGTACATTTCAATACCGCCCGCTGCGTCTGTCTGGGTGTACTTGGCATACGGGTACATGGCGAACTGTGCAGCACCCGTTGGAGCCGTTAGAACACCACTAATACGAGTCCATCCAGTTGTAGTAATCGCCTGCTCTGCTAGGAGAACGTCTCCACCAATCTGGTTGGAAGATGCATCAAACCAACGGCACAGCATTCCTCCGGCTGTGGCATTGCCACCCGAGTTGGACCAACGCATTGAGACCTGAATGCCGTAGGGAAGTCCACCCGTGATGCCAGGAATCTTTGGGCCGTTGGCGTAGCCGGTGTATACCGCTCCTGAAACAACGTGGTCTGTGTTAGTCCACATAGATGCGTGAATGACCTTTGTTCCTACCAAGGCCGGTACAGCAGAGTCAGCAACAACGCTGGTAGTTCCGGAACCGGCTAGCCAACCTGTTGCGTCTGTCTCGCCAGACGGGTTAGTCATCAGGTTGGTAGTTGTCGTTACCGCCGTTGCTGTGTTGGTGTAGGTAATCATGGCGTGTCTGAATGTCAGATACGCATTGGCTGCTGGATTAGTCGTACCGGTGCCGTTGTAGAAGTCCACACGCAAACGCACAAAGGCTGCACCGCTTGGAGCCTGATATGCACCGTAGAAGGTTGTTACTGGCGCTGTGAGTGTTCCTGGCGTTGATGCTGCACCCTGAGTGGTGGTGGACAGCAACGCACCTGCACTGTCTAGCCACTGCAAAGACAAGCGGTAGGTGTGAGAAGCGGTAGCGTCAAAGGAATCTAGACGGGCTGAGTAGTACTTACCCGCAATAACCGCGTGTGACTCTGTGGTGAAATATGCTGCCTGACTGGTGGTGGTAACAAACTTCAATGCAGGGTCATCACCGTTGTTGGTGCGGGTCAACTGCATATCGTCAATCCACACATACCCGGCTGTTGCGTCAGCGGTAATGGCAATGTTCAGCGCTGTAACACCGGCACCGACTGTGAACGTTGCTGTGCGCTGTACCCATGTGCTTGCAGCAATCGTGGATGCGGCAAAGTCAACAGATGTGATGACTGCACCGGCCTGATTGGAAATCTTCAAGCGAGAGTTAGCAGTAGTGCCATTCCAGTTGGCATCGCGGTACACCCAATACGACACGTAGTAGGTGTTGCCCTGTGCTGTGGGAATGCTTGGGTAGGACGCACGTGGGGTGATTCCTGCTGCTGCATTAAACGGAATCCTCAATGACTGGGTGCCTGAATGCTTCTGCAAAGTGCTGACGCCTGCGCCATTGCTGTATGTCCATGGCGACGTTGACTCAAAGTCTGAGCCGGTTAGGTAGTTGTCAACATCTACATAGGTGGTGCTCATGCTGGTGTTGGCAACTGGCGTCAGCCATTCCCAAGCACCCAACTCACCGTTGGGGTTGTTGATGATGTTTGGTAGTCCTGCGGAGTCAATCTCCATTTCTACTAATAGATTGTTTGCAATGTCCATGTGTTAAGCCGTAGCCAACCTCTTTCCTGTTTCTCCTAGATGTGCGTTGATAACGTCAACAATCTTTCTTCCCTGCATGCGAGGGTCTGTAGTTGCGTCTGCGTAGACGTTGACCACAACTCCTGGGCCATTGCTACCGCCGCTTGTCGGTGCCACAACAGTCGGTGTTGCAGCGTTGGCAGTGAATGAGCCATTGACGCTGTTGGCTAGAGCCGTGCTGGCCCTGTTGACCTGACGTAGACCAGATGCGTCCGTTAGACCTGCTACAAGTCCCTGCTGAACGTAGATACCGTTCTGCTTGAAGACTCGTGATGGACTCTTGATGCCTAGTGCCTTCTTGAATGCCTTTGTGACCTTCTTGCCTAGGTTTTCTACCTCGTCCAGTACCGCCGCTTCCTGGCTCTGTAGGCCGCTAATAAATCCTGCTGCGGTGTTCTGTCCAGCAATGGCAAATGAGTTGGCCATAGAGGCACCTAGAGCGTTTGCAGCATTGGTTACGGCCTGGTTGTTGGCGTTCAACTGGCTGATAGCCGCTGAGCCACCCTCAGCAATAGCATTGCCGTAGGCAGTACCTAGAGCCGGTCCCTGTGCAATCAACTGATTCAGGACGGTCTCATTCAGACCACTGTTGCGTAGACGGTCTAGAACGTTGGTGAAGTCCTGAATCTGTGCTGCCTGCTTGGCGCTGTTGCCAAGAATTGCACCCAATAGGCCACCGTCTCCGAATGGCTGTGTGCTGATGCCGTCGAAGATGTTGAACATGCCCTTGATGTTGCTTGCTACACCAGAGGCATAGGAGGCAACTGCATCCTGAGCGGCCTTAATCTGCGTCGCTAGGTCGTTGTACTTGTTACCCAATGCGGTTAGTGCTGGGGTGAACTGCTTAACAACGGCATTGGCTGCCTTGGCCTGTGCCTTCTCCTGCTTTGCCTGTGCGGCTGCCGCTGCCTTGGCTGCCTTAATCTGTGCCTTTGATGCACCCTTGGCAATCTTGGCTGTTGCCTTACCGTCTAGACGCTCACCAATCTTCTTGGTTAGAGCACTTAGAGTCTTCTCCACATCTGGGGTACCGGCGTCAAAACCGTTGACAAGTCCCTGCATGATGGACTTACCGGCGTTGAACAATAGAACCTTGTCCTTAGACTCTGGTCCCTTGTGCTTAGGAATTAGGTCTGTAATTGCGTGCAACTTGCTGGTGACTGCACCAATCATGGAGTCAATACCGTGAATTAGACCCTGGATGACGCTCTTACCTGCGTTGACAAGTAGTCCGCTTAGGTCACCAACAGCACCGGTAATCTTTCCTCCCAGACCCTTGGCGATACCCACCACGCCAGATACGCCAGCCTGGAATGCGGCCTTGCCTAGACCCCATGCCACACGAATTGAGGCGTGAATGATGGTGCCCAACTCACCGACAATGCCGCCGATGACGCTTAGTGCACCCTTGGTAATCTGCTTGATGCCGTCCCATGCTCCTGACCAGTCACCACGCATAAGCGCTGCAACGGTCTTGAAGATGCCAGCAACGATGTTGAATGCACCACCGATGACCTTAATCATGTTGTTTAGGGTGCCGTTGATGAAACTCAGGATGGTTCCGCCAAAGCGCTGCCAGATAGCACCGATGGTGTTTGTGTAGGCAGTGATGACGCTCTGAATGATGCTCATGGCGCTGGTGATGATGCTCTGAACGTTTGTCCATACCTGCTGGATTAGTGGCTGAATCTGAGACCACTTAGAGGTAAAGACACTCACCACCTGGGCAACGATGGGGGCAAGGGTGGTACCTAGATTCTGTACCGCCCCAACGATGCCGTGGAATGCTGGAATGAACTGGCCGTTGATGAAGTCAATGACCGGCTGGAACTTGGATGGACCGCTAGAGCCGCTGTTGAAGAATGACGAGATTGCATTCTGTACCGGCGCTAGTACCTGCCCAATCTTTCCAAAGGCAGGGAACAGCCCATCATTGATGAACGTCACTACCTTGGTGATGACAGGTAGAAGGGCAGTGCCTAACTTGGCCTTTAGGTTTTCAAACTGAGCACCTAAAATCTGCTGCTGCTCGGCAAGGGTGTTGGTCTGCTTGCCGAACTGACCACGGGTCTTTAGCGTCTGCTGTTCAACCAACTGAGTGGTTGCAAGGTGCTTAAAGTAGGTCTGCTGGGCAGTGGACAACTTGTTGAACGCTGATGTGCTCGTGACATTGGCGTCAGCCATTGCCTTCTGATTAATCATGTTCTGCGTCAGCGTTACGCCGTAGCGCTGCATGGGGTCGAACTCACCCTTGTATGCAGAACTCAGAGCCTCTGTAGCGTCCTTAACAGAGCCACCGAAGACAGCGGATAGGTCTGCGCCTACCTTGATTAACTTCTGTGACTCCTTGGCTGCCTTGGCTGCTCCTAGACCCTGGTTGGCACCTAGCGAACCAATTAGGTTCATTGACTCTAGGTACTGGTTAGAAGACAGACCTACGGCCTTAGCCATGTTGTTGGAGTCGGCAATAATCTTCTTGGAGGTCTTCCCGAAGACTGCCTGTGTTGCTCCGGTGGACTGCTGCAAGTCTGATGCAGCGGAAACCATGGACTTGATTCCGTTAACGGCTTCACCGACAACGAAACCGGCAACCATGCCCTTGAGTAGTCCACCAACCTTGTTGGCCGTGTTACCAAAGGTTGCCAACTTGCTGTTGGCTTCCTGAATGCCTCTATTAATACCTCGCGTCTCTGCTAGTAGTTTTACCTGAATGCTTGCCACTTATCCGTTAGGCACTTCCCTTCTTTTCGTCCTGCATTTCGTTCCATGCTTCAATCCAAGCCATGTGCTCTAGGTGGCTCATGTTGTCGTAATACTCTGGTGACATATTCCAGAACAGACACTCACGAGCCCTGACCTTCAACAACTCGAAAACTGGTAAGTCGTCGTAGGGTCCTCTTAGGGCTGCTGGCCTAAACTGATGCTTCACTGACCTAGGACAATTCCCTCTAGGTCAGTCAGTGGTAGGTTGTCCAACTCGTCAAAAGACCTGCCAGATGCGACGTGCGCAAGTAGTACGGTGTTGTCAATTCCGTCGAACTCAGCAAACGGGATATCGAAGTACCTCACTGCCTCTCGCTTCTGCTTGTTGGTCATTGCCTTGATTAGTTCCTCGCCACGCTTCTCTAGAGCCTCCTGGCGTAGGTCTTCCTCTGTCTTCTTTTCTGTCATGTGTATCTCTCCATTTCTTAATTTAGGTTGTACTTGCGGATGAGTTGGTCAATCTCATTCTGTAGTTGGCTAATTACATAGCCCTTGTTGCTGTCTGCGGCGTTGTTGACCATTCCAACTGCCTTGTTGTGTACGCTGCCGTATTCAACAAAAGATGCGTAATACACCTTTGCTGTACCGCCGCGAATGGTGACGCTGTTCTTTGCCTTGCTGGCGCGGATGCTGTTACGCAATGCGCCTGTGCGTACGGGAGTAAGAGCCTTGGCGTCGGCCACAACCTTTGAGGCAATGGCCTGCATGGACTGCTTTAGGTCGTCAACGCTGACACCGAACTTTTCTAGTGCTCGGATTGTCTGCCTAAGTCCCTCGACTCTTACCCCCGTACCACCTGGCATTACGAAATTGCCTTAGACCAAGTGTCAGTTACGAAACTGGTGTCGAAGGTCGTAACGTCGTTACCGGCCTGGACCTGGAAGCGTGGCTTTACACCTAGGGTGCAAGTGCCAGTGAACTTCGGATTGGTCTGGCTGGCTGCTGCGTTGCTCTGCTGGTAGGTGTAGATAACGCCGGTCTTTCCTGCGTTTGTGTACAGGAACTCATATGCGTTGGTTACACCGAAGTCCAAGACAAAGGTTGCATTGACAGTGACGCCTGCGTCTCCGTTGGCGTAGTCAGCCATGGTGACCTGATTGCCGTCTGAGTCCGTGAACTCAATGCTTACTAGGTCTGCTCCTAGGTCTACTGCGCTAGAGGTACCTACCTTCAAGGTAAGTAGCGGCTGGGTGTTTCCCTTAATTCTGCTCATTTAAAATAGACTTATAGTCCGTCCTTTCCATAGATTGTTTGAACTGTTACATCTGTGACGTAGTAAGGACTTTCAGACCCGTAGGTTTCTGAATCCGTACCCGGCTGGTCCACTGTGGTGAAACCAATTGGCGACAATGCGTCACATACCTTGTCGATGAGGTCATCCATAGATTCGCTCATGCTTTGGTTACTGCCACTGTTAAGCCAAAGACGTACATACAAAGTGATGACTCTTTGGCCGTATGGCAGATTGTTTGTACCGGCGCTTCCTGGCACCACGTACGGAGACCCTGGCCTAATCGTTGCTGCTGGCACTGTGAGTGCCTCTGGCTGATAGGCGAACACGCGTAGATTGTCGATGCTCTTTAGAGCGTCCATCACATCGTTACGTGCTTCGGTAATAGGGTTTGTCATACTCGATTCACATACTTCTTTAGAATCGCGTAAGCCTTCTGCAATACATCATTGGGCTGACCTGGCACCATGGAACCGTCAGGGTTTGTTACATACGAGCCGCTTCCGTTGGCAGCGAACTTGAACTGCGTAGTTGCTGCACGTAGGTAGCACTCATTCAGAGTGGCGGCAGACATTGGACGCCATGTCTTTGCGGCTGTTAGGCCGTCCTCACTTAGTCCGATGTAGTCGTTAACCGCTTCTACGGCTACAGCAATGGCGCTGTCTAGCGCTGCTGCGTCGTACTCGACGGTTGCCTTCACGCGTGGTGCCAGGTCGTCCCTAGTAATCATCAGGAAACGGTCACCTTGAATAGAGCCTTTGGGTTAAGTACGCCAACGCCTAGGTAGCCGTACAACGCAAACTGCTCGGTTAGGTTGGTGATGTTCTGGTCTGCCAAGTTGAATGGGGCACCCGGTGCCTCAAAGACAGTGGCAGCGACAGAGTTACCAATAATGGCCGTCTTGGCTGCTAGACCTGGGTCTACAACTAGGTTCAAGCCCTGGAAGCGACCAGAGACCGCAACAGCGTTAGCAGAACCAATGGTGTTGCTACCGTCGTTGTTAACCTCCATCAATGGGCGACCAGTGGTGTCAGCGAATCCCTTAATCTTGTAGAACACATCACGGGATACCCACATGAACTCAGGCAATAGCCCGGTGTTGTCACCAATGGCTGCTACACCCTCGTCAACAAACTGAGACCATGCGGCAACAGTTGAAGAAGACAGAGTGATTGCGGTACCGGTGTTTACACCAGAGTCGCTAGTAACAGCGTTGACAACCGCCAAGTTGGTCTTGCGTGCGTAGTCAATCGCTAGAAGGTCAATTGCGGCATTAACGTAGTCAATGCTTGAACGGTCCTTGACCTGCTTTGACCACTCAACGTAACCACCGTAGGTGTCTACGGTTACGGTCTTGGTAGCGGTGGTCAACTTTCCGTAGGCAAGGGTGTCACCCTCATTTGCCTGCTTACCAACCTGAATGGTGGTGCTGTTCAGAACGGGAACGCTGAAAGACATTCCCTCGCTCTGTAGTGGAGCGTGACGGAATAGGTTGTAACCAATGCGGTTTGCAGTAATCAACTTCAAACCCTGGTCAATCCAACCTGGACGCGCCTGGCTGTCTGCAAGTGCGGCACCTGTGTAGGCACGCATCTCGGACTTTGCAGCCTCGTCGCCATTGACAGCGGCGTGAACCAAATCACCGGCGCTGCGGAAGTGGGAAACTAGTCCCTTTGAGTTAGAACCTGCGTTCTCTCGGACAACTGCTAGTTCGCGCTTAAGGCCGTCAACCTCACTGCGAATCTCGGAGTCGTCGTAATTTGTTGCTTCTGACATATTTACATTTGAAGTACCTTCCGATACTTCCTCCTTTGTTAGATTTGTCGCGTTGTTTGGTTCGGCGCGAACTTCCGAAATCTGTGCGCTTGGGTAGGCAGGTCGATTGACTACGCTTACCTCAAGTAGTTCTGCCTTTTCGTAGACAGTTACGTCACCCTCGATGCGGGTCTGCGTTGGGTAGAAGTTGGCGCTAAGGCCATTCAACGCACCACGCTTGACAAGGGTGTAGACCTCATCACCACGGGTTGTCTCGTAGAACTCTCCGACAACCTCTAGGCCGTGGTCTGTGTCTCGGAACTCTGTAATCTGACCGATGGGCGGTGTGCCACCCTGGCCCTTTAGGTCATGGTTCCAATAAATCTGGACTAGGGGAGCGTCAGCGAATACGCCACGTGCGTACTTCTCCTGGCTACCGCCGAAGTCGATTACTTCATCGTATGGCGCTACCAAGCCAACAAACTGCCTGGTTTCTGTGTTGACCTCCTTTAGGTCGATGCTTCTAATTAATGATTCGGTCATGCTGCCTGTGGGTCTGCTGGTGCAGCCTCCTTCTGTGTGGTGTTGTTTACTAGTACCGCCGCTGCTCTAATCCAGTTGTCGGTATTGAACTTCGCTACCTGTCCGCGAGGAAGCACATTGGTCATGGCGTCCTCAATGGCGGTTAGGTACTGCTCAATGGTCGAACGAACAAACACAAGGTCTGCTGTCTGTAGGTTCTGGTAGGTCATGCTGCTTCCCTCTACCGCTGCCAATAGAAGGTGAGCCGGTAGACCGAAGATGCGGGCAACGTCCTGCACCGCTGCCTTGTTCATTTCGATTAAGCCTGATTCCTCAGCGGTAAACATGACGGTCTTGTAGTCAATGTCTCCCGGTAGAACGTCAGGTGCGCCAGTTGTACGGTTGGCAACAATCTGGCTCTTAATCTGCGCTAAGTCTTCTGCGTCTGGCTCTCCGCTCTTAACGGTGTAGATACCGCTAGGACGCTTGGAGTCGGTTAGGAAGCGCTCGTAGTAATCACGCTGAACCAAAATGCTTGCAATGGCCTTGTTGCAGGTCTGAATTGGGCCGCGTCCCTCTACGTAGCCGTCAAACTCATTAAGCCTGATGTGCTCTACCTGTCCACCGTTGGTGGTTGGCAGATTGTTTGTCAGGGTGACGCGCTGTCCGTTGTCCTGCGTGTACTCGTAGAACTTGGTGTTGTTGTCGTCAAAGCGAATCAACACACGACTTGGAGATAGAACCTCCATATTGACTACCGCGCCGTCTGAGTTGCGCCATAGACGCCAGTACGCGTTTCCAGTAGTGACTAGGTCGTGAACAGTCCTCTTGAAGAATGAAGACTGAGACCTGTTGGAGTCAGGACGGGCAACTAGTGCGGAGTCAATCTCAACGCCGTTGCGGACTACCGCCATATCCAACTGGCTGACAGTGGTGCTGATGGTAGTCACTGCCCTGTAGACAGCCGGTAGAGATAAAGCCTCATCCACGCTGACATAGGACACAGCAACACTGGTCCAAGTTGGTGGAGTAGTGGCAGTTGTTGGAACCGGGACAATATCTGTTGAACGTGCCTGAGACGTTCCAAAAGCCCTTGCTAGAAAACCCTTCTTATCGGTGCTCATTACTAATATCAATTATCGCATGCTTTTTATTAGAGTCAAATTAACTCATGCAACGCTAATTACCCTTCTCTTATTTGTTAGTGCGGCATAGATTGCAAATACACAAGCCACTGCCATATCAATTTCTGTACCGGCCAAAAAGTCCTTTTTCATGACCGCTGTTGAATGATGCTTATTAACTAGAGCGGTGTTGTCGTGCTCTACCTCCTGGCGCATGACTGCTGCATAGGTCATGGATGCTGCCTCTACTCTGCTACCGCCGTTTCCAATGCGAATAACGCTGCCCTTGGTGTCTAGCCAGTTAGCCAGAGTCTTGGTCTTCCTGTAGCCGTCCATGACGAATTTGCAGCGTCCTGCCCTCTTGATGCGTGTTGCCCATTCCTGTAGGTCTTCCTGACTTGGCTTGACCAGACGTGCAACAACAGCGGTCTTCACAATGCCGTCAATCTTCTTGGCTGCGTAGATGCTGACGCACTCATAGTTGCCATGAATCTCAATGGCGTAGAAGGCATCTGTGAAGTCTGTTAATCCCGTACCGGCGCACTTGGCCCAAGCCTCAGGAGGTAGCCAAGGCTCTGCTAGACCGTCAACGAATCTGTTAAGTGTGTAGCGTCGCTGGTCTGCCGGTAGTTCGTGCTTCTCATCGTCGTAAATCTCGTGAACGTCCTTAACACCTTCTAGGACGTTGGGGTTTGCCTGGGCGATGTTCTCTACGGTGAACTCGTCTGAATCTGCTTCCCAGACAAAGAAACCGAATGACTCATCGGTACCGGCCAATGCCTGCTGTCCACGCTCATAAAGACGCTTTAGCAGCACAGAGGAAATGTCTCCTGCTGTGGTGATGCCGACAATCAGAGGATTAATCTGTGCCGTCTGAGACTTAACGATTGCCTGGAACGTGCCAGACTCCAAGATGTGCAACTCGTCAACGATTGCCAGCGTTGAGGGATAGCCCTGTAGAGAGTTGGACTTAGACGTACGGACTACGTAGTTACCGCGTCCGTCTGCTCTGCTAATGCCTAGGGTTGCTGTTCCTCGTGCCTTGAGTAGTTTCCTCAGTACCGGCGACTCTGTGATTCGCTCAGCGGCATAGTCGTAGACAATTCCGGCCTGTTCAGCAGTGCTGGCGACTCCTAGGACTCTGGGAGCGTCGTTGTGCAGCAGAAGGCCATACAGAGCCAGCACAGAGGCAATGACGCTCTTGCCGTTCTGACGGGCCATGGACACGACAACCTGTCGGTACCTCAGCCTGCCTTCCTTGGGATGCCCTGGCGGGCACTGCTCCAAGATGCGAATGATGAGGTCTTGCTGCCACCTGTAGAGCCTTAGAGACGTGAAGGTGTGTACAACCTCAATGAGCCTGTATCCGGCGCTGTAGACCGGCAGTCCGTCAGGGTCAGCCAGTAGGGGAGCGGTGAAACGGTGGCTCAACGCGTTTCTAGGCCACTCACAGGCGCTAGCAGATTGCTAGTGGCACTCTCTCCCTCATCCTTAATTCCAAGAGCCTGAATGGCTTCCTTCTGCCTGCGGTACTCCGTCAGCAGAGTGGTACGGAACTCTCTATCTAGTTCCTCAGCGGCCAATCTGAATGCTGCAAGGGTCGCTGAATCAAGTTCCCCGTAGTAGGTCAGTCCTCTTAGGAACTCTTCCGTTGCTTCCTTGATATTACTCACTTCATATGTCATTCCTTTCTTGCCAAATCTGGCGGGTTTTGAGCCTCATCCTTCTAAATGGACGGACGGGGGCACCTGTCCGTCTTGCCTGTCAAAAAAAACGTAGGCTGTTAGTCTGATACTTCCAGCGTCTTGACTACATCTGGCCTGAATCGCTTACCGTCTGCGTCCCTGGCGACTACATCGAACTTGGCTGTTCCATCTGCATTGACGGTTACATTGATTAAGTCGTCATAGTGCACGCCATACAAGTCACACAGAATCTTCATTGCGACCTTACGCGTAGTGAATCGCTCTGCCCTCTTGTCACGTTCCTTGCTCATGCTTCCTTCTCCTTATTGGTTGTTTGTCTTGCTGCTACTGCTAGTGCTACTACCTTGGGTAGTTGTGATAGGTCTTCTATCTCTACCGCCGCTCTTGCTAGCAGTACGTCATATCTGGTCATGGCCTTGTCGTATGCCATGCGGTTAATCATTACTGCTTCTCTTGATTCAATGAGCATGGTGGTTAGGTCAGTCATTCGTACCGCTCGTCTTGGCAATACCAATCTCAATCAACAGGCATGACACCTCATAGACCAACTGCTTAACCTGATGTGCTGTCATCGTCTCTGTCTCTAGCAATAGGGCGTTCTCTAGTTCCTCACTCATAGTCCTGTCTCCTTATCGTTGTTGGCTGCATATACACCTAGTGCTGTTAGTAGGGGAGTGATGGTTACTATCCATCCCTCTACCGGCCCGCCTAGTAGGCCGTGAGACGCAATAACAATTACTGCGCCAATCAGTGCCAGGAAGAATTTCCTACAGGCTGCTGGGTTGGTCCAGATGGTTTCTAGGTATGTCTTCACTCGTCCGACTCCAATAGTTCGTTCGCTACTGCCATGAACGAATCTGCAATCTCTTCTGCGTCTACACCGTTCAAAATCCAGTTGAACGCAATGTGCCTTGCCTCTTCGATAAACTCCATTAGTTTCTCTCCTTTAGTCTGTTTGCTTCCCATGCAAGCCACACGGGATTGATGTAGTCAGTTGTCTGACCTGTTGTCTTGTTACTCTTTTGACGGTTGTGTGTCATGCACATTGTTATTAGGTTTTGTTCATCCCATACCGCCCCGCCCTTGCTGATGGGAATGATGTGGTCCACTGATAAGTCTTCATCAGTGCCGCATACGCTGCATACGGTGTCTCTAGCGATAATGCGTGCTGCTAGTTCCTTCCAGCGTCTTGTACTGCGTGGGTCAGTCATTGAGCATTGCTCCGACCTTGCCGTAAAACTCTTCTACTAGCGGCCTTAAATCGTCTTCTAGTAGCAACTCATAAATCAATGCATCTGCCAGGGCTAGCCACAGCACTGCGTTTGTCTCATTGCGTAGATTAATCAGGTCGATTGCTCTGATTGCTTCGTCTACGTCTTTGCTGTGAATGAGGGCTGTGGTGTTCTCTGTGATGGGGAGTCTTATTCCTGCTCCCATCTGTACCGCCCGCGCTACCTGTGCTCGCTGCTCATCGTTCACGCTTGAGCCACCTCACAAACGCAATGAGGGACCCGATGACAAAGCCACCACCGAAGACGCTGATTGCTGTTTCTAGAGCCACAAGCGCACCTGCTTTGCCTGCAAGTCGTACTGCCTGCGTGACTTGTTGGCCTTCACCTGGGCTGCAAGGTGTAGTGCTCTGTCAGTGGTTACATAGCCGACTAGAAGACCTGCTAGACCGATTAGGAAGATGGTCATGCGCTAGCACGTCCTGGCACGTAGCGATGTTCGCCTAATTCGATACCGTCGGCCTTGCGATGACACGACATACAGCGTGGGTCGTAATCCAACTCATTGAGGCTGTAGAGCGCTCCTGGCTTGTCACGCACGCTCATGTGTACTTCGTCAGCGTCGGGGGATAGTGACCACTCCTGCGCTACGTCTCCACAATCAACGCAGTTGTAAATGCGTGCCTTGCCCCTGCTCTTCTCAACTCTCAGATGAGCGGCGCGGTACTCAACAAAAGACTTCTTCTCGCGCTGTCCTACGCGTGGTGCTGGTCCGTCTAGCGGAACGCCCCTGCGCTTACGCATGTAGTGCATGGCGCACATTCCATGCCCGTAGTGCTTCCTAGAGCACCCGTCAATCTCACATTCTTTTGCTGGTCTTGGCACTGCATTGTCTCTCCTAAGTTATTCGGTAAGGAGAGGGAGCCGTTATGACAGAGCCACATCACTGAAAGGAAATGTAGTCTGCTCTACCTCCCCTTACCTATAACTATTATCCCATAACTGTTCTCCTAATGCGAAATGGAAACAATCTTTTTTTGGGCATAGCAAAGCCCGGCTGACCTAATTATCAACCGGGCCTTAGTTTGCTATTAGTCGCAATCTACAAGTGTCTCTCTCCAACCAACATTCTCCGTCTGCTTGTTGCAGTTAGTGCATGTTTGCTCTGTGAATGTCCGACACTCGTCACACCAATATTCAATCTCTACCTTTGTAATTCGTACCTTTGCCAATCGTTATCTCTCCTTAGTTATCCCAATCATTAGTAGTGATGCCGCCAAATCTCTGTACCGCCGCGTCTGCTGCACTCTTACTGCCATGCTGACTCATTACTACAAACTTGCTGCCGTGGTTCCACCAAACTTCATTAGGCAGATATGAAACCCACAACTTAAATTCCCAATCGCTTTGCTGACCCTTGGACTTAAAGGTAATTACGTAGACCTTTGTTCCATTGATTTTGCATGTACCGGCGTCTTTGCGCTCACTCTTCCTAAGGCCGGGGTACTTCCTCATATCACTTGCACTCACTGGCGTATAAGACTTGCAGTGAGCCTGCTTCACAATGCTCGGTGTCTCTGCATGTGCGGCAGTGGGGAAGAGGAACGCCAGAGCGGCCAGTCCTGCAACAATCTTTTTCACGCTGCCTCCTGTGGGTGTCCAAGGGCCATTAAGCATGGTCCTGCGTCATTGTACGTAATCTGTAGGTACTTCGGGGTCAAGTCGTGGTAAGCCTGGAAGAATTCTTCCTGGTTCATCCGGACCCTGTTTGCGACCCACTTAAGGAAGCCGTAGCGGTATGACCTCGTGTCAAAGTGCTTGATGCCTGTTCGCCAGTCCATGAACTCTGCAAGTCCAAGTGCTGCAACCTTCTGCTTTTCTGTTAGGTCAGTGTCACTCATTACTGCACGCCTAAAGTTAGTTACGTTGTATTCCATATCTTCTCCTAGTTCATACCGGCAAGCCGGACGCGCTAAAGCGCGTAATATCTTTTTTATCTTCCTATTAAGGGAATGTTGTTGTATTGCCATATCCCTTAACTATTGGTTCTAGTAAATTCAAGGACGCGTCAGCGTCCGGGGGTTTGGGGGCTGGCCCCCATAGAGTACTTATCTTTTAATCTTTGCTGGTTTTTGGGAAAAGAGGACTCAGTGCCTATGGCCTAGAGGTCGCTCACACCTTGGTAAATCAAGACTTCCGTCTCAGTGCTTAGGGGAAGTAGTCTTATCACGCTCCCCGGTTATCCACCACGCTTGGTTATACCGCCAAGCCTGCCCGGTTTCGGGGAAAAGAAAACTCCCCTAGGGGATTCCCGACAAGGACCCTAGGGGAGTTTATTGGTACTGCGTTGTTGTAAAGATAAACTCTGAATGTAAGCCTTAAGTTGTCGGGAATCACTTACAACTACAATTATACGGGATATCTTCTCTTTGTCAAATGGCTAGCAACTTACTAGACTTTAGGACTACAGACTCAGAGTGCTTATATATGTGTGGCACTTTTTGGCTCATCCAAACGCGTTGTGAACATGCGTCTTGGCGTCATGCTGGGCATAGACCCTGAGCGTTGTAGTCACGTCAGAGTGACGCAGTTGCTTGGAGACCACCATGAGCGGTACTCCACGCTCTAGGGCAGTTGTCGCATACCAGTGGCGTAGTTGGTGAGGATTAAGTGCAATCCCTACCCGGCTGCCTGCACGACGGATGGACTCTCGCACACCATCAGGCTTGGCAGTCTCTTTGATTTGCAAGACACGCTCTGCAAGCCACAGAGGAATCACAATGTCATCCTCATAGGTCTTGACCGGGGCGGTACGGACAATAGTCGGCTTACCAGTATCCCTTAATGCCTGAATCTGCTTGTCTACCCGAAGTCTATCCCCATTCACATCAAGACGGGTAATTGCACATGCTTCCCCTAATCTCAGACCCCCATACATCATGAGTAGACCTCTAATCTCATGAGGGGAAGTCATCAGAGCAAGACGCAGTGTGTCTTCATCTGGCAAGTTGTAACGACGAGAGACAGGCTTAGGAATACGGATAGAGAAGCCCAGGACCGCCCGTACGGCGATAGCAGAATTACGCCGGGTATTGGGGTTGGTTATTTCCCAAAGAGCCTCAGAGACCAATTCTAGGGAAACATCATCAACCTCTAGGTCAAGAAGATTGATGCGAGCAAGAGAGCGCTTGTATTCCAAAACAGTCGACTTGCGCAAATCTCGTTCCAAAGCGACGGCATAGAGCCTGTCAACTACCTTCATGGTCTTCCTCTCTGTAGGAAGATTCCCCATGGCATCACCCGCACCACTAGGCTCACCGTCATGGGTAAGCAGGAGGACTTCGTCCTGAGGGCGCTCGAGGAGCGCGACGTCCGGTTCGTGCGGCTGTGGTTCACCGACGTCCTCGGGTTCCTCAAGTCCGTCGCGGTGGCCCCGGCCGAGCTCGAGGGCGCCTTCGCGGAAGGCATCGGGTTCGACGGCAGCGCCATCGAGGGCTTCGCCCGGGTGACCGAGTCCGACATGCTGGCCCTGCCCGACCCGAGCACGTTCCAGCTGCTGCCGTGGCGCGACCAGGGCCCGGCGACCGCGCGGATGTTCTGCGACATCGTGATGCCCGACGGCTCCCCGTCGTACGCCGACCCGCGGTATGTCCTCAAGCGCACCCTCAGCAAGGCGGCGGAGAAGGGCTTCACGTTCTACACCCACCCCGAGATCGAGTTCTACCTGTTCAAGAACGAGCCGCAGGAAGGTGTCGCGCCGGCCCCGGTCGACTCCAGCGGCTACTTCGATCACACCGCCCAGTCNATGGGCGCGGACTTCCGCCGCGAGGCGATCAACTACCTCGAGGCGATGGGCATCTCGGTCGAGTTCAGCCACCACGAGGGCGGCCCCGGCCAGCAGGAGATCGACCTGCGCTACGCAGACGCGCTCTCCACCGCCGACAACATCATGACCTTCCGGACCGTCATCCGGGAGGTGGCGCTGAGCCAGTGCGTGTGGGCCAGCTTCATGCCCAAGCCGTTCACCGAGCACCCCGGCTCGGGCATGCACACCCACATGAGCCTCTTCGAGGGCGACCAGAACGCCTTCTACGAAGCGGGTGCGGAGTACCAGCTCTCCAAGACCGGGCGCCAGTTCATCGCCGGCCTGCTCAAGCACGCCCCCGAGATCACCGTGGTCACCAACCAGTGGGTGAACTCCTACAAGCGGATCATCTCCGGCGGCGAGGCGCCCTCGCACGTGTCGTGGGGGCACAACAACCGCTCGGCCATGGTGCGGGTGCCGATGTACAAGCCGCTCAAGGGCCAGTCCACCCGCGTCGAGGTGCGCACCATCGACGCGGCCTGCAACCCCTACCTCGCCTTCGCGGTGGTGCTCGCCGCCGGCCTCAAGGGCATCGAGGAGGGCTACGAGCTGCCGCCCGAGGCCGAGGACGACGTGTGGTCGCTCACCGACCGCGAGCGCGCCGCCCTCGGCATCGACCCACTGCCCAAGTCGCTGGCCGAGGCGATCGACGTGGCCGAGCGCTCCGAGCTCCTGGCGGAGACGCTGGGCGAGCACGTCTACGACTTCTTCCTGCGCAACAAGCGGGCGGAGTGGGCCGAGTACCGCGCCCAGGTGACCGCCTTCGAGCGTGACCGGATGCTCCCGGTGCTCTGACCTATCGCCATGGCGCGTGTCCTCGTCGTGCAGCATGAGCCGACCTCCCCGCCGGCCCGCTTCCGGGCCTGGCTGGAGGAGGCCGGCTGCGCGCTGGACGTGCGCGAATGCCACCGCGGCGACACCCTGCCGCCGCTGGCGCAGTACGACGGCCTCCTCGTGCTCGGTGGCTCGATGGACGCCGACCAGGATGCCGACTTCAGGTGGCTGCCGCTGGTGCGCGCCCACATCCGGGAGGCGGCGCGTCGCGGGGTGCCGACCCTCGGCCTGTGCCTCGGCCACCAGCTGGCCACGCTGGCGCTCGGCGGCACGGTGGGGCGCAACCCATACGGCGTGATGCTCGGGGTGCTCGACGTCGGCTGGGGCTGCGAGGTGCTGCTGGACCCGCTGGTCGGCCGCATCGCGGGTGAGGGCCGCGCCTTCCACTGGAACCAGGACGTCGCCACGACTCTCCCGCCGGGTGCGGACGTGCTGGCCCGCGGCGCCCATGGCGAGGTGCAGGCCGCCCGGCTCGCCCCGACGGTCTGGGGTCTGCAGTTCCATCCCGAGATCGACGCCGCCGTCATCGCGCAGTGGGCCGCCCTGGACGACGGGGACGACGGGCACGAGGGGGACGGCGGGCATGACGGGGATCGCGGGGCACTGGGCCGGGCCGGCCTGACGCCGCAAGCGGTCGTCGCCCAGGTCCGCGACGCGGCGGCGGAGCTGGAGGCGGCCTGGGCGCCGCTGGCCCGCTCGTTCGCGACCCTGGTCCGCGGCCGGGCCGCGGCGAGCGGCTCGGGCTGGGAGTGAGCCGATGAGTCCGCGCACCGCCACCGGCAAGGGCGCCCTGCTGCGCCTCGGGTTCGCCGACAGCGAGGCGGCGGCAGCCGCCTTGGCGNCGCTCGGCCCCACCGCCGACGAGCTGCTCGCGTTCTTCGGCCGCACCGCCGACCCCGACCTGGCGCTCGCCGCGCTGGTCCGGCTGGTGGAGCGGGTCGAGGACCCCGCGGGTCTGCTCGAGGAGCTGGCCGACGACGAGGGCACCGCGATGCGGCTGCTGAGCGTGCTCGGGGCCTCCGAGGCGCTGGGCGAGCACCTCGCNCGCCACCCCGAGCANTGGCGTGAGCTGTGCGATCCGACGCTCGGCTCCACCCGGCCTCCGGCGTACTGGCTGCGGCGCGAGCTGCTCGACGTGGTCGCCGACCTCGAGCCGGCGCCCGCCCGCGACGCGCTCAGGGTGGCCTATCGCCGGCTGCTGCTGCGCCTGGCCGCCCGCGACCTGGCGCACGAGGCGGGCGTGGACGACGTCGCGGCCGAGCTGTCCGACCTGGCTGCGGCCACGCTCGAGGCGGCGCTGGCGATCGCGACCCGCGAGGTCGAGGGCGCCGAGGAGGTGCGGCTCGCGGTGGTCGCGATGGGCAAGTGCGGCGGCCACGAGCTCAACTACGTCTCCGACGTCGACGTGATCTTCGTGCATGAGGGGCCCGACGACGTGGCGGTGCGGCTGGCCAGCACGTTGATGCGGATCTGCTCCGAGCACACCGCCGAGGGCACCATCTGGCCGGTCGATGCCGCCCTGCGTCCCGAGGGCAAGGCGGGCGTCTTGAGCCGCACGCTTGCCGGCCACGTCGCCTACTACGAGCGGTGGGCCTCGACGTGGGAGTTCCAGGCGCTGCTCAAGGCCCGCCCGGTGGCGGGCGACACCGAGCTCGGCCACGCGTACGTCGAGCAGCTGGAGCCGCTGGTGTGGCGGGCGGCGGAGCGCGACGGGTTCGTCGCCGACACCCAGGCGATGCGCCGCCGGGTCGTGGACAACATCCCCACGCGTGACGCCGACCGTGAGCTGAAGCTCGGCGTCGGTGGGCTGCGTGACGTCGAGTTCGCCGTCCAGCTGCTGCAGCTCGTGCATGGCCGCGCCGACCCGTCGCTGCGTGTCCCTGCGACGCTGAGTGCGCTGGC
>Ga0058694_1000080_pt1 | contig 59873 bp, 51 predicted proteins | sample AgamicOrSfrz_FD_55041 | JGI IMG/M metagenome (GOLD analysis project Ga0058694, IMG submission 55041) | Agave microbial communities from Guanajuato, Mexico - Or.Sf.rz | ecosystem: Host-associated > Plants > Phyllosphere > Phylloplane/Leaf | place: Guanajuato, Mexico | collected 2012-05-30 | reverse complement strand
CAGTTCGGCGCCGGCATCGCCAAGACGCTCTTCGACCGGGTCGACCCCACCGTCATCACCTGGCTGCGGCTGGTGTCCTCCTCGCTCGTCCTGCTCGCGTGGGCGCGGCCGGGGTTGCGGGGACGCAGCCGCACCGACTGGCTGGTCGTCCTCGGCTTCGGGGTCGCGCTGGGCACGATGAACTGGGCGATCTACCAGTCCTTCGCGCGGATCCCACTCGGCATCGCTGTCACGCTGGAGTTCGCCGGCCCGCTCGTGCTCGCCGTTGCCGGCTCACGACGTGCCCGCGACCTGGCGTGGGTGATCCTGGCCGGCCTCGGGGTCCTGCTGCTGGGCCTGGAGCCGGGCGACCTGACCGCCGCAGGCGTCGGCTTCGCGGCCTCGGGGTCCTGCTGCTGGGCCTGGAGCCGGGCGACCTGACCGCCGCAGGCGTCGGCTTCGCCTTGCTCGCCGGGGCCGCCTGGGCGGCGTACATCCTGCTCAGCAGGAGCACCGGAGCACGCTGGCCGGGCATCGATGGGCTGGCCGTCGCCTCGAGCGTCGCCGCCCTCCTGCTCACGCCGCTCACGTTGATGCCGTACGCCGACGACCTCGGCGACGGTCGTGCGCTGGCGCTCGGCGCTCTGGTGGGGCTGTTGAGCTCGGTCATCCCCTACAGCTGCGAGCTGATCGCGCTGCGCCGGTTGCGTCCCTCGGTGTTCGGGATCCTGATGAGCCTGGAGCCGGCAGCCGCCGCGCTCGCTGGCCTGCTGGTGGTCCACGAGACGCTCTCGCTGCAGCAGTGGGGCGCGGTCGGCTGCGTGGTCGTGGCCAGCGTCGGCGCCACCCGGGACTGGACAGCGGTCCAGGCGGTCTGACCAAGCGATCCGGCCCGACGACGCGGCGCGGGCGGCCCGTTAACGAGAACATCACGAAGCGGTTCCACACAGGACTCCCGGACCGGGCCGAAGGCACGTACGGTGGGAGCTGCCCCAGCTCGATACTCGTCGTTCCGGGAGTCGCCCATGTCCCCTTTCCTGGTGCTCCCCCGCACCTTGGCCAAGCCGCTGCGCTGGCCCACCGAGTCGGTCGCCCGGGCCCGCCGCAACGCCCGCCTGGCCAGCGTCGCGCTCGAGATCCGCAAGGCCGAGCGTGAGGATGTCGCTCGCTACCTCGCCGAGCATCAGCCGAACCGCGACGTCACCGTCCCGCTGCCCCGGATCGCACGGGCGGCCGCCGAACAGCGCCGGTGACGACAGCGCCGGTGAGCCCGCGCGTCATCGAGGGAATGGGCCGCCAGCCGCGAGGACGCGGTTGGCAGCTCAGCCCAGCCGCTCCAGGATCAGCTCCCGCACGCGGGCGGCGTCGGCCTGCCCGCGGGTGGCCTTCATCACCGCGCCGATGATGGCGCCGGCGGCGGCGTGGTTGCCGCCGCGGATCTTGTCGGCGATGTCGGGCTGGGCCGCGAGTGCCTCCTCGATGGCCGCGATCAGCGGGCCGTCGTCGGAGACCAGGGCCAGGCCGCGAGCGGCGATGATGTCCGTCGGGGAGCCCTCACCGGCGAAGAGGCCGTCGAAGACCTGACGGGCCAGCTTGTCGTTGATCGTCTTCTCCTCGACCAGCCGCTGCACCTCCGCCACCTGCGCGGGCGTGACGCCGGCGTCGGCGAGGTCGACGCCCGCCTCGTTGGCGCGCCGTGAGATCTCCGAGAGCCACCACTTGCGGGCTGCCTGCGGCGCCGCACCAGCGGCGATGGTCTCCTCGATCAGCTCGACCGCGCCGGCGTTGACGACGTCGCGCATCTCGAGATCGGTGTAGCCCCAGTCGGCCTGCAGGCGGGCGCGGCGCTCCGACGGCGGCTCGGGCAGCGTCGCGCGCAGCTCCTCCACCCACTCGCGGCTCGGCGCGACGGGGACGAGGTCCGGCTCCGGGAAGTAGCGGTAGTCCTCGGCGTCCGACTTGGGCCGGCCCGGTGAGGTCGTCGCGGTGTCCTCGTGGAAGTGCCGCGTCTCTTGCAGGATGGAGCCGCCCGCGTCGAGTACGCCGGCATGCCGGCCCATCTCGAAGCGCACCGCCCGCTCAACCGAGCGCAGGCTGTTGACGTTCTTCGTCTCGGTGCGGGTGCCGAGCCGCTCCGTGCCCTTCGGGGCGAGCGACAGGTTGACGTCGCAACGCATGGAGCCCTGCTCCATCTTCGCGTCCGAGACGCCGAGCGCCAGGATGATGTCGCGGATGGCAGCGACGTACGCCTTCGCGACGAGCGGCGCCTTCTCGCCCGCGCCGACGATCGGCTTGGTGACGATCTCGATCAGCGGGATGCCGGCACGGTTGTAGTCGATCAGCGAGTGGTCCGCACCGTGGATGCGACCGGTCGCGCCACCGACGTGGGTGGCCTTGCCGGTGTCCTCCTCCATGTGCGCCCGCTCGATGCCGACGCGGAACGTCTCCCCCTCGACCTCGACATCGAGATAGCCGTCGAAGGCGATGGGCTCGTCGTACTGGGAGGTCTGGAAGTTCTTCGGCATGTCCGGATAGAAGTAGTTCTTTCGGGCGAACCGGCACCACTCGGCGATCTGGCAGTTGAGTGCCAGGCCGATGCGGATCGCGGCCTCGACGGCCTTGCCGTTGACCACCGGCATCGCGCCGGGCAGACCCAGGCAGGTCGGGCAGACCTGGGTGTTGGGCGCGGCGCCGAACTCCGTGGGGCAGCCGCAGAACATCTTGGTCGCGGTGTTGAGCTCGACGTGCACCTCGAGGCCGAGGGCGGGGTCGTAGCGCTCGAGCACCTCGTCGAACGCCACCAGCGTGTCGGTCACTTGTTCTCCTCCGTCAGACCCAGCCGGTGGTCGAGCTTGTCGCGACCCAGGACGTCGCCGACGGCCGCCTCGAGAGCCGCGCCGACGCGGTACAGCCGCGCGTCCTCCAGGACGGGGGCGAGGAACTGCACGCCGACCGGCAGGCCGTCGTCGGCGGCCGTGCCGGCCGGGACGCTGATGCCCGGCACGCCGGCGAGATTGGCCGGGATGGTGGCCAGGTCATTGAGGTACATCGCCAGCGGGTCGTCGGCCTTCTCGCCGATCCTGAACGCGGTGGTGGGCGCCGTCGGGCTGACCAGCACGTCGACCTGCTCGAACGCCTTGGTGAAGTCCTCGATGATGAGGGTTCGGATCTTCTGCGCCTGCCCGTAGTAGGCGTCGTAGTAGCCCGAGGACAACGCGTAGGTGCCGATGATGATGCGCCGCTTGACCTCGTCGCCGAAGCCGGCGTCGCGGGTGGCCTTCATGACGTCCTCGGCGCTCGGGTTGCCCTCGGGTGTGACGCGCAGGCCGTAGCGCATCGCGTCGAACTTGGCCAGGTTGGAGGAGCACTCCGCCGGCAGGATCAGGTAGTAGGCCGCCATCGCGTGCACGAAGCTCGGGCAGGAGACCTCCACGACCTCGGCGCCGAGCTTCCTCAGCTGCTCGACGGCGTCGTCGAAGACGCCCATCACGCCCTCGGACCAGCCGCTCTCCTCGTCGCCCTGACGGCCGAGCTCGGTGATGACACCCACCCGCACGCCAATCAGGTCGCCCGAGGCGCCGGCCCTGGCAGCCTCGACCAGCCCTCTCACCGGAGCCTGCACGGACGTGGAGTCCTTCGGGTCGTGGCCGCCGATCAGCTCCTGCAGCAGCGCACTGTCCAGGACCGTCCGGGTCACCGGGCCGACCTGGTCGAGGCTGTTGGCCAGTGCGACCAAGCCGTAGCGGGAGACCGAGCCGTAGGTCGGCTTGACCCCGACGGTGCCGGTCACGTGGCCGGGCTGGCGGATGGAGCCGCCGGTGTCGGTGCCGAGCGCGAGCGGCGCCTCGTAGGCGGCGACAGCCGCCGCGGAGCCGCCACCCGAGCCGCCGGGGATGCGGTCGAGGTCCCACGGGTTGCGGGTCGGGCCGTAGGCGCTGTTCTCGGTGGAGGAGCCCATCGCGAACTCGTCCATGTTGGTCTTGCCGAGGATCGGCAGGCCGGCATCCTTGAGCCTGGCCACGACGGTCGCGTCGTACGGCGGGATCCAGCCCTCGAGCATCTTCGAGCCACAGGTCGTGGGCAGGCCGGTGGTGGTCAGCACGTCCTTGACGGCGACCGGCACCCCGTCGAGCTCGTGCAGCGGTCGACCGGCCGCCCGGCGGCTGTCGGACTCCGCTGCCTGGGCGAGCGCGCCCTCGGTGTCGACGTACAGGAACGCGTGGACCTGCTCGTCGACCTTCGCGATCTGGTCGAGGTGCGCCTGGGTCAGCTCGACGCTGGTGACCTCGCCGGCGGCGAGGGCGGCGGCCTGCTCGGCGGCCGTCTTGTAGATCCAGCTCACTGCTCGTCCCCCAGGATCCGCGGCACGCTGAAGCGCTGCTCCTCCACCGCCGGTGCGCCCGACAACGCCTGCTCGGCGGTCAGGCCCGGCACCACGACGTCGTCACGGAAGACGTTCGTCATCGGGATCGGGTGCGAGGTCGGTACGACGTCGTCGCCGGCGACACCCTGGATCGAGGCGACCGACTCGAGGATCACGTTGAGCTGGGGGGCGAGGTGGTCCAGCTCGGCGTCGCTCAGGTCGATCCGGGCGAGGTCGGCCAGGTGGCGCACCTGGTCGCGCGACAGGCCCCGGGAGAGTTCAGGCATGGGCGCCAGTCTAGGAGGCGCTGGCCTTCGTCCCGAAAGCGGTTGCCGCTGCCGGCCGCGCGCTGCTCCGATGGGGCGATGACGATGCTGATCCGACCGAGCGGCCCTGCGCAGGTGCGGGTCGCGCGCCCGGCGTGCGCCATCCCGGAATCGGACGTGCACGGCCGGCGAATCGGCGGTGCGGAATCCCCTACTCGACGTCGGGGCCGCTCTCCAGCAGGCGCACGAAGCCGGCCTCGTCCAGGATCGGTACGCCGAGCTGCTCGGCCTTCTCCGCCTTCGACCCGGCGTTGTCGCCGATGACGACATAGTCGGTCTTCTTCGACACCGAGCCGGCCGCCTTGCCGCCGCGCGCGATGATCGCCTCCTTGGCCGAGTCGCGCGAGAAGCCCTCCAGCGAGCCGGTGACCACGATCGTCAGCCCCTCGAGGGTGCGCGGGACCGACTCGTCACGGAGGTCCTGCATCGCGACCCCGGCAGCGGCCCACTTCTCGACGATGGCGACGTGCCACGGCACGGTGAACCACTCGGTCACGGCCTCGGCGATGATGCCGCCGACACCCTCGGCCGCCGCGAGCTCGGCGGTCGAGGCGGCCCGGATGCGCTCGATCGAGCCGAACTCGGTGGCCAGCGCGCGGGCCGCGGTCGGGCCGACGTGGCGGATCGAGAGCGCCACGAGCACCCGCCACAGCGGCACCTGCTTGCGCTCCTCCAGGTTGGCGAGCAGCTTGTGCGCGTTGGCGGTCAGCTCTCTTGCTCCCGGTCCCTGAGGAGGCGCGCCAGCGCCGTCTCGAAGGGCGCCCCTCTTGGGGGCACGGGTGAACAGCGGCGCCCGTCCCAGCCCCTGCGCCGAGAGGGAGAAGACGTCCCCCTCGTTCTCGATCACCCCTGCCGCGAGCAGCGCGTCGGCCGCCTCGTATCCGAGGCCCTCGATGTCGAACGCTCCGCGGCCGGCGACATGGAACACCCGCTCGCGCACCTGGGCCGGGCACGCCTCGTGGTTGGGGCAGCGCAGGTCCTTGTCGCCCTCCTTCTGCTGAGCCAGCGGGGTGCCGCAGGCAGGACACTCGGTGGGCATGACCCACTCGGGCAGTCCCTCGGGTCGCAGCGCCGGCACGGGTCCGAGGATCTCGGGGATGACGTCCCCGGCCTTGCGCAGGATGACGGTGTCACCGGGCCGCACGTCCTTGCGCCTGACCTCGTGGGCGTTGTGCAGTGTGGCCCGCTCGACGGTCGACCCGGCGACCTTGGTCGGCTCCATGACGCCGTAGGGGGTCGCGCGGCCGGTGCGCCCGATGCCCACCTCGATGCTGAGCAGCCTGGCGTTGACCTCCTCGGGCGGGTACTTGAAGGCGATCGCCCACCGCGGCGCGCGCGAGGTCGACCCGAGCCGGCGCTGGAGGGTGACCTCGTCGACCTTGATGACCACCCCGTCGATCTCATGGGTGAGCACGGCGGGATCGTGACGATGCTCGGCGAAGAAGGCGATGAACTCCTCGACTGCAGCGAGGTCGGGCAGGACCTTGACCTGGTCCGAGATGGGCAGCCCCCAGGCGGCGAGCGCGGCGTACGCCTGCGACTGGCTGGTGGCCTCGAAGCCCTCGCGGGCGCCGATGCCGTGACAGACCATCGCCAGACCCCGCGACGCCGTCACCGACGGGTCCTTCTGCCGCAGCGAGCCAGCGGCGGTGTTGCGCGCGTTGGCGTAGAGCGGCTTGCCCGCGGCCTCCTGCTCGGCGTTGATCTCCTCGAAGCGCGCGGTCGGGAGGTAGACCTCTCCGCGGACCTCGATCAGTCGCGGCACAGCATGCTCGCGGCTGCCGGTGAGGCGGTGCGGGATGCCGGCGATGGTCAGGACGTTGGGTGTGACGTCCTCCCCGGTGCGCCCGTCGCCCCGCGTGAGCGCGCGGGTCAGTCGGCCGTCCTCGTAGAGGAGGTTGATGGCCAGACCGTCGAACTTGAGCTCGCACAGGAGCTCGGGACGCACGCCGGCGTCCCGCACGACCCGGTCGTACCACCCCTGCACCTCCTCCAGGGAGAAGGCGTTGTCGAGGCTCTCCATCCGCTGCAGATGGTCGTAGGCCGCGAAGTCGGTGTAGGCCTTGCCCATCACCCGCTGGGTCGGGCTGTCCGCCGAGGCGAGGGTGGGGAACTGCTCCTCGAGCTCGATGAGCCGGCGCAGCAGCGCGTCGTAGTCGGCGTCGGTGAGCGGCGAGGACCCGTCGCGGTAGTAGGCGTCCGAGGCGGCCTCGATCCGGCCCACCAGCTCGGCGTGCAGCTGGGCGGGCGCCTGCGCAGGGCTGTCCACGGGGCTCTCGGGGGGACTCGTGTCGCTCATAACGCACATCTTGCCGCGAGCCACCGACACTCCGGCCCCGGGAGTAGGACGCCGGGCCTGTCGGGGCGCTTCCCCACAGGCCCGGCGGGCGCGGGACATCAGGATGCGTCGGCGGCTTCCGGCGCGTTGATCGCCTGCGTCGTCGAGGACGAGGACGACACCCCCTTGATCTCGATCTTGCGCGGCTTGGCCTTCTCCGCGACCGGGATGGTCAGTCGCAGGACACCGGCGTCGTAGTTGGCCTCCACCCGGTCGAGGTCGAGGTTGTCACCGAGCACCAGCTGACGGCTGAAGAGCCCGCGGGGCCGCTCCGAGGCGAGCAGCTCCCAGTCGCCGTTGCGGGCGGGCCGCTCGGCCCTGACGGTCAGCACGTTGCGCTCGACGTCGAGGTCGAGGGTGTCGGGCGCGATGCCGGGCATGTCGAACTCGACGACGAAGTGGTCCCCCTCGCGCCACGCATCCATCGGCATGATCGCCGGACGGGACGTGGTGCCGACCCCCAGGAGCTGCTGGGCGAGCCGGTCGAAGTCGCGGAAGGGGTCGGTACGCATCAACATGGTTCACCTCCGTGATGATCGATGTCGTAGCGATCTATAGTGGTCGCTACAGGTTTCTTATAGCGCAAACGCCAGCAGGAGGCAAGTGATGCAGCCGCAGTACGACGAGCAGCGCTCCGACCGCGCCCTGTTCGCGATCTCGGTCGCGGCCGACCTGGTCGGGACCGGCGTACAGAACCTGCGGGCCTACGAGCGCCGCGGCCTGGTCGAGCCGCAGCGCACCCCCGGCGGAACGCGGCTCTACAGCAGCGAAGACATCGGCCGCCTGCGCCGCATCACCGAGCTGCTCGCGCTCGGCCACAACCTCACCGGAGTCGGCACCGTGCTGGACCTGGAGGCGGAGAACGCCCGGCTGCACGCCGAGATCGAGCGGCTGCGCGACTGACCGACGCCCGGTCCGACGCCCGGCCCCGCCCCGCCCAGGGCCCACTGGTCCAGACCAGTGCGGGAAAATTCGCTTGGGCCGGAATGAAACGACGTCGTACTGTCTTGACCGGATAGAACGAAACCGTTTCGTTTCATCCGCGTGAACGACAGGAGCCGGATCGTGAACCTCGCCCGGGCGCTCAACCATCGGCCACGTGTCGAGGGTGACCGCGAGCGCCAGATCCTCGAGACGACCCTCGAGATCCTCGCCGAGGTCGGCTACGACCGACTCACCATGGACGCGGTCGCCAGCCGGGCGAAGGCGTCGAAGGCCACGCTCTACCGGCGCTGGTCGTCCAAGGCCACGCTGGTCATCGACGCGCTCAGCGCCAGCAAGGGACCGCACGACTTCCCCGACACCGGGACGCTGCGAGGTGACCTGCAGGCCGCCTACTGCGGCATGGGCGGCCTCGACGACGCGGCCACCGTCGCCATCTTCAGCAGCGTCCTCACCGCGATCGGGCGCGACCCCGAGTTCGCCGCGGCGTTCCGCGAGCACTTCATCAACGAGAAGCTGGAGTCCAGCCGCGCCATCTGGGAACGCGCCCGCCAGCGCGGCGAACTGCGCGACGACCTCGACCTCGACGTGCTCGAGCCGGCCCTGGCCGGGATCGTGCTGCATCGCGTCTTCATCCTCGGGCAGCGGCCCGACCAGCACCTGATCGCCCGGGTGATCGACCAGATCATCCTCCCGGCGGCGCTCCGACCGGAGTCGACCGTCGTTCCGTCCACCCCCAAGGAATGAACATGTCCTCTCTCGCCCAGGCAGACCCGCCTGTCGAGGCCGCCGGCCACCGTCACCTCGGCTGGGCCCTCGTCCTGATCTGCATCGCCCAGCTCATGGTGGTGCTCGACTCCACCATCGCCAACATCGCGCTCCCCTTCATCCAGAAGGACCTCGACTTCTCCATCGCCGGCCTGACCTGGGTGGTCACGGCGTACTCCCTGACGTTCGGAGGCCTGCTGCTGCTCGGCGGCCGTCTCGGCGACCTCTACGGCCGGCGCCGCATCTTCATGGCCGGCCTGGTGATCTTCGCNCTCGCCTCCCTCGTCGGCGGTCTGGCGCAGAACGAGGCGATGCTGCTCATCTCNCGCGGCTTCCAGGGTGCCGGGGCGGCTCTCGGCGCNCCGTCCGCACTCGCGCTGATCACCACCACCTTCCCNGCCGGCCCGCAGCGCAGCCGCGCCTTCGCGGTGTACGCCGCGATGTCCGGGGTCGGTGCCGCGGTCGGGCTGATCCTGGGCGGCTGGCTGACCGGTCTGCACGGCATCGGCATCGACGGCTGGCGGCTGACGTTCCTCATCAACGTCCCGATCGGCATCATCGGCGCCCTCGTCGCGCCGCGTCTGCTGGCCGAGTCCGAGTCGCACCCCGGCGAGCTCGACGTACCTGGTGCGGTCACCGCGACCGGCGGCCTGCTGGCCCTGGTCTACGGTCTCAGCCGCGCCGGGACCCACGGATGGGGAGACACCCAGACCCTGATCTTCCTCGCGATCGGGGTGGCGCTCCTGGCGGTCTTCGTCGTCGTCGAGACCCGCGTCGAGCACCCGCTGCTGCCGTTCCGCATCTTCGCCAGCCAGACGCGTGCNGCCTCCTACATCGCGATGATGCTNCTGCCCGCCGCGATGTTCGCGATGTTCTTCTACCTCTCGCAGTACATCCAGCTGGTCAAGGGCTTCAGCCCGCTGCACACCGGGGTCGCGTTCCTGCCGTTCTGCGTCGCGATGGTCGCCTCGGCCGGTCTCGCCTCCAACCTGGTCAACCGGGTCGACCCCCGGTTCCTGGCCGGCACCGGCACGCTGGTCACCGCCGTCTCGCTGTGGGGCTTCACCCACATCCCGCACGACACCACGCTGCCGATCCAGAACCTGCAGGGCGGCTACTGGACCGACGTGTTCCCGTGGATCGTCACGATGTCGCTGGGCATGGGCATGGTGTTCGTCCCGGTCACGCTGACCGCCGTGCACCACCTGCGCACCGAGGACTCCGGCATCGGCTCCGGCGTGCTCAACACCATGCAGCAGGTCGGCGGCGCGCTCGGCCTGGCGATCCTCTCGACCGTAGCGACCCACGTGATGAAGAGCGACACCAAGACCATCGAGGCGGCGGCACAGGCCGGCGGCAAGGGCGCCAAGCCCTCCCCCGACGTGCTCGTCGCGATCCAGCACCAGGTCTTCGCCCACGGCGCGACCACCGCCTTCACCGTCGGTGCCGTCATGGCGCTGGTCGGCTCGGCGATCGTGTGGCTGTTCCTCAACGTCAAGCACGCCGAGCTCGCCACCGACGGCCCGGAGGCTGGCGTGCACGTCGGCTGACCTGCCGCGCCCACCAAGCAGTACGGCGGCCGCCCCGGCTCGGGGTGGCCGCCGTTCTGCTGTGTCGTCTCGCTCGTTCGAACGCGGGCGGCACCGTCAGGAGGGCAATGCGGCGGCGCCGGCCCGCGAGAGCGACATGGCGCGACGCGCCCACTCCGCGGTAGCGCCGGCGAGCCCGCAGGACGTGGTGACCACGACGCGCGCGCCGACCTCCTCCGGGTCCAGGCCGAGCATGTCGAGCCAGCGCAGCAGCCGCTCCACGACCGCCTTGTCCGAGAGGGAGGTGGCCGGCGGGAGGGACGGTACGACGCCCAGCGCGACCGTGGCGCCCGCCTCCAGCGCCTCGGCGAGGTGGTCGTGGTCGCGAGCGCTCACCTGGTCGAGGTCGACGGCGAGCCCCTGTGCTCCGGCGCCACGCAGGAGGTCCAGCGGCGTACCGGCCGCGCAGGAGTGGACCCACGGCTCGGCCCCGGCAGCCGCCACGGCGTCGAGCACCCACTGCAGCGCCTGGGACGCCTCGGGGAGGTCGACGCTGCGGTGCCGGCTGAAGCCGCTGGCCGTCGGGACCCGGCCGCCGAGTACGGCAGGAAGGGCCGGCTCGTCGACCTGGACGACGAGGCGCGTCACCCCAGGCAGGCGCCGGCGGGCGTCGCGAACATGATCGGCCACGCCCTCGGCCAGTGCCTGGGCGAGCTCGCGCCGAGCACCGTGGTCGGCGAGGATCCGGTCCCCGCGTGGCCGCTCCACCGTGGCGGCCAGCGTCCACGGCCCGGCGACCTGGACCTTGAACGCGCCCACGTAGCCCTCGGTCAGCTCCTCGAGCACGTCGAGGTCCTGGGCCAGCAGCGAGCGGGCGCGCCGCTGGTCCCGGCCTGGCGATCCGGCCGAGCCGGTCAGCCGCCAGCCCGCCGGCTGCAGATCGGCGTCGAGCTCGGCCAGGACCGCCATCCCGCGGCCGATGAGGTCGGCCCCGGCTCCGCGCGCGGGGAGCTCGGGCAGGTGCGGCAGATCGGGCAGCTCCCCCAGCACCACCCGNACGGCCTCGTCGAACGACTCGCCGGGCAGGGACCCGACGCCGGTCGCGACGCTCACGCCGCGACCACCCGCCGGGTGGAGGCGATCGTCGCCGAGCCGACCACGCGGCTGCCGTCGTAGATCACAGCCGCTTGGCCGGGCGCGATGCCGTACGCCGGGTCGAGCAACTCGATCTCGACGGTCCCGGCGCTCGGCCCTGCCTCAGCGGGCGAGACCCGCACCACGCAACGGTGCTCCTGCCCGTGCGCGCGCAGCTGCACCGTCCCCTCGAGCCGGCTCGGGGCGACGCCCGCCCAGCGGGGGCGCGTGGCGGTGATGTGCCCGATGGCGAGATGCTCGCGCGGCCCCACGGTCACCGTGCCGCTGACCGGCTCGATGTCGAGGACGAACCGCGGCCGGCCGTCCGCGGCGGGGACCCCGAGCCGCAGGCCGCGACGCTGCCCGATCGTGAAGCCGACCGTGCCCTCGTGGGTGCCGAGGACCGCTCCNCTCTCATCGACGATGGCGCCGGTGGTGTTCGGCAGCCGGTCGCCGAGCTTCTCCTTNAGCCAACCGGCGTTGTCGCCGTCGGCGACGAAGCAGATGTCGTGGCTGTCAGGCTTGTCCGCCACCAGCAGCCCGCGGTCCGCCGCCTCGGCGCGGACCTGGGTCTTCGGCGTGTCACCGAGCGGGAGGAGGGAGTGCCGCAGCTGGTCCTGGGTGAGGACGCCGAGGACGTAGCTCTGGTCCTTGGCGGCGTCGACCGCGCGGTGCAGCTCCACGCCGTCGGGCCCCTCGCGCAGGGTGGCGTAGTGGCCGGTGGCGACCGCGTCGAAGCCGAGGCCGAGCGCGCGGTCGAGCACCGCGGCGAACTTGATCCGCTCGTTGCAGCGCAGGCACGGGTTGGGCGTGCGGCCCCCGGCGTACTCCTGCATGAAGTCCTCCACGACGTCCTCGTGGAAGCGTTCGGAGAGGTCCCAGACGTAGAACGGGATGCCGATGACGTCAGCCGCGCGGCGGGCGTCGTTCGCATCCTCGATCGTGCAGCACCCGCGGGCACCGGAGCGGTACGACGCGGGGTTGCGCGAGAGCGCCAGGTGGATCCCGGTGACGTCGTGGCCCGCCTCGACCGCGCGGGCAGCGGCGACCGCGGAGTCCACGCCGCCGGACATGGCCGCGATGACTCTCATCGCGATCCCGTCGACCTCGCCCGCTGCACGCAGGGTCCGATCGCCTCGACGAGCGCGGCNACGTCGGCGGCCGTCGAGCTGTGCCCCAGGGAGAACCGCAGGGAGCTGCGNGCCTCCGCCTCCGATCGACCCATCGCCAGGAGTACGTGGGACGGCTGCGGGACGCCGGCCGAGCAGGCCGAGCCCGTGGAGCACTCGATGCCCTGGGCGTCCAGGAGCATCAGCAGGGAGTCGCCCTCGCAGCCGGGGAAGGAGAAGTGCGCGTTGCCGGGCAGCCTCCCGGAGGTCGAGCCTGTCGAGGCCCCCGAGGTCGAGACCCCGTTGAGCACCGCGTCCGGGACCGCCTGCACCACACCCCTGACCAGCTCGTCACGCAGGGCGCCCACCCGGGCGGCGTACTCGACCTGCTCCTTGACCGCGAGCTCGACCGCGGCGGCGAAGCCGGCGATCGCGGGGACGTCGATGGTGCCGCTGCGGATGTCGCGCTCCTGGCCGCCGCCGTGCAGCAGCGGCACGACCTCGAGGTCGCGGCGCACGATGAGCGCGCCGACGCCGTAGGGACCGCCCACCTTGTGTCCGGTGAGGGTGAGCGCGTCGACGCCGGAGGCGGCGAAGTCGACCGGCACCGCGCCGACGGCCTGAACGGCGTCGGTGTGCACCGGCACGCCGTACTCCCCGGCGAGCGCCACCACGTCGGCGACCGGCTGGATGGTGCCGACCTCGTTGTTCGCCCACATCACCGACACCAGGGCGACATCCTCGGGGGATCGCTCGAGGGTCTCCCGCAGCGTCTCCAAGAGCACCCGACCGTCGCCGTCGACCGGCAGCAGCTCGACCTGGGCGCCGTCGTGCTCGGCGAGCCAGTGCAGTGGATCGAGGACGGCGTGGTGCTCGATGCCGGTGCTGAGGATCCGGGTGCGCCGCGGATCACCCGTTCGGCGCGCCCACGCGATGCCCTTCAGTGCCAGGTTGTCCGACTCGGTGCCGCCGGAGGTGAACACGACTTCGCCCGGGCGGCAGCCGAGCACCCCCGCGATGGTCTCCCGCGACTCCTCCACCACCCGGCGCGCACAGCGGCCCGAGGCATGCAGCGAGGAGGCGTTGCCGACCTCCAGCAGGTGCGCGGTCATGGCCTCCACGGCGGCGGGCACCATCGGCGTGGTGGCCGCGTGGTCCAGGTACGCGNTGCGGTCGGTCCGGGTCATGACGTCCCCAAGGGTACGGCGGCCGGCGGCACGCGCCGCAACCCGGCGTTCATCGCTTGGCCNGGGGCGTCCGGNTCAGGACTTCTTCGCCACGATCTGCGGGATCACGTGCGCGAACGAGATGTCCTTGCCCTGTCCGCTGGCGATGATGAACAGCAGCCCGGAGACGACGCCGTACGCGACGACGAGCAGGAGGAGCCCCGCCAGGATGCGCCCGGCGACACGGCTTCCGGCCGACCCGGTGGACCCGGCGGATGCACCGGCCCCGGGGCCCTCCTCTGCCGGCGCGCCCCAGGCGAGCGCACGCACGGCGAGCGCGAAGATCGCCGGCAGGCCGGCGCCGAGCGCGACGCTGGCGATGAGGACCTTCCAGATCGCCTGCAGGGCGAAGCTCACGTCGTGACCGAAGGCTGCGTTCACTGGATGCCTCCGCTGATGAGGTCGGCCGGCACGTTCGGCGGGACCGACTGCTCGGCCTCCCACGCGTCGTTGACGTTGTGCGCCCCGATGGCGCCCTGGCGCGAGCGGAGGTAGAGGTAGACCGAGACGCCGAGGAGCGTCAGGAACTGGATGACGGCGCCGGCGCCGAGACCGAAGAGATGGCCGATGATCCACATCGTGCCGCCCACGATCGCGGCGGCTGGGACTGTCAGCAGCCAGGCGCCGACCATCCGGCGGGCCACGCTCCAGCGCACGGTGGCGCCAGGGGCCCCGAGGCCGGTGCCGACGATGGAGCCGGTCGCGACGTGGGTGGTGGACAGCGCGAAGCCCAGGTGGCTGGAGGCCAGGATGACGGCTGCGGTGGAGGCGTCGGCGGCGACGCCCTGGCGTGGCTCGATGTCCACCAGGCCCTTGCCGAGCGTGCGGATGATCCGCCAGCCGCCGAGATAGGTGCCCAGCGCGATCGCGACCGCGCACACCGCCTTCACCCAGAACGGGATGGAGGTCAGGCTCGTCCAGTGGCCGGTGGCGATGAGCGCCAGGGTGATCACGCCCATGGTCTTCTGCGCGTCGTTGGTGCCGTGGGCGAGGCTGACGAGGGAGGCGGTGCCGATCTGGCCCCAGCGGAAGCCCCGGTTGACCCGCTTCAGGGCGACGCCGGCGACGACCCGGAACACCGTGAACGTGCCCAGGCACGCCACCACGGCGGCCACGATCGGGCTGGCGATNCCGGGCAGCAGGACCTTGCCGACCACGCCGTCGAGCTTGGTGCCGTCACCGACCCAGTTCACGCCCTCCCAGCCGCGGGCGACGATGGTGGCGCCGATGAGGCCGCCCAGCAGGGCGTGCGAGGAGCTGGAGGGCAGGCCGAGAAGCCAGGTCAGCAGGTTCCACACGATGCCGCCGATGAGGCCGGCGAGCACGATCGCGAGCAACGCGTCACCCGAGAGCGTCAGCGCCGTACTCGCCGAGGTGGCGTGTGCATCGAACGTCTTCACCACCGCGTTCGTCACCGTCAGCGCCACCGCGACCGACAGGAAGGCTCCGAGCAGGTTCATCACGGCGGCGAGGACCACCGCGGTGCGCGGCTTGAGCGCGCCGGTCGCGATCGAGGCGGCCATGGCGTTGCCGGTGTCGTGGAAACCGTTCGTGAAGTCGAAGCCCAGTGCGGTCACCACGACCAGCACGAGCACCAGAGTCTCTGCACTCACGCGAGGAGCGTGCACGGATTAACGCGAGCGACACGAATCGAGGCGGGCTAGTTTGCCAACTGTTCATCTTCGGCCACGGGGACCCGGCGGGGCCCGACCCTCAGAGCAGCACCAGGTCGTCGCGGTGGACGACCTCGCGGGCGTACGTCGAGCCCAGCTGCGCCTCGAGCCAGCGGCTCGACCGGCCCAGCAGTTGCGGCAGCTCCTCGGCGTCGAAGTTCACCAACCCTCGCGCCACCCGGATACCGTCGGGGCCGACCAGGTCGACCGGGTCGCCGGCGTGGAAGTCACCCGACGCGCCGGTGACCCCGGCGGCGAGCAGGGAGGCGCCCCGCTCGCGCACGGCCCGCACTGCTCCCTCGTCGAGGGTGATCACGCCCATCGGCTCGGTGGCGTGCTCGAGCCACAGCAACCGGGTGGAGCGGCGCTTGCCGGTGGCGTGGAACAGCGTGCCCACCGGCTCGCCGGCCAGCGCGGCGCGGGCGTGGGGCGCCGCCGCCAGCACGACGGGGATGCCCGCCTCGACCGCGATCCGGGCCGCCTCGAGCTTCGTGACCATGCCGCCGGTCCCGACGCCGGCCGCACCGGCCTTGCCGACCGAGACGCCGGCCAGCTCCTCGAGCGAGGCGACCTCGGGGATCAGCCGCGCGCCCGGACGGGTCGGCGGGGCGTCGTACAGGCCATCGACGTCGCTGAGCAGGACCAGCAGGTCGGCGTGCACCAGGTGCGCGACCAGCCCGGCGAGGCGATCGTTGTCCCCGAAGCGGATCTCGGAGGTCGCGACCGTGTCGTTCTCGTTGACGATCGGCAGCACGCCGAGCTCGAGCAGGGTCGTGAACGTCTGGGAGGCGTTGCGGTAGTGGCTGCGGCGGGTCACGTCATCGACCGTGAGCAGCACCTGACCGGCGATGAGGCCGTGCCGTGCCAGCTCCGCGGTGTACCGATGCACCAGCAGTCCCTGCCCGACCGACGCCGCGGCCTGCTGGGCCGCGAGCGCCTTGGGTCGCTTGCTCAGCCGCAGCGGTGCCAGACCGGCCGCGATGGCGCCCGAGGAGACCAACACGACCTCTGTCCCGCGCCCCCGCACCTCGGCGAGTACGTCGACCAGCGCCGAGAGCCGCTCCGGGTCGATGCCGCCGTCGACGGTGGTCAGCGAGGACGAGCCCACCTTCACCACGACACGCCTGGCGGCGACGACCTGCTCCCGGTGAGCGGCCTGCTCCCGGTGAGCGGCCTGCTCCCGGGGGTCGAGCCTGTCGAGACCCATCAATCCTCCTCGGCGTCCGGGTCGTACGCAGCCCAGTCGGGGTCGTCCTCCCCGCCGATCTCGTAGGACATCGGGCCACCGTGGTCGAGGCGGCGCGCCACATCGGCACGGGTCTCGCCCTCCGCACGCTCCTCGAGCGCCTCCTGGATGTCGCGGCGACGCTGGGCGGCGGGCCGGTCCTCGCGGAGCCGCTGGTCCTCGCCGCGCCGGCCGAGCATCTCGGCGCCNGCCTCGATCGAGGGCCGGAAGTCGAAGACGACGGCGTTCTCGNGCGGCCCGATGATGACGGTGTCGCCCTCCTCGGCGCCCAGCTTCGCCAGCCGCCCCTCGACGCCGAGGCGGTTGAGGCGGTCGGCGAGGTAGCCGACAGCCTCCTCGTTGGTGAAGTCGGTCTGCCGGACCCAGCGCTCGGGCTTGGCGCCGCGCACGACGTACGCGCGTCCTCCCGAGCCCGTCGAGGCGTCGTTGGTCTCGGTGACGGTGAACTCCGCACCGCCCGGCGTCTGCGGGCGCAGGACGATCCGCTTGGCCTCGACCGCCGGGCGCTCCGTGCGCGAGGCGGACACCAGCTCGGCCATCGCGAAGATCAGCTCGCGGGTGCCTTCGCCGGAGGCGGCCGAGATCTCGAAGACGCGGTATCCCTGCGCCTCGATGTCCGCGCGCGTGATCTCGGCGAGGTCGCGGCCGTCGGGGACGTCGACCTTGTTGAGCGCGACCAGTCGCGGACGGTCCTCGAGGCCGCCGTAACGGGCCAGCTCACCCTCGATGACGGCAAGGTCGTCGACGGGGTTGCGGCCCGGCTCGATGTTGGCGGTGTCGACGACGTGCACCAGCGCCGCACAGCGCTCGATGTGGCGCAGGAACTCATGACCCAGGCCGCGGCCCTCGGCGGCCCCCTCGATCAGGCCTGGGACGTCGGCGACGGTGAACGTGGTGTCGCCGGCGCGTACGACGCCGAGGTTCGGCACCAGGGTGGTGAACGGGTAGTCGGCGATCTTGGGGCGGGCCCGCGAGATGGACGCGATCAGGGAGGACTTCCCGGCGCTGGGGAACCCGACCAGGCCGATGTCGGCGACGACCTTGAGCTCCAGGCCGATCTCGAGCTCCTCGCCGGGCTCACCGAGCAGAGCGAAGCCGGGAGCCTTGCGCTTGGAGGAGGCCAGGGCGGCGTTGCCGAGGCCACCGCGGCCGCCCTCGGCGATGACGAGCTCGGTGCCGGGGCCCACCATGTCGGCCAGCACGTTGCCCTGCATGTCGGTGACGACCGTGCCGTCGGGGACGGGCAGGATCAGGTCGTCGCCGTTGGCGCCGTTGCGATGGTCACCGGCGCCCTGGCCGCCGTTGCCGGCGCTGCGCTTGGGACTGTGGTGGTAGTCGATCAGCGTGGTGACGTCGGGATCGACGCGCAGGATCACCGAGCCACCCCGGCCGCCGTTCCCGCCGTCGGGGCCGCCGAGCGGCTTGAACTTCTCCCGGTGGACCGAGGCCACACCGTGACCGCCGCGCCCGGCGCTGATGTGCAGCGTCACGCGGTCGACGAAGGTGGGCACAGCCATGGGGGTCTCCGTTGAGTCAGGGGTTTTTCACGTGTGAGTCGGGGATCTTGCCCCGGAAATGCGAGCGGGAGCTTCGGCCAATCGGCCGAAACTCCCGACTCAACGGTGCAGAGGTCCCGACTCGAGGTCAGGCCTGCGGGACGATGTTCACGACGCGGCGACCGCGGCGGGTGCCGAACTCGACGGCACCGGCCTGCAGCGCGAAGAGGGTGTCGTCGCCACCGCGACCCACGCCCGCACCCGGGTGGAAGTGGGTGCCACGCTGGCGGACGATGATCTCACCGGCGTTGACGAGCTGGCCGCCGTACCGCTTGACGCCCAGGCGCTGGGAGTTGGAGTCGCGGCCGTTCTTGGTGGACGCCGCACCCTTCTTGTGTGCCATCTCTTAGTCCTTCGTTGAAAGAGTTCCGGTGGTCGAGGCCCGCGGGACTCAGGCGTTGATCGCGGTGACCTTGACCTGGGTGTACTTCTGGCGGTGACCCTGGCGCTTCTTGTAGCCGGTCTTGTTCTTGTACTTCTGGATGACGATCTTGGGGCCCTTGAAGCCGCCGACCACCTCGGCGGTGACCGAGGCCTTGTCGAGACCGGTCGAGGTGACCGTCTCGCCGTCGACCACGAGCACGACCGGCAGGGTCAGGGACTCGCCGACACCGGTCTCGACCTTGTCGATCTCGATGACGTCGCCGACGGCAACCTTCTGCTGGATGCTGCCAGCCTTCACGATCGCGTACACCGCGGTCTCCTTCATCTGCTTGCCGAACTCAAACTCTNGGTCGGCGGCACGCCTCGACCCCGAGGTGGGGGTGGGATGCTCGCCGAGAGCGCACACGCGTACGCCGAAGGTCAATAGTACGGATGGCTGCGGGGAGGCGCAAAACGCGGGGTACGGCGGCTCTCCGGCCAGGACCTCAGCGCTTGCGGGCGCCCTTCTTCTTGATCGGGACGTGCTCCACGGGGTGCTCCTCGACGCCGTTGAGGCCGCCGGCTGCAGCCTCGATCGGATCCGAGCCGCCTGATCCTGTTGAGGCGCCGAGCATGGCCTCCGCGCGGGTTCCGTCAGTCGCCGTGGCGGTGGTGACGGCACGCCGCGCTCCCCCGCGGGTGCGGGTGATGACCTTCGGCGGCTCCGGCGCGGTCGCCTCGGGGGCGACCACCGGGGACTCGGCCGTCACGACGATAGGGGCGGGTGCGGCCGTGTCGGACGTGCCTCCGGCAGGGCGGCTCGCGCCGCGGCGCCGGGTCCGGGTCACGACCGTCACCGTGGGGGCCCCGGGCTGCTCGACGGGCTGCTCGGGCTCCTCGAATTCCTCCACCACCACCGCACCGGCGGGTTCAGCGCTGGAGACAGCCTCGCTGGCGTCGGCCTCGCTCGTGTCGGCATCGGTGGCGTCGGCGACCGGCTGGAGCGCCTCCTCCTCGTGGTGGCGCGCCATCGCGGCGAACTCCGCGGGCGAGGGAGCGGCCTTCTCGGCCGCCGTCGGCTCGTCGTGCTCGGCCTGGGTCTCGTCGTTCGCGGCGGTCTTGCCCCGGCCACCGCGCCGGCGGCCGCGGCGCGGCTCGTCGGGCGCGACGCCCGAGCTCTTGCCCTCCTCGACCGGGTGGTCGTGCACGACGATGCCGCGGCCCTGGCAGTGGGTGCAGGTCTCGGAGAAAGCCTCGAGCAGACCGGTCCCGATCCGCTTGCGGGTCATCTGGATCAGACCCAGCGAGGTCACCTCGGCGACCTGGTGGCGGGTACGGTCGCGGCCCAGGCACTCGACCAGCCGGCGCAGCACGAGGTCGCGGTTGGACTCCAGGACCATGTCGATGAAGTCCACGACGATGATGCCGCCGATGTCACGCAGCCGCAGCTGGCGCACGATCTCCTCGGCCGCCTCGAGGTTGTTCTTGGTGACGGTCTCCTCGAGGTTCCCGCCGGAGCCGGTGAACTTGCCGGTGTTGACGTCGACGACCGTCATCGCCTCGGTGCGATCGATGATGAGGGAGCCGCCGGAGGGCAGCCACACCTTGCGGTCGAGGCCCTTGGCGATCTGCTCGTCGATGCGGTACGTCGCGAACGCGTCGCGGCCGTCTTGTCCCGGGACGAACCTCTGCAGCCGCGGCTCCAGGTCCGGTGCGACGTGGGAGACGTAGGCCTGGACCGTCTCCCAGGCGTCCTCGCCCTGGATGACCAGCTTGGTGAAGTCCTCGGTGAACAGGTCCCGCACGACCTTCAAGGTGAGGTCCGGCTCGCCGTACAGGAGCTGGGGTGCGTTGCCCCGCGACTTCGCCTCGATGTCCTCCCAGCGGGCCTTGAGCCGCTCGACGTCGCGGGTCAACTCCTCCTCCGAGGCACCCTCGGCCGCGGTGCGGACGATGACACCCGCGGTGTCCGGGACGATCTCCTTCAGCAGGGACTTCAGGCGGTTGCGCTCGGTGTCGGGCAGCTTGCGGGAGATGCCCGAGGTGGTGCCGTCGGGCACGTAGACCAGGAAGCGGCCGGCGAGGGAGATCTGGGAGGTCAGGCGCGCGCCCTTGTGCCCGATCGGGTCCTTGGTGACCTGGACCAGCACCGTCTGGCCGGAGGTGAGCACCGACTCGATCTTGCGCGGCTGCCCCTCCTTCCAGCCGAGTGCGGACCAGTTGACCTCGCCGGCGTAGAGCACGGCGTTGCGTCCCTTGCCGATGTCGACGAACGCCGCCTCCATGCTGGGCAGGACGTTCTGGACGCGGCCGAGGTAGATGTTGCCGATGAGGGAGGTCTGTGACTCGCGGGCGACGTAGTGCTCGACCAGGACTTTGTCCTCGAGCACCGCGATCTGGGTGAGGTCCTCGCGCTGGCGGATGACCATGATGCGGTCCACCGCCTCACGACGGGCCAGGAACTCGGCCTCGCTCACGATCGGGGCACGTCGACGGCCGGCCTCGCGGCCCTCGCGGCGGCGCTGCTTCTTGGCCTCGAGGCGGGTCGACCCGGAGACGGCGGTGATCTGCTGCTCGAGCGGGCGCGACTCGCGGACCCGGGTGACGGTGTTCTCCGGGTCGTCCCCGGCCTCACCATTGGCGTCACCGGAGCGACGGCGCCGGCGGCGACGACGGGAGGTGCCGCCCTCGCCCGCCTGGTCGTCGGCGTCCTCGGCGTCCTCGCCGTCGGTCTCGGCGTCATCGGTGTCGCCGTTCGCGACGGCGTCCGCGTCGCCGGCAGCGGCGCTGTCGGGGCCGTCGCTGTCCTGGGCGGCGTCACCGTTCGCGGCATCGCCCGACTTGCGGCGGCGGCGACCGCCGCGGCGACGACGACGGCGCGCGGGCGCGCCGGCACCGGCCTCGTCGTCCTCGTCCCCTTCAGCGTCAGCGTCGTCGGCGTCGGCGTCGTCGGCGCTGTCCTCGGCGTCCGTTTCGTCCTCGGTGTCAGCGCCGGGCTCGAGCTCAAGAGCGGTGGCGGCAGCCTCGTCGCCTGCCGCGTCGGCTTCGACCGCGATCTGCGCGATGAGGTCCTCGTCGACAGTCCCATCGATGGCCTCATCGACCGGCGCGACCGGCGCGGCGGTCTTGCGTGGGGCTCGCTTTCGCGGGGTCTTCGGTGGGGCCTGGAACAGCACGCCGGGAGCGGCCGGCGCGCCCGCCGACTGACCGGTCCCCGGCCCCTCGCCCTCGGCCGCAGTCGGAGCCTCGATCGCCTCCGGCTCGGGCGCTGCCTTCTTCGCGGCGGTCTTCTTGGCGGCAGCCTTGGTCGTTGCGGTCTTCGCGGGGGTGGCCTTCTTCGCCGCCGGCGCCTTCTTGGCCGCGGCGGGTGCCTTCTTCGCGGCCGCCTTCTTTGCCGTCGCCTTCGTCGCGGGCGCCTCCACGGATGCCTCGGACGACACCTCGGGCACCTCGGCGGGCTCGGTCGCGTCCGGCGCAGCCTTCTTGGCGCTGGCCCGCTTCGCGGGGGCGGCCTTCTTCGCCGCAGGAGCCTTCTTCGCCGCAGTCTTGGCCGCGGTCTTGGCAGCGGTCTTCTTGGCGGCCGCCTTCTTCGCCGGTGCCGTGGTGGCGCCTGCCGGCGGAGCCTCCGCCTCGCGAGTGTCGTGCTGGGTGTCGACGGTGGACTCTTCGGCCATGCCGTGCTCCTCGATCGGTGCGCATCAGGCGCACCGATGTGTCAGGACGTCGTCACTCCGTGGGCGGAGGTGCGACGCAAAGCTTGTCGGTGGCGGCGACACCCTCCGCGCTGTGCGTCAACGGGTCGGAGATCGTCACCTACCGCGGTCGCGGGGCCTTGAGGGGGCCGCGTCGCGGGCTGGCGCTGATCGCCGTCCCACTGTGCCGNTGCACCATCGGGTGATGGGCGCCGGCGAGAACGTCGTCGGATCGCTGGCGGCGAGCGTCTGTCACACACCCGGGCCCGTCATCGATCGATGCGAGTATCGCACATCAGCGCACGATTCCGGTTGACGTCGGCCGCAGCGGGTCTCCGATCGCCCCGGACGCCTCGTCCAGCGGCCCCTGGCCGAGGCGGGTGAGGAGGGGCGCCGCCGTACCGAGGTCGAGGCCTCCGACCGAGCGCAGTCCCGCCATCACGTCGTCGGGCCGAACGGCGGGCTCGACGTGCCGCAGCGTCAGCTCGAAGCGCGCACCGGCCCCGTCGGGCCGCGCCGTGAGGGACAGCACGGCGGCCCTGCAGTCGAACGCCCGCATCCCACGCTTGGTCATCCGCTCGACCGTGACCGACTCCTCCGCCAAGAAGGCGGTGATCGCGGCATTGGCCGCGGCAGGCGAGACCGGTGCCTCGATCACCCAGACGCTGGCCTGCAGTACGTCGGCGAGCGCACCGCCGGGCGACTCGACGACATCGACGATGTCGAGTCCGTCCGGCATCACCTCGTCGAGCTGGGCCTGGAGCGCCGCCGGGTCGACGATCTGGGCGAGCGCGAGCTCGAGGTACTCGGCCTCGCTCGCGGCACCGGTCGGGGAGGCTCCGGCGTACGAGATCCGAGGGTGGGGGTTGAACCCGGAGGAGTAGGCCACGGGCACGCGCGCCCGGAAGACCGCCCGCTCGAACGCCCTGCTGAAGTCGCGGTGGCTGGTGAACCGCATCCGGCCGCGCTTGGCGTAGCGGATCCGCAGGCGCTGGACCGGTGGGGCCTGCTGCTCGGGCTGTTCTCGCANCCGCCGATGTTACCCAGCGGCGGACTGTCGGACCGANGTGCAAGGATGCCGACAGTGAACGCCCGCAAGTCGCCCCTGATCCTCGCCGGCATCGTGCTGCTCGCGCTCAACCTGCGCCCGGCCGCTGCCAGCGTGGGCCCGTTGCTGCCCGAGATCACCCGCGGCATGCACCTCTCCCATCTGCAGATCGCCTTGCTGACCGCGCTGCCGGCGCTCGCGCTCGCATGCTTCTCCGCGATCGGGCCCGCGATGGCGCGCATGTTCGGGCTGCACCGGGCGACCCTGCTGTCCCTCTTCGCCATCGCGATCGGGCTCTTCGCCCGGTCGCTGGCCGACGACCAGTGGGTCTTCCTCGGGCTCTCGACCCTGGCACTGGTGGGGACGGCGGCCGCGGGGGTCCTGCTGCCGAGCCTGGTGTCGTTGCACTTCCCCGAGCGGCTGGCGACCCTGGCCGCGCCGTACTCGCGACTCCTGGCGGCCGGGTTCGCGGTCGCTGCTGCGCTGAGCGTCCCGATCGCGCACGGCGATGGCGGTTGGCGTACGGCGCTGGCGTTCTGGGGCGCGCTCGCGGTGGTCGCGGCGATCCCGTGGCTCCGGCTGATCCGGCACGACCTGGTGCTGACCCCGACACCCCGCACGATCACGCTGGTGCAGATGATCCGCACCCGTCCGTGCCAACTGCTCTCGGCGCTGTTCGGGCTGCAGCTGCTGCAGAGCTACGTGACCCTGGGGTGGCTCCCGTCGCTGTGGCGCGAGCACGGCTATCACGCCACCTCCGCGGGCTTCCTGCTCGCGATCGTGGCGGTGTGCTCGCTGCCGTTCACGCTGGGCCTGCCCGCCGTGGCGTCATCGCGGCACGACCCGCGCATGCTGCTGGCGTTGATCGCGGCGTGCTTCCCGCTCGCCGATGCCCTGCTGCTGATCGATCCGAGCGTCCTCGCGCTGCCCGCCGCGTTGTTGCTCGGGATCGGCTCGCTCACCTTCCCGGTGTCGCTGTCGCTGATCGGCCGGCACGCTCGCAGCCGCGACGCGGCGTTCTCCCTGGCCGGCGTCGCGCAGGCGGTCGGCTACCTGGTCGCCGGGCTCGGCACGTTCGGCTTCGGGATGCTGCACCTCCACCTCGGGTCCTGGGGCTGGCCGCTCGCCCTGCTGGTGGCGACCGCGGTGCCGCTGCCGTTCCTCGCCGCCCGTGCCGCCCGGCCCTCCTACGTCGAGGAGCAGCTGCCGGTCCAGGCCTGAGCGACCGGCGGCGTAATCAGACCGGCAGCGGCTCTCGCATCGGAGCGGCGATCGCGTCCCCGATACGCGCGANCTCGCGTCGATACGGGGTGTCGGAGAGGATGAAGTGGGTGATGCCGAGGTCCTGGTAGGCACGCAGCGCGCCGATCACGTCGCTGGGTGACCCGACGAGCCAGGTGGTGCCGGCACCGCCGGCTCCGACCCGGCCGGGCGCGGTGTAGAGGCACGTGTCGAGGACGTCTCCCCGCTGCTGCAGGTCCAGCAGGCGCTGCTGGCCCACGGCGCGCGGGCGCAGCACCTCGTGATGCTCGGCGGAGCCCAGCTGCTGCACCTTGGCCTCGGCGTCGTGCCATGCCTCCTCGGTGGTCTCGCGGACCAGGGTCGTGATGCGCAGCCCGAACTCCAGCGGTCGCGTGCGCTCGTGCCGCTGCTCGAGCCGCCGGAGGCGCTCGATGCGCTCGGCGACGCCGTCGAGTGGCTCACCCCAGAAGAGCTGGACGTCGGCCTCGGCCGCCGCTGTCTCCTCGGCGGCGGCCGAGGCGCCGCCGAAGTAGAGCGTCGGGTGCAGCCGCTCCCCCGCGACCACCGGCCGCGGGGCGAGGCTGGCGCGCTCGACGCGATAGTGCTCGCCGCGGAACGTCACCTCCTCCTCGGTCCACAACCGGCGCACCAGGCGCATGAACTCCCGCGTCCGGGCATAGCGCGTGGGCTGGTCGACCTCGGTGTCGCCGTAGGCAGCGGGGTTGTCCTGGCCGCTGACGATGTTCACCAGCAGCCGGCCGCCGCTGAGCTGGTCGAGCGTGGCAGCGGCGCTGGCGAAGTGCGCAGGCGTCCAGTAGCCGGGCCGGACNGCGACGAGCGGCTTGAANGTCGTGGTGCGCGCTGCCAGCGCCGTACCGACGGTGAGNGTGTCGGGTCGGCCCCAGCCGGTCCCGATCAGGGCTCCGCTCCAGTGGTGCTGCTCGCACGCGAGCGCGAGGTCGGTCGAGTAGTCGAGGCTGCCCCAGCCGTCGACGTCGCTGTCGCCCCGGTGGCCCGGCTCGACGGTGTTGGGGATGTACCAGAGGAACTCGAGCGTCATGAGCTCGAGCATAGACCATTATTTCACTCTACTTAAGCGGCTATGTCGCCGGTCCATGGGGAGCGGCATCGCAGGGCTGCCCTCAGAGCGAATGAATATTCATTCACCACGTTTCATCGGGGTCGATGAGGTCGAGCGGGTGCTCAACCCGTCCTTGTCGCGAAGAACGCCATCGTCTCGATCGTCGTCGGAGCGGCCGGCAGTCGACCTGAGCCCTCCGCCGAACCGAAGCACAAGCGATGAAGGACCCTTCGCAGGTCAGAGCGCGATCAGACCACCGAGAGCGGCAGCAGGGTCTGCCCGGTGGGACCGATCTGGATCTCGGTCCCCATCTCGGGGCAGATGGACATTTAATGGACAACCGGCGGGGCCTCGCCTGAGGAAGAATCCGCGTCATGGACGCTGTCATGCCACTGCGGATGCTGGCGGTCCGCATGTCCATAGGCGATGTCGTCGGATCGGATGTGTTGATCTCAGAGGCGCTCACCGCGTTGCTAGCTGATGTGGACACCCCGTCTCTGAGGGTGCTGGCCGGACTCACGCGAGCCGAAGAGCCGGAGGCGCACGACCTATTCCGAGCGGTGATCGACGAGCTCTCGTTGAGTCGCGAGCTTCCGCCAGACCCGAGAGCCGCCCGTTGGGAACTCATCCGCTGGTGGTGCAGCGAGATGGTGACGGGCAACCTCCCGCCCGAGGTCGCAGGAGATCTGATCTGGCGGGAAGGTTGGAACGAGCTTGGCTACCCAGACTCCCTCCAACCTATCGTCGGCTGGACGAGCGAATGGGAGGACTGGACACCGGCGTGGGGCAACGAGCGCGATGAGTACCGCGACAAGATCGTCGCCGAAGCGCGAGTCCTGCTCAACGGCCCCTGGCCGCCAGACTGACAACTAGCGTCGCCGTGACCTCGCGCGCCAATCGAACGATGGTCGCGCGGCACTGAGCGGATCGATGGCAGAGCCAGCAGGTCGCAACAGCTCCGGGTGGAGCGGATGCTCTGTGCCGTCCTCGTCCACGATCACGACGGTCGAGACGTACGAGCGCATCGGCTGTCTGGCCTTCATACGCTCGATTGCCTCAATCGTCGCCGGAGGGGCAGGGCGCCGGCCCGACCGATCCATCACATCGGCACCGTTGACGAGGTCGGACGCGGCCACGATGTGGCGTGCAATCCGACCGCGATCCGCCACCTCGTGGCCGTTGGCGCGAGCCCACCGGCGAACCTTCGCCACGTCACTCAGGTCGTTCAACGCCGCACGAGCCTCGACGACGTACGACGCGAGCAGCCGTCGCGCGCGAGCGGCTCCAGCGGAGATAGCCGGATATCCAGCACCTGGCCTCCGTGATCGAAGGTGAGGTGCATCGGCAGCCGGCCTCGATCCGGGCTGTGCTCATCGCCAGCGGCGAGCGCCCACGCCATCGCACTCCCCCGCTCTGCACCGTCGATCGCAGAGCGTGAGTGTTCACCATCAGGCTGGTCGAGCAAAGGCCAGATTCAAAAGTCTCACTTGCACAGCCGCTGAGCCAAGAACATTCCAGATCAGCGTCTTCGCAGGCCAGAGCGCGATCAGACCACCGAGAGCGGCAGCAGGGTCTGCCCGGTGGGACCGATCTGGATCTCGGTCCCCATCTCGGGGCACACCCCGCAGTCGTAGCAGGGCGTCCAGCGGCAGTCCTCGACCTCGATGTCCTCACCGCGCGCCGCCGCGAGGGCGTCCTCCCAGTCAGCCCACAGCCAGTCCTTGTCGAGCCCGCTGTCGAGGTGATCCCACGGGAGCGTCTCGTCGTACTCCCGCTCGCGCGTGGTGAACCAGTCGACGTCCACGCCGGTGCCCTCGAGGGCGGCGGCGGCCGACGTCATCCAGCGCTCGAAGGAGAAGTGCTCGCTCCAGCCGTCGAACCGGCCCCCGTCGCGCCACACCGCCTCGATGATGCGGCCGACCCGGCGGTCGCCGCGAGAGAGCAGTCCTTCGACGATGCCCGGCTTGCCGTCGTGGTAGCGGAACCCGATCGCACGGCCGAACCGCTTGTCCGACTGCACCGCCTGACGCAGCTTGCGCAGCCGCTCGTCGGTCGTCTCGGCGTCGAGCTGGGCGGCCCACTGGAAAGGGGTGTGCGGCTTGGGCACGAAGCCGCCGATGGAGACCGTGCAGCGGATGTCGTTGCGACCCGAGACCTCGCGGCCCTTCGCGATCACCTTCTTGGCCAGGTCCGCGATGGCCAGCACGTCCTCGTCGGTCTCGGTGGGCAGCCCGCACATGAAGTAGAGCTTCACCTGCCGCCAGCCGTGGGAGTACGCCGTGGCCACGGTGCGGATNAGGTCCTCCTCGGTGACCATCTTGTTGATCACCGCGCGCATCCGCTCCGAGCCGCCCTCGGGGGCGAACGTCAGGCCCGAGCGGCGGCCGTTGCGGGAGAACTCGTTCGCCAAGGTGATGTTGAACGCGTCGACGCGCGTCGAGGGCAGGGAGAGCGAGACGTTGGAGCCGTCGTACCGATCCGCGAGGCCGGTCGCGATGTCGCCGATCTCGGTGTGGTCGGCGCTGGAGAGGGAGAGCAGGCCGACCTCCTCGAAGCCGGACTTGCGGATGCCGTTCTCGACCATCGCGCCGATGGTGTTGATCGAGCGCTCCCGCACCGGTCGGGTGATCATCCCGGCCTGGCAGAACCGGCAGCCGCGGGTGCAGCCGCGGAAGATCTCCACCGAGAAGCGCTCGTGCACCGTCTCGGCCAGCGGCACCAGCGGCTTGGCCGGATAGGGCCAGGCGTCGAGGTCCATCAGGGTGTGCTTGCGCACCCGCCAGGGGATGTCGGCGAGGTTCGGTACGACGGCCTCGATGGCACCGTCCTCGGTGTAGCTGACGTCGTAGAACCGCGGCACATAGACCCCGCCTGAGACCGCCAGGCGACGGAGCAGCTCCTCGCGCGGGGTCGGCATCGCGCCGGCGGGGCAGCCCTGTTGCTTCCACTCGCGCACGACCTCCGAGATCGCCAGCACGACCTCCTCGCCGTCGCCGAGGACGGCGGCGTCGATGAAGTCGGCGATCGGCTCCGGGTTGAAGGCCGCGTGGCCGCCGGCGATGACGACCGGGTCCGCCTCGGTGCGGTCGACCGCGTGCAGCGGGATGCCGGCGAGGTCGAGGGCGTTGAGCATGTTGGTGTAGCCGAGCTCGGTGGAGAAGCTGATCCCGAAGACGTCGAAGTCGCGGACCGGGCGGTGGGCATCCACGGTGAACTGCGGGATCGGCCCGTGCGCGTCGCCCTCGCGCATGACCTTCTCCATGTCGGGCCAGACGGCGTACGTGCGCTCGGCGACGATCCAGTCGCGCTCGTTGAGGACCTCGTAGAGGATCGCGACGCCCTGGTTGGGCAGGCCGACCTCGTAGGCGTCGGGGTACATCAGCGCCCAGCGGACCGTGTCCGCGTCGCTCCCCCAGTCCTTGACGGTGGAGTTGAGCTCGCCGCCGACGTACTGGATCGGCTTGGAGACCGAGGTCAGGCGGGGCTCGATGCGGGGGAAGACGCTGCACGACACCTGCTCGATCCTACCGGCGGGAGTGTTCACCGGCGCATCGCGGAGTTTCGGGTCCCAGTGGTTGATCGGGCTCGCGGCCTTGCTGGGCTAGACCACCAGGACGGCCTGCATCATTCCGACCACGCGCCCCTGCCCGCGGCCCTACGGTGCCAAAGCCGAGGCGCTCGACGTCCGGCACCATGACAGACACACCGTAAGGGGACTTTTTGTGAACAACCGGAAGCGGATCGCCTTCGCGGCGATCGCCACGATGGGGCTGGTTGCTCCACTCGGGCTGACGATCGAGTCCGCAAGCGCCGACTCCGACGCCGCATATGTCATCGGCAAGGTGACCGACAGTGCAGGGCGCGCGATCCCCGGCGCTGCCGCACGGGCCTACTGGTGCGAGCAGGATCCCGCCGGTACGCCGAACGCCGACGGATGCACCAACGAGACGTACTACGCGGGCGGTAACGCCGACCGCAACGGGCGTTACGTCATCACGCTGAGCAAGTACTACAGCCTCGATCAGGCAGGATCGACGGGGCTGCCGGGGCATTGGGCCGTAAAGGCGAGCGCCGACAACTTCACCGACTCGGCACTCCAGGCACTCGCGACGCCGAGCGCCGGGCAAAACGTCTCCGGACCTACGTTCGCCCTCACTGCGGAGCCCTTCACCGAGGATCTCACCGACGTAGTCCTGACCGGTGCGGTGAGTACTCCCAGCGGCGCGGCACAGAACGGCACCGTCGTCGCGTACGACGCGGTGACCGGACGCGAGCTGGACGAGGAGTCGATCGAGCCCAACGGGCACTTCTACTTCTACGGCGACCCCTCCTCGACGGCGGACTGGAACCTCGCCAACAAGAGCGTCAAGCTCGAGTTCGACGCCGCGGGCTACGAGGAGTCGTTCAACGGCGGCGGGCTGGCGAAGGCATCCGCGCCGGCCATCAGCGTCCCCGCCGACGGCCAGGCGCCCGCCGTGGTGAACGGTGCGGTCACCGCCCTCGGGACGCTCACCGGGTCGGTGAAGCTGCCCGCCGCTGGCGGAAACTGGGAAGCGTGGGTGACCGTCTACGACCTGGATGGGAACCCGCTCTGGTACGTCGACGGCAGCACTGACGCGGCCGGCAACTTCAGCATCGATGTCCCGCCGGGCACCTACTACGTGCGTGCGGACGGCGACCGCTTCACCGAGTACACGCCCAGCGGGTCGACTTCGCCGCAGCAGGTCGACACGTTCGGCTTCGTCGCCGGCTACTACGGCAAGGGCGCGACGTCGCTGGCCACCGCGAGCAAGATCGTCGTGGGCGCCAACGGCACCGTCTCGGTCGGCACGATCACGCTGACCAACGCCTACCACGCCACCACGAAGCCCTTCATCAAGGCCAAGAAGGGCATCAAGAAGGGCGCCAAGCTCTCGGTGGGCAACGGCACCTGGAACCACCAGTCCGACACGACCTACACCTACGCGTGGAAGGTCGGCAGCAAGACGATCAGCACCAAGTCGAGCCTCAAGATCACCAAGAAGGTCTGGAAGAAGGCCCTCAAGAACGGCAAGAAGGCCAAGAAGCTGACCGTCACCGTCACGGCCACCGACAAGTTCGGGCAGCTCGTCGACGGCTCGGTGAAGCAGAAGGTCCTCAAGACCCTCGCCAAGGAGCAGAAGGCAGCGGCCAAGGCTGTCAAGAAGGCTCAGAAGGCACAGAAGAAGGTCGACAACGTCACCAAGCACTGAGCCTCGGCTCCAGCGCTGAACGAACGCGACGCCCCGCCCGGTCCGCCGGGCGGGGCGTTGCCTTTGCGCCGATGTTTGGGACATCGGCAGCAGGGAAGGTTCCGGCGCAGACGGCGCGGGCTCGGACCGCGTCCCGTGCGAGAGGAAATCCATGCGACTCAATCGACTCGCCGCGGTCGTCACCGCGGCGGCCCTCGGCATCGCCGCGCCCTTGGTGGCCGTCAGCGCCGCCCACGCCGACAGTGACGAGGGCTACCTGATCGGGACCGTGACCGACAACGCCGGACACCCGCTCCCGGCGGCCTCCGTCTCCCTGACGAGCACCTCGGGCGACTCGGCATCGGGCTACACCGATCGCAACGGACGCTATGTCGCCGAGTTCAGCCAAGACGACATCAGCGACGGCGGTACCTGGACGGCGACGGCGAGCGCCGGCGGCATGGTGACGTCGACGCANCAAGCGTTCACGCCGCCGACGGTCGGAGCGAACGCCAGCGGGCCGACCATCGNTCTCGCGCCCCAGCCCTTCACCCCCGACATGACCGACGTCGTCCTCACCGGCACCGTCAGCACGCCGAACGGGACGCCACACTTCGGGCGGGTCAACGCCTACGATCCCGCCAACGGTCGGCTCATCGACGAGGCCACTATCGAGCCCAACGGCTCGTACTACTTCTACGGCGACAGCACTCCTGGCGACTACTCCGTCAACGGCAGGGCCGTGAAGCTGGAGTTCGTCGTGTACGGCTACGAGTCGACGTTCTACGGGGGCGGCCTGGCCAAGAGCACGTCGCCGGCGGTGAGCGTCCCGGCGTTCGGCCAGCCCGCGCTCACCGTCAACGGTGCGGTCATCGGCGAGGGCACGATCACCGGGGCAGTGAAGCTTCCGGCCGCGGGCGCCAACTGGAGCGCCGAGGTCAGCATCTACGACGCCGACGGGAATCCGGTCGACTTCACCGACACCGACGCCGCGGGCAACTTCAGCATCGACCTGGCCCCCGGCAGCTACTACGTGCGCGCGGACGGCTCGACCTGGTCGACGTGGACGCCGACCGGCTCGACGAGTCCCGAGTACGCCGACAGCTACAGGTTCCTGGCCGGCTACTACGGCGGCACCAAGGCCGTCTCGCTGGCGACCGCCAAGAAGATCGTCGTCGGCTCCAACGGAACCGTGTCGGTCGGCACGATCACACTGACCAACGCCTACCACGCCCTCCAGAAGCCCTTCATCAAGGCCCCCAAGGGCATCCACAAGGGCGCCAAGCTGAGCGTCGGCCGCGGCGTCTGGAACCACAGCGCCGACACCCACTTCACCTACGTGTGGAAGGTCGGCAAGAAGACCCTGAGCACCAAGGCGAAGCTCAAGATCACCAAGAAGGTGTGGAAGAAGCTCGGCAACGGCCGGAAGGTCAAGAAGCTGACCGTGACCGTCACCGCGAACGACAACTTCGGCTACCTGGTCAGCGGCTCGAGCACGCAGAAGGTCGTCAAGGCCCTCGCCAAGGAGCAGAGGCAGGCCGCGAAGGAAGCGAAGAAGGCCCAGAAGCACGCCGCGAAGGTCAAGAACCAGACCGAGCGCTGACCGGCCCCGGTCGCTGATCCGACCTCGCCGGACCAACCGACCGACACGCAGTGACGCCCCGCCCGGGGATCCGGGCGGGGCGTCATCGCTTGTGGTCGAGCCCCGAGTCCAGCGGCCGCCTACTCAGCGGCGGCGGCGCGCTGCGCGGCTGCCGCAGCCGACGAGGCCGAGGTGTTGCGCAGCACGACCTCAGGCATCAGCAACAGCACCAGGAAGGCGAGGATCCCGATTCCCCCGACGATCCAGAACACCTGGTTGACCGAGTCGGTGAAGCCGACCTTGAACGGGTGGGCGACCTGCGGGCTGAGGGTGTTGATCACCGTGGAGTCCTTGCTGAACTCCTCGGTGAACTTCGGGTCGCCCGCGAGCACGAGCTTGTCGTTGGCGTTAGGGGTGAGCTGCCCGGAGCTGATCGCCTTCTGGATGCCGGGCCCCTCGTCGTGGAACGCCGTACCGATGTGGCCGCCCATGGTGCTGAACAGGATGGACAGGAACACCGCGACGCCGATCGTGCCGCCGATCTGGCGGAAGAACGTCGCTGAGGCAGTCGCGACGCCGATCGCCTGAGGCGGCACTGCGCTCTGCACGGTCAGGATCAGCGGCTGCATGCAGTTGCCGACGCCGAACCCGATGATGAACATCACGATCATCACCAGCCACAGGTGCGTGTCGGCCCGGACCTGCGCCATCAGGAACATGCCGACGGTGAAGACGGCAGACCCCACGATCGGGAAGATCCGCGGTCGACCCGTCTTGCTGGTGATCCGGCCCGAGCTGAAGGAGGCCGTCATCAGGCCGATCACCATCGGCAGCATCAGCAGACCGGACTTCGTCGGCGAGGCGCCGTGGACGATCTGCAAGTAGAGCGGCAGCATCATCATGCCGCCGAAGAGGCACATCCCGACGACGACGCTGGCGACGATGGTGACCGCGGCGGCGCGGATCTTGAACAGCTCCAGCGGGATCAGCGCTCCGCCACCCATGGCGGCCTCCGCGGCGACGAAGGCCACCAAACCGATGCCACCGATGACGAAGCAGAGGATCGCGCGACCGCTGCCCCAGCCCCACTGCTGGCCCTGCTCGGCGACCGTGAGGAGCGGCACCAGGCAGACCACGAGGGACACCGCACCCCACCAGTCGATCTTGGCGTCGCGGCGCACGTGGTGCACGTGCAGCGTCTTGAAGACGACGATCAGCGCGACGATGCCGATCGGCACGTTGACGAGGAACACCCAGCGCCAGCCGGTGACGCCCAGGATGGAGGAGGTGCCGGCGAAGAAGCCGCCGATGACGGGTCCGAGGACCGACGAGGTGCCGAACGTCGCCATGAAGTAGCCGGTGTACTTCGCGCGCTCACGGGGGCTGACGATGTCACCGATGATGGCGAGCACCAGGGTGAACAGACCACCCGCGCCGAGGCCCTGGAACGCACGGAACGCGGCGAGCTCGTACATCGAGGTCGCGAAGGAGCACAGCGCCGATCCGAGGATGAAGACGCTGATCGCGAACATGAACAGCTTCTTGCGGCCCCAGAGGTCACCGAGCTTGCCGTAGATCGGCGTNGTGATCGTCGAGGTGATGAGGTAGGCCGTCGTCACCCACGCCTGGGCGCTGAGACCGTGCAGGTCNTCGGCGATGGTGCGGATCGACGTGCTGACGATCGTCTGGTCGAGCGAGCCCAGGAACATCCCGAGCAGCAGGCCGGTGAGGATCGTGAGGATCTGCTTGTGGCTGTACTCCCCCGGCGCGGCGTGCCCGGGCGCGAGGGTGGAGGCGTCATTGGTTGTCATCGGCAACCAACTTACTCCTCCGCGGCGGGAGGACCAAACCGTTTCCGCGCCCGGGCGGCTACCGTACGGCGAGCATCCCCGCGGCGGCGGCCCTGCGCACCGCGGCCGGAGCCGTGGAGCGGGCATGGATGTTCTGCAGCAGCCCGATCGCCAGCAGCCCGGCGAACATCGAGGAGCCGCCGTAGGACACGAACGGCAGCGGTACGCCGGTGACCGGCATGATCCCCAGGCACATGCCGATGTTCTGGAAGGCCTGGAATCCGAACCAGCACGCGATGCCTGCCGCCGCGACCCGGCCGAAGAGGTCCTCGGTCCGCGCGGCGATGCGCAACGCCCGCCACAGCACGATGCCGAGCAGCCCGATCAGAACAGCCGAGCCCACCAGGCCGAGCTCCTCGCCGGCGACGGTGAAGATGAAGTCCGTGTGCTGCTCGGGCACGAAGCCNGCCCGCGTCTGGGTGCCGTGGAACAGGCCCTGGCCGAACAATCCTCCGTCCCCGATGGCGATCCGTGCCTGTTGGACGTTGTAGCCCGCGCCCTTCGGGTCGAGCGAGGGATCGGTGAACGCCATGAACCGGTGGATCTGATACGGCTTGAGGAACCCGCCCGCCACGACCGCGACGGCAGCGGCGATCCCACCGGCGAACAACAGCGCCAGCCAGNGTCTCGGCGTACCGGCGGCGGCCAGGACGCCGAAGACGGTCGCCGAGAGCACCAGCATCGTGCCGAGGTCGGGCTGGAGGATGATCAGCACGGCCGGTACGGCGGCCACCAGCAGCATCGCCACCACGTCCCCGGTGCCGACCCGGGCCCGCCAGCGGCCCTCCGTGCGCTCGGCCAGCACGAGTGCCATTCCGATGACGACGGCCAGCTTGGCGAACTCCGACGGCTGGATGGACATGCCGCCGATGTCGATCCAGGACTTCGACCCGTTGATGGTGCTGCCCATCACCAGCACCAGCACCAGCCCGACGAGGGAGGCGGCGTACACGACCGGGGCGACGATCCGCACCCAGCGGTGGTCGGTCGCGCAGACGAGCACCATCAGGAAGAGGCCGATCGCGATGTTGACCACGTGCTTGCGTACGAAGGCGGTCGGGTCCCCGCCGGTGAGGGCGGTGCGGTGCTCGGTGGCNGACCAGACCAGCAGCGTGGAGAGCACCAGCAGCAGCGCCACGGCCGCCATCAGCACCCAGTCCAGGCTCGCGAGCGGACGCGTTCCAGGGCGGCTCACTTGCCCCACCCCTTCCACTTGAGTCTGGCCTTGAGCCCAGCGGGCGGCAGGATCGAGCCGTCCTGGGCGAAGGTCGGCAGCGCGCTGGGCGGGGTCACCCCGGGGATCAGGGCCTTCGACGGGTCGACCGTCTGGGTCGAGTTCTGGTCGCCCTGGACGCCGTACAGGGACTCCCAGATCTTGCGGACGAACGGGCCCGAGGTGCCCGATCCCGTGCCGGCCTGGGTGACGACCATGATCACGACGTAGTCCTTGTCGTAGGTGGCCACCCACGAGGTCGACTGCTTGCCCTCCACCTCGGCGGAGCCGGTCTTGCCACGCAGGTGGATCCTGTTCAGCGGGAAGCCACCGAAGCGCCAGGCCAGGGTGCCGTTGAAGCTGCCGTGCGGGATCATCGTGCCCAGCAGGGCGGTGTTCACATAGTCGATGGCCTTCTTGCTGATCGCGACGTGCCGCACGACCTTGGGCTGGATCTGCTTGAGCACCGTGCCGTCGCTGCTCACGATCGCCTTGCCGACGGTCGGCGCGTAGAGCGTGCCGCCGTTGGACAGCGCGCTGTAGGCGCGGGCCAGCTGCAACGGCGTGACCATGGTGTCGCCCTGGCCGATGGCGAAGTTCGCCGCGTCACCCTGGCGGAAGTAGTTGCCCTGCAGGCAGAACTCGTGGGCGAAGAGCTTGAGGAAGGGCGTCTTGGCCGTCCCCTTCTTGTCCATCGTGCAGTAGTAGCCCCGCATGGCCGAGAAGTACGACGCCTTCCANTTNCGGTCGCCCACCCGGCCGCTGGCCTCGCCCGGGATGTCGACCCCGGTCGGCTTCCCGAAGCCGAACGTGTGCGCGGCCGCAGCAAGCGGGTCCTTNGCGTTGGCGTTGGCCGGATCGGAGCCGTACTTGTTCCAGAAGTGCAGTCCGACCTGGTAGAAGAACGTGTCGCAGGAGACGTTGAGAGCCTCGGCGAAGCTGATCGACCCGTAGGACTCCGACTCGTAGTTCTTGAAGTAGCGGTTGCCGATCTGCAGCCCCGGACCGCACACGAAGTGCTGGTCGGTGGGGAGGCCCCCGGTGATCGCACCGCTGGTCATGATCGGCTTCCACGTCGAGCCGGGGGCGAACTGGCCCTGGGTGGCACGGCTCAGCAGCGGGTTGTCGGACTTCTTGGCGTAGAGCGCATCGAGCTGCTTCTGCGAGATGCCCCCGACCCAGACGCTGGGGTCGTACGTCGGCGCGCTGGCCATCGCCACGATCCGGCCGGTCTTCGCCTCCATCACCACCGCAGCGCCGGAGTCGGCGACGTAGTTCTTGTGCGTCACCGGGTCGTACGTCGCCCGCGCGGTCGTCATCGCGTCGCGCAGCGCCTGCTCGGTGGTGGCCTGCACCTTGGCGTCGATGCTGGTCACCAGCGTGTCACCGGGCTGGGCGGCGACCTGCTTGGTCTCCCCGAGCTCACGGCCCAGCGAGTCGACGGCGACCGAGGTGTAGCCCGGCATGCCGCGCAGCCACTTGTCGTACTCCTTCTCCACGCCTGCACGACCGACCTCGGAGGTCGCGTTGAGCGACTCGTCATGGTCCTTCTGCGCCTGCGCGTACTCCGCCGCGGTGATCGGGCTCAGATAGCCGAGCACGCTGGCGGCGTTNACGCCGTACGGCTTCGGGTAGTTGCGCACCGTCTGCTGGTCGGCCACGACCCCNGGGTAGTCCTCGGGCTGTTCGAGGATCTGCAAGGCGACCTGCTGCTTGACGTCCTCGGCCACCGGCACCGGCTGGTACGCCGACCCGTTCCAGGCGCTGAGCGTCTTCTTGACCTCGGCCACCTTCTGCCCTGTCACACCAGCGACGCGCCGCAGCAGCGTGTCCTGGTCGGCCGCGCTGAGGTGGGCCAGCGTGGTCTTGTCGACGCTGACCACCCAGGCGGTGCGGTTGGAGACCAGCGGACGGCCCATGTCGTCGACGATGAGACCGCGGACCGGCTGCTGGACGACGTCGCGCACCGACTGCGACGCGGCCTGTGCCTGGTAGGAGGAGCCGTGGGCGACCTGGAGGTACCACAGCCGCACCCCGAGGGTGGCGAAGAGGGAGAAGACCAGGGCCTGCAGCACGATCAGGCGCAGCCGGCTGGTGCGGTTGGGATTGGTCACCGCTGCCTCACCGGGCGTGCGCGGGCTCGAGGCGGCCGTAGAGCAGCAGCAGGAGCGGCAGCACCAGCGGCGTGAGCAGCACGTCCCACACCAGCGCGATGCCGATCACCTGGAGCACCTGGCCGAAGCCGACCGCCGGGTCGCGCAGCACCATGCCGCTGAGCGCGTAGATGCTGGTGGCCACGAACGAGCAGGCTGCCACGGTCGCGACCACCGCGGTCACGGTCGGGCGGGCCGAGTCCTGCCTGACCCGGCCCGCGACGTACCCCGCGATCATCAGGGCCAGCGCCCACCGGCCGGCGACGTGGTCGGCCGGAGGGGCGATGTCGAGCAGCACCCCGGCTGCGAAGCCGACCACCATCCCCACCTGGCCGCCACGGCTCAGGGCGGCGGCGACGACGACCATCAGGACCAGGTCCGGTACGACGCCGTCCCACGCGAAAGCGGTGAAGAGGCTGGCCTGCAGCACGATCGCGACACCGACCAGCAGCGCGCTGAGGACGGCGAGGCGCGCGGTCATCGGATGCTCCCGTCGGCGTCGATGACGGCACGGTCGCTCTTGGTGCCGCTGGGAACGACGACGCCCACCAGGTCGAGGGCNCCGAAGTCGACNTAGGGCTCGAGCGCGGCCGTCTTGGAGGAGTCGCGGATGCTGGAGTACACCGACGTGATGCGGCCGATCGGCACGCCCGAGACGTACGGCGCGTCCTTCGTGCTTCCCCAGGTCACCACGGTGTCACCGCTGGCGGGGGTGGCGGTCTGGTCGATCAGCTGCAGCTGCAGCGAGCCGCCACCGAGCCGGTCGCCACCGCGGACGAAGCCCACCTTCATCGAGGAGCTCGCCCGGCCGCCGACGACCGAGTCGCCGTCCACGATGAGCAGCACCGTCGCCGTCGTGCTGGTCACCCGCAGCACGCGACCGACCAGGCCCTGNGCGGCGACGACNGTCATGTCCGGCTTCACCCCGGCGCTCGATCCGGCGTCGATGGTGGCGGTGCGGCGGAACGACTGCGAGGCGCCGAGCGCCACGACGTGGGCCGGTACGACGGCGTAGCCGATGTCCTGGGCGGCCCGGGTGAGGCCGTCGTACTCGGCCAGCCGGTTGCGGTCGAAGCCCGAGGTGCGGACCTGCTGCTCCAGCCGGGCGTTCTGCGCGCGCAGCGTGGCGATGTCGTCCTTCATCGCGCTGCGGGACTCGAACCAGCCCGGGATCGAGGTGACCGGCCGCGTCACGGCGGAGACGGCCGTCTCGGCCGGCCCGAAGACCTCCCCCGCGACCCGGCGGGCGGGGTCGAGCGCCCCGGCCGTCTGGTCGAGGGTGATGAGGGTGGCGCAGGCCAGCAGCAGCGCGATCACGGTGGACCGGCGCGGGGAGCGTGGGTCGCGTGGCTCGAGGCTGCCGCGGCGGTTGAGGCCCTCGCTGCGGATGGCGGGACGGCTCTGCAGCTGGGTCATCACCACCGCCTGGTTTCGGTGACCAGGACCTTCTGCAGCGCCTCGAACTCCTCCACGCAGCGGCCCGCCCCGAGCGCGACCGAGGTGAGGGGACCGTCTGCCACGTGCACCGGCATGCCGGTCTCGTGGCGGATCCGGTCGTCGAGGCCCTTGAGGAGCGCGCCGCCGCCGGTGAGGACGATGCCGCGGTCCATGATGTCGCCGGCGAGCTCGGGCGGGGTCTGGTCCAGGGTGGTGCGAACAGCGTCGACGATGCCGCTGATCGGCTCCTCGAGGGCGGCGCGGATGTCGGCGGTGGACACGGTGACGGTGCGCGGCAGTCCGCTGACCATGTCGCGGCCGCGGATCTCGGCCTGCGGCTCCTGCGCGGCCGGCCACGCCGAGCCGAGGGTCATCTTGACCTCCTCGGCGGTGCGCTCGCCCAGCAGCAGCGCGTGCTCCTTCTTCATCCACTGCACGATCGCGTTGTCGAGGTCGTCGCCGGCGGTGCGCACGCTGAGGCTGGTCACGATGCCGCCGAGGGAGATCACCGCGACCTCCGTGGTGCCGCCGCCGACGTCGACGACCATGTTCCCCGTGGGCAGGTGGACCGGCAGGCCGGCCCCGATGGCCGCTGCCATCGGCTCCTCGACGATGTAGACCCGCCGGGCGCCGGCCTGGTAGCCGGCCTCCTTGACCGCGCGGGTCTCGACGGCGGTGATGCCGCTGGGCACGCAGATCACCATCCGCGGCTTGGCGAAGTANCGGCGCCGGTGGACCTGGTGGATGAAGTAGCGNAGCATCTGCTCGGTCGCCTCGAAGTCGGCGATCACGCCGTCCTTCAGCGGCCGGATGGCGGTGATGTTGTCCGGCGTACGGCCCAGCATCCGCTTGGCCTCGTGCCCGACGGCGAGCACCTCGCCGGTCGTCTGGTTGAGCGCGACGACGCTGGGCTCGTCGACGAGGACGCCCTTGCCGCGCACATACACCAGCGTGTTGGCGGTGCCGAGGTCCACGGCCATGTCGCGGCCGATGAAGCTGTTCGCCATGGGTGTGCTGCCTCGCTGTGCTGGGGAAGGGCCGGGCGAACGCCGGTACGGCGGGCCCGCTCCGAGGCTAGGCGGCGTTACTGGAGTTTCTGGTGAGGCACGCCGGGACGGCGGTTTTGACCCCCAGGGGTCAAAACCTGCGGGGCGAGAATCGGGACGTCAGAGATCCGGCGTCACAGTCAGAGGCCCGGGAACCAGATGCCGATCTCGCGCGCGGCCGACTCGGGCGCGTCCGACCCGTGCACCAGGTTCTGCTGGACCGCCAGGCCCCAGTCGCGACCGAGGTCGCCGCGGATCGTGCCGGGCGCCGCCACGGTGGGGTCGGTGGCTCCGGCCAGCGAACGGAAGCCCTCGATGACCCGCTCCCCCTCGAGCACCATCGCGGCGACCGGCCCGGACAGCATGAACTCCACCAGCGGCTCGTAGAACGGCTTGCCCTCGTGCTCGGCGTAGTGCCGCGCGAGCAGGTCACGGGTGGCGGTGCGCAGCTCGAGCGCGACCAGCGTGTAGCCCTTCGCCTCGATGCGGCGCAGGATCTCCCCGGTGAGACCGCGGCGCACGCCGTCGGGCTTGACCAGGACGAGGGTGCGCTGGACCGGGTTCGCGGCAGTCATGGCGCAAACCTTAGTCGTCGGCGTTGAGCCGGTCATACTCGGCGTACGCCGCGGCCCGCTCGCGCTCGATCTTGCGGCCGAGGCCGTCGGCCATCCCCCACAGCAGCGCGAAGATCGCGCCCAGCACGAACATCAGGGGGACCACGAAGCCGAGCGCGACCGCAGCGATCTGGACCGCCCAGCCCACCGCGTAGGCCCAGCGGTGCCGCAGCAGGCCCGAGAGCACGACGCACACCACGCACAGGCCGACCCCGACGGCCAGCGCCGTGCCATGAGCGACGGAATTGATCGAGATCATCACGGGCGTGGTGAGGCCCAGGACGATCGCCTCCAGGAACAGGACAGCCGCGCACATGCCGCGGCGCGGCGAGCGCTCGCGTTCGGTGTTCGGTGCCGGCGTGGCCGCCTCGGGGCTCATCGCCGGCCCTTGCGCCGCAGCAGGGCGCGGGCCTCCCCGACCGTCACCACCGAGCCGGTCACCAGCACGGCTCCACCGCTGATGGAGCCACCCGAGGCATTCGTGTCCTCGGCGAGCGCGGCGGCGGCGTCGATCGCGTCGGCCAGGTCCGGTACGACAAAGACCCGGTCCTCGCCGTAGATGTCGATGGCGAGCTGGCCGAGCCGCCGCGCGGGCATCGCGCGCTCGGCGGAGCTCTGGGTCACCACGAGGTGCGAGAGGTGCGGCTCGAAGACAGCCAACAGCCCCTCGGCGTCCTTGTCCCCCATCACCCCGACGACACCGACCACGTGGTCGAAGCTGAAGCTGTCCTCCAGCGCCGCCGCGGTCGCCTCGGCGCCGTGCGGATTGTGGGCGGCGTCGAGCAGGATGGTGGGGCTGCTTCGCACGATCTCCAGCCTCCCGGGCGAGCTCACCCGCGCGAACGCGTTGGTGACCACCTCTGCCGACAGCGGCTGGCCGTCGCGCTCCCCGACCAGCGCCTCCACGGCGGTCAGGGCGAGCGCTGCGTTCTGGGCCTGGTGGGCGCCGTAGAGCGGCAGGAAGACCTCGTCGTACGTCGCGCGTAGGCCGCGCAGGCTCACCACCTGGCCACCCACAGCGGGGGTGCGGCTCAGGACTCCGAAGTCCACGTCCTCCTCCACCAGCGTCGCGCCGACCTCGGCGGCCCGCTCGAGGAGCACCTCACGGACCTCGGGGAGCTGGTGGGCGACGACGGCGACCGAGCCGGCCTTGATGATCCCGGCCTTCTCGCGGGCGATCGCGGCCGGGGTGTCACCGAGGTACTGCGCGTGGTCGACCCCGACCGGCGTCACCACCGCGACGCTGCCGTCCGCGACGTTGGTGGCATCCCAGGACCCGCCCATGCCGACCTCGACGACCGCGACGTCGACCGGCGCCTCGGCGAACTTGGCGTAGGCCATCCCGACGACCGTCTCGAAGAAGGACAGCGGATGTGGCTGGTCCTCGTCGACCAGATGCGTGTACGGCGCGACGTCGTTGAACGCGGCCACGAAGTCCTCATCGCTGAGCGGCTCGCCGTCGATGCTGATCCGCTCGTTGATCCGCTCGACGTGCGGGCTGGTGAAGCGGCCCGTGCGCAGGTCGAGCGCGCCGAGCAGGGTCTCGACCATCCGAGCGGTGGAGGTCTTGCCGTTGGTGCCGGTGAGGTGGACGACCTGATAGGCGTGCTGCGGGTCCCCGAGAAGCTCGGTGAACGCGCGGATGCGGTCGAGGCTGGGCTCGAGGCGCGTCTCGGGCCAGCGCGACAGCAGCGCGTCCTCGACCTCGGCGATCGTCTGGGCAGGGCGTGCGTGCGCCGGTTCATTCATAACGGCACGAGTCTAGGGCCGCGCGCCGGGGCCGCCGCAGGCCGCCGTGGTGGAACCGTTTCGACCGAGGTGCCGGGCGAACCCTAGGATTTCGTCCATGACGGACACCCAGAGCACCTCGAGCACCGACACGACGACGCCGGCCACGCCCGCCGTCGTCGTACCGGACAAGCCGGCGCTCGAGGGACTCGAGGCGAAGTGGTCCGAGCAGTGGAAGGCCGAGGACACCTACGCCTTCGACCGCACCCAGCCGCGGGAGAACGTCTACTCCATCGACACCCCGCCGCCGACCGTGTCCGGGTCGCTGCACGTGGGACACGTCTTCAGCTACACCCATGCCGACCTCGTCGCCCGCTTCCAGCGGATGCGCGGCAAGTCGGTGTTCTACCCCATCGGCTGGGACGACAACGGCCTGCCCACCGAGCGTCGGGTGCAGAACTACTTCGGGGTGCGCTGCGACCCCTCGCTGCCCTACGACCCCGACTTCACCCCGCCGGAGAAGCCGGACCCGAAGCGGCAGATCCCGGTCAGCCGCCCCAACTTCGTCGAGCTCTGCAGCCAGCTCGTCGTCGAGGACGAGAAGGTCTTCGAGTCCCTGTGGCGCACACTCGGCCTCTCCTTCGACTGGAGCCGGCAGTACACGACGATCGGCAAGGCCGCCCAGACCGCCAGCCAGCGCGCCTTCCTGCGCAACCTCGCCCGCGGTGAGGCCTACCTGCAGGAGGCGCCGACGCTGTGGGACGTCACCTTCCAGACCGCCGTCGCGCAGGCCGAGCTCGAGGCGAAGGACTACCCGGGCGCGTATCACCGGGTGGCGTTCCACGGGGTCTCGACAAGCTCGACCAGCGGCGACAGCCCGACCACCGGCGACAGCTCGACCACCGGCGACAGCTCGAGGATCTTCGTCGAGACGACCCGACCCGAGCTCATCGCGTCCTGCGTCGCCCTCATCGCCCACCCGGACGACGAGCGCTACCAGCCGCTCTTCGGTACGACGGTCACCAGCCCGATCTTCGGCGTCGAGGTGCCCGTGCTGGCCCACCCCGCCGCCGAGCCCGACAAGGGCGCCGGCATCGCGATGTGCTGCACGTGGGGCGACCTGACCGACGTCCAGTGGTGGCGCGAGCTGGCGCTGCCGGCCCGCGCGCTCATCGGCCGCGATGGTCGCTTCGCCCGCGAGACGCCCGAGTGGATCACCACCGAGGCCGGCATCGCGGCGTACGAGCAACTGGCCGGCAAGACCGTGCACTCGGCGCGCGAGGAGGTCGTNGCNCGGCTGCGCGAGAGCGGCGACCTGGACGGCGAGCCGAAGCCCACCCAGCGGATGGCCAACTTCTACGAGCGTGGCGACAAGCCGCTGGAGATCGTGGCCAGCCGGCAGTGGTACATCACCAACGGCGGTCGCAGCCCCGAGCTGCGCACCCGCCTCCTCGANCGCGGAGCCGANGTCACCTGGCTGCCCGAGCACATGAGGCACCGCTACGACAACTGGGTCGGCGGCCTCAACGGCGACTGGCTGATCAGCCGGCAGCGCTTCTTCGGCATCCCGTTCCCGGTCTGGTACGCCCTCGACGACGACGGCAACCCGGACTACGAGCGCCCGCTGCTGCCCACCGAGGACCAGCTCCCCATCGACCCCTCGACCGACGTCCCGGCCGGCTACACCGCCGAGCAGCGCGGCGTCCCGGGTGGCTTCGTCGGTGATCCCGACGTCATGGACACCTGGGCGACGTCCTCGCTCACCCCGCAGATCGCCGGCGGCTGGGAGAGCGACCCTGACCTGTTCGAGCGCGTGTTCCCGATGGACCTGTGCACCCAGAGCCACGAGATCATCCGCACCTGGCTTTTCGGCCGGATCGTGCGCGCCCACCTCGAGGAGGACGTGGTCCCCTGGAGTCACGCGATGCTCTCCGGCTGGATCCTCGACCCCGACCGCAAGAAGATGTCGAAGTCCAAGGGCAACGTCGTGGTCCCCGACGAGATCCTCGAGAGGTTCGGCGCCGACGCGGTCCGCTGGCGGGCGGCCCTGACCCGCCCGGGCCTGGACTCGCCGTTCGACGAGACCCAGATGAAGGTGGGTCGTCGGCTGGCGATGAAGGTGCTGAACGCCTCGAAGTTCGTCCTCGGCAACGTCGGCGCAACCTCCCTGGACGCGTTCGCCGTCTCCGAGCCGATCGACTGCGCTCTGCTGGGCCGCCTCGCGACCGTGATCACGCGCGCGACCGAGGCGTTCGAGGGCTATGACTACACCACCGCCCTCGAGGTGGCCGAGAAGTTCTTCTGGGAGTTCTGCGACGACTACGTCGAGCTGGTCAAGGAGCGGGCGTACGGCGACCCCGCGGACCCCGGCACCGTCTCGGCGAAGGCGACCCTCGCGATCGCGCTGCACGCCCAGCTCCGTCTGCTGGCCCCGTTCCTGCCCTACGTGACCGAGGAGGTCTGGTCCTGGTGGCAAGCGGGCTCGGTGCACCACGCCGCGTGGCCGACCGAGCTCGACNTGGGCTCGGCCGCTGCCGCGGACAGCACNGCCTTGGACGCCGTCGCCGCCACGCTCTCGGGGATCCGCGGCGTGAAGTCCAACGCCAAGGTGAAGATGCGCGCGCCGCTGGCCCGCGCCGAGGTCACCGGTCCCGAGAAGCTCGTGCGAGACGCCGAGCTCGCGGCCGAGGACCTGCGGCGTACCGGCAACGTCGTCGGCGACCTGGTCTTCACGGTCGTCCCTGACGCAACCGAGCTGACCGTGACCGCGGAGCTGGCGCCCGAGGAGCAGTAACAGGCGGGGGGGCGCCCGGGGGTCGAGCTTGTCGAGATCTGGAGGTCGAGCCCGGAGGTCGAGCTTGTCGAGACCCGGAGGTCGAGCCCCGTAGGTCGAGCCCGGAGGTCGAGCCCCGGAGGTCGAGCCCCGTAGGTCGAGCTTGTCGAGACCCGGTGACTGCCGTACGTCAGTGGCGCATCGCAGCGCCGCGGCCCGGGCCGCCCACGGCGTGACCCGCCGCCCGTCCGGTCGCTCGCCCGGCGCTGTGGCCGTACACATGGGCATCGGCGTGGGGACGGCTAGCGGGGCCGTGACCGCGCGGACCGGCCGCCGATGAGTGGCCGGCCGATATGGCGAAGTGCTGGTGCGCCGGCGCACCCGGCCCTCCGCCAGCGTGGTGGGCGGGGCTCGCTCCTAGGTGCCCCGGCACAGAGGCGGTGGCCACCGCCGGGACCTCCTCCGGCAGCGCGGGCCCGGCGACCGTGTCCTCGCCAACCACGTCCGGCTGGCGGACGGCGCCACCACGGTGCCGTCGCGCGCCGGCGAGCATGCTCGGCCCCACGTGGACGGCCGAGACCGCCGCCGCGGCTGCGGCAGCACCGGAAGCAACGGAATCGACAGCCTGATCCTCGGCAGAGCCGACGCGGACCGCTTCGTCGCGGTCCACGATGATCGGCAGGAGGCGCGCACCGTTGACGACGGGCGCGGCGACCTGGACCCACGGCAGGCGCGCGTAGCTACGCATGCCGTTCGTCGCGATAACGACGACACAGGCGATCGCGACGACCACGAAAGCCGCCAACGGCGCCTTGTGATTCGAGCTCACGCTCGCCCCTTCCCTGCCCGACCAGGATTGATCCGGCGTCCAGTCTCGCGGACCGAACGCGAGCAAGCGATCGCTCGGGCCGAAAATGGCCCGAAGTGACTACCCCACGGGGTATCGCTCCGATGGGCTCGGGCCGACTGAGTACCCGCGCAAGGTCATCGACCCCGGCCCGGCCCACGAAGCGCTGCGCCCATGAACGTTCGTCCAACGGTCCGCCCGGCGAGCCGCCAGCATGAACGATCGTTCAGCCGCGTAGAGCGGCCGCGGCCAGCGTGGACGATCGTTCAGGAAACGCACGACTCGAGTTCGCCCTCACCACGGCTGGCTTCTCCACAGGCGCCGCTGCGGGTCTGGCGGCAGAGTGCGAGGAATCGTAGGGTTCCCGGCAGGTACTCGCCGTCAGAGCACCACTCTCGGGAAGGTCCTTGCCTTGGGGAAGCTCCGCGCCGCCGCAGCCGCCGTCGTCCTAGCGGTCGCACTCGCGGCTGCCCTCGCCGGGTGTGACCGCGAAGCCGCGTCACCACCGGCGCCGACGCCCACACCCGCACACTCGACCACACCACCGTCCCCCTCGCCCACGTCCTCGACACTCGCACCGCCGGTCATGCCGGAAGCGGCCAAGGCCCACACCAAGGCCGGCGCGAAGGCGTTCGCGGTCTACTTCTGGTCAGTCGCCGACTACGCAACCCGGAACAACGATTCCCAACCAGTGCGGGCTTTGGTGAGGACCGACTGCGCCGGTTGCACGGCCGCCGAGAAATTCATCGACGAAACGAAGAGCCGCGGAGGATCCGCCGGAGGCGTGCGAAATCGCTTGGCGAAGATTTCGGTCTCGCGCCGCGAGTACAACGGCGCCCCTCTCTATGACGTTCAGTTTGAGCTCACCAACGATCCCGAGACGATCACCTACCCGGACGGGAGCAGGAAGCAATTCCCGACGGGCACTACGCCGGCACATCTCCTGCTTGAGCCGGTCGCGGGCGGTTGGCTCGTGGCCACGTTGGAGTCCTTGTGAGCCTGCGAGCATTCCTGGCACTCGTGTTGCTGGCGGTCGGCTTCTCATTGGCCCTCCCGAGCGAGGGAGTGCACGCCACCTGCGGCTCGGCGGGGTCGACGTCCGCCCACGCTTCGACCTCGAGCGGGTCATTCCTGTTGTCGGCCGATAAGAGCAAGACCAAGACATGCGGTGAGAAGATCGGCGCAGCCTCGCCGATGCCGCCCGGGCACTGGATCACGGTGCCGATGTGTGACGCGGGGAACACAGTCACCTGCGCATCGAAACTGCTCTGCCCCAATGGCCAGGTCAGGCGGGACCAGTGGTACTCCCTAGACGGTGGCGGCATAACGGGCGAGCATCAGTTCTGCCCTGGCAACGCGGACACCGGCCCCACCCTCGCCGACATCCAGACCGCCTTCACCCAACTCCCCATGACCGCCTCACCCCTCCACATCCAGCCACCCGGCGGCGAGACCCTGGTCAACTTCGACACCATCTACTTCACCGACCCCACGGTGATCGACAAACAGATCACCCTGCTCGGCGCCACCGTCGACTTCCACATCACCGCAGCCACCTACACCTGGCACTACGGCGACGGGCAGGCACAGACCACCACCGACCCCGGTGCCGCCTACCCCCACCAGGCGATCACCCACCGCTACCTGCGCAAAGGCACCGCGGCACCCAGCCTCGACACCACCTACCAGGCCGACTACCGCATCAACGGCGGCACCTGGCAACACCTGGGCCAGACCGTGACCATCCCGGGTGCGCCGCAGACCATCACCATCCGCACCGCCACCCCGCACCTCGTCGACTCCGACGGTTAGGCGGACTTCTTCTTCTTGGCCTCCGCCGATGCGGTCACCAGGGTCGGGGCCGCCTCGCCCGTCACGACCTCGGGGGTGACGATGACCTTGGCGACGTCGCCGCGCGAGGGTACGTCGTACATGGCGTGGAGCAGGATCTCCTCGATGATCGCCCGCAGTCCCCGGGCACCGGTCTGACGCTCGAGCGCCTTGTCCGCGATGCTCTGGATCGCCTCGGGCTCGAACTCGAGCTCGACACCGTCGAGCTCGAAGAGCTTCTGGTACTGCTTGATGAGCGCGTTCTTCGGCTCGGTCAGGATCTGCACGAGCGCCGCCTGGTCGAGCTTGGCGACGCTGGCGATCAACGGGAGCCGCCCGATGAACTCGGGGATCAGACCGAACTTGGTGAGGTCCTCGGGCCGAACCAGCTTCAGCAGGTCCTCGGCCTCCTTCTCGGCCTTGCTGTGCACCTCGGCGGTGAAGCCGAGCGTCTTCTTGCCCACCCGCTGCTCGATGATGTGCTCCAGACCGGCGAACGCCCCACCCACGATGAACAGGATGTTCGTGGTGTCGATCTGGATGAACTCCTGGTGCGGGTGCTTGCGACCGCCCTGCGGCGGCACCGAGGCCGTGGTGCCCTCGATGATCTTCAGCAACGCCTGCTGGACGCCCTCACCAGAGACGTCACGGGTGATCGAGGGGTTCTCCGCCTTGCGGGCCACCTTGTCGATCTCGTCGATGTAGATGATGCCGGTCTCGGCCTTCTTGACGTCGTAGTCGGCGGCCTGGATCAGCTTGAGCAGGATGTTCTCGACGTCCTCGCCGACGTAGCCCGCCTCGGTGAGGGCGGTGGCGTCGGCGATCGCGAACGGCACGTTGAGCATCCGGGCCAGCGTCTGGGCCAAATAGGTCTTGCCACAGCCGGTCGGGCCGATCACCAGGATGTTGGACTTGGCCACCTCGACGGCCTCGTCCTTGCTGTGCTTGCCCGGGCCCATGCTCCCGCCGGGCTGCAGGCCCGCCTGCACGCGCTTGTAGTGGTTGTAGACCGCGACGGCCAGAGCCTTCTTCGCCCGCTCCTGACCGATGACGTAGGAGTTGAGGAACTCGAAGATCTCCTTCGGCTTGGGCAGCTCCTCGATGCTGACGTCGCTGCCCTCGGAGAGCTCCTCCTCGATGATCTCGTTGCAGAGGTCGATGCACTCGTCGCAGATGTAGACGCCGGGACCGGCGATGAGCTTCTTCACCTGCTTCTGGCTCTTGCCACAGAAAGAGCACTTGAGTAGGTCGCCACCGTCACCGATGCGTGCCATGGGCGATCAACCTCCGCGATTGCCTGTCGATGTTGCCGGGTCGAGCTGTGCTGTCGAGCTGTGAGGGCATCAACCCTCAGACGGTACCCCGCGCCGTGCCCCCCGTGGTGGATCCCGGGAGAAGGTACGGCGCGGGGCGCGCCGTACTCCGTCAGGCGAGCGCCGCCATGGGCGCCTTCAGGGTGCCCAGGACCTGGTCGACGATCCCGTAGTCGACCGCCTGCTGGGCGGTGAGGATCTTGTCGCGCTCGATGTCCTTGCTGACCTCCTCGATGCTGCGGCCGCTGTGCTCGGCGATCAGCTTCTCCAGGAGCTCGCGCATCCGCAGGATCTCGTTGGCCTGNATCTCGATGTCGGAGGTCTGGCCGAACGTGCCCTCGGTGTAGGGCTGGTGGATCAGGATGCGGCTGTTGGGCAGCGCCATCCGCTTGCCGTGGGTGCCGGCCGCGAGCAGGACCGCGGCGGCCGAGGCGGCCTGGCCCATGCAGACGGTCTGCACGTCGGGCTTGATGAACTGGATGGTGTCGTAGATCGCCGTCAGCGCCGTGAAGGAGCCGCCCGGGGAGTTGATGTAGATGCTGATGTCCTGGTCGGGGTTCATCGACTGCAGGCACAGCAGCTGGGCGATCACCGCGTTGGCGACGTCGTCGCTGATCGGGGTGCCGAGGTAGATGATCCGCTCCTCGAAGAGCTTCGCGTAGGGGTCGATGCGGCGGAAGCCGTACGACGTGCGCTCCTCCCACTGCGGGATGTAGTAGTTCATGCTCAGTCCTTCTTGTGGGCGGGGCGGCCCTCGTCGGAGGCTTCCTTGGCGCTGGTGATCACCTTGTCGACCAGGCCGTATTCGCGGGCCTCGTGCGCGGTGAACCAGCGGTCGCGGTCGGCATCGGCGATGACCTGCTCGATCGCCTGGCCGGTGTGGTTCGCGATCAGGTCGAGCAGCACCTTCTTGATGTGCAGCGACTGCTGGGCCTGGATCTTGATGTCGGAGGCCGAGCCGCCCATGCCGGAGGAGGGCTGGTGCATCATGATCCGCGCGTGCGGAAGGGCGTAGCGCTTGCCCTTCGCGCCGGCGCAGAGCAGGAACTGGCCCATCGAGGCGGCCAGGCCCATGCCGACCGTGGCGACGTCGTTGGGGATGTAGTTCATGGTGTCGTAGATCGCCATGCCGGCGTCCACCGAGCCGCCCGGGCTGTTGATGTGCAAGAAGATGTCGGCCTCGGGGTCCTCGGCGGACAGCAGCAGCAGCTGGGCGCAGATCGCGTTCGCGTTCTGGTCGCGGACCTCGGAGCCGAGGAAGACGATCCGCTCCTTGAGCAGCCGGCTGTAGATGTTGTCGTCGAGGAAGTTGAGCCCGGCGCCGCCGCCCATCTGCGGCGCGTCGTACCCCTGGGGTGCGCTGGAGTTCAGGTTCACGTCGCCGACCATAGCCGCCGCAGGGGACAGAACCACGCGAAGTCCGAGCCTGTTCGCCGAGAGCAGATTTCGCCGGCCGCCCGCGGAGCAGCCCACGGAGCAGCCCACGGAGCAGCCCAGGGGGCAGCCCAGGGGGCAGCCCGAGACGGCGCACCGAGCAGCCGTCAGGCGAGCCAGCGCTCGAGCGCCTGGTGCACGACGACGTCGTTGAGCAGGGTGAAGTGGTGGCCGCCGTCGACGTGCAGCACCTCTCCGGCGGGGAAGAGGGTGCGGCCGACCTGGTCGATGCCGTGCGCCGACTCCGTGCGCACCAGGATGTCGCCCGCGAGCCGGCTCAGCGGGTGGTCGCGGTGGCGCAGCGTCGCTGCGACGAGCCGGTAGCGGGCGCGTGGCAGCGGCGGCACCTCCTCCCCCAGCCCCTCGACGAGGTCGAGGATGCCGGCGGAGCGCTGGTCGAGGATGCGCCCGAACGCGCTGGTCTCGGGCAGGCCGGCGAGCCGACGACTCCCCCAGCCGGCGAAGGACGCCATCGGAGCGCCCAGGTGCGGGGTGCCCAGCGTGATGACGTCGCTGACCAGGCGGGTCCAGCGGTCGGCGGGGTCGCTCACCGCGCCGGCAGCGCGCATGACGAGGCCGCCCAGGGAGTGGCCGACAAGGGCGATCCGGGTGACCGGCACGGGCCAGTCCTCGACCAGGCGGCCGAGGAGTGAGGCGAGGGCGACCCCGTTCTCCCGGACCGGGAGGCCGGTGTTGGCGCGCAGCATCACCGGTGTCCAGCCGCGGGCGGCGAGGGCCTCGGCGTACGTCGTGCCGATCCGCTCGCGATGCAGGTCCCAGGCACTCTCGCTCTCGCACAGGCCGTGCAGGAAGACCACGACCCGGCCGGTGGCGTCCGGGAACGCCGCAGTGAAGTCCTCCGGCGGTACGTCGGCACCGTCCTTGCGCACCGCCATCCGGATCGCGAGCCTGGGCCGCTCGACGGCGAGCCGATCGCCGATGAGGCCGTTGACGGCCGCCTGGACGAAGCGCCCACGGCCGGTCTCCTCCAGGCGCGGTCCCCACCCCTGCTCGGCGGCCAGATCGGCCGCCTTGTCGAGCCCTGCTGCGACGCCGCGCAGCGCGAGCCCGATGCCGCCGTAGATGGCCGAGGCCATGCCACGGTGGGCCGCGTCCGGCACGACGGCGCCGGGGATCAGCCGGGTTCCGGTGCCCACCCGGTCGCTCACCGCCGTGTGCACGTCGCGGGCGCTGCGCACCACCAGCTCCTCGGCGGTCGCCACGAGGAGAGCCGCAGCGTCCAGCACGCTGGGTGCGGCACTGTCACGGGAGGTCACGCCTCCACGGTAGGTCCTCAAGCGAGCCAGCGCAGCAGGGCGTCGTGGACGTCACGGCGGTTGGTCAGCGGGCCCTGCGGGGTCAGCTCGAACGACTCCGCGTCCGGGAACAGGTCGACCACCGCGCGCGGCGCCCCAGCGCGCCGGTGGCGCCACCACACGATGCGCCCCACGGCCGAGCCGACAGCGCCGGGACGCAGCCGGGCCTGCTCATCGACGAGCAGTACGTCCGCCGCGACCACGGGACGCAGCCCGAGGAACGCAGGCTCGGCGACGACGATGCCGGCGAGCTGCTCGTCCAGGCGCTGGCCGACGTCGGTGACGAGTCGGCTCGGCTCGGCGCCGTAGCGCGGCACGCCGAGGCCCACGATCTCCGTCACCAGGTCCGTCCAGGGGGCGCGGCCGCGCATCTGCATGGAGCAGGCCGCGCGCACCACCAGGCCGCCGTCGCCGGCCGCCACGAGCACGATCCGCCTCACCGGCACCGGCCAGGCGTCCACGAGACGCTGCAGTTGCGCGGCGAGCTCCAGGCCAGCCTCGGTCGGCGCGCCCGCGTCGAGCCGGGTGTGCACCGGCGTCCAGCCCAGCAGGTGCTGGAGCCGTTCGGCGTACGTCGCTCCCGTCTCCGCNCGGCCCACCTGCCACAGCGACTCGTCATGCCCGGCGGCNGGCACCAGAACGAGGATCCGGTCGCCGGGGGCCGGGACATCCTCGACGAACTCCTCGGCATCGACGTCGGTGCCGAGGCTGCGCAATGACAGCAGCGGCCGCTCGATCTCCACCGTGGCGCGGCCCAGGGGTGCGGTGGCCAGCGCGAGCGGCACCCGGACCGGAGCCGTCAGCGCTGCGATCGGCCCCGCGACGGGTGCCACCACCGGCGCGATCGCCCGGGTCAGAGGCCCGGTCAGAGGCCGGGTCGCGCGGGTCGCCACCCGCCAGCCGAAGCCGAACAGCCCCCGGCGTCGGGTACGACGAGGGGCGGCGGTCGAACTCATCCGCTCAGCCTAGGGTGCGAAACGCCCCGCACCCGGTGACCCGGGTGCGGGGCGCGTCACATCTGGCGAGCCGGAGACTCAGGCCTCGGTCGACTCCTCGGCCGCAGCGGCCTCGGCCTCGGAGTCCTCGGGGGCGAACGTGCCGTCGGGCAGCAGGCCCTTGAGCTGGACGGCGTTGCCCGAAGCATCGGTCACCTTGGCCGACTCCACGATCTCGGCGAGCGCCTTGCCGCGGACGATCTCGGCGGCGTACTCCTGGATGTGGTGCGGGTGCTCCTGGATGTGGGAGAACGCCTCCTGCGGGTCCTGGCCCTGCTGCTGGGCACGGCGCAGGATGTGCTGGGTCAGCTCGTTCTGGTCGACGCCGTACTCGTTCTTGGTGGCGATCTCGTCCAGGATCAGCTGGGCGGCCACCGAGTCGCGCACCCGGCGCTCGAGGTCGGCCTCGAACTCGTCCTGGGTCTGGCCCTCGTCCTCGAGGTACTTCTCCAGGGTGAGGCCGGCGAAGGCGAGCTGCTGCTCGAACTGCTCGCGGCGGTTGTTCAGCTCGTCGGTCACGATGCCCTCGGGCAGCGGCACCTCGACCTTCTCCAGCAGGGCCTCGAGGACGGCGTCCCGGGCGGCGGCGGCCTGCTCGAGGCGCTTGCCGCGGCCGAGCCGCTCCTTGACGTCGGCCTTGAGCTCCTCGACGGTGTCGAACTCGCTGGCGAGCTGGGCGAACTCGTCGTCCACCTCGGGCAGCTCCTGCTCCTGCACCTGGGTGACGGTGACGACAACGTCGACGTCCTGACCGATCAGGTCGCCGCCGACCAGCTGGCTGGTGAACTCCTTGGAGTCGCCGGCGGAGAGGCCCACGATCGCCTCGTCGAGACCGTCGAGCATGCCGCCCTTGCCGACCTGGTAGCTCATGCCGCTGACCTCGGCGCCCTCGACGTCCTTGCCGTCCTGGGTCGCCTTGAGGTCGATGACCACGAAGTCGCCGTCGGCGGCCGGGCGCTCCACGTCCTTGAGGGTGCCGAAGCGCTCGCGCAGCGCCTGGACCTGCTCCTCGACGTCCTCGTCGGTGACCTCGACGTCCTCGACCTCGGCCTCGATGCCGGTGTAGTCCGGCAGGGCGATCTCGGGCTTGACGTCGACCTCGGCGGTGAACTCCAGCGGGCCGTTGTCGTCGAACTTGGTGACCTCGATCTCCGGCTGGGCCAGCGGGGTCAGGTCGTTCTCCTGCAGGGCCTCGGAGTACTTCTGCGGCAGCACCTCGTTGAGCGCCTGGTCGAGCACGACCCCACGGCCGACCTGCCGGTCGATCACCTGCGGCGGGACCTTGCCGCGCCGGAAGCCGGGGACGTTGATCTGCTGCGCGATCTGCTTGTATGCCTTGTCGAGGCTCGGCTTGAGCTCCTCGAAGGGCACCTCGACGGTCAGCTTGGCCCGGGTCGGGCTCAAGGTCTCGACGGCGCTCTTCACAGGTTTCTCCTCTTGTTGGTCCGGTAGGTGAAGCAGTCGGGGCGACAGGACTCGAACCTGCGGTCTCCTGCTCCCAAAGCAGGCGCGCTAGCCACTACGCTACGCCCCGCGAAATGGCTCTCCCGCGACGCGGGGAGACCCGTTCCGAGCGGATGACGGGAATCGAACCCGCGTAGCCAGTTTGGAAGACTGGGGCTCTACCATTGAGCTACATCCGCATGTGACCGGCGCGACGGCGTACCGCCAGCCGGCAACCCGCAAATGGTGCCACACGGGCGGTGTCTCCCCCGAACCGGCAGGTCGTTTGCGGACCTCAGGTGCGGGTGACCACGACCATGGCGCGGTCGTCGTCGCGCGAGCCCAGCGCCGTCACCAGCTTCTGGGCGGCACCACGGAAGTCGCCCCGCAGGATCTGCTCGGCCTCGCCCAGCAGGCGGTCGATGCCGAGGTCGATGTCGCGCCGCGGCTCCTCGACCATCCCGTCGGTGTAGAGCAGCACCGCGTCGCCGGGACGCAGCACGCCCCGGGCGGGGACGAACTCGGCTCCCTCGATGAGGCCGAGGATCGCGCCCTCGCTGGGGAGGACCTTCCATCGGCCGTCCCCGGAGGTACGCCGGACCGCAGGCGGGTGGCCGGCCGTGCGGATCTCGAACTCGCCGGTGTCCAGGCGCAGCGACAGGTGCACGGCGGTCGCGAAGCCCTCGGCCCAGTCCTGCCGCAGGAGATACTCGTTCGCCGCGGGCAGGAACTCGCCGGGCGGCACGGCGCCGAGGATCCCGCCGAACGCACCGGAGAGGAGCAGCGCCCGGGTGCCGGCCTGCTCGCCCTTGCCGGACACGTCCACGACCACGACGTCGAGCCGGTCGGGGGTGGGACGGCTCGCGACCACGAAGTCGCCGGCGAACTGCGTGCCGCCCGCCGAGGCGAGCGCCGACTCGGCATGCCAGCCGGGCGGGAGGGCCGGGACGCCTCCCTGGTTGAGGATCCGATCCCGCAGGTCCACGAACATCGACTCACCGAGGAAGCCCGCGACCCCGAGCCGGGAGCGCCGGAACGACATGAGCAGCACGATCAGGCCCATCAGGAAGTCGACACCGATGGCGATCTTCGTCAGGGTCGAGATCGCCCCGTGCCGGAAGACGATCGTCATCACCAGCAGGCCCATCACCTGCACGACGAACCACGGAAGCAGCCGGGGGCCGAGCACGAGGCTGGCCACCAGCAACGGCACCAACAGGCTGTTGAGCGGGACGACGCTCGGCGCGAGCACGATCGCGGCCGTGAGCACGACCGCGATCCCGCTGAGCAGCACGAGGGCGCGTCGCTCGGTGCCCGTGCGCCGCTGCTGCCGGCGCAGCGCGGTCCAGCGCCGGCGGAACGCCGCCGGCGCGATCACAGCCGTCACGCTCATCGGGTCCTTGCTTGTCATGTGCTCATGGCCAGGGCCGGTCGTCGCGGGCGGGCGAGCGCCGCCGGCTTCACTGTACGGCGGGACGGCGCGCTCGGTATGCGGGTTGGCAACGTGGGCACCAGAACAGGTTGCGGCCCTGCAGCTCAGCGGTGCGCACCACCGCCCCGCACACGTGGCACGCCTGCCCTGTGCGCCGGTAGACGTAGACCTCGCCGCCGTGGTCGTCGACCCGTGGCGGACGCCCCATCGCCTCCGGCGTGTGCTCGGGTCGCACCGTGTCGATCCGGTTGTCCTCCTTGCCCTGGTGCATCAGCTCGACCAGGTCGGCCCACATGGCGTTCCAGGTACGGCGGGCCAGCGTGTTGCCCGGCCGCATCGGGTCGACGCGGTGGCGGAAGAGCAACTCGGCCCGGTAGACGTTGCCGACCCCTGCCAAGACCTCCTGGTTCATCAGCAGGCCGCCGATCGGGGCACGGCTGCGGCTGATCTTCACCCAGGCGCGCGCACCGTCGGCGTCCTCGCGCAGCGGGTCCGGTCCGAGCCGGTCCAGCACCGACTGTCGCTGCCCTGCGGTCACCAGCTCGCACGTGGTCGCACCGCGCAGGTCGGCGTACGCCGCGTGCTGGTCGCGCGTCTCGGCGGCGACCAGCCGGAGCCGGACCTGGCCCACCGGCGCCGGGGCCTCGCCCCGACTGATGAGGAACTTGCCGTAGAGGCCGAGGTGGACATGGATGAAGCGCTCACCGGGGAAGGCGATGAACAGGTGCTTGCCCCACGCCTCGGCGTGCTCCAGCACCTGGCCGTCGACGAGCGCGGCGGCCTNCGCGAAGCGGCCCTGCGGGCTGCCGACCCGGACGGANCGGCCGGCGAAGGCGTCCGTGAGGTCGGTGGCGAGCCGGTGGAGGGTGTGTCCCTCGGGCACCGCTCAGTCCTGGTCCTCGGCGGGGCCGAGGCCCTTGGCCGAATCCGGGAGCGGGGGACGTTCGCCGGTGGTCTCGTAGAGGCTGAGCTGGTCGATGCGGCGCTGATGCCGCTCCTCCTCGCTGAACGGCTCGGCGAGGAAGAGCTCCACGAACCGGGTCATGTCCTCGAGGCTGTGCATGCGGCCGCCGACCGCGATGACCTGGGCGTCGTTGTGGTCGCGCGCGAGCTTGGCGGTCTCCTCCGACCAGACCAGCGCCGAGCGGATGCCCTTGACCTTGTTCGCGGCCATCTGCTCGCCGTTGCCGGAGCCGCCGATGACGACTCCGAGGCTGTCCAGGCCCTGCTCGCGGTCNCGCGCGACGGCCTCGGCCGCGCGGATGCAGAACACCGGGTAGTCGTCGAGGGCGTCGTAGACGAACGGCCCGTGGTCGACCACGTCGTACCCGAGCTCGGTCAGACGAGCGGTGAGATGGCTCTTGAGGTCGAGTCCGGCGTGGTCGCAACCCAGGTGAACGCGCATGGCCTCATCCTGTCAGGCGTAGGAGGCGAGGAAGCCGCAGACCTGCCTGATGAGCCGTTCGGCGCTGGTGAAGGCGTCGTGGCGCCAGAATCCGTGGGTCTGGCCGAGGTAGCGCGTGGCGGTGACCTCGACGCCCGCTGCATCGAGGCGGCGGGCGAGCTCCTCGCCCTCGTCGCGCAGTGGATCGTGCTCGGCGGTGACCACCAGCGTCGGCGGGAGGGTGTGGAGACGGTCGCTGAGCAGGGGCGCGAGGTCGGGATGGGTGAGGTCGGCCTCGGAGGCGGCGTACTGCTGCCAGTACCAGGCCGCCTCCGCGGCGTCGAAGCCGTCGGCAGCGGTGCGATAGGACTCGAACCCGCCGGCCGGGTCCAGGAACGGATAGATCAGCACCAGGGCGTCCACGGCGCCCGGGTTGCGCAGCGCCCCGACGAGGGCGAGGTTGCCACCGGCACTGTCGCCGTGGAGGTACGTCGGCCCCGGGCGCCCCTCGTGCCGCAGCCAGGCGAGCACCGTGTCGACGTCGTCGACGGCGGCGGGGAACCGGTCCTCGGGCGGGCGCCGGTAGTCCACGCTCAGCACCGCCAGGCCACTGCGGTTGGCGAAGCGTCGGCACACCGCGTCATGCACCTCGACGTCGTTGAAGACGAAGCCGCCGCCGTGGAGGTGCACGACGACCCCGTCACGCGGTGTCACCGGCGTGTAGCGGCGGCATGGCACACCGTCGGCGTCGATGTCCTCAACCCTTGCGACCTGCTCCTTCGGCTCACGGCCGGCCTCGGCGCGCGCGGCAGCGCGCTGGTCCTCGATCGGCACCTGCCAGACCTTCGGCTCGTCGGCGTAGCGGGCGATCGCCTGGGCGGCCTGGCGGAAGAGGACCATGGGCCGCATCCTGCCCGGTCCCCGCCCCGCTTCGGAAATGGGGCTCGGCGCGCGAGGATCGGGTGATGATCCGCTTCCCCCCACCCCTCCGGCCGGGCGACACGATCGCCGTCACGTCGCCCTCGAGCGGTGTCTCCGGTGCAGCCGCCGAGCGGATCGCGTTCGGCGTCGACTGGCTGCGCGAGCAGGGGTACGACGTGGTCGTCGGCGACTGCATGGACGGAGCGGGCATCACCTCTGCTCCGGCGAAGGAGCGTGCCGCCGAGCTCACCGAGATGCTCGCCGCACCCGACATCCACTGCGTCCTGCCACCCTGGGGCGGCGAGACGGCGATCGACCTGGTGGACCTTCTCGACTGGGACGCCCTCGCCGCCGCGGAGCCGACCTGGCTCGTGGGCTACTCCGACATCGCCACCCTCCTGCTTCCGCTCACGACGCGACTCGGGTGGGCGACGTTGCACGGCGACAGCCTGGCGGACACGCCGTACCGGACACCGCCGGGCCTGCTGTCCTGGCTCGAGGTGGCCGCCTCCCCGGGACCGCACCTCCAGCGGGACTCCGGGCTGATCGCCGACTGGCGACCCCTGGAGGACGACCCACGAGCCGTCGAGTGGCGACCGACCGGGCAGGGGCGGTGGCGGCTGCACGGCTCCGACGCGCTGGACGTCAGTGGCCGACTGATCGGCGGATGCATCGAGACGATGGTCAACCTCGCCGGGACGCCGTACGGCGACGTCGCGGCCTTCGGCGAGGACCACGCGGGCGAGGGAACGGTCGTCTATCTGGAGGCCGCGGAGGAACATGCGGTGTCGATCTGCCGCTACCTGCACGGCCTCCGACTCGCCGGATGGTTCCGGCACGCGAAGGCCATCCTCATCGGCAGGACCAGCGCCCCCGACCACGCCTGGATGACGCAGTCGGAGGCGGTGCTCGATGCGCTCGGCCGCCTCGGGCTGCCGATCGTCTTCGACGTCGAGATCGGGCACGTCCCGCCGCACCTGCCACTGGTCAACGGTGCGATGGCCACCGTGACGGTCGACGGGGACAGGCGGCAGATCACGCAGGAGCTGCGCTAGCGGGGCCCGACGGCCCCGACGGCGCGGAAGGCGCCGTCCACCAGCACCGGGACCACGTCCGAGGCGTCGAGCTGCCCGGCGATCGAGACGTCGTCCGGGAAGCCTGCGGCGCCCAGCTCGATCCCCGACGAGCAGGCGGTCAGGTCGGCGGGGAGGGAGGCTGCACGGAAGGCGGCGACAGCGACGGTCGCCTCGACGCTGAGGTCGACGGTGCCGGATGCGGCGAGCGCGTGCAGGATGGCGCCCGCGCCCCACAGGTCCTCGACGGCGGGGCGCAGCGAGCCGTCCGGCCAGCGCTCCCCGGCCGGCACCACGGCGATGCTCGCCCCGGCCGCCACGCGTGGCGCCAGCCAACGGCCCACCGCGCTCGCGTTGCGCAGGCAACCGGCCACGACTGTCGCGCCCGCCTCGGCGAACAGGGTGCTGATCGTGGAGCCGTTCGGCGAGGGCAGCACCACGCGTCGTACGCCGGACGCCGCCACCACCGACGCGGGCGAGAGACTGACGCCACCGCCAGCACGCGCGTCCTGCCGCTGGCCGGCGAGCACCGCATCGTGCTCCTCGGCGAACGCGGCGGCTCGGGCGTCGCGCCAACGGCACGGGTAGACCTCGATCCCCCGCTCCGCCGCGACCGTCACGGTGGTGGAGAAGGACAGCACGTCGACCACGACCGCCACCTCCA
>Ga0058694_1000078_pt1 | contig 60380 bp, 56 predicted proteins | sample AgamicOrSfrz_FD_55041 | JGI IMG/M metagenome (GOLD analysis project Ga0058694, IMG submission 55041) | Agave microbial communities from Guanajuato, Mexico - Or.Sf.rz | ecosystem: Host-associated > Plants > Phyllosphere > Phylloplane/Leaf | place: Guanajuato, Mexico | collected 2012-05-30 | reverse complement strand
GGCACCGCCCGGACCGTGGACAGGTCGGGGAAGGCCACGATGTCCGGCAGGCCTGCCGACAGCCCGCCCGCGATGTCGATGACGTCCCCCATCGGCGAGGTGGCGTAGACCGAGCGGCAGAACGCCACGCCGTCGCCGACGGTGCGGTCGAGCTTGTCGACCAGCACGTCACGGCCGCGCTCGATGCCGATCAGGTCGCTGTAGCCGATCCGGAGGATGTCGATGCCTTCTGCGAGCAGCCGATCGGCCGTCTCGCGCAGGGCGCCCTCGTCGCAGTGCTCCACCGTGGGTTCTCCGTTCCTGGGTTCGGTGTCCATCATCGGGCGACAGGGACGCTGTCGGCGAGGGCTTCGTCGAAGCGCTCGAGGTCGGTCGAGAGGGCCTCGTACACCTGCGGNCGNGACGACCGGAGATAGACGGCGTAGCCGATGCCGCCCACCAACGCGACGACCAGCANCCAGGGCAGCTTGGTGACGGCCGGGTCGGTCGAGCCGGCGACGATCGCGAAGTGCTTGAACGCCAAGATCACCGCGAAGCACAGGCCCAGGAAGCCCAGGCCTGGTGCGATCACGGTCGTGCCGATCCGCGGGTCGCCCTTGCGGCGGAAGTGGACCACGATCGACAGCGCGGCGAGTGCCTGCAGGACCAGGATCGCGAGCGTTCCGAAGCCGAGCATGCTGGGGACGACGGTCAGGATGGGGTCGGCGCCGCCGAGCTTGAAGGCGACGGCGACCAGCACGGCGAAGCCGGCCTGGACCGAGCTGGCGACGTACGGCGAGCCACGGCGCCCCGTCGTCGCCAGCACCCCCGGCAGGATGCGCGCGCGGCCGAGCGAGAACAGGTAGCGGCTCGCGGAGTTGTGGAAGGCGAGCATGGCCGCGAACATGCTGACCAGGAGCAGCCACTGCATGGCATCGGTGAGGAACGTGCCGATGTAGTCGTGCGCGACGCTGAAGACCAGGTCGCCGGTGGAGGCGTGCTTGGTGGCGATGCCCTGGGCCTGGCTGACGCCGGTCGCGCTGACGAGTGCCCAGGTGGTCACACCCAGGACGATGCCGATGAGGGTGATGGCGATGTACGTCGCCCGCGGGACCGTCGTGAGCGGGTGCTTCGCCTCCTCACTGAACAGCGACGTGGCCTCGAAGCCGAGGAAGCCGGTGGCGGCGAGGAGGAGTCCGATGGACAGCGAGCCCGAGTGGATCGCATGCCAGGAGAAGGCGTCGAACGAGAAGCCGTGCTTGAAGAGGACGGCGACGTCGAAGACGAGCAGGATCGAGGTCTCCAGGACCAGCGAGACGCCGAGGATCTTGGAGCTGAAGTCGACGCCGCGCAGCGCCATCACGTAGGCGGCGAGCATCGCGGCCAGGCCCCACGTCAGCCAGGAGAAGAACCCGGACATGGCCCAGCCGGTCTGGCCCTCGATGACGACCACCATGAAGAAGCCGCTGGTGCCGATCGTGCCGACGACGAAGAAGTTGTAGCCGAGCATCGCGATGAAGCCCGCGGCCAGGCCCGCGGGTCGGCCCAGGCCCTTGACCACGAAGGCGTAGAACCCGCCTGCGTTGACCAGCTCGCTGGACATCTTGCCGTAGCCGATCGCGAAGAGCAGGAGTACGACGGCGACCGCGAAGAACGCGAACGGCGTACCGCCGCCGTTGCCGAGCGCGATGGCGAGNGATGCCACCACGACCATGCCGGTCAGTGGCGCGACGGCGGCAAGGACGAGGAAGACGATCGCCCCGACGCCGAGCGCGTTCTTCTGCAGTGTGGTGTTGACCGAATCGGACATCGGTCTGCCTCCCTTGGATCTGGCGTTGCCGGGTGCCGCCACGGGGGTCCGCGACCGCGATTCCAGAACTCGTTCGGACCCGTACGATAGCGGGGTGTGACGCGCAACACCATGCCTGGCCGCAAAGTTCCGGCAAATTGTTCGCAGCCGAACGACCATGACCCGGGCACTGGCTACGCTGATCCGCATGCCCGACCGCCACACGCTCGCCGAGACCGAGAAGGCAATGAAGGACCACGTGGGCGAACTGCCGCTGGACTTCAAGGCCGCGAATGCGCTCTCCAACCTCTTCCGCGCCGCCAACGCGGTTCGAAGCGAGCTCACCAACCGGGTGCTGCGCAAGCACGACATGACGTGGACCGGCTTCGTCGTGCTCTGGGTGGTCTGGATCTGGGAGGACATGGAGACCCGGCACGTGGCCGAGTCCGCCGACATCTCGAAGGCCACCCTCACCGGTGTGGTCAAGACGCTCGAGGGCCGCGGCCTGCTGCAGCGCGAGGGCGACCCGAACGACGGCCGGCTGGTCCGGCTCCGCCTCACCGCAGCCGGCGTCGCTCTGATGGAGCAGCTCTATCCCGAGTTCAACGCGGTCGAGTCCGAGATCGTCGGCAAGCTCTCCGATCGGCGCATCAGCGCCTTCACCAGCACCCTGCGCGACGTGGTGATCGCCGTCGAGGGACAGGAGCCCTGAGCGTTCCGGACCTCGATCGGCGCACTTTGACTCAGGCGATCGATCGCCTCGCGGCGTACTCTCGCGCGGCGCTGACGTGCGCCTCGAACAGGGCCGCCTGGCGCGGGTCGGTCGCGGCGGTGTCCTCGGGATGCCACTGGACGCCGACGTACCAGTGGGCGCCGTCCAGCTCGACGGCCTCGATCACCCCGTCCGGAGCGTGAGCCACCGCGCGCAGACCCGCGCCGAGGCGCCCCAGGGCCTGGTGGTGGAAGCACGAGATGTCCGGCCTCTCCCCCACGATCGCCGCCAACGACGTCCCCGCCTCGACCTCGATGGGCTGGACGACATGGCGATGGGTGCGCTCGGCGAGATCCTGGATCAGGTCACCGCCCAGGCCCACGTTGACGACCTGGGTGCCGCGGCAGATCGCCAGCACCGGCACGCCTTCCCCGAGCGCGAACCGCGCCACCGCCAGGTCGAAGGCGTCCTGCTCCTCGTCGACGTCGTACTGGGTGGCATGGTCGTCCTGTCCCGACCAGCGTGACGCGAGGTCGCCACCCCCCGGCAGCAGCACCCCCTCGGCGAACCACAGCCGCTCGGCCACAGCCGCCACGTCGATCGCGGCGCCCGGCGCCACCGGATGGACGACCACGGGCTCGCCACCCGCGGCGTACACCGCATCGACCAGCGCACGCGCCGCCACGTCCGCGCCGAAGCGCAACGCCGCGGCCGAGGAGGAGAAGCGGGCCGGGATGGCGATGATTGGGCGGCGAGACATCCGAACCTCCATCTTCATTCGGCTCCGAACGATAGCGGCCCGCTCACCCCTTGTCAGCACCGCGACCCGCTTCTACTGTGAGGCCCCAACCTTCTCTCCGGCCGGGGGTGACGACATGCGGCGGACGCCGGGCCTGGTCGGCTTGCTCAGCGACCTCGGTGCGCTCGCCGGGCCCGACGAGACCGCCACGGCGCTACCTCACCTGTTCGGCGAGCTCGCCGAGCAGACCGGAGCGGCCGCATGCCAGCTCGATGCCACCGTGACGAGCACCCGCGGCGCCGGTCCCGCCGAGTACCAGCACGTCAGCAGCGTTGGCTACCCGACCGAGGTCGCCGATCACCTCGCAGGCGACTTCATGAGCTCCATCCACGGTCGTCGCGTGCTGGCCGCCGAGGACGGCATGCGCATCGGCGATGTCGACCCCCACGCCTTCCGCGCTTCCGACCACTTCCGCGACGTCCTCCGGCCGGCTGGATTCGATGACGGCGTGTCCCGCGCCCTGCGCGACCGCAACGGCGACGTCGTCGGGATGCTGCACCTCTCCGTGGCTGCCTCGGACGACTTCGCACCTGACCTGCCCGAGATCCTCGATGCTGTCGCGGGCGCGCTCGCCCGGATCACGCTGGTCGCCTCACGATGCGCCGAGGACATCACCTTGCCCCGGGAGTACGCCGTCGTGCGGGTCGACGCCGCCGGTCGGCCGACACCGGTCGTCGGCCGAGCGCCGCTCCACGTGGCCCTCGACGAGAGCCTGATGGGCATCGTCCGCAGCGTGCTCACGACCGGGATGGAGTTCGTGACGTTCCTCCACCAGCAGAACGCCCGCCTCGTCGAGGTCCGCGTCCACGCGCCGCAGCCAGGCCGCGGTCGGCAGCCCTTCACCATCGCCACCCGGCCCGCCCCCACCACCCTGGGCCTCACGCTCCGCCAACTCGAGGTCCTGACCGCTGTCGCGACAGGCGCAGGCAACCGCGACATCGCCGACGAGCTGTGCCTGACCCAGCGCACCGTGGCGGCCCATGTGGAGGCGATCCTGAATCGGTTGCAGGTCTCGTCGCGGGCAGGGGCCGCGGCCAAGGCGACCGCCGCCGGCATACTCCTCCCCCACGCCGACCCGGACTCGGTCCGCTCGCTGGCGCGGGTGTTCCAGCGCCCCACGAGCTGATCGCCCCGAGGTCGTTCGGGTCCGAAACATTGGCAATATTGCCAATGTCCCGNGGCATGGCCGACGCCCACGATGTGGGGACCGCGCCGGAGCAGCCGGCGCCCCACCTCAGGAGCGACCATGGCGACCGGGTACGTCTACCATGAGGTCTTCGGCTGGCACGACACCGGCACCAACGCGGGCCTCCTCCCCGCCGACCACCGGCGCGGCATCCAGCCCTTCCAGCATTTCGAGAACCCCGAGACCAAGCGCCGCCTCCACGAGCTGGTGGTGGTCTCGGGCGTCATCGATCGCCTGACCCGGATCGCGCCGCGCAAGGCGACCGACGAGGAGATCCTGCTCGTCCACACCGAGGAGCACCTGGCCCGGATCAAGGAGGGCAGCGACCAGCCCAAGGGCGGTGACTCCGGCGACGGGATCAGCCCGTTCGGACCCGGGGGCATCGAGATCGGCCGGCTCGCCGCCGGCGGCATGATCGAGGCGACCAGGGCCGTCGTCGAGGGCCGCGTCGACAACGCCTACGCCCTCATCCGTCCCCCCGGTCACCACGCCCGCCCCGACACGGGCATGGGCTTCTGCATGTTCTCCAACCTGGCCATCGCCGCCCAGGCGGTACGCCGGTCGCACGGCGTCGAACGGATCGCCGTCGTCGACTGGGACGTCCATCACGGCAACGGCACCCAGTCCGCGTTCTATGACGACCCGAACACGCTCACCATCTCNCTGCANCAGGACCGGGTCTTCCCGCCCGACAGCGGGATGATCGAGGAGCGCGGCGAGGGCGCCGGCNTCGGGTACGCGCTCAACGTGCCGCTGCCGCCGGGTACCGGGTCCGGCGGCTATCTGTCCGCCATGGAGCGGGTCGTGCTGCCGGCGGTCGAGCGGTTCCGGCCCGACCTGATCCTGGTCGCGAGCGGCTTCGACGCGAACGCGACCGATCCGCTGGCCCGGCAGGGACTCACCAGCTCGACGTACCGAACCATGACCCGCCAGCTGCTCGACCTGGCGGCGAGCCTCTGCGACGGCCGGCTCGCGATGAGCCACGAGGGCGGCTACAACCCGGTCTACGTGCCGTTCTGCGGACTCGCGGTCATCGAGGAGCTGGCCGGTGTGACCGATCCGCTCGAGGACCCGTACGAGCCGATCTTCGGCGGCATGGCCCAGCTCGAGCTGCAACCCCATCAGACGGCCCTGCTCGACCGGGTCGCCCCCTTCGTCTCGGACATCACCGCGCCGACCGGCGCCTGATCACCCACCCAGGAGAACGCATGACCACCGAGACCCACGGCATGGACCTGTCCCGCCGCAAGTTCCTCGCCTGGACCGGCGGCGCGGGCGCGGCAGTGCTGCTGTCCGCCTGCACCGGACCGGCCACGAACACCGGCAGCGCGAAGCACACCGCCGGCTCCACCGCCGATGCGAAGACCGCCGATCTGAAGAAGGTCGCCTTCGACTATCCGTTCACGTTCCTGCCCGTGTACGCCGGTGTCACGAAGTTCGCCAAGGCGCGCGCCGCCCAGCTCGGCCTGACGCTCACCGAGACCAACGACGCGGGCAAGCCGGACGCGCAGGCCTCGAACCTCGACATCCTGATCAGCCAGAAGGTGCCGGCGATCGTGTCCTTCCCGATGGTCTTCGAGGCGCTCGAGAACGAGGCGTCGCGAGCCTTGGACGCCGGCATCATCTGGGTGACCTACGGCGGCACCCTGAAGCACCAGAGCGCCTCGATCGAGTTCAGCTTCGAGAAGGGCGGCCAGCTGCTGGGCGCCGACGCGGCGAAGTGGGCCAACGACGTCCTCGGCGGCAAGGGGAAGATCGCCTTCCTCGTCGACAGCACCATCCAACTCGGCATCGAGCGCAGCAGGGGGATGATCGACGCCTTCACCGCTGCGGCGCCCGGCGTCACCGTGGTCGCCAAGGAGCAGGCCATCGACCCCGACAGCGGTCTGACCAAGACCAAGGCGATCCTCGCTCAGCACCCCGATGTCGACATCGTGCTCGGCGTCACGGACGCGGCGGCCTACGGCGGGTACAAGGCGCTGATCGCGAGCGGCCGGTCCCAGAGCGACGCGAAGACCTACGTCGGTGGTCAGGACGGCGACATCGGCTCCCTGCAGCTGATCGAGCAGGGCACGATCTACCGCGCCTCGGCCGCACTCCAGCTGCGCGACCTCGGCAGCGCCATCATCGACGTGCCCCGTGCCGTGGCGGCCGGCAAGAGCGATGCGGAGGCCAGCGTCAACGTGCCGATCAGCCTGGTGAAGAAGGGCGATGCCCTGCTCGCCTCGATCATGCAGCAGTACAGCTGAGTCAGCGACCCGCGTCATGGCACTGCGCGTCACAGCACTCCACAAGTCCTTCGCAGGCGCGCACGCCCTGCGGGGCGTGGACCTCACCATCGAACCCGGCGAGGTGCACGCCCTGCTCGGGCACAACGGCGCCGGCAAGTCGACGCTGATCAAGGCGCTGGGCGGGGCGTTCGCACCGGACAGCGGCGAGATCCAGGTCGCAGAGCGCACGTACGCCGGGCTCACCCCACGCCAGTCGATCGCCGCCGGCATCGCGATCATCTTCCAACACCTGAGCCTGGTGGACTCGCTCTCGGTGGTCGACAACATCTTCCTCGGCCAGGAGGTCGCCCGGGCCGGCGTGGTCTCCCGACGGGCGCAGCGCGAGCGGGCGAGCGCCCTGCTGGAGCGGCTGGGCGCACACTGCAGGGTCGATGACCGGGTGGGCTCGCTTCCCATGGGCCAGCGGCAGCTCGTCGAGATCGCCAAGGCGATGAGCCGGAACCCCGTCGTCCTGATCCTGGACGAGCCGACCGCGGCGCTGTCGGCGCACGAGGTCGCCACCCTCGAGGCGACGGTGCGACGGCTCAAGGAGCAGGGGCTGGCCATCTGCTACGTGACGCACCTGCTCGGTGAGGTCGAGCGGCTGGCCGACCGCATGACGGTCTTGCGCGACGGCCGGGTGCACTCCTCGACGAGCCTGGCGGGGAAGACCCGGGCCGACATCATCGCGGCGATCGCCGAGCCGCCGACCGCGCTGGCGCCGCGAGCACCCATCCACGAGGCCGACCCACCGCAGCTGCGCCTCGAGGGCCTCACCGGCATGGGCGTCGGCCCCATCGACCTCGAAGTCCGCCCCGGCGAGATCGTGGGGCTGTTCGGCCTGATCGGCTCCGGCCGCACCCGGACCCTGGAGCTGACCTACGGCCGGCGCCGCCGCGGCGGGCGCGTGATCGTGGGCGGGCGCCCGGTGGACCGGGCCACCCCGCGCGCAGGCCTGCGCGCCGGACTCGCGCTCGTCCCGGGCGACCGCACCGGGCAGGGACTCTTCTCGTCCCTGTCGGCGCTCGACAATGCCCTGCTGCCGGCCCAGGGAACGCTGTCCCGGTTCGGCCTGCGTCGGCGGGGCGCCGAGCTCGCCGCCTTCGAGCGGATGAGCGCTGAGCTCAGCGTGCAACCGGCCAGCCCCGCCGCACCCGCGCGCAGCTTCTCCGGCGGCAACCAGCAGAAGATCCTGCTAGGCCGGTGGATCAACGGCGTCCTGCCGACGACCGTGCTGATGCTCGACGAGCCCACCCAGGGTGTCGACGTACAGGCGCGGCACGAGATCTACCGCGTGGTGCGCGCGATCGCGTCGGAGCGGCGTACCGCCGTGCTCTTCGCCTCCACCGACCCGGAGGAGGTCGTCGCCCTCGCCGATCGCTGCCTGGTGATGCGCGAGGGGCGGATCGTCGACGAGCTGGCCGGCGACGCCATCACCGAGGAAGCACTCCTCGACTCCATCCATCACCTGCCCACCTCCGAGAAGGACGTGCGATGAGCACCCCCCAATCCATCCGCCGCCTCGGGCGCTACCCCCTCCTGCCCGTCGTCGTGCTGATGGCCGTCGGGTTCCAGATCGCCACCGGCAGCTTCGTCGACCACGAGAACCTGGTCGGCATCGCCTCGGACAGCGCCACGCTCGCGATGGTCGCGGTGCCCTCCGCCCTGCTGGTCATCAGCGGCTACCTGGACCTCTCGGTGGGCTCCACCTGGGCGCTCGGGGCCGTCGCCGCGGGCTGGTGGGCCTCCTCCCACCACGGCAGCCTGGTCGGCTGCGCACTGGTCGCGGTGGCAGCCGGGCTGGCCGTCGGGGCCGTCAACGGACTGCTGTGCTGCGGCCTCGGACTCTCGCCGTTCATCGTGACGCTCGGCTCGCTGACGGCCGTCCGTGGGCTCGCGCAACAGCTCGCGCCACTGCCGCTCACCGGGTTNAGCACGAGCTTCGCCTGGCTCGGGGGCTCGAGCACCGCCGGCATCCCGACGCCGGTGATCCTNGCGGTGATCGTCGTGCTCGTAGCGGGCTTCGTGCTGCTGGCGACGCCCGTCGGCCGGCACATCTATGCGATCGGCGTCTCGCGCGAGGCGGCGTACCTCTCCGGCGTACGCGTGCGGACGGTGCCGTTCGTGATCTTCCTGCTCACCGGCGCCTCCGCGGGCCTCGCTGGCGCGATCAAGGCGTCCGTCCTCGGCGCCGTCCAGTCCGGTACGTCGGGGCTGGGCTTCGAGCTCTCCGTCCTCACCGCGGTGCTGGTCGGCGGGGTGGCGCTGAGCGGGGGATCCGGCTCACTGTTCGGTGTGGTCCTCGGCGTCGCGTTCCTCGGCATCCTCCAGAACGGCCTGACCCTGATGGGCGTACCGACGTTCTGGCAGCAGGTCGCCCAGGGCGTCGCGCTCATGGTCGCGGCCGGGCTGGCCTACCTCGGACCCCGGCTCGAGGCGCTGACCGCCGTGCGGCCGCCGGCCGTACAGCCGCCGACCGCGCCCGAAGGTGAACAGCTGTCCACGGCCACGGTGATGACCAGCCAGCCTTGAACAGCCGTCCACGGGCCCGACAGCGGGCTCATCCTGACCCGCGCGGTCGGCCGGTCGGCCGGCCGGTCGGCCGCCCGGCCGATCGGGCGGCCGGTCCCGGCGGGTCAGAACAGCGCGGAGGCCAGCGCCTGACGGCCGCGCAGTACGCGCGGGTCCTCGTTGCCCACGGCCGCGAACAGCCCGATGAGGTGCTCCCGGGCGGCGTTGCGCTCCTCGCCCGCCGTGCGCGCGACCAGGCCGACCAGGCGGTTGAAGGCGTCCTCGACGTGGCCGCCGAGCAGGTCGAGGTCAGCGACCAGGGTCTGCGCCTCGATGTCGTCGGGGTTGGCTGCGGCGGCCGTGCGGGCCGCGTTGAGGTCGACGCCGCGGGTGCGCTGGAGCACCTTGGCCATGGCGAGCCCGGCCGCGGCCTCCGCATCGGCGGGGTTCGCGTCGACGAGCTTCTGGTACTCCGCGACCGCCTTGTCGATGTCCCCCTCGCCGAGCGCCTCCTGCGCCGCGGCGTAACGCGGGTCCAGGCCGTGCTCCTCGTCGACGCCGGCCGCGCGCCGCGGCTGGTGCCGCCCGCTGAGTCCGGAGACGGTCAACTGCTGGGAGACCTGGGTGAGCAGGGTGCGCAGCTCCTCGAGCGGCACGATGTCTTGCAGCAACGGCTGCGGGCGGCCGTCGATGACCGCCACGAGGAGCGGGATCGAAGGGATCTGCATCGCCTGTGCGATCTCGGGCACGGCGTCGATGTCGACGAGGCCGACGAGGAACCGGCCCTCGAACTCATCGGCCAGCGAGCGCAGGTCCTCGGCCATGGTGGCCGACTCCGGCATCCGCGTCGGGGAGTAGAACGCCAGCAGCACCGGCGCCGTCATCGAGGCCTCGATGGTGGCCTGGAAGTTGTCCCGGCTCAGGTCCACGGCGTACGCCGAACCGCTCGCGCCCGGCGCGCCGCCGCCGGCAGCGGGAGCGGCGGGGCCGCCTGCAGCGGGCTGGGCCGGGCGCTTGAGCGCGCCCAGGTCGATGGCTCCGGGACGGGAGAACGGCTGCTGCGTCATGGCGCCGATTCTAGGGAACGCCCGACGGCCGCCCGGAGCCGGACGGCACGATGGCCGGGCCCAGAGGACCCGGCCATCGCGTGCTGCACGGCTGCTACGTCACCCGGACGACCTTCGTCGCACTGACCGGCACGTAGGTGGCATCGCCCGCGTAGTGGGCCTTGAGCTTGAGCTTGCCCTTCGTGGTGGCCTTGACCTTGAAGACCGCCCGGCCCCCGACGAGCGTCGCGGTGTGGGACTTCGACCCCACCTTGAGGGTGACCACTCCGGTCGGCGTGACGCCGTTGAGCGTCGGGATCGAGACCCTCACCTTGACCTTGTGGTGCAGGTGGACCTTCTTCTTCACCTTCAGCACCACCGGGCTGTTCCAGCCCGCGACGCCGATCGGGACGGTCGCGGAGGTGGTCGGGGCCAGGTCGGTGCCGCCCGGCGGGGTGTAGACCGCCTGCAGGGAGAGCCCCGCGCGGGTCGTCGGCGTGAAGCTCACCGTGGCCTTCCCCGCCACCAGCGCCACGGGCGCCGAGGTGAGGGTTCGGCCGCTCGCCGTGTCGACGAGCGAGACGGTGCCGGCAACCGGCCCGAGCTGGTCGGCGACGCTGATGCCGGCGGTGACCGTCGCGTTCAGCGGCACGNTCGTGGCGCTGGTGGTNAGCGTGACCGCCGGAGCGAACGTCGTCCCGACCACCTGGACCTGGGATGCCGGGGCGTTCTGGTGGTGGACCANCATCAGGCCGAGGCCACCGTCGGCACGGTAGGACGCCTCGTTGACNGCGACCGANGGNCGATCGCCGCTGAGGTCCAGGACGAACGGCGCAGGTGAGCTGTCGCTGAGGCTGACCGCGGGATCCTCGACATTGACGCTGATGTCCGGCGCCCCGTTGTCGTCGAACCCGACCTCGTCGATCTCGTCGTCNCCGGAGCTGGTGTAGGAGCGGATGCCGTACTTGATCGTGTCGCCGTCGAGGTACTGCCCGAGGCCCGCATCACCNANCCAGATGGGAGCGACGAGCACCGAGCTGTCGTAGACCGCGGTGTCGACACCCTCGAGCTGGCCGGCGAGCAGTTCCTGGTCGACCAGGTCTCCGGTGCTGATGTCGACCAGATCCTCCACGAAGACGTCGCTGTTGCCCAGCCGAGTGTTGTAGGCGACCAGGTCTGGTTGGCCGTCGCCATCGGTGTCGATGTAGATGTCGAACTCGACCTTGCCCGCAGGCGTGCTGTGCTGCCCGTGGGTGCCGATGGCGACGTAGAGGTAGCGGCTCGAGGAGTCAGTGCCGGTGTCCGAGGTGGTGCCCACGTCGGCGATGTCGGCGCCGCTGTCCTCGGGCACCCGCAGGCACTGGCTGGTGACGTCGGCGGTGCAGGCCGGGGCCGTGCCGCTGGTCGCCTGGAGCTCATAGCCGGAGGCGAGCGAGAACAGCGGGTCGTCCCCGTCGTACCCGAAGTCTCCACCGGACAGGGCCAACCGACCGGTACCGCCGCTGCCGACCACCACCTGCGCCGGGGCCGACATGGTCGACGCCGGACGAGGCGCGGCGTACGCCGGGACCCGCAGGCTCGGTGCCGACCCGGAGGTGGGTGTGAAGGTCACGTTGCCGCTGGCTTCGGCGATCACGTCGACGGGAGCCCCGGTGGTCGGGTCCGTCGGGTACGAGTAGCCCTCTGAGTCGGTCGTCGTGGTGGCCTTCGTGGGGTCGAAGGCCATCGCCTGCGCCAGCACGGCCGGGTCGGGCACGTGCAGGGTCAGGGTGGCGTTGGCGGTCTGACCGGCGCCGATGTTGATCGTGCTCGGCGAGACCGTGTAGGTCACCCCGGGGACCGTGGTGATCGAGTCGAACCCGGTCGAGTAGCTCACCGCCGAGGTGCCCGTGTTCTGCACCGTGATCGTCTTGGTGAGCGTCTGGGCCTGCGTCACCGCGAGCGGTCCGAACGAGGCGCTGACCGCGCCCGGGGCGTCCGCGACGTAGGCCAGGACGGAGTTGCTCAGTGCCGAGGCGGCGTCGATGCGACCGGATCCCACCCGCATCGGCGCGTAGCGGTCACCGTGCGGGGTCGCCGAGCCGTTGACGTAGAGGTTCTTGTCGGCGGTGTTCATGATGTCCGCCTTCACCTGCTCCGGCGTCCAGTCGTGGTGCTTGCCGATCACCAGCGCGGCGAGGCCGCCGACCATCGGGGCAGCCATCGAGGTGCCGCTCATGTCCTGGCCCTGCGTGCCCGAGCCGGGCAGGACCGAGAACACCGAGGCGCCGACGGCCGCGACATCCGGCTTGAGGTGCCCCTCCTCGCGGATGCCGCGGCTGGAGAAGTCGGTGACCTTGTCGTTGTCGTCGGGGACCGTCACGGTGACCGAGGAGGTGGTCGTCCCGGTCATCACCACCGTCTGATCCAGACCCAGGGCGGTCCGGATGGTGTCGGCACCCGACTTCGCCATCAGCACGCCGGGGATCGTGTCGCTGCCGTTGATCCCGGAGGAGAACGTCTCCGTGGTGTCGGCGAACACGAAACCGCTCGCGCCGGCGGCCTCGAGGTTCTCCGCCCGGGTGGTCGAGCCGCAGCCGGTCGACGTGCCGGCGTTCACTGCGGCGTCATCCCACTCGACGAACGCGATCTTGCCCTGGACGGCTGCTGCATCGGCCGAGGTGAGCGTCGAGCAGGCCGCCTTCTCCACATCGTCGCCGGTCAGGCCGACGACGGTGCCCAGCAGGTCGGGCTTCGTCGGCCAGTCGTAGAGGCCGGCACGACTGACCGAGGCGTTGTGGGAAGCACCGTCGATCGTGTACGACGCCCCGTCCGTGATGCTCTGGGCGTCGACCGAGGCAGCCACGGTGATCGCGCGCTGGGCGACACCCGGGGAGCCGCCCACGTCGTACTCGTCGTAGGAGTTGCCCATCGAGATCGAGAGCGTCGCGCCCAGCTTGGCGGCTGCGTCGGCCTCGACCGCGTCGGCGTCATCCGGTGATCCGAAGTCCGAGCCGAGCGACAGGTTGATCACGTCGGCGTGATCGGAGGTGTCACCGTCATCGTTCGGGTCCATGGCGCGGTCGATGGCGTCGCTGACCAGGTCCGTCGATCCCTCGCAGCCGAAGACGCGGTAGGAGATCAGCTTCGCCTCCGGCGCCATGCCGGGGCCGATCTCGAAGTCGCTCGCATTGGCCGTCGACACGTGCTCGGAGTCGTAGGGCCCCGCATAGGTGGTGCCGTTGGCGTTCACGCCGTAGCCCGCGAGCGTGCCCGCGGTGTGGGAGCCGTGGCCGTCCCCGCCGTACTGCGGCGAGCAGTCCAGCGGGTTCGGGTCGGGGTGCGGCGTCGGCTGGTAGGTCTCCGACGTCGGGTCGGCGTCGTAGTCGTCGCCGGCGAGGTCGTAGCTGTCCGCGGCGTCGAACTTGTTCGGGTTGTAGCTGCCCGCCGCCGGCGCGGTCGTGTCGGCCGCGTGCGCCTCCTCATAGGCCGCAGTCGTGCCGAGGCCGCCGAAGTCCGCGTGCGTGTAGTCCAGGCCGGTGTCGATGTCGGCGATCGTGACACCCGCGCCCAGGTTCTGGCCGGAGCCGTCGCCCTCCCATGCCACCGGTGCACCTTGGAACGGAACGGCGTAGCTGTTGTCCGGCTGCTTGGGCGTGATCGGGTAGACGGCAGCGACGCCGGGGAGGGCTGCCAGTGCCTTGGCGTTGCGCACGTCGGTGCGGACCGCGACGCCGGCGAGGACCGCGTGGGTGCGGTAGAGGACCGACGTGGTGCCCTTCAGCGAGGACAGATGCGACTCGACGTCGCGCTGAGCCCGCTTCACCACCGCGAACTGGTCCTTGGCCGCCGTCACGGCCTCGGCACGGGTACTCGTGGCGCGGACCGACTTGAAGCGGGCCGCGGTGCTGGTGGTGTCGAGCTTGAGCAGGAAGCCGTAGGTCCCCTTCTTCGGCAGCAGGCCCTTCGCCTGCGGCACGTCGTCGGAGGTGACCGGCTTGCTCAGGTGCGAGGCGGGGTGGAAGCGGTGTTCACCTCCTCCTGACGCTGCGGANGCGCTGCCCGGCAGGGCTGCGAGTCCCAGGACGGCGGNGCACACGGCCGTGAGNCCGCCGACCGCGCGGATCCGACGTGACCGAGATCGAGATGGCATGCATCGACTCCAACGCTGCAACTCATGCGGCGGATCCGCACGCTGGCGTAAGAATGTCCGGCCGGGAGCCGTACGTAAAGGGACGCGCCGCAACCAATGCGTGAACGATCCCGGGTCAGCCGACCCGCGGGCCACGCAGCCCCGAGCGCTGCACGACCCGCTGGATGGTCAGATCGCGCTCGTCGGGGCGCCCGACGTACCGGATCTCGCGCAGACCCTGCTCCTGCGCGGCGGACTCGAAGACGAAGTGTCCGAAGCCGAAGATGCGGCCCGTGAGCGGCTTGTCGACGGTGATGTCGAGGATCCGCGAGAGCGGCATCGTCGCGAGCCGGGTCGAGAGGACGCCGTGGATCCGGAAGACTCGCATGTTCGTGATGACGAAACGGTCGCGCTTCTCGCGCAGCGTGCCCCAGCCGGCGTGCAGGGCGACCCCCGCCCCGATCACCAGCAGCACCCACGCGACGTCCATGCTGACCAACAGGGACACGAGCAGGAGCAGGAACGCGAGCCCCGCCTCGAGCGCCGGTCGGGTGTAGGCCGCCCAGTGGTGATCGACCTCGTCGACCACGACCTCGCCCTCGTCGCGCAGGAGATGATGCGAGATGTCCGGCGAGCCGAACCAGCTCACGACTTGGCCGTGACGTCCTGGACGAAGCTGATGACATGCTCCATGAAGGCGCTCGCGCCGGCCCAGCCGTGCCCACCGGCGGACTTGGCCGTGACGGCGAGTCCGTGGGGGTCGGTGAACAGCCAGAACCCGAGAAAGACCACGAGTACGGCGAGGATCGCCTTCTTCATGGGCCCGATGGTGCCAAACCGAGCGCCGTGAGCGTCGGAGGCGCGCCCGGATCTCAGCCCACGAGCACGTCCGCGGCCGTGTAGGGGTCACTCTCCCCCGCCGCCACCGAGGCGGCGAGCCGCTCGAGCTCGGCTCCGCCCTGGACCTCCCAGCGCGAGCGCAGAGCTGCGACAGCGATCGCCTCGAGTCGCTCGAGCTTGGCTCCGCCCTGGACCGCCCATCGCGAGCGCAGAGCTGCGACAGCGATCGCCTCGATCTCCTCGCGGGCGCGGCGGCTGCGTCGCTGGAGCAGCGTGCCGGACTCCGCGAGCCAGGTGCGGTGCTCCTCGATGGCGACGACGAGCTCCTCGAGCCCGGTGTGGTTCTGGGCGGCGATGGGGACCACCGGCGGCCGCCACGCGCCCTCGGCCCGGGCGGCGAGGGAGAGCATGGTGCGCAGGTCGCGCCGTACCTTCGTCGCACCGTCGCGATCGGCCTTGTTCACGACGTACACGTCGCCGATCTCCAAGATGCCGGCCTTGGCCGCCTGGATGCCGTCGCCCATGCCCGGTGCGAGCAGCACGAGCGTGGTGTCGGCGAGGCCGGCGATCTCGACCTCCGACTGACCGACGCCCACTGTCTCCACCAGCACGACGTCGAAGCCGGCGGCGTCCAGGACGCGGATCGCCTGGGGCGTGCTCCAGGACAGGCCACCGAGGTGACCGCGCGAGGCCATCGAACGGATGTAGACGCCCGCATCGGTGGCGTGGTCCGTCATCCGGATGCGGTCGCCGAGCAGAGCCCCGCCGGAGAACGGGGAGGACGGGTCCACAGCCAGGACGCCCACCCGCTTGCCGGCCGCGCGCAACTGGCGGACGAGTGCGTTGGTGGTGGTCGACTTGCCGACGCCGGGGGCGCCGGTGAGGCCCACCACATGGGCGTGGCCGACGTGCGGGGCGAGCGCCGCCATCACCTCGCGCAGCTGGGGTGAGGCGTCCTCCACCAGGGAGATCAAACGAGCGACCGCCCGCGCCGAACCCGAATGCTCGAGTCCACCGCGGGCGGTCGCGACGAGGTCGGCGACCTCGACGTTCCTGCGCGACATCCGCCGCCGATCAGGCCTGGGGCACGCGCACGATGAGCGCGTCGCCCTGGCCGCCACCACCACACAGGGCGGCGGCGCCGACACCGCCGCCGCGGCGCTTCAGCTCGAGCAGCAGGTGCAACGTGATGCGGGCGCCGGACGCACCCAGCGGGTGGCCGATGGCGATGGCGCCGCCGTTGACATTGACCTTCTCCTCGGCCAGGCCCAGCGCACGCGCCGACTCGATGCCGACCGCCGCGAAGGCCTCGTTGAACTCGACCAGGTCGAGGTCCTCGGCGGTGAGGCCGGCCTTCTCCAGCGCCTTCGCGGTGGCGTTGGCGGGCTGCAGCTGCAGCGAGGAGTCAGGACCGGCGACCTGCCCATGCGAGACGATCTCGGCGAGCCAGGACAGGCCGAGCTCCTCGGCCTTGGCCTTGCTCATCACGACCATGAACGCGGCACCGTCGGAGATCTGCGAGGCGGACCCGGCGGTGATGGTGCCGGTCTTGGAGAAGGCCGGCGGAAGCTTGGCGAGGCTCTCGGCGGTGGTGTCGCCGCGCACGCCCTCGTCGGTCGTGACCACGATCGGGTCGCCCTTGCGCTGCGGGATCGTCACCGGCACGATCTCGTCGTCGAAGACGCCGTTCTTCTGCGCGGCGGCCGCGAGCTGGTGGCTGCGGGCCGCGAAGGCGTCCTGCTCCTCGCGCGAGAGCGGGTTCTGGCGGTCGGCGTTGACGGCCTCGGTCAGCGCGCCCATGGCTTGCTGGGTGGCCTGGTCGTAGAGCGCGTCGTAGGCCATGTGGTCCACGAGGCTGGTGTCGCCGTACTTGAAGCCCTCGCGCGACTTGGGCAGGAAGTGCGGGGCCTGGGTCATCGACTCCATGCCGCCGGCGACGACGATCTCCGCGTCACCCGACGTGATCAGCTGGGCGGCCTGCGCGATCGCGTTGATGCCCGAGAGGCACACCTTGTTGATGGTGATGGACGGGACGCTCTGCGGCAGACCGGCCTTGAGGCCGGCGGTGCGCGCCGGGTTCTGCCCGGCCCCGGCCTGGAGGACCTGCCCGGCGATCAGGTAGTCGACCTGGTCTGGCCGCACACCCGCCCGCTCCAGCGCGCCCTTGATGGCCACGGCGCCCAGGTCGGCGGCGCTCAGGCCCTTGAACGCGCCGAGCAGGCGGCCGATGGGAGTGCGGGCTCCCGCGACGATGACGATTTCGGACATGGTGCCTCCAGGGGTGAGCGAACGCGTACCACTGACATTACCGACGGGTAGCCTCTGGCGGGAGAGGCTCCGGCGCGCAGGGTGATGCGACCATCGTCACATATCTTCCCTCGGCGCAGACGCGTGGACCAGAGTGGCCTCATGAGCCTGGAGATCCCTGAGCACCTGTTCACCGCGATCGACCACGTGGGCATCGCCGTACCGGACCTCGACGAGGCGATCGCCTTCTACGCCGAGAAGTTCGGCATGACGGTGGCACACGAGGAGACGAACGAGGAGCAGGGCGTCCGGGAGGCCATGGTGGCCGTCGCCGGCACCGGCTCCCACATCCAACTGCTGGCGCCCCTCACGCCCGAGTCGACGATCGGCAAGTTCCTCGCCAAGTCCGGCCCCGGGCTCCAACAGCTCGCCTACCGGGTGAGCGACATCGACGTCGTCTGCGACATCCTGCGCGAGCGCGGCCTGCGCCTGCTCTACGACGTCCCCAAGCGGGGTACGTCGAACAGCCGCGTCAACTTCATCCACCCCAAGGACGCCGGCGGCGTCCTGGTCGAACTGGTGGAGCCGGCCGCCGACGGCGCGCACTGACCGGCGTCCTCGCGGGTTCGGCCGGTCGCCACAGGCATCCGTGACCTCCGCCACAGCCCTTCCCCGCCCTTGTTACTGACGGGTATCTTCCGTCCCACGCCTGGCTCGGCGACGGGCCTTCCCCTTTCTCAGGAGACGACGTGCAGCACATTCTCGACGCGATCCTCAGTGGCGAGGCCACTTCGCAGGACTTCGCCAGCCTGGAGCTTCCCGACCACTTCAAGGCGGCCACCGTCCACAAGGACGAGGTCTCGATGTTCGAGGGCATCGACAGCCGGGACAAGGACCCGCGCAAGTCGCTGCACGTGGAGGACGTGGCGCTGCCCGAGCTCGGCCCCGGCGAGGCGTTCGTGGCCGTGATGGCCAGCGCGATCAACTACAACACCGTGTGGACCTCGATCTTCGAGCCGGTCTCCACGTTCGGCTTCCTCGAGCGCTACGGCCGGCTCTCGGAGCTGACCAAGCGGCACGACCTGCCGTACCACATCGTCGGCTCCGACCTGTCCGGCGTGGTGCTCAAGGTCGGCGCCGGCGTGACCAAGTGGAAGCCGGGCGACCGCGTCGTGGCGCACTGCCTCTCGGTGGAGCTGGAGTCCCCCGACGGCCACGACGACACCATGCTCGACAACGAGCAGCGCATCTGGGGCTTCGAGACCAACTTCGGCGGTCTGGCCGAGGTCGCCATGGTCAAGGCCAACCAGCTCATGCCCAAGCCCGAGCACCTGACCTGGGAGGAGGCGGCCTCCCCCGGGCTGGTCAACTGCACCGCCTACCGTCAGCTGGTCTCCAAGAACGGCGGCGCGATGAAGCAGGGCGACAACGTCCTGATCTGGGGCGCCTCCGGCGGTCTGGGAGGCTTCGCCACCCAGTACGCCCTCAACGGCGGCGCCACTCCCATCTGCGTGGTCTCGAACGAGGAGAAGGCCCAGATCGTGCGCAACATGGGCGCCGAGCTGGTGATCAACCGCTCCGAGGAGAAGTGGCAGTTCTGGAACGAGGACGGCACCCAGCAGAACCCCAAGGAGTGGCAGCGCCTCGGCAAGAGGATCCGTGAGCTCACCGGCGGCGAGGACATCGACATCGTCTTCGAGCACCCCGGCCGCGAGACCTTCGGCGCCTCGGTCTACGTCACCCGCAAGGGCGGCACCATCACCACGTGTGCCTCGACCACCGGCTACATGCACGAGTACGACAACCGCTACCTGTGGATGAACCTCAAGAGGATCATCTCCAGCCACTTCGCCAACTACCGCGAGTCGTGGGAGGCCAACCGCCTCATCGCCAAGGGCAAGATCCACCCCACCCTGTCGAAGACCTACACCCTGGCCGACGTTGGCCAGGCGGCGCTGGACGTGCACCAGAACAAGCACCAGGGCAAGGTCGGCGTCCTGACCCTCGCTCCGCAGGAGGGCCTGGGCGTGCTCGACCAGGAGATGCGCGAGAAGCACCTGGACAAGATCAACCTGTTCCGCGGCGTCTGACCGCGCGCGACGACGGCATCGCGAGGGCCGTCCCGGGGACTCACCCGGGACGGCCCTCGCCGTTTCACCGCCTCGGATGTGGGACGCTTGGGACAGCTCCGCGAACGTCTCCCACACGGCAAGGAAGAGGTACCACCGACCATGAGCGATCAGGGCCTGTCCATCTTCGACGACGAGCCGCAGGCGTCCGCCGAGGGCACCCGTGCGGCCGCCCGCTCCGGTCAGGGGAAGGCCGGCGCCCAGGGCGCTCAGGGCGCCCAGCGGCCCGCCTCGGACGAGGCGAAGGCGGCAGCCGCCGACGCCGAGGAGACCCGTGTGTTGCCGCGCGTGACCAGCACGCCGCCTGCCAGCGCGCCTGCGGGTGCCGCCGCTGCGCCGTCCGGAGCCCCGCGCGCCTCGAGCACTCCCCCGCCGCGTCCGACCGGTACACCGGCACGCCCCGGGGCCGGCGTACCGGCTGCGGTGCCCGGCGTGTCCTCCGCACCGTTGCCCGTCGTGCGCCGCGGCGGCTACGACCCGGCCGTTGTGGATGCCCGCATCCAGCAGCTGACGACCGCCCACGGCGCCGCCCACAGCGCGGCGCAGAGCGCCCAGCAGCGCGTCGCGGAGCTGGAGAAGGAGGTCGCGAGCCTGCGCGAGGAGCTGGCCGAGCACACGAACCCCTCCTACGCCGGTCTCGGCGGCCGGGCCTCCGCCCTCCTGCGCATCGCCGAGGAGGAGGCTGCCGAGATCAAGTCGGCCGCCGAGCGCGACGCCGACGACATCCTCTCCGCCGCCAGCCGCGACGCCGCCGCCCTCAAGGCGGAGGCGAAGCGTGAGGTCGAGGAGATGCGCAAGGCGCACTACCAGGAGATGGACGACCACCGCGCCCGTGTCACCGCGCAGGCCGAGCAGGAGCGCGTCCTCGCCCGCAGCGAGGCCGAGGACCACCTCGCCTCCGCGAAGCGCGAGGCCGACCAGCTCCGTCTGGCCGCCCAGCAGGAGACGACCGAGCTGCGGGCCGCCACCCAGCGCGAGGTCGAGCAGGCGCGTGCCGGGGCCGACCGCGAGGTGCAGGAGGCCCGCCGCATGCTCGCGGTGGAGAAGGAGCGGCTCGCCCGCGAGGCCACCGACCACCACAACAGCTCGATGGCCGAGACCCGCCGCCTGGTCGAGGAGGCAGAGGCGCGGGCCGCTGCCGCTGAGGAGCGCGCCCGGCAGGCCTCGGCGCAGATCGCCGAGCAGCGCGTCCAGGCCGAGGCGGAGTCGGAGTCGCTCATCGCCCGCGCCAGGCGCGAGGCCGACCAGCTGGTCGCCAGCGCGCGCGCCCAGGCCGAGACCATCTCCACCGCCGGCCACGCCGAGGCCGAGCGCGCGCTCGCCAAGATCAGGGCCGAGGTGGAGCGGATGGCCAAGCGTCGCGACGCGATCACCGCGCAGCTGGCATCGCTCAGCGAGCTGGTCGCCGGGTTCGGCAAGGACGACGCGGACGAGCCGACGACCACGAAGTCCAAGGGCGAGTGAGTGCAGGCCTCCGAGCCGACCGAGGAGCTCGGCGAGCCAGCTGAGGGCGANGCCGCCGTGCTGGGCCCCGAGCCCGAGGACGAGCCGGCACTGGGCAGGCCCGGCCGACCGTTCGACCGCCGAGCGCCGTACATGATGGGGCTCCTCGGCGGCCTGGGGCTGCTGACCGCCCTCCTGGTGGGCAAGGTCGTCATGACGATCAGCGGCGTGCTGATCGAGATCGTCGTCTCGCTCTTCATCGCCGCCGGCCTCGATCCCCTGGTGCGGCTGCTCGAACGCCGAGGGCTGCGCCGCTCCATGGCGGTGCTCGTGGTCATCGTCGGCGTCGTCGCGGTGCTGGCGCTCTTCCTGGTGGCGTTCGTCCCGGTGATCGCCGACCAGGTCAGCGCGATCGGCCGCAACGCCCCGGACTGGCTCGACCGGCTGCAGCACAACCACCGGATCCGGTCGCTGGACGACCAGTACCACGTGATCGAGAAGATCAACGGGTTCGTCACCGGCGGCGACTTCGTCAGCAAGGTCTTCGGCGGCGTCCTCGGGATCGGCATCAAGGTCCTCGGCGCACTGGCGAACGCGTTCGTCATCACCGTGATGACGTTGTACTTCCTCGCCTCCTTCGAGAAGACCAAGACGGCCGTCTACAGCCTCACGCCCGCCTCGCGCCGCGACCGGGCCACCNGGCTCGGCAACCGGATGTTCGAGGGCATCGGCGGCTATGTCTCCGGNGCCTTCCTGATCGCGCTCTGCGCCGGGATCTCCTCGCTGGTGTTCCTGTTCGCGATCGGGATGAGCCAGTACGCCGTCGCGCTGGCCTTCGTCGTGATGGTCACCGACGTCATTCCGATGATCGGCGCGACCATCGGGGCGGTCATCGTGACCGCGATCTGCTTCACCGACTCGGTGCAGACCGGTGTGATCGCCGCTGTCTTCTACATCGCCTACCAGCAGTTCGAGAACTACGTGATCTATCCGCGGATCATGTCGCGCTCGGTGGACGTGCCCGGGGTCGTGACAGTCATCGCGGCGCTGGTCGGCGCCTCGCTCCTCGGTGTCGTCGGGGCGCTGCTGGCCATCCCGACCGCCGCGGCGATCCTCATGCTGGTGCGTGAGGTGTTCGTGCGCGCCCAGGACGACCGCTGAGCGATCCGCCCGTGCGCGGCCCTCGCGCGGCCTACTCCCGTGCCGGCTCGGGCGCCGGCTCGGAGGCCGGCTCGCCGGCCTTGACGGCGACGACGCCGGCGAGGATCAGCGCTCCGCCGGCGAGCTGGACCAGGTGCGGGAGCTCGTCGAGCAGGAGCCAGGCGAAGACGACGCTGAAGACCACCTCGAGCAGCGCGACGAAGCTCGCGAGCCGGGCGCCGAGGATCCGGCCGGCGGCGATCCCGCTGGCATAGGCCAGGGCGGCGGTGACGGTGCCCAGCGCGAGGACCGCCAGCCACCATGGGACGTGGGCGCCGGCGAGGCGCGCCGGGTCGGGGGTGGCATGCATCGGCATCAGGTGGAGCAGCCCCAGCAGCCCGAACACGGCGGTCCCGATCACCAGCCCCAGCCACGCGAGCGCGATCGAGGGCAGCTGGATGCCGCCCTCGGCGTTCAGGATGAAGTACGTGAGCGCACCGAGCATGGCGCCCAGCGCCCACAGCACGCCGACGACACTGAGGCCTGCTCCCCCACCGAGGATGTCGAGCACGAGCACGAGGCCGAGCGCTGCCAGCGCCGCGCCGCCCAGCGTGAGCGGCGCGGGCCGCTGGCCGTGTCGGAGCCACAGCCACACCACGACGGCCGCGGGAGCGGTGTACTCGATCAGGATCGCGGGGCCGACCTGCATGTGCTCGACGGCGGAGAAGTAGCAGAACTGCGCGCCGGCCACGGCGAGGACGCCGTACAGCAGCAGGGCGGGCGCCTGTGACCGCAGTGCCCCCGCATGGCCACGCAGGGCGCGAAGGCCGAAGGGTGCCAGCACCAGGGCGGCCAGGCCGACACGCACCAGGACGACGGCNCCCGGCGTCCAGCCGGTCGCGAACAGGCTGCTCGCGATCGACCCGGACGCGCTGAAGCTCACCGCCGAGAGCACCGCCAGCAGGAGGCCGCCGCCGAGCCGCTCAGCGCGGGTGACGGTTGCCACGTCATCGGTCACGGTCTCCATGACTCATGACGCTAGGCCGCGATCGGGTAATCTGTCAACGTGGTATTCACCCATGACACCGAGGTCGCCCTCCAGGCCGCCGTCGAGCTCGTCAACGGCGAGGATGAGCCGGAGGACGCGCTCGGCTCGATCCAGGCCCTCGGCGCGTTCCGCGCCCGCTGGGAGTACAGCGGCCGCTACGACGGGACCGGCGTTGAGCTGCAGGCGGTCCGCGCGCTGCGACCGCGACTGCGGCTGCTGTTGACGGCGCCGCGCGACGAGGCGGCCGGGCTCGTCAACGAGATCCTGGCCGAGGCGCGGGCGGTCCCCCGCCTGGTCCGGCACGACCGGCTCGACTGGCACATCCACGCGGAGCCGGCCGATGCGCCGTTCGCGGTCCAGATCGCGGTGGAGACCGCGATGGCGATGATCGACGTCATCCGCGACGACGAGTGCTCGCGCCTGGGCCTGTGCGCGGACGCGGACTGCGCCGGCATCGTCCTCGATCTCTCCCGCAACCGGTCCAAGAGGTTCTGCTCCGTCGGCTGCGGCAACCGCAACGCCGTGGCGGCCTACCGGGCTCGTCAGGCTGGAGGCGAGCAGCCGCTCACGGGCCGATGAGCCGGCCCGGCACGTCGATCAGAGCGTTCGCGTGCAGCACCGCGTTCACCCCGTCCACCGCCCACGGCAGGACGTCGGCCGAGGTCAGACGGCGCTGGAGTCCTCTCGCGTCGGCGATGCTCGGGCACGAGAGGTCGACGACGTAGTCGCGGCTCTGACCGCCGTTGGCGGCCAGGTGCAGCAGGGCCCACTCCCCGCCCGAGGCGCCGAAGCAGCTGAACTGCCCCAGCGGCGCAGCCTTCGCGACGGCGTCGGCCAGCTCCTTGGCGTGCCCGGCGGGCAGGTGTTCGCCGTACAGGAGTCGGTAGGCGCCGCTGCCGCCCGACGCGGTCCGCGTGATCGGCGCGTAGGCGCACACCGTCAGCGAGACCGGGGAGAACTGCCCGGCGCCGCGCTGTGCGGGGTGCGGAGGCTCGCTCATGCTCACCGGGCACTCGGGGAAGCTCACCGAGTGCGCGGAGGAGAGGATCTCCTCGCGCAGGGAAGGATCGTTGCTCGCCACGGTGACGGTGGTCCCGGCCACCGCACGGGTCTCCTGCACCCAGCCGTCGCCCAGGTCGACGACTCCGACGTGGACGTCGGCACCGAGCCAGGCGTACGGCGTCCGGGGCGTCGACCGTTCGGAGGCGGTGCACGGCCCCGCCTGGTCGACCGGTCTGCCGACGTAGCCGCTGAGCACACCGCTGGCGATCTCGCTGGCGCTCAGTCGATGGCCGTCGGGACCGACGGTCGGGCCGACCCCGCACGCGCCGGGCGCACCGCCCCATCCCCACGTCGCGGGCACGTAGACGCCCAGCCCCTGCCACAGCTCGAGCCGATAGCTTCCGCGAGCGGCGGCGCTGCCATCGGTCGCCCGCTGCGCCGGAACGTCCCCGCTCGGCGCGGAGCCAGCTCCGTGCAGGGGGAGAGCGCCGCCGAACGCCAGGACCACCACGGCGGCGGCGCCCAGCGCCACCGAGCGGCGGCCACGCCGTCGGCGCGCTGCCCGCGCCCGCTGAGCCAGCGGCACGCCCGTCTCCACTTCCTCCGCGATCCGCGCGAGCTCCTCGCGCAAGGACCGCTCCGGATCAGTCATCGTGCTCCTCCTCGGCCAGCTCGCGCCGCAAGGCCTCGAGCGCTCGATGCACGTGCGAGCGCGCTGTCGCCTCGGCACACCCCAGCAGCGCCGCGATCTCGCGGTAGTCCAGATCCTGGTAGAACCGCAGGATCACGGCAGCGCGCTGTGCCGGGGGCAGGCACGCACACAGCCGCCGGACCGCGTCGGTGCTCGCCACCTGCGCCGCCGGGTCCCCGCCGTCCCCGCCGTCCGCGCCCTGGCGGGGGGCTGCGTCCCGCACGACCGCGACCGGTGACACCCGTCGCCGCCAGCGCCTCCACAACGACACGTGCTCGTTGACGATCATCCGGCGCACGTACATGTCCGGATCGTCGGTGTGCGCGATCCGGGACCAACGGGCCAGAGCGCGCTCCAGAGCACTCTGCACGGCGTCCTCGGCCTCGCTCTGCGAGCCGGTGAGGAGATAGGCGAAGCGCAGCAGCGCCGGCGCGCGCGCCGCTACCCACTCGTCGAACGGCGGCGCCGCGACGGTGACGGGTCGATCTCTCACCCGTACATCCATGCACGACACACGCCGCAGCGCGAGGGATTCGTTGCAGGCGGCTGAGAGCCGCCGGTCCTCAGGGCGTCAGGAAACGTCGCAGGAGCTCGATGAAGACCTCGGGCTGCTCCGAGTGAACCCAGTGCCCGGCGCCCTTGATCCTCACCTTGCGGTAGTGCGGGAACAGCGCCCGCATCGTCTGGTCGTACTCGGGCCTGATGTAGTCCGAGGTGGCCCCCGCCACCCACAGCACCGGTCCCGGGTACGGCGCCGAGGCAGCTGCCTCCTCCGGCCAGCCGGCAAGCCGCTCGATGTCGCGGTCGAGCACCTCGAGGTTCGGCTGCCAACGCCACGAGTCGCCCTGGCGCCGCAGGTTCTGCAGCAGGAACGCGCGCACCGATGCGGCCGGAACCGCTGGCGCGAGCGCCGCATCGGCGTCCTCGCGGGTCGTGATGCCGCTCAGGTCGAGGTCCTGGAGCGCACGGATGTAGCCGGTGAACTCGCGCGCGCTGGGATAGGCCACCGGGGCGATGTCGGCCACGACGAGTCGCTCGATCAGCTCGGGATGACGCAGCGCGAGCATCATGGCCACCTTGCCGCCCATCGAGTGGCCCACCAGGCACACGGGCCCGAGCGCCCGGATCACCTCGCCGGCGACCGTGTCGGCCATCTGGGGGTAGTCGATCCGCTCCGTCCACGGCGAGCGACCGTGGTTGGGCAGGTCGACGAGCGTGACCCGGTGGTCGGGCAGCAGCGCCTTGCCGATCGTGTTCCAGTTGCGGCCCTGCCCGAACAGGCCGTGCAGGAAGACGATCGGGGTGCCGCTCTCGCCGTACTGGAGGGTGTGGAGGCCCTGGGTCACAGGTCGAAGCCGTCGAACAGGTCGCCGATCCCGTCCCCGATGCCGCCGAACACGTCGCCCAGGCCGCTGCCGATGTCGCCGATCCCGTCCCCGATGCCACCGGCGATGTCGCCGATGCCCTCACCGAGGCCGGCGGCGAGCGCGCCGAGGCCGTCACCGAGGCCCTCGAACATGAAGCCCATGAACATCCAGTCCAGGAAGGAGAACCCGCCGAAGTAGCCGGCCGCGTAGGGCCGGTAGGCGCGCCCGCCCTCCCAATAGGGCACGCGGCGCGAGCCGACCATCACCTGGCGGACGTCCGGCTCCGCCCCGGCCCTGACCCGCTCGGCATCCAGCGCACAGGCAGGTACGTCGCGCACCGCCCCACCTGAGGGCGCCCACGGCACGTCGGTGACCGAGACACCGTGGCGCGGGTCGAAGAAGCACGCCGGCCGGCGCGTCGGCAGCGGCTCTCCGGCCAGCCGCGCCCGCACGCACGCGATGGCGTAGCGGCCGTCCTCGACGATCTTGGTGACGTGACTGATGTCCTCGGGCTTCGTCATCGCCTCGCCGGCCTGCCCCGCCGCCTCATAGGCGTCCAGAGCACGCTGGTAGTCCGAGCGGGTGCCCTCGTCGAGCGCCTTGCCGGCCGTCGCCACATCGAGGTCGCGCAACTGGTCGCCCAGCGCGGTGACGTCCTCCAGGGCCAGCTTCTTGACCGGCTCCAGCTCGCGTCGCGCGCGCTCGATCGCCGCCTCGCGGCTGCGCTTGCGACTGACCATGACCACACCGACGATCGCCGCGATCACGATCAGCAGGACAACACCACCCATGGACCCAGCGTAGGCGATGGGGCCAGGTCAGGGCCGGGGCATCTGCTCCTGCTCCTGGAGCCAGCGCTCGACGCGGCGGTCGGGGATCAGCCACATCAGCGCGACCGCGACGAAGGGCACGATGGCCAGCCACGGGGTGATGAACGCCAGGCCGATGCCCACGGCGTACAGCACCGCCGACATCCTGCCCTTCCAGTCCTTGCCGAAGACCTCGTCGAAGTGGCCGCTGGTGGGCAGGCGGCGGATGGCCTGGACCAGGATGAAGTAGGCCACGGCCGCGCCGAGCAGGTTGATGCCGTACACGACGGTCGGGGTCAGCGCGAGGTGCTCACGGTCCATCCAGTTGGTGGTGAACGGGTACAACGAGAGCCAGAACAGCAGGTGCAGGTTGGCCCACAGCACGATGCCGTCGACGTGCCGCACCACCTGGAAGAGGTGGTGGTGGTTGGACCAGTAGATCCCGACGTAGACGAAGCTGAGCAGGTAGGTCAGCAGGCTGATGCCCGTCTGGGAGTTCCACAGGGCGTGAAGGGTGGCGTCCTTAGGAGCGTGCAGCTCCAGCACCATGATGGTGATGATGATCGCCAGGACCCCGTCGCTGAAGGCCTCCAGCCTGCTGCTCTGCATGCGGGCCATCCTCCCCCGTGTCGTCGTCGGCTGTCAGCGGCTGGGCGATGCTCTCCAGGGAACGGCCCTCCGCCTTGACGCCGAGGAACGCCTCGACGAGGCCACCGGCCACCATGAGGCCCGCCCCGACGAAGTAGCCGATCGCGATCGCGGTGATGTCCTTGTCGCCGGAGGCGCGGTCGATCAGCCAGCCGAAGAAGAGCGGCCCGCTGATGCCGCCCGCCGCCGTACCGACGGCGTAGAAGAACGCGATGCACAGCGCACGCGTCTCCATCGGGAAGACCTCGCTCGCGGTGAGGTAGGCAGCGCTGGCGCCGGCCGAGGCGAGGAAGAAGACGATCGCGCCCATCATCGTCAGCGTCGTGGCCGACAGGTTGCCCAGGATCATGCCCGTGAACGCCAGCAGCAGCCCGGAGATCACGTAGGTGGCGGTGATCATCTTGACCCGCCCGACCCGATCGAAGAGCGGGCTAAGCAGCAGCGCGCCCAGGAAGTTGCTGACCGCGAACACCGCGAGATACCACCCGGTCTGCTTCACCCCCAGGAACGTCGAGAGGGTGTCGCCGTAGGTGAAGAAGAACGCGTTGTAGAGGAACGCCTGCCCGACGAACAGGCTGAAGCACAGCACGGTACGCCGGGGATAGCGGGTGATCACCGTGCGCGCGATGGTGCCGAAGCCGATCGAGCGCCGCTGCCGGATCGTGATCGACTCGTCCACGTCCTCGAGGCGCTGTCCGGTCTCGTCGGCGACGGTGTGCTCGACGCTGCGCACGATCCGCTCGGCCTCCTCGTCGCGGCCGTGGATGAACAGCCAGCGCGGCGACTCGGGCACGCTGCGGCGCACCACCAGGATGCCCACGGCGAGCACGGCGCCCAGGCCGAACGCCAGCCGCCAGCCGTAGCGCGCGTCGACCACGTGCGGGTCCAGCAGCGGGATCGTGAGCAGGGACCCGGCGGCGGCTCCGACCCAGAACGAGCCGTTGATGGCGACGTCGATGCGGCCGCGGTAGCGGGCCGGGATCAGCTCGTCGATCGCTGAGTTGATGGCGGCGTACTCACCGCCGATGCCGGTGCCGGTCAGGAACCGGGCCACGAAGTACCACGTCGGGTTCATCGAGAAGGCCGTGAGCACCGTCGCGCACGTGTAGACGCCGAGGGTCACCAGGAAGAGCCGCTTGCGGCCGAAGCGATCGGTCAGCTGCCCGAAGAACAGCGCACCCACGCACGCGCCGGCGACGTAGGACGCACCTGCGAAGCCGATGTCCCAGCCGGTCATCCCCAGGCCGGTGCTGTGCGGCTTGAGGGCATCGGACATCGAGCCGACGATCGTGACCTCGAGGCCATCGAGGATCCAGACCGTGCCGAGACCGATCACGATGAGCCAATGCCATCGCGCCCACGGCAGCCGATCGAGTCGCGCGGGGATGTTCGTGGTGATCCGGCCGGTCTCGACGCTCATGGACCGGCAGGTACCCACGAGAACGGAGAGCCGGACACTCGGGGTGCCCGGCTCTTCGTGTCGGTGGCCGAGCGGCGTGCTCGGCGGTCGGTCAGTAGGTGTGGAAGCCCTCGCCGCTCTTGCGACCGAGCCGGCCCTCGGCGACCTTCTGCTCGAGCGTCTCGGCCGGCGCGAGACCAGGCTCCTTGAACTCGGCGTACAGCTCCTTCTGGATCGCCAGGGACACGTCGTTGCCGACCACGTCGAGCAGCTCGAAGGGACCCATCGGGAAGCCGACCTGCTCCTTGATCGCGGCGTCGATGGTGCCGAGCCCGACCCCTGACTCGGCGAGCTTGATGGCGTCGTTCAAGTAGGGGAAGAGCAGCGCGTTGACGATGAAGCCTGCCCGGTCGCCACAGCTGACGCCCACCTTGCCGACCCTCGCGGTGAGCGCCTTGACGGTGTCGTCGACCTCGGGGCTGGTATGCGTGGTGGTGACGATCTCGACCAGCTTCATGACCGGAGCCGGGTTGAAGAAGTGCATGCCGATGACGTCGCCGGGCCGGTTGGTGGTCTCCGCGAGCTGGGTGATCGGCAGGCTGCTGGTGGTGGTCGCCAGGATCGCGCCCGGCTTGAGGATCGCGTCCAGGTCGGTGAACAGCTCGGTCTTGATCGCGAGGTCCTCGGCGATCGCCTCCACGACGATGTCCACCTGCGCCAGCGCGCTGCGCTCCGTGGCGCCGGTCAGCCGGCCGAGGATGGCCTGCTTGTCGTCCTCGGTCGCCTTGCCGCGGGAGATCGCGCGGTCGAGGTTCTTGGTGATGTAGCCGAGGACGCCATCGAGCTTGTCCTGGCTCCGGCCGACGAAGACCACGTCGTACCCGGCCTGGGCGAAGACCTGGACGATGCCGCTGGCCATGGTGCCGGTGCCGACCACGCCGACCGTGGCGATCTCGTGCTTGAGCTGCGGCGCCACAGCGCCGGCAGCGTCAGCCCCCGCGGTGAACGAGCCGCCCTCATCGGCGACCCTGTCGAGCAGCTCGACCGGCTTGTGCAGGTTGTCGCCGGTCTCGGCGTACCTGACCGCGAGCGCGTCCCGCACCGCGGCCGCACCGACGCTGTCCAGGTAGGCCAGCGGGCCCACGGGGTAGCCGCAACCGAACCGCATGCCGTTGTCGATGTCGGCGGCGGTGGCGTAGTCGTCCTGGAGGAACTTCACCGCGTGGTTCAGGTACGGGTAGATCAGGCTCTGGGCGATCTGCTCGGTCGTCAGCTCGGTCATGAGCGGAATCATCCCCGATGGCGCTACTCGCTGGTAACCCCCTCTCGTGTGGCGGACGCCACCATCAGCACCCTCGGGCCGTGCTCCTCCAGCCCGAGCCGACGCTCGATCCGGGCGAGCTCGTGCTCGAACCGATTCCGAGGCTCGATCGGGGCGAAGCCGAGTCGCGCGTAGAGAGGTGCGTTCCACGGCACCTCGAGATAGGTCATCAAGGTGAGCTCGCGGTGGCCGCGGGCGGCGGCTTCGCGCCCAGCGGCGGCGACGAGCGCGCTGCCCACTCCCACGCGCTGATGGTCGGGGTGGACCGAGACCTGCTCCAGATGCGCCTGCCGCTCGACCTCGAGGACGTGCGCGAACCCGTACGGCGCACCCTCCTCGCCGTCCGCTGCGACGAGCAGGAACCCGGGCGCCTGGGCACGCGCGCGCCCCGTCGGGGGCGAGCCCCAACCCGTCGGCCCGAAGAGCTCGACGTACAGCGAGGCCGCGGCGGCCTCGATCTGCGCCAGGAGGTCGAGATCGGACCGGGTCGCATGCCGGATGAGCATGCTCACCACTGTAGATTCGACGCCCGTGAGACTCGTCGTTGCGCGCTGCCAGGTCGACTACGCCGGGCGCCTGACCGCCCACCTGCCGATGGCGACGCGGGTGCTCATGATCAAGGCGGACGGGTCGGTGCTCGTGCACTCCGACGGCGGGTCCTACAAGCCGCTGAACTGGATGTCTCCGCCGTGCACGCTGCGCGAGGGGGTCGGCGAGGACGGCCGCGCCGAGTGGACGGTGATCTCCAAGACCGACGACACCCTGCGCATCCTCATCGAGGAGGTCCTGCACGACTCCTCCCACGAGCTCGGCATCGACCCCGGCCTGCAGAAGGACGGCGTCGAGAAGCACCTCCAGGAGCTGCTCGCCGATCACCCGGCCACCCTGGCGCCGGGCCTGACGCTGGTACGCCGCGAGTTCCCCACCGCCATCGGCCCGGTCGACCTGATGTGCCGCGACGCCGGCGGGCTGTCGGTGGCGGTCGAGATCAAGCGGCGGGGCGAGATCGACGGCGTCGAGCAGCTCACCCGCTACCTCGAGCTGCTCAACCGCGACCCGCTCCTGACCTCGGGCGGCCCGGTCCGTGGCATCTTCGCCGCCCAGGCGATCAAGCCCCAGGCCCGCGTGCTGGCCCAGGATCGCGGCATCACCTGCGCGGTGGTCGACTACGACGCCCTGCGGGGCCTGGACGACGCCGAGGACCGGCTCTTCTGAGCCTGTCTGTGATTCGTTCGGCGCGACCGTCAGCGGTCATCCGGCGAGGCCGCCCAGCGCGAGACCGGCACGCGGACCGTGGTCAGTCCAGGTCGTTGGCCTTACGGATCACGTCCACGAAGCCGCCCATGATCTCGGTCAGGCCGAAGTCCTTGGGGGTGTAGACCGCCGCGACGCCCAGCTCCTTGAGCGCCCGGCCGTCGGAGTCGGGGATGATCCCGCCGACGATGACGGGTACGTCGCCCAGCCCGGCCTCACGCAGCTTGGCCAGCACGTCGGGGACCAGCTCCATGTGCGACCCGGAGAGGATCGAGAGCCCGACCAGGTGAACGTCCTCGGCGACGGCCGCGGACACGATCTGGTCGGGGGTGAGCCGGATGCCCTGGTAGATGACCTCGAAGCCGGCATCGCGGGCGCGGACGGCGATCTGCTCGGCGCCGTTGGAGTGGCCGTCCAGACCGGGCTTGCCGATGAGCACGCGCAGCCGACCGCCGAGCTCCTCGCCGGTGGCCTTCACCCGCTCGCGCACGGCGGTGAGGGCTTCTCCGGCGTCGGCGACGCCGACGGCCCCGGAGACCCCGGTCGGGGCACGGAACTCCCCGAACACCTCGCGCAGGGTGGCGGCCCACTCCCCCGTCGTCGCGCCCGCACGGGCCGCCGCGAGTGTCGCCGTCATGAGGTTCTCGTCGGTCTTGGCGGCGGCCGCGAGCGCGGCGAGCGCCTCCTCGACCTCGGCCTGGTCGCGCTGAGCCTTCCACGCCGCCACCGAGGCGAGCGCGGCCTCCTCGGCCTTCGGGTCGGCGACCATGATGGCCTCGTCGAGGTTCGCGGTGAGCGGTGAGGGCTCGGTGGTCTCGAACTTGTTGACCCCGACGATGACCTCCTCGCCCGCCTCGATCGCGGCGCGGCGGCGCGCGTGGGAGGAGACCAGCTCGGACTTCATGTAGCCGGAGTCGACCGCGGCGATGGCGCCGCCCATGGCCTGGACCCGGTCGATCTCGGCCTTGGCGCCGTCGATCAGCTCGCGGACCTTCGCCTCGATGACGGGCGAGCCGTCGAAGATGTCGTCGTACTCCAGGAGGTCGGACTCGAAGGCGAGCACCTGCTGCAGGCGCAGNGACCACTGCTGGTCCCAGGGGCGCGGCAGTCCCAGCGCCTCGTTCCATGCGGGCANCTGGACGGCGCGGGCGCGCGCCTTCTTCGACAGCGTGACCGCCAGCATCTCCAGCACGATCCGCTGGACGTTGTTCTCCGGCTGNGCCTCGGTCAGGCCCAGGGAGTTGACCTGCACGCCGTAGCGGAAGCGGCGCATCTTCTCGTCCTGNACGCCGTAGCGCTCGCGCGTGATCTCGTCCCACAACTCGACGAACGCGCGCATCTTGCACATCTCCTCGACGAAGCGCACGCCGGCGTTGACGAAGAAGGAGATCCGGCCGACGACCTTCTCGAAGTCGTCCTCGCTCACCTGGCCCGAGGCCTTCACCTGGTCCAGGACGGCGATCGCGGTGCACATCGCGTAGGCGATCTCCTGCACCGGCGTCGCGCCGGCCTCCTGCAGGTGGTAGCTGCAGATGTTGATCGGGTTCCACTTGGGGATCTGGTGGACGGTGTAGGCGATCATGTCGCTGATCAGGCGCAGGGAGTGCTCCGGCGGGAAGACGTAGGTCCCGCGCGAGAGGTACTCCTTGATGATGTCGTTCTGGGTGGTGCCCGCCAGTTGCGCGGCGACCTCCTCCGGCGACAGGTCCGGGTTCTGCTCCTCCGCCACGACCTGGTACATCGCGAGCAGCCACATCGCCGTGGCATTGATCGTCATCGAGGTGTTCATCTCGGTGAGCGGGATCTGGTCGAAGAGCTTGCGCATCTCCCCCAGGTGCGGGACCGGCACGCCGACCTTCCCGACCTCACCCTTGGCCAGCGGGCTGTCGGGGTCGTAGCCGGTCTGNGTGGGCAGGTCGAAGGCCACGCTGAGGCCGGTCTGGCCCTTGGCGAGGTTGGTGCGNTAGAGCGCGTTCGACGCCTCGGCCGTGGAGTGGCCGGCGTACGTGCGCATGACCCAGGGCCGATCCTTCGGCGTGCGATCCTTCGCGGNCTTCTCGCTGCTCATGAGACGAAGGCTAGAGCGTCGTCTACCGGCTGGTAACCCGTGGCGATGTGGAATATCCCACTCCGCCATCGCTCATGCCGAGGCCGCCCTCCGCTCCACCTCCAGCACGCGGATGAGGCGGGAGAGATGCAGCATCCGGCGNACGGCGGGGCGGCAGCCGCGCAGCAGCAGATGGTGTCCGTGGCCCAGGGCNTAGCGCGTCGCGACGGCCAGCACCCTGAGCGCGGTGACGTCGATCGTGGCGACCTGGCTCAGGTCGAGGATCACGTCCTCGTCGTGGGCCTCGAGGTGGTCATAGATCGCGGTGCGCGCCTCCCAGGTGCTGCGCACATCGAAGTCCCCGGCGAGAATCAGCGTCGGACCGTCGGCGTAGATCTCCATGACTGGCTCCTGTTTCTGAGACCTCAGCACCCCATACCCACAAACGGGCCGCTTCTCACCCACCACGACGCCGCCAGGGNCCGCTGAGGTTGCATCGCACTCGCCCGGACGTGGCGCCGATAGAGTCGGGCCATGGTCAACCTCACCCGCATCTACACCCGTACCGGCGACGGCGGCCAGACGCGCCTCGGGGACATGAGCGTGACCCGGAAGACCGATCTGCGACTGGCTGCCTACGCCGACGTCGACGAGACCAATGCCGCCATCGGCGTCGCCATCGCGATGGGCGACCTCGACGAGGACGTCGTCACCGTGCTCACCCGGATCCAGAACGACCTCTTCGATGTCGGCGCCGACTTCGCCACGCCGGTCGTGCCCGAGCCGGAGTATCCGCCGCTGCGCGTCGAGCAGGAGTACGTCGACCGGCTCGAGCAGTGGTGCGACCACTACAACGAGGACCTGGAGAAGCTGCGCAGCTTCATCCTCAGCGGCGGGACGCCCGGGGCGGCGTACCTGCACCTGGCCCGGACCGTCGCCCGTCGCGCCGAGCGAGCCGCCTGGGCCGCCCACGCCGAGCACGGCGAGACGATGAACCCCCTCGCGATCACCTACCTCAACCGGCTCAGCGACCTGCTGTTCATCCTCGCCCGGCACGCCAACCGCGAGCGCGGCGACGTGCTGTGGGTGCCCGGCGGCGACCATTAGGCAGCGCTAGACGACAGCGCGAGCGCGCGGCGGTCGGGCGGCCAGGACGCTCACCGCGGCGGGCACCATCAGCATCGCCACCACCAGCAGCGCCTGCAGCGTGCCGATCCGGTCGCCGAGGGCGCCGAGGAACGGCGGCCCGATCAGGAACGCGCCGTAGCCGATCGTGGAGACCACGCTCATCCGCGCAGCCGCCCGGCCCGGCTCGTCGGCGGCTGCGCTCATGCCGACCGGGAAGCCGAGCGAGGCGCCCAGTCCCCAGATCACGATGCCGATGGCCGCGACGGCCAGGTGCCCGCCGTACACGGTGAGCAGGACGCCGACCAGGCCGGCGGCGGTGCATGCCCACAGCATCGGTGCGCGCCCGAACCGGTCGAGCGCGACCGGACCCGCGAGCCGTCCCGACGTCATCGCGACCACGAAGAGCGAGAAGCCGGCGACCCCGACCCAGTGCGGCACGTGGTAGCCGTCGATCAGGCCGAGCGAGAGCCAGTCGTTCGCCGAGCCCTCGACGGCAGCGAACGCGAGCACCATCACGCCGATGAGGAGGGTGCGCGGCTCGCGCCATGCCGAGCGTGGCCGCTCCCCTGGGGCGGTCGGCTCGGCGGCATGGGTGTGGACCGGCAGGAACGCGCGGCAGGCCACGACGACGCCGGCGTACGCCGGAACACCGACCAAAAGCAGGTGCACCGCCACCGGGACCGAGAGTGCCGCCATCGGGATGCCGACCACGCTGCCGGCGATCGAGCCGATGCTCCACGCGGCGTGGAAGCGCGGCATGATCGTGCGCCGGAGCCGGCGCTCGACCTCGGCGCCCTCGAGGTTCATCGCCACGTCCCAGATGCTCATGCCGACGCCCTGGAAGAGGACGCCGACGGCGGCCAGCGGAAACCACCGGACCACCGTCGCACCGAACGCGGCCAGGACCAGGCCGCCGGCCAGGGCGATCGCACCGGAGCGGACCACGGCCGCGGCGCCGAAGCGCTCCACCAGCCGGCCGGAGAANGGCAGCATGACCAGGGTGCCGAGCGAGCCCGCCAGGAGCAGCAGGCCGACCCGGCTGTTGTCGAGGTCGAGCGCCGAGCGGATGTCGGGCAGGCGGGAGACGAAGGAGGCGAAGAGGAAGCCGTTGAGCGCGAACACCGCGAAGACGGCGTTGCGACTGCGCAGCGGCGAGGGCTCGGGGGTCAGCGCGACCAGTCCGTCCCGGGGTTGCGCGACTCGAGCCACGCNTGGAAGCCGATCAGCGAGGCGGCGGACATGGCGAGCTCCACGAACCCACCGTCCAGGGTNCGGCACTCGACGACCAGATGGTCGGGATACAGCGCCATCTGCTCGGTGCCGTGCGGGTCCCGGCTGGAGACGTAGACCAGCCCGGTGCGGTCCCAGACCCGCTTGGGGACCGGCGAGAGCGAGAAGACCCGGAACCACTCCAGCGTGGCTCCGGAGTAGCGGCCGACCCCGAGCATCCAACCGCGTCCGGGCCTGGTGGCCCGGACGCGGTGGCTCAGCTCGAAGGTTCCGCCGTGCCGGGCGATGACCCGGCGGCGCACCATCAGACAGGCGCCGTAGAGCAGGACGAGCAGGAGGGCACAGCCGGCGACTTCAAGCAGCCACTCCCACCATGCCATCCAGGATCGACCTCAGCGCCGTTCTCAGGATGCCTTGGTCGCGGCGTCGAGCCTGGCCTGGGCCAGGCGGACGCCGGGGTCGAACTCTGCGGAGGCGCCGGCCGCGGCCTGGGCCGACTCGAGGTCGGCCCGGGCGCGGGCGGCGTCGATCTCCTGGCCGAGCGCGATGTGCTCGGCCAGGATCGAGACCCGGTCGCCTGCGACCGAGATGAATCCGCCGTCCACCGACGCGAAGACCTTCGCGCCCGCGGCCGGGGTGATCTCGACCAGACTCGGGCTCAGCAGCGACAGAAGCGGGGTGTGACCGCGCAGCACGCCGAGGTCTCCCTCGACCGTGCGCGCGCTCACCTGGCTCGCCTCGCCGGACCAGACGGTCCGGTCNGCGGCGACCAGCTCCACGTGCAGTGCGTCAGCCATCTGCGTCACAGGCTCTTCTGGATCTCGGCCCACTTGCGCTCGACGTCGTCGAGGCCGCCGCACATGAAGAACGCCTGCTCGGCCACGTGGTCGTAGTCACCGTCGGCGATCTTGTTGAAGGCCTCGATGGTCTCCGAGACGGGGACCGTCGAGCCCTCGATGCCGGTGAACTGCTTGGCGACGTAGGTGTTCTGCGACAGGAACCGCTGGATGCGGCGAGCCCGGGAGACGATGATCTTGTCCTCCTCCGAGAGCTCGTCGACGCCCAGGATCGCGATGATGTCCTGGAGCTCCTTGTTGCGCTGGAGGATCTGCTTGATCCGGATCGCGCAGTCGTAGTGCGCCTGACCGATGTACTGCGGGTCGAGGATCCGCGAGGTCGACGTCAGCGGGTCCACCGCAGGGTAGATGCCGAGCGAGGCGATCTCACGGGAGAGCTCGGTGGTCGCGTCGAGGTGGGCGAACGTCGTGGCCGGCGCCGGGTCGGTGTAGTCGTCGGCCGGGACGTAGATGGCCTGCATCGAGGTGATCGAGCGACCACGCGTGGAGGTGATGCGCTCCTGCAGGGTGCCCATCTCGTCGGCGAGGTTGGGCTGGTAGCCCACCGCGGACGGCATCCGGCCCAGCAGGGTCGAGACCTCGGAGCCGGCCTGGGTGAACCGGAAGATGTTGTCGATGAACAGCAGCACGTCCTGGTTCTGCACATCGCGGAAGTACTCCGCCATGGTGAGCGCCGAGAGCGCCACGCGCAGACGCGTGCCCGGCGGCTCGTCCATCTGACCGAAGACCAGGGCGACCTTGTCGAAGACGCCGGCCTCCTTCATCTCCACGATCAGGTCGTTGCCCTCACGGGTGCGCTCACCGACACCGGCGAACACCGACACACCACCGTGGTTCTTCGCCACACGGGCGATCATCTCCTGGATGAGGACGGTCTTGCCGACGCCCGCACCACCGAAGAGGCCGATCTTGCCGCCGGTNACGTACGGCGTCAGCAGGTCGATGACCTTGATGCCGGTCTCGAACATCTGGGTCTTCGACTCCAGCTGGTCGAAGGCGGGCGCCTTGCGGTGGATGCCCCAGCGCTCGTTGACCTCGTAGGTCTCCCCCTCCTCGAGGTTGAGCACGTCGCCGGTCGCGTTGTAGACGTGACCGAGGGTCACGTCACCGACCGGCACCGAGATCGGCGAGCCGGTGTCGGTGACGCCCTGGCCACGCACGAGGCCGTCGGTCGGCTTCAGCGAGATGGCGCGCACGACGCCGTCGCCGATGTGCTGGGCCACCTCGAGGGGAAGCGTGGTGGTCTCGCCGCCGAGGGTGACCTCGACCTCGAGCTTGTTGTAGATCTCGGGCATCGCGTCGACGGGGAACTCCACGTCGACGACCGGGCCGATCACCCGGGCGATGCGGCCCGTGGTGCCCTGAGACTTGGACACCGTCTCGTCAACCGTTGCAGTCATCTGTTCAGTCCTTTACGTGGGTTCTCAGTCGTTCGCGGCCTGAGCGTCGGCAAGGGCGTTGACGCCGCCGACGATCTCGCTGATTTCCTGGGTGATGCCGGCCTGGCGAGCCTGGTTCGCGATCCGGGTGTACTTCTTGATGAGCTCCTCGGCGTTGTCGGTGGCCGACTTCATCGCCTTCTGGCGGGCCGCCAGCTCGGAGGCGGCCGCCTGCAGGAGCGCGTAGAACACCCGGCTCTCGACGTACTGCGGAAGCAGGCCGTCGAGGACCTCGCCGGCGGAGGGCTCGAACTCGTACAGCGGCAGGACGTCGCCCTCGGCGGGCTTCTCCTCCCCCTCGACGACCTCGAGCGGCAGCAGGCGCACCGCCGCCGGCTCCTGCACGAGCATGGAGCGGAAGCGGGTGTAGACCAGGTGGACCTCGTCGACGCCGTGGGCGTCGTCGCCGCCGTCCTCGGCGCGGCCGGCGAGGAAGGCGTCGATGAGCGTCGCGCCGATCTCCTTGGCCACGTCGTAGGTGGGCTGGTCGGAGTGACCGGTCCACGCCTGCACGACCGGGCGGCCGCGGAACTTGTAGTAGGCCTCGCCCTTGCGGCCCGAGACGTACACGACGACGTCCTTGCCCTCCGCGCGCAGCTTGCCCGCGAGGCTCTCGGCCTCACGGATCACGCTCGAGGAGTACGCCCCGGCGAGGCCGCGGTCGCTGGTCACGACCAGCACCGCGGCCCGCGTCGGGTTCTCCGGCTCGGTGGTCAGCGGGTGGTCGACGTTGGAGTACGTCGCCACTGCCGAGACCGCGCGGGTGAGCTCACGGGCGTACGGGGCAGCCGCATTGGCCCGCTGCTGCGCCTTGATGATGCGGGACGCAGCGATGAGCTCCATGGCCCGGGTGATCTTCTTGGTCGACTGGACCGACTTGATCCGCGCGCGATATTCGCGCAGCGATCCTGCAGCCACGAGTCAGCCCCGCTTCTGCTTGACGATCTGCTCCTGCTCGACCTCGTCGTCACCGAGCGGGGTCGACTCCTCGTGGCCGGCCCGGATGAAGCCGCCCTCCGAGGTCTGGAACTCGCCGAGGAAGTGCTCGTAGGCGGCCGTCAGCTCGGACTCGGTGGAGTCCTCGAACTTCTGGNTCTCGCGGATGCCCGAGAGGATCCCGGCCTTNGANGTGCGCAGGTAGTCGAGGAACTCGCGCTCGAACTTCAGCACGTCGACCGTCGGGACCTTGTCGAGGCGACCGGTCGTCCCCAGCCACAGCGAGACGACCATCTCCTCCAGCGGGTACGGCGAGTACGCCGGCTGCTTGAGGAGCGCCATCAGGCGCTGGCCGCGGTCGAGCTGCTGGCGCGAGGCCGCGTCGAGGTCGGAGGCGAACATCGCGAACGCCTCCATCGCGCGGAACTGCGCGAGGTCGACCTTGAGCGAGCCGGTGACGGCCTTCATCGCCTTCGTCATGGCGGCGCCACCGACGCGGGAGACCGACACACCGACGTCGATCGCGGGCCGCTGGTTGGCCGCGAACAGGTCGGACTGCAAGAAGATCTGACCGTCGGTGATCGAGATGACGTTGGTCGGGATGAACGCCGAGACGTCGTTGGCCTTCGTCTCGATGATCGGCAGACCCGTCATCGAGCCGGCGCCGAGGTCGTCGGACAGCTTCGCGCAGCGCTCCAGCAGGCGGGAGTGCAGGTAGAAGACGTCACCGGGGTAGGCCTCGCGGCCCGGCGGGCGGCGCAGCAGCAGCGACACGGCGCGGTAGGCCTCGGCCTGCTTGGTCAGGTCGTCGAAGACGATCAGGACGTGCTTGCCGTCGTACATCCAGTGCTGGCCGATGGCCGAGCCGGTGTAGGGGGCGAGGTACTTGAAGCCAGCGCTGTCGGACGCGGGGGCCGCCACGATCGTGGTGTACTCCAGCGCGCCGGCCTCCTCGAGGGCGCCACGCACGGAGGCGATGGTCGAGCCCTTCTGGCCGATGGCGACGTAGATGCAGCGAACCTGCTTGCTCGGGTCGCCGGACTCCCAGTTCTGCTTCTGGTTGATGATCGTGTCGATCGCGATCGTCGTCTTGCCGGTGGAGCGGTCGCCGATGATGAGCTGGCGCTGACCACGGCCGATCGGGGTCATCGAGTCGATGGCCTTGATGCCGGTCGCGAGCGGCTCGTGGACCGACTTGCGCTGCATGACGCCCGGCGCCTGCAGCTCCAGGGCGCGGCGGCCGCTCGAGGCGACCTCGCCCAGGCCGTCGATCGGGTTGCCGAGCGGGTCCACGACACGGCCGAGGTAGCCGTCGCCCACGGGGACCGAGAGGATCTCACCGGTACGGCGGACCGGCTGGCCCTCCTCGATCTTGTCGAAGTCACCCAGGATGACGACACCGATCTCACGGGTGTCGAGGTTCAGGGCGATGCCCAGGGTGCCGTCCTCGAACTCCAGCAGCTCGTTCGCCATGGCCGAGGGCAGGCCGGCGACGCGCGCGATGCCGTCGGCGGTCTGGGCAACAGTGCCGACCTCCTCGGTCTTGGCGGCCTCCGGCTTGTAGTCGGCGACGTACTTCGCCAGCGCGTCGCGGATCTCCTCCGGACGGATGGTCAGCTCCGTCATCTCAGATGCCTTCTCTCTCGTTCCTTCAAAAGTCTTCGGGGGGTGCCTCAGCCNGCGAGCCGGCGACCGGCCTCGTCGAGGCGGGAGGCGATGGTGCCGTCGATGACGTCGTCACCGATCTCGACCCGGATGCCACCGACGACCGAGGGGTCGACGACGACGTTCGCGTGCACCGGGCGGCCGTACTGCTGCGCGAGGGCGGCGGTAAGGCGCTCGGACTGCTCCTCGCTCAGCGCCCGGGCAACCCGGACCGTCGCGACGGACTCACCGTGCACGTCGGCCGCGAGCCGACGGTACGACGCCAGCGCGCTCATCACGGTGCCGTAGCTGCCGGCCAGCGACTGCTTGGCGAGCGTGAGCGTGGCAGGCAGCGCCTTGCCGTCGAGCAACGACTCCAGCAGCGCGGACTTGTCGGCCGCGGTGCGGTTGGGGTCGGTGAGCGCGTCGCGGAGCTCGGGACTGTCGCCGACGACCTTGCCGAGCGTGAACAGCTCGTCGGAGAGCTTGCCGCCCTCCTTGTCCGCGGAGAGCACGGCTGCCACCTCGGCGAGGCGCTCCACGCCGTCGGCGAGGTCACCGCTGCGGGTCCAGCGACGGCTCACCGCGTCGAGCACCACATCGAGCGACACCTGATCGAGCTTGCCGCCGAACACCTCGCGGACCAGCCCCTGCTTGGCCTCCGCCGGGACCGACCCGTCGGTGGCGAAGCGGCGCAGCGCCACCTCGGCGCGCAGCGTCTGCGAGACCGAGAACAGGTTGTCGGCCGCGGTCGCCGCCGCCTCCACCGCGCCGGAGACAGTGGTCTCCACGTGCTTGGTGAGGGCGGCGACGGAGTCCGCGGACGCGCCACGAAGGTCGATCACTTGGCGCTCTCCAGCTCAGCGAGGAAGCGCTCGACGACGCGGGTCTGGCGAGCGTCGTCCTCCAGGCTCTCCCCCACGATGCGGCCGGCGAGACCGGTCGCGAGGAAGCCGACCTCGGCACGCAGCGACGCCACGGCCTGCTGACGCTCGGCCTCGATCTGCGTCTTGCCATGCTCGACGATCCGGCCCGCCTCGGCCTGGGCCTGCTCGCGCATCTCGGCGATGATCGCAGCGCCCTGCTCACGAGCCTCCTCGCGGATGCGAGCAGCCTCCTTGCGGGCCTCGGCGATCTGCGACTCGAACTCGTCCTTGGCGGAGTTCGCCGCCTCCTTGGCCTTGTCGAGGTCGGCGAACTGCTGGCGGATCGCCTCCTGCCGCGCGGTCATCGCCGAGTTGATCGGCGGGATGACGTACTTGGCCAGGAGGAACACGATGATCGCGAACGCGATCAACTCCACGATGAACGTGCCGTTGGGCACGAGGAAGTTGCTCGCGAGCGGGATCAGGTCAGGGGTGATCATCTACCTCTTGGTCCTTTGCCTAGTGCGGGTCGTGCGCCCCAACAGGGGCGGGATCACTTACCCAGGACGAAGACGAACAGGGCCATGAAGGCGAGGTTGATGAAGAACATCGCCTCGACCAGACCCACGGTCAGGAAGAAGATCGTCTGCAGGCGGCCCTGGGCCTCAGGCTGACGGGCAACGCCCTGGATGTACGACGAACCGGCAAGGCCGTCACCGACGCCGGCGCCGATCGCGCCACCGCCGAGGGCGAGGCCGCCGCCGACGAACGCGCCAGCGGTCTTGATGGCCGACTCAATGGTGGTTGCTGCCACTGTCTCTCCTTGGTTCTGCGCCCCGGGAGGGCGCCGTTGGGTTTACCTCTGCTGCGACGTTGAGCCGGGCTCAGGCCGCGAGTTCGGGGGTTGCAGGCGTGTGGTCGCCGTGCTGGTGCTCGGCGTTCTCCACGTGGTCGTCGTGACCGGCGCCCGCCATGCCGAAGTACAGCACGGTGAGCAGGGAGAAGATGAACGCCTGGATGACGCCGATCGCCATGTCGAACAGCTTCCACAGCACGTTCATGGGCACCGCGAACACACCGCCCAGCGGCACCGAGCCGATCTTCCAGCTCACCAGTCCGCCGATCAGGGCGAGCATGATGCCGCCGGCGAAGATGTTGCCGAAGAGCCGCAGCGCGAGCGTGATCGGCTTGACCAGCTCCTCCAGCACGTTGAGCGGCAGCAGCGCCGGGTAGGGCTCGAGGAAGTGACGGAAGTAGGCCTTCGCGCCCTTCTGCCGGATGCCGTAGGTCCACACCCCGACGATGACCATCACGGCCATGGCGTAGGTGAGGTTGGTGTCCGCCGTGGGCGCGGGGAGCAGGTGCAGCTTCTTGGTGGGCTCGCTGGGGATCAGCTCGAGCCAGTTCGCGATCAGGATGAAGAAGAACAGCGCGACGGCCAGNGGTACGACGAACGGGTGCACCCGGCCGAGGTTGTCCTCCACCTGCGTCTGCACCTGGCCGACGATCGCCTCCCAGATCAGCTGGAGCTTGCTCGGGACGTGGTCCTCCGCGGCACGCTTGGTCAGCGCGGCACGCAGGGCGAAGCCCAGGGCCACCACGATCGCGCCGGCGATCACCGTGCACCAGATGGTGTCGGCGTTGAAGGTCAGGCCGAAGGCGTGCCACTCCGGGTGCTCACCGGGGTGGATGTCGATCTCGAGGGGCAGCAGGCCGCTCATGGGTTCTTCAGCTCCTTCAACAGCGGGAGGGTGGTCATCACCAGGGCGATGAGGCGGAAGATGGCCAGTCCGAGGAGGACGCCGATGCCGTTGGGCCAGAACGCGACGGCAGCGCCGACGGCCACGACGGCCAGGACCGCCAGCCGGATGATGGTGGATCGGGTGAGCTGCGAGCGGGTCGGCGCATGACCACCGGTGATCACCTTCAGCAGCCAGTATTCGGTCGCGAGGTGGTTGATCAGCCCGAGCGCGATGCCGATGATCAGGCAGATGGGCAGGACCCAGCTTCCGGCCTGGTAGAACCACAGGCTGAAGACCATGAGCCCGAGGGCGACGGTCTCGATCTTGCGCTGGTCACGCACGACCCGGCCGAGGCTGGGTCGGGCCGGTACGTCGATGCCGTGGTCGCTCATCGCGACACCTCAGCCGCGCAACGCCCGGCGTACCCGCGCCGCGAAGCCGAGCGCGCCGCACAGCATGCCGAGCGCGACACCGACGATGACCCCGACCGGCGTCGTACCGGCGAGATGGTCGATGAAGAGTCCGAGCAGGGTGAAGCCGACGACGCTGCCGACGAGGAGACCACCGAGACCGAGCAGGTCGCGTCCGCCCAGCGTCGCGGGCTCGTGGTCGTCTGCCATCGATCGAAATTACCACAGCGCGCGGCACCCGAGAGTCCGAGCACGGAGCCCGGCCAGGAGTCGCGGGTTGCGGTCGTCAGCATTGGCGGCCGTTCTGTGTGATAGGGCGGTCGTCGTGCGGGCGGGAGGACCCCTGCCGGCGCTCGTGAAACCTATCACGAGCGCTCCGGCAGCCCGAAATGGAACGATCAAGCACCGCCGCCGCCACCACGGGTCAGTCGGGCACGTCCGGCCCGTCACTCACCAGCGGACCCTGAGCGGGGTGCGCCCTGGTGGAGACCTTCGGCAGGAGGAACGTCAGCGCGAGGGTGACGGCCACCATCAGGGCCAGCGCCCCCCACATCCACGGCCCCGTGTAGAGGCTGGCGAGCACGGAGCCGAAGCCGATCAGCGCGGCCCACAGCCACATGATGAGGACCGCCCTGCGCTGGGAGTGACCGATCTCGAGCAGCCGGTGGTGCAGGTGGAGCTTGTCGGGCGCGAACGGGGAGCGGCCGGCGCGGGTACGCCGCAGCACCGCCAGCACCAGGTCGGTGAACGGCACGATGAGGATCGTCACCGGCAGCAGCACCGGCAGCAGCGTCGGCAGCAGGCTGGCGTGGGAGCCGCCGGCACCCTCGGCGAGCTGCTCGGGTGAGAACTGCCCCGACAGGCTCACTGCGCTCGCCGAGAGCACGAGCCCGATGAGCATCGAGCCGCTGTCGCCCATGAACAGGCGGGCGGGATGCCAGTTGTGCACCAGGAAGCCGCCGCACGCTCCGGCGAGGGCGGCGCTGAGCAGGGCCGGAGTCGCGGCGTGGCTGAGGTCGTTGGCCCGCAGCAGCTCGTAGGAGAACAGGAAGAACGCCACCGCTCCGATGCCGACGACCCCCGCCGCCAGTCCGTCCAGACCGTCCACGAAGTTCACCGCGTTCACGGTGGCGACCACCACGAGGCCTGTCAGCAGCGCGCCCTGGCTGAGGTCGAGGGAGATCTGGCGCCCGTCGGACCAGGTGATGTAGGTGTACTGGATCTGGAACCAGATCAGCAGCGCCACGGCGAGGATCTGACCGCCGAGCTTGGTGAGCGCGTCCAGCTCGAAGATGTCGTCGACCACCCCGACCGCGCAGATCACGGTGCCCGCGATGAGCACCACACCGGCGTCGTGCAGCACGAACGGCTGCGCGTCGGCGAGGAAGGGCATCTGACGGGCGACGAGGTAGGCCGCTCCGAGGCCGCCCAGCATCGCGATCCCGCCCAGATACGGGATGGGCTCGTCATGCACGTCCCGGTCGCGAACCCTGGCCACCGCCCCGGTGCGCAGGGCGATCTCGCGAGCCACCACGGTCAGGAGGTAGGTCACCGCCCCGGCGACGAGGAAGAGCAGCAGGTAGACCCTCATGAGTCGGCGATGTTCCCCTGCACGCTCACGCCGTGGGGGGCCAGCACGTCGTCGATCCGCTCGACCGAGAGCGCGCCGCGGCGCAGCAGCCGCGGCTCGGCGCCGGTGGCGTCGATGATGGTGGACGCCTCGCCCGCGGGCGCGCGGCCGCCGTCGACGATGACCTCGACGTCGCTCGCCAGCATGACCTCGGCGGCGTCGGCGTCGAGCGCCGCAGGCAGGCCGGTCTTGTTGGCCGAGCTGACCGCCAGGGGTCCGGTCCGGCCCAGGATCTCGATCGCCAACGCGTGGTCGGGCACTCGGACCGCGACGGTGCCGCGCGTCTCGCCGAGGTCCCAATGCAGGGACGCTTGCTGGTGCAGCACCACGGTCAGCGCACCGGGCCAGAACTCCACGAACAGGGCCCGCGCCCAGTCCGGGATCCGGATGGCCAGCGCATCCACGGTGGCGGCTGCGTTGATGAGGACCGGAGGTGGCATCTCGCGGCCGCGACCCTTGGCGGCCAGCAGGCGCCGGACGGCGGCGGGGTCGAAGGCGTCGGCCGCGATGCCGTAGACGGTGTCGGTCGGGAACACCACGACCTCACCCGATCGCAACGCCTTCGCGGCAGCCGCGACAGCGGCCTCACGCTCCTCCTCGGTGCGGGTCGGATAGCGCGTGCTCATGAGGGTCATCGTGCCAGCCTCGCCGTCACGAAGCGCGGCCGACCTGCCAGGTCGTCGNGATCGCGTACGTCGGACCAGCGCCCGGTGCTGCTGAACACCGCCGGAGCCAGGCTGCCCTGCTCGTCNGCGTGCTCGGCACCCACCACTCCCCCNGGCCGCAGCAGCCGCGCGGCTCGGCGCTCCAGGACCCGGATGGCGTCCAGGCCGTCGTCCCCGGAGAACAGCGCCAGGTGCGGGTCGTGATCGCGGGCCTCGACCGCAACCGACTCCCACGCCTCCAGCGGGATGTAGGGCGGGTTGCACACCACCACGTCCACCTCGCCCTCCAGGTCGGGGAACGCCGCCGCCATGTCCCCCTGCCGCAGCTCCACACCGGTCCCCGCCAGGTTGCGGTCGGCCCAGGCGAAGGCGTCCTCGGAGAGCTCGACGGCGTACACGTGGGCGGAGGGGACCTCGTCCTTGATGCTCTTGGCGATCGCGCCGGAGCCGGTGCAGAGGTCGACGACCACCGGCTCGCGACGGCCGGCCGCGACCGCACGAGCGAGCTCCTCGATGGCCCAGCCGGCCAGCAGCTCGGTCTCGGGTCGCGGCACGAACACGCCCGGACCCACGGCCAGCTCGACATGGCGGAAGTAGGCGACGCCGGTCAGGTGCTGCAGCGGCTCGCGGGCGCTACGGCGCTCGACGAGCTCGCGGTAGCTCTCGGTCTGCGCCTGCTCGACCTCCTCGACCAGCACGAGGCGGCCACGGGTGGTGCCCAGGACGTGGGCGAGCAGCTCCGCGGCGTCGTACTCGGGGCTGGCGGCACCTGCCTCGCGCAGCCGTCGCGTCGCCTCGGCGACGAGCTGGCGCCGCGGAGTGGTCACTTCTCCAGGGCCTCGAGCCGGGCGGCCAGATCGGCCTCCACGCACGACTCGATCACCGGACCGAGGTCGCCGTCGAGCACCTGGTCGAGGTTGTAGGACTTGTAGCCGGTCCGGTGGTCGGAGATCCGGTTCTCCGGGAAGTTGTAGGTCCGGATCCGCTCGGAGCGGTCGACCGTGCGGACCTGGGAGCGACGCGCGTCCGAGGCCTCGGCGTCGGCGGCGTCCTGGGCGGCCTGGAGCAGGCGCGCACGCAGGATGCGCATNGCCTGGTCCTTGTTCTGCAGCTGGGACTTCTCGTTCTGGCAGCTGACCACGATGCCGGTCGGGAGGTGGGTGATGCGGACCGCNGAGTCGGTGGTGTTGACGCTCTGACCGCCGGGGCCCGAGCTGCGGAAGACGTCGATGCGCAGGTCGTTCTCGTCGATGGTGACGTCGACCTGCTCCGCCTCCGGCATCACCAGCACGCCGGCAGCACTGGTGTGCACGCGGCCCTGGCTCTCGGTGACCGGCACCCGCTGGACCCGGTGCACGCCGCCCTCGAACTTCAACAGCGCGTACGGCGCCTGCCCCGGCTCCGGGGTGCCCTTGGCCTTGACCGCCACCGTCACCGACTTGTAGCCGCCCAGGTCGGACTCGGTGGCGTCGAGCAGCTCGACCTTCCAGCCCAGCCGCTCGGCGTAGCGGGTGTACATCCGCAGCAGGTCGCCGGCGAACAGCGCCGACTCCTCGCCGCCCTCCCCCGACTTCACCTCGAGGATCGCGTCCTTGTCGTCGGTGGGGTCGCGCGGCACCAGCAGCCGGCGCAGCCGCTCCTCCGCCTCGCCGCGGCGGACTGTGAGGGTTTCCGCCTCCTCGGCGAAGGACTCGTCGTCCCCGCCCAGCTCACGCGCCGCCTCCGCGTCCTCACCGAGCTGCCGCCACTCCCGCCACGCCCCGATGATCGCGTTGAGCGCGGCGTACCGCTGGTTGAGCTGCTTGGCCAGGCGCGCGTCGGCGTGCGTCTCGGGCTCGGCGAGGCGCCTCTCGAGCGTGCTGTGCTCGGCGAGGAGCCCCTCGACTGCTTCGAACATCTCTCTCCTGCGCGGTGCAGGATTCACCGGCCAGCCGGTGAAACCTGATGTTGTGGGCCGAAGTTTCGCCCCACAACATCAGGGATTGCCCCCTGACCGGTGAAACCGACGACCGAGATACCTCCGAAATGACGAGCGCCGACCTCCCCTGGGGGAAGGCCGGCGCTCGGAAGGCGCTACTTGTTCTTCTTGCCGTAGCGAGCCTCGAAGCGAGCCACGCGGCCGCCGGTGTCGAGGATCTTCTGCTTGCCGGTGTAGAAGGGGTGGCACGCGCTGCAGACGTCGGCNCGGATGATGCCGTCGGTCTTGGTCGAGCGGGTGGTGAACGTGTTGCCGCAGGTGCAGGTNACCTGGGTCTCCACGTAAGTCGGGTGGATGTCAGCCTTCATGGTGTCCTCATCTCTTGGGGTGCCGGGTCGCCGCCGCGGATGCGGGGCGTGAACCGGAACCGACAGGCAATCGTAACGAACAACGGCCGCCGGGTTCCAATTCCCCGACGGCCGCCGTCCGTGCGTCTAACGCAGCGTCAGTCCGCGTGCTCGGTGCCGGGCGTGGTCTTCTGCACCTGCATCAGGAACTCGATGTTGCTGTTGGTCTTCTTCAGCCGCTCCAGCAGCAGCTCGAGCGCCTGCTGGCCGTCGAGCCCGGACAGCACGCGCCGCAGCTTCCAGATGATCGCGAGCTCCTCCTTGCTGACCAGCAGCTCCTCGCGCCGGGTGCCCGACTGGACGGCGTCGATCGCGGGGAAGAGGCGCTTCTCGGCGAAGTCGCGGCGCAGCCGGATCTCCATGTTGCCGGTGCCCTTGAACTCCTCGAAGATCACCTCGTCCATCTTCGAGCCGGACTCGATCAGCGCGGTGGCGAGGATGGTCAGCGAGCCGCCGTTCTCGATGTTGCGCGCGGCGCCGAAGAACCTCTTCGGCGGGTAGAGCGCGGCCGAGTCGACACCACCGGACAGGATCCGGCCGCTGGCCGGCGCGGCCAGGTTGTAGGCCCGCCCTAGGCGCGTGATGCCGTCGAGGAGTACGACGACGTCGTGGCCGAGCTCGACCAGGCGCTTGGCCCGCTCGATCGCCAGCTCGGCGACGATGGTGTGGTCACCGGCAGGGCGGTCGAACGTGCTGGAGATGACCTCACCCTTGACCGACCTCTCGAAGTCGGTGACCTCCTCGGGGCGCTCGTCCACCAGCACCACCATGAGGTGGCATTCGGGGTTGTTCGCGGTGATCGAGTTGGCGATCGACTGCATGATCATCGTCTTGCCGGCCTTGGCCGGGGACACGATGAGACCGCGCTGGCCCTTTCCGATCGGCGCTGCGATGTCGATGACGCGGCCGATCAGGTTCGTCGCGTCGGTCTCCATCCGCAGGCGCTCGCTGGCATACAGCGGGGTCAGCTTGGCGAAGTCCACCCGGTTGAGCGCGGCCGAGGGGTCGGCGCCGTTGACGGCGTCGATCTTCACCATCGGGTTGAACTTCTCCTTGCGCTCCCCCTCGCGCGGCTGGCGCACCTGGCCGACGATCGCGTCGCCGCGGCGCAGGCCGAGCTTGCGGACCATCGACAACGAGACGTACACGTCGTCGGGACCGGGCAGATAGCCGCTGGTGCGGACGAAGGCGTAGTTGTCCAGGACGTCGAGGATGCCCGCTGCCGGGACGAGGACGTCGTCCTCACGGATCTCGGTGTCGAAGTCGCCACGCGGAGCGCCGACGGGACGGTTGCGCTCGCGGTCACGACCCCGACGGCGGCGGTTGCGTCGGCTCCCGCCGTCGCCGTCGGCGTCGGCGTCGGCATCGGCGTGCTGCGCCTGCTGCTGGCCCTGGTGCTGCTGGCCCTGGCTCTGGCCCTGGCTCTGCTGACGGTCCTGGCTCTGCTGACGGTCCTGGTTCTGCTGCCCACCCTGCTTGTGCTGGCGGTCCGGGCCGCTGTCGCGGTCCTGGCCCTGGGTGTTCTGGGCGCCCTGGCCGCCCTGCGTGTTCTGGGCGCCCTGGGTGCTCTGGCGGGCCTGCGCCTGGCGGGCCTGGTTGCGCTGGCCGGTCTCGCTGCGCTGCCGCTCGGGCCGCTCCTCGGAGGCGCTCTCGGCGGCCTGCGCGGCGTCGGTCTTCGGCTCGGGCCGCTTGTCCTCACGCGGTGCCTCGACCACGGTGGCGGGCGCTGCCGCAGCTGCCGCCTCGGGCGCCGCGTCGGCCTTCGGCTTGCGCTGACGCTGGCGCGGCTTGCTCTCGCTCACGGGTGCGGCCTCGGCCTCCTTGGCCCGCTCCGCGGCACGGTTGCCCTGCGCCGCCTTGATCGCGTCGATGAGCTGGGCCTTCTTCATCGAGCCCGACCCCGCGATGCCCATGCCACCCGCCATCGCCTTCAGATCGGCGAGAAGCATGGAGTTGAGTCCGCCGGCAGCCTTCTTCTTCGGCGCAGCCTCAGCGGATTCGATCGTTTCCGTCACGTGAGGTCCTTCCCACGTATCACAGCCGGGCGCACCCTGATGGTGGAGCCGACGGCTTGTCTTGTCAGAGCTCCCCTCCCCGACGGGGGACCACATGGGTCTCGCCGGTGGTGCAGAGCAGATCCGCACGGGAACTGGAGGGAAGTGGTTGCACCTTGCGAACAGCAACGGTCATCGCGGCTGCGTCGGTGGGGTGCTACGCCGAGATCAACGGCGTGGTTTCAATGTAGCACCGGCCGGACGCACATCAGTCCGCAACCCGCGCACCGGTCGGGTCGATGTCGAGGGCGTGCGACCCCCAGCCCTGCGGCGTACGCGCCACGAGTCCCTGCTGCTCCCCCGCCGTGGCGAAGGCCAGCACCGTCGGGCCGGCTCCCGAGACCACCGCCGGTACGCCGGAGGCACGCAGCGCGTCGACCAACGCCAGCGACTCCGGCATGGCCGGGCGCCGGTAGTCCTGGTGGAGGTAGTCGCGGGTGGCGCGCAGCAACTGGTCGGGGCGACCGGCGAGCGCGGCGACGAGCAGGGCCGTCCGGCCGGCGTCGGCGGCCGCGTCGGCGTGCGGAACCGTCTCGGGGAGCATCCCACGCGCCACCTTCGTCTCGACCCCCGTCGGCGGTACGTACACGACGGCGCCGATGCCGTCGGCCACCGGGGAGCCCACCGAGTAGTACGCGTCCCGGTCCTGGCCGGAGATGGTGAAGCCGCCGTACATCGCGGGCGCGACGTTGTCCGGGTGGCCCTCGATCTGCGCGGCCAACCGGAACGCGGCGTCGTCGTCCAGCCGCGCCACGCCGTCGACGACCAGCGCCCGCGCGAGCACGATGCCGCCGACGATGGCGGCCGAGGACGAGCCGAGACCGCGGGCGTGCGGGATGAGGTTCGTGCAGGTCAGGCGCAAACCGGGCGGCTGTACGCCGAGCACCTCGAAGGCCGCGCGCATCGAGCGGACGACCAGGTGCGATTCGTCGCGGGGTACGCCGTCGGCCCCCTCGCCGTCGACGTGCACCTCCAGCCCCGAGCCGAGCACCTCGCCGGTGAGCGTGTCGCGCAGCGACAGCGCGAGGCCGAGCGAGTCGAAGCCGGGCCCCAGGTTGGCGGAGGTGGCCGGGACCGTGACGGTGACCGGTCCGCGGGCGAACGTCATCGGCGTCAGGCCAGGCCGGCCGCCGCGGCGGCCGCGTCGATGTCGGCCTCGACCACGATGTCGGGCACCTCGCCGAAGAACTCCAGCGCGGTGACCGTGTCCTTCAGCCCGTGACCGGTGACGGTGATGACGGTGACCTTGCCCGCGTAGGACTCGCCCTCGGCGAGGTCCTCGAGCAGGCCCGCGACGCCAGCGGCCGACGCCGGCTCGACGAAGACGCCGTCGCGGCGCGCGAGCTCCGCCTGCGCGGTGAGGATCTTGTCGTCGGAGAGCGCCTTGAAGCGGCCGCCGGAAGCGTCCTTGGCCGCCTCGGCGAGCTTCCACGAGGCCGGGTTGCCGATCCGGATCGCGGTCGCCTTGGTCTCCGGGTGGTCGACGGGGTGGCCGAGGACCAGCGGTGCGGCGCCCTCGGCCTGGAACGCCCGCATCACCGGGGTGCGGGTGGCGCGGCCGGCGTCGGCGTACTGGGTGTAGCCGAGCCAGTAGGCGCTCATGTTGCCGGCGTTGCCGATCGGCATCAGGTGGACGTCGGGGGCGTCACCGAGCCGGTCGACGACCTCGAAGGCGGCGGTCTTCTGGCCCTCCAGGCGCACCGGGTTGACGCTGTTGACCAGGGCGACCGGATAGTGCTCGGCCAGGCCGCGCGACATCTTGAGGCAGTCGTCGAAGTTGCCCCGCACCCGGATGACCTGGGCGCCGTGGACCAGCGCCTGGGCCATCTTGCTGGCCGAGATCTTGCCGTCGGGCACGAGCACGATCGGGGTGATGCCGGCCTTCGCGGCGTACGCCGCCATGCTCGCGCTGGTGTTCCCGGTCGAGGCACACACGCAGGCCTTCGCGCCCTCGTGGACGGCCACCGAGATCGCCGCGGTCATGCCGCGGTCCTTGAACGACCCCGTCGGGTTCGCACCCTCGACCTTGAGCCAGACCTCACCGCCGGTGAGCCCGGAGAGCCACGCGGAGTGGACCAGCGGCGTACCGCCCTCGCCGAGCGTGACGGCGGGGGTCGCTGCGGGGATGTCGAGCAGGCTGCGGTACTCCTCGATCACGCCGCGCCACTGGTGGGTCGTGCTCATCACTCTTCTCCCTCAACGCGCATCACCGAGGTGACGTCGCGGACGATGTCCATGGTGCGCAGGTGCTCGACGGTGGCGCTCAGCTGCGCGTCCGTGGCGGTGTGCGAGACGACGACGAGCTGGGCGTCGGCGCCGCGGCCCTCCTGCCGCACGGTCTGGATCGAGACGCCGTGCTCGGCGAACGCCTGCGCGACGGCGGCCAGNACGCCCGCACGGTCCTCGACGTCGATGGCGACGTGGTAGCGGGTCAGCGTCTCCCCCATCGGGAGCACGGCGCGGGCGGCGTACGCCGAGGCGGCGACGCCCTTGGTGTCGGCGACGAGGTTGCGGGCCACTGTCACCAGGTCGCCCAGCACCGCACTCGCCGTCGGCGCGCCCCCGGCGCCGCGACCGTAGAACATCAGCTGACCCGCCGCCTCCGACTCCACGAAGACCGCGTTGTAGGCATCGCGCACGCTGGCCAGCGGGTGGTGGCGCGGGATCATCGCCGGGTGCACGCGGGCCGACACCGCGGCCTGACCCTCGGCGTCGGTCTTCAGCTCGGCGATGGCGAGGAGCTTGACCACGCAGCCCATGTCCTTCGCCGAGGCGACGTCGGCCGCGGTGACATCGGAGATGCCCTCGCGGTGGACGTCGGCGCCCGTGACCCGGCTGTGGAACGCCAGGCTGGCGAGGATGGCGGCCTTGGCTGCGGCGTCGAACGCCTCGACGTCGGCGGTCGGGTCGGCCTCGGCGTACCCGAGCTCCTGGGCCTCCGCCAGCGCCTCGGCGAAGCCGCTGCCGTAGGTGTCCATCTTGTCGAGGATGTAGTTGGTGGTGCCGTTGACGATGCCCATCACCTTGGTGACCCGGTCGCCGGCGAGCGAGTCGCGCAGCGGACGCAGGATCGGGATCGCGCCGGCGACGGCGGCCTCGTAGTAGAGATCGCGGCCGGCCTTCTCGGCGGCCTCGAAGAGCGTGGCACCGTCCTCGGCCAGGAGCGCCTTGTTGGCGGTGACGACACTGGCCCCGTTCTCCAGCGCAGCGAGGATCAGGGTGCGCGCCGGCTCGATGCCACCGATGACCTCGACCACGATGTCGACGTCGTCACGCTGCACCAGCGCGGACGCGTCGGTCGTGAGCAGATCCGCGGGTACGTCGACCTCGCGGGCCGCATCGAGGCGTCGTACGGCCACGCCCTTCAGCGCGACCGGGGCACCGATGCGGGCCGCCAGGTCGTCGGCCTGCTCCTCGAGCAGCCGCACCACCTGCGAGCCGACCACTCCACACCCCAGCAGGGCCACGCCGAGCGGCCGTGAGCCGGAGAAGGAGGCGGGCCTGACCGCGGGCTGAGTGCTCACCGTCCAAGGGTATCGGCGGCGCGCGGCTTGGGCCGCATCAGTTCGACCAGAGGGACGACCGGGGTCGGACGCCCCGGTTCCCAGCGTCCCTCCCACAGTGTCACGGTGACACCTTGGCGCTGGAGTGACACCGGCGATGTGTCACCGGTGTCGGGGAGTGTCACCGTGACACTTTGGGCGCGGGGTGGGCCCGGGGTGGGCCCGGGGCCGCCTCGGGCGCGCCGGACGCGGACGGGCCCGCGCGAACGGCGTCGCGCGGGCCCATCGAGACCCGTCCGGGTCATGCTGCTGGACCTACTTGAAGGCGTCCTTCACCTTCTCGCCGGCCTGCTTCAGGTTGGCCTTGGTCTGGTCGACCTGGCCCTCGGCCTGCGTGTCCTCGTCGCCCGTGGCGTCGCCATAGCGTTCCTTGGCCTCGCCCTTGAGCTCCTCGGCCTTGTTACCGAGCTTGTCGTCGAAACCCATCGGATGTTCCTCCTTCGGTTGGACCAGGAGCAGGTACCCCAGCGGGTTCGGGACATGTGCGGGGCGGTCGGTCGATCGCGCGAGGCAGGCGAAGCAGTGCCTACCGTGCGGAGTCCACGCGGGCAGCGCTATGTGCCTTGACGAGCCGCCGCGACGCGCGTCAGCCGACGTCGGTCGCGAGCAGGTCCTCCACCGTCTCCCGGCGCACCACGACCTGATAGGCGCCGTCCTTGACCGCCACCACCGGCGGACGGAGGGCGTGGTTGTAGTTCGAGGCCATGGAGCGGCCGTAGGCCCCGGTGCCGGGGACCGCGATGAGGTCGCCGGGGGCGATGTCGCCGGGCAGGAACTCGTCCTTGACCACGATGTCGCCTGACTCGCAGTGCTTGCCGACCACCCGCGCCAGCACGGGGGTGGCGGCGCTGTGCCGCGAGGCCAGCGTGCAGGAGTAGTCCGCGTCGTACAGCGCGGTGCGGATGTTGTCGCTCATCCCGCCGTCGACGCTCACATAGGTGCGGGTCTGGCCGCCGTCGAGGGAGACCTGCTTGACCGTGCCGACGGTGTAGACCGTGCACATCGAGGAGCCCACGATGGCACGGCCGGGCTCGATCGACAGATGGGGTCGCTCGAGCCCGAGGGCGCGGCACTCGTGGTCCACGATCGCGGTGATCTGCTCGGCGAGTACGGCGGGGTCGGCGGGGTCGTCCTGGGTGGTGTAGGCGATGCCGAAGCCGCCGCCNAGGTCCAGCTCGGGCATGACCTGGCCGAGCTCGGCGCCGATGCGGGCGTGCAGCGCCAGCACNCGGCGTGCCGACACCTCCCAGCCGGAGGTGTCGAAGATCTGGCTGCCGATGTGGCTGTGCAGGCCACGCAGGTCAAGGCTCTCGGCCGCGGCCACCCGGCGCGCGGCCTCGAACGCGTCACCCGCGGCGATCGAGAAGCCGAACTTCTGGTCCTCGTGCGCGGTGGCGATGAACTCGTGGGTGTGCGCCTCCACGCCGGCGGTCACGCGGACCATCACCGGCTGTGGGGCCGCGATCGTGCCGGCGTCGATCAGCTGGGCCGCGACGTCGGCCACCCGCTCGATCTCGTGGAAGGAGTCCACGATGATCCGCCCGACGCCGGCGTGCACGGCCCGCCGCAGCTCCATCGCGGTCTTGTTGTTGCCGTGGTAGCCGATCCGGGCCGGGTCGACGCCCGCGCGCAGCGCGACGGTGAGCTCGCCGTCGGAGCACACGTCGAGGCACAGCCCCTCCTCGGCGACCCAGCGGGCGACCGCGGTGCAGAGGAACGCCTTGCCGGCGTAGTAGACGTCGTACTCGCTGAAGGCGTCGCGGAACGCACGGGCGCGTGCCCGGAAGTCCTCCTCGTCGAGGAGGTACGCCGGGGTGTTGACGTTGGCGACGACCTGCGCGACCGGCAGACCGCCGACGTGGAGCTCTCCGTCGACCTTCTCCGCGGTGCGCGACCACAGCACCGGCACCAGGGCGTTCACGTCCTCGGGCTGGCGCAGCCAATGCGGCGATGTGCCGGCGAAGTCGCCGGGCGGCACTCGGGTGCTCACATGCGCTCCGGGGCGGTGACGCCCAGCAGACCGAGGCCGTTGCGCAGCACGGTCTGGGTCGCCTCGACGAGCACGAGCCGCGACAGGTTGGCGGCGGTCACCGGCTCGTCGCCCTGGGGCAGCATGCGGCACTCCTTGGTGTCGTACCACTTGTTGAACGTCGAGGCGGTGTCCTCCAGGTGGCGGGCCACCCGATGCGGCTCGCGCAGCTCGGCCGAGGCGGCGACGACCCGCGGGAACTCCGCCAGGGCGCGCAGCAGGGCACCGTCGCGCTCATGGGCCAGCAGCGCCGGGTCGAACGCCTCCCGGGCGGCAGCCAGGGTCATGCCGAGGTCGGCGGCGTTCGCCTTCATCCGGCAGGTGCGGGCGTGCGCGTACTGCACGTAGTAGACCGGGTTGTCGTTGGAGGCCCGGGTGATCTCGGCGACGTCGAGCGTCAGCGGGCTGTCGGCCGGGTAGCGCGCCAGGGAGTAGCGCAGCGCGTCGACGCCGATCTCCTCGGCCAGCTCGTTGAGCGTGACGATGGTGCCGGCGCGCTTGGAGAGCTTCAGCTCCTGGCCCTCACGCAGGATCTTGACCATCTGCCCGATCAGCACCTCGAGCGTCTGGTCCGGGTCGTCCCCGACGCAGGCGGCCATCGCCCGCAGACGGCCGACGTAGCCGTGGTGGTCGGCACCCAGGAGATAGATGCAGCGGTCGAAGCCACGAGCGCGCTTGTTGAGGTAGTAGGCGGTGTCGGAGGCGAAGTAGGTCAGCTCACCGTCGGACTTGATCAGGACACGGTCCTTGTCGTCGCCGAAGTCGGTGGTCCGCATCCACAGCGCGCCGCCGTCCTCGTAGACGTGGCCGAGGTCCTTGAGTCGCTGGAGCGTGTTCGGTACGCCGCCGTCCTCCTGGCCCTCCTCGTGCAGCGACAGCTCGGAGAACCACACGTCGAAGTGCGTGTTGAACCGGTCGAGGGTCTCCTGCTGCTCCTGGAGCTGGATCGCGTAGCCGGCCGCACGCACCGCCTGCAGGCGCTGCGGCTCGGGCAGCTCGAAGATGCCCGGGTGGGCGGCGCCCACGGCCGTGGCGAGGTCGTCGATGTAGCCGCCGGCATAGCCGTCCTCCGGCTTCGGCTGCCCCGTCGCGGCGGCGATGATCGAGGCCGCGAAGTGGTTCATCTGCACGCCGCGATCGTTGATGTAGAACTCGCGGGTCACCTCCGCCCCGGCCGCGCTCAGCACCCGGCCGATCGCGTCGCCCAGGACCGCCCAGCGGGTGTGGCCCAGGTGCAGCGGCCCGGTCGGGTTGGCGGAGATGAACTCCACGTTGATCCGCTGGCCGGCGAGAGTGTCGGTGTGGCCGTACGCCGTACCGGCCTCGACGATCTGTGCCGCGAGCGCACCCTGGGCGCCCGCGTCGACGGTGATGTTGAGGAACCCCGGCCCGGCGATCTCGATGTCGGCGACGCCCTCGTGGGCCTTGAGCCGGGTGGCGATCAGCTCGGCCAGGGCGCGCGGGTTGGTGCCCTGGCCGTCGATGCGCACAACCTTCGCGAGCTGCAGCGCGACGTTGGTGGCGTAGTCGCCGTGGCCCTTCTGTCGCGGCCGCTCCACCGTCACGCTGGTCGGGGCACCGTCGGGGAGGGTGATCGCACCCTCGTCCGACAGCGTCGTCAAGACGGCGACGATCGCGGCGGAGAGCTGTTCTGGGGTCACCGGTCAAGCGTATCGGCGGCGCCCGGTTTCCCTCGCACCGATATCGACCGGTAAGGTCACGGTCTGCGTCGCCCCGCTCACCCCGGGAGATGCATGCCTCCGTAGCTCAGGGGATAGAGCACTGGTTTCCGGTACCAGGTGCCGCAGGTTCGAATCCTGCCGGAGGCGCTGACGCTGTACCTACGCCGCCCGCTCGGCGGCGAGGACCTCGAGCAGGGCTGCGAGGGACATCGGCCGATGCAGCAGATAGCCCTGGGCGAAGGCCCGCGGCGCGTCGGCGCGCACGATGGCCAGCTGGGACTGCCGTTCGATCCCCTCGATGACCACGTCGAGGCCGAGCGTGTGACCCATCAGGTAGACCGAGCGCAGCAGGTCGCGGGCGCGTTCGTCGCGGTCGACGAGCGCCGAGAGCGAGGCGTCCGCCTTCAGGATGCGCGCCGGCAGGCAGTGCAGGTAGCTGATCGAGGAGAAGCCGACCCCGAAGTCGTCGATGGCGAACAGGACGCCGGAGTCGTGGATCTCGTGCATCGCGGCCAGGACCTGCGCGTCGCTGTCGACGTCCTGGCGCTCGGTGAGCTCGAGGATCAGCTGCGCGTCCCCCATCGTCGCTGCGGTCCGGCGCACTGTCGCCGGGAACGTCGGGTCCCGCAACTGGGCGGCAGAGATGTTGACGGCGATCGCGAGCCGCACCTGGGCGGCATCGACGAGCTCGGCGGTGTCGGCGGCGACCCGCTCGAGCACAGCCTCGCCGAGAGCCAGGATCAGGCCGCTCTCCTCGGCGACCGCGATGAACACGTCGGGTCGCACCGGCACGCCGTTGCGCTTCCATCTCGCCAGCGCCTCGAGCCCGACGATGCGTTCGCTCTCGACCTCCACGACCGGCTGGTAGACCACGTCGATCTCGCGTGCCTCGACCGCGCGGCGCAGGTCGTCGATGAGCTCCAGCCGCTCCACCCGGGTGCTGCCCATGGCGCGCTCATAGACGACGTACCTGCCCTTGCCGGCCGCCTTCGCCTCATACATCGCCAGGTCGGCGTTGCGCAGCAGCTCCACCGCGGAGCCCGCACCGGCGGGTGCCATCGCCACTCCGACGCTGGCGCCGAGGGCGACGTCCTGACCGGCGATCCTGATGCCGCGCTCGATGGCCGCCAGGAGTCGGGTGGACACCTGTGCCGGCTGCCCGGGCTCGACGTCCTCCAGGAGGATCGCGAACTCATCGCCGCCCAGCCGGGCCACCGTGTCCGCCGGCCGTACGGCGGAGCGCAGCCGGCCGGCCACCTCGATCAGCACGGTGTCGCCGACGGCGTGGCCGAACCGGTCGTTCACGGGCTTGAAGCCGTCGAGGTCGATGAAGAGCAGGGCGACGTCCGTGCCGCGCTCCGAGGCGGTGACGAGCGCGCTGGTCACCCGGTCCAGGAGGATGCCGCGGTTGGGCAGGTCGGTGAGGGGGTCGTGCCGGGCGACGTGGACCATCTCGTCGGTGAGCTCCAGGCGCGCGATCGCGTCCGAGGCGACGGCGGCGAGCGCACGCAGCGCCTGCCGGTCGGCCGCGATCGTCGAGCGGGCCCGGTGCATCGCCCGCGCCACCAGCCAGCAGCTCTGCTCACCGAGCCAGACCTCCGTGCCGATCTCGTCCTCGCCGGGCGGCTCCTGCCTCAGCGTCACGTCGCTCAGCCGCAGGAGTGAGGCGGCATCGGCGCGCAGGGCGCGGACCACCGCGTCCCGATCCGACAGGGTCTGGGCCTTGACCGCCGCATCGAAGAGCACCGTCAGCCGGCGCGCGTTCTCCCCGCCGCGGGTGACGGCGCGGGTGGCGATCAGCAGCGTCGCCAGCGGCACGGCGAGAAGCGTGATGGTCCACCACGGCGTGGCCTTGACGACGACGGCTCCGAGGTAGCCCAACGAGTCGAGGGGCACGAAGCACGCGATGGCGGTGAGCGCACCGGGTTGACGCAGGTGCCCCGACAGCGGCGAGCCGGTCGCGATCGCGACCGCGACTCCGGAGAGGACGTAGTCGGTGACGAAGTACGCCCCCGCGGCCAGGGCGACAGCGATCAGGCTGTGCGCGGTCCCCACCGGGCCGCCCCGGTTGACCGCGTCGTACACGCGCGCGGCGAACCCCGCCGCGAGGATGCCCACCCCGATGTTGAAGACCTTGGCGGCCACACGCTTGCCCGAGACCAGCTGGGTGAGCAGCACGCCGCCGGACCAGACCATCAGGGCTCGGGGCGTGTCGACGGCGCACAGCAGGAACATCAGGATGCTGGAGTCGAAGCCGACCTCGATGCCGCCCGACCCGCTGTCGAGCACCATCGGGAAGCGGGCGATGAGCACGATCAGCGGTACGCCGATCACCACGGCGGCGCCGTCGCTCCAATCGAGCCCGCCGCTGATCGCTCCGGCCACCGCGCGG